>Ga0136653_10002311_pt1 | contig 10445 bp, 5 predicted proteins | sample LakKivw275mmetaG_FD_94866 | JGI IMG/M metagenome (GOLD analysis project Ga0136653, IMG submission 94866) | Anoxic lake water microbial communities from Lake Kivu, Rwanda to study Microbial Dark Matter (Phase II) - Lake Kivu water 275m metaG... | ecosystem: Environmental > Aquatic > Freshwater >... | reverse complement strand
TCATATACGCGTCTTCCAGCGTCCCCGTCAGCTTTCGACTGACATCCTACTTGTCTCTTTCTATCAAGATTGAGTCATAGTAGAATTTGGTCTTTTCGAGCTTGATCCCGTTCATCATATCAAAGAGCGTCTTCATCGAGTTGAAGCCGATGTCGTGAAGTGTTTCGTCACTGGTGATGGTTACCTTGTCCTCAAACCCGTCATAGTTGCCGAGTCCGGCAATCAGTATGTCTTCGCGCCCTCTGGACACGAGGTAGTCGCGGATTGCACCGCCCATCATGTCGTCGAACGCCAGCACAGAGTCGAGTTCTTTTCCGGAATCAAGCATCCCGGCAACGATTTCTATCGCACGGTCGATGTTGTAGTCCTCGTAGACAATGTAGTCAAAATCAGGACTCCGCCCGTGTTCGGCCATGGCCAGTTTGTAGCCAAAGAACTTCAGGCACGTGCTAAGCTTGCTTTCCTCGCCGGCAAAGAAGAGGGTATTCTTGCGGCCTCGACGGAGTATTGCCTCCATTACGTTGCGGTTCTCAGATACCCAGTCGATAACGTGGCAGACCTCGCCCCTGTCCGCGAGAACATTGGCTGCTACATAGGGTATCTCTCTTTTGACAAGCCGTGCGATGAAACCGCTGGAGACAGCGCTCAATATAAGCATTCCGTCAAGGTTCACCAGTGAGATGCTGGAGAGAAATGCCTCTTCCTGCACCTCCATCTCCAGCCCCGGAAGTGAGATGGTATGGATGATGGCGTGCTTTTCCTCGCTGAACGCCTCAGCGCCCGACATGATTCTACGCATGTATGGACTGGCTACTCCAAACCGCGCCACCCCGATATGGGGCATCTGCTTGGAGCCGGAGACCTCGTCGAAGCTCTTCCGCAAGGCGGGGTTCAGAGTCAGGCCCCGGCCGCGGCGGCTCATCACCATTCCGAGGTCTTCAAGGTCCTTGACGGCACGCTTGACCGTTGCGACACCAACTTCGAAATGGGCCGCAAACTGCTGCTGGCTGGGCAACACACCATCGGCGTCCGGCTTGATGATGCCTTTTTCGATGCCCTCCCTTATGCTATTGCGTACCTGAACATAGAGCGGCAACCCGTCCATCGTGAAATGCACTCCCTGAAATTCGACATGCCAAACTGGTAAATAGTCGTATAATCGTAGTATGCACTATTATCGGCAACTTGTCAAGGGCCTCATACCATTTTTCTAGATTATTTTTCGGAATGGAGAGACCCCGCCAGCCAACCAGACGTTGCAAACACATGCGAATAGTCGTATAATCGCAGTATACCACATTTTGTGTGGTTGTCAAGGGTCAATTGTGCAGAAAACTGAGATTTCATTGTGGAGGAACCCTACCATGCACCGACGATCACTGCTTTGGCTTGCCGTCACGCTATTGGCGACGTGCGCGGGCTCTGTTCTGGCGGAGGATAACTCCGGTTATCTGAACGTCAAAGACTTTGGCGCAAAAGGCGACAACGTCACCGACGACACCGCGGCCATTCAGGCCGCATTCAAGGCGCAGGAAGTATTCCCCTATAAGGAAGTGGTCTTTCCGGCGGGTTCCTACCGCCTGCGAGATACCATAGAGATTTACGGCCCGAACTTCCGAGGGGAAGGTCCTGTTAACATCATACAGGAAGCAGATGCCAAGGACATCTTTTATGTGAAGTTCGCCTGGCGCGGGACGATCAAAGGTGTGAGCCTATCCGGCGGAGCCAAGCAGTTGAACATGGGTAACCCCAACACAGACACTGGGTTGCTGTTTGTAGAAAACTGCAGTTTTAGCAAGTCCTCTGACTTCGCGATATATATGAGACCCGGCAGCAACTCCACCCATTTCGTTGTCCAGGGGTGCCACTTTGTCCAGTGTGAACAGGTGCTATACACGTCCTGCGACTGGACCACGTTCAGCGACGCGTGGATTACTACCGCGTGGATGAGCGATAAGGCGGCCATCGTTGCGCGAGGGGCGAAGCTGCTCCTGGAAAACGTGGTCGGCGTCCCACTGGTGACCGGTAAGGACGACCGGTGGATCGACAACTACGGTATGCTAACCTGCCGCAACTTCCGTTTCGGCGGCGAGTTCGGCGGTATGACGCCTGTCTGGAACTTCAGCCGCGCGGGAGTAGTGCTCGAGGACTGCTACGTCGCGGCACAGGGTAGCGGCAAGAAGGCGGCCGTGTGGTGCGAGGAGATACCGAATCTCTTCACCCTCAGGAACAACGTGATGGCCTGCCCGCCGTTCATGCTTTCGCCTAAGATCAACCTGGCGACCTACTTTGACCACACGCCGGCCAACACCATTCGTTTCGATCTGGAAAACAACGTTGGGGAGTTCAGCCAGGATATGCTTCCCAAGTTGATTAAAGCGGCAAAGAATCGAAACACCAAGCCTCTTCTGATCGGACAGATATCGCCTCAAGCAACGGCCAAGGCGCTGGAGCTGGTTGCCAAAAAGGTGGCGGCGCTGCCAGCCGACGCGGCCGCTGCAGCTACATCAAACGGCCATACGCCGAAGACCGACCCAGCCGACTACCTCGAAGCCACCAAAGATGCCAAATGGGATCTGCAGGACTATATGGATGCGACGACAGTCAAGAACAGCGAATACCTTGCGGTAAAACAGGTCGGCGACGACACCGTATTCATGCGGCGGACACCCAACCCGGAAGGTGGGGCGTGGCCGCACGCTCTAATCCGCAACGTTGTGGTCGACCTCGACAAGACTCCGTTCGTATCGTGGAAGCAAAAAGACCCAGGAAGCGATCCTGTGCCAGAAGGACTGGTGAAACGAGACGGGAAGGATAAGCTGGATAAAGGTATAGCGATGCCGATGGGGTTCGGGCTGCGGATCAGAGACGAGGAGACCGGGCGGCTGGTGTGGCTCCACGAGATTCACACTCCACCCTGGTTTGACTACGGCGCGAAGGACCTAAGAGAATTGTTCGGCGTAAAAGGCGGAAAACGCACTTTAACGATCAAGTATTATCCGCTGGGCGCCTACATCACAGGACAGCCCGGTTCCGGATTCGCGCTTCCCGGCGAATATCAGATACTCGATTTTGTGCGGTTTGAGAAGGAATAGACTCTAAGTGCGGGGCTGGAGGCAGATCATGAGTTTTGACAATCTGTGGAGTCGTGACGAAGAGCGCGGCATCTTGCCGGCCGCTGTGGACCAGGTGCTGGACGACCGCTGGAACCGCTTCACGGTGGATCCGGTGGCATATCTGGACAGCCGCCACGCGCTGGAGTATGCCGAACCGCAGGCGCATTGGGTCAATGGATGTCCGCTTGGCAACGGTGACCTGGGCGTTCTGGCCTATGGCCCACCGGAAGCCACGATGTTCAGCTTCGGCAAGACTGACCTGTGGGACTATACGCCGATGCCGGGGCCGAATTCCCCGGACGTGTCGTTCGCGGAACTGCGTGAGGTGTTGGCTACGCAGGACAACGTCCGGTTCCGGGATATCCAGGCGCGCACTGATGAAAAGAGCACTCAGGCGGTGGCGACGGCCAAGCCAGGCGGAATGCTACGGCTGGAGCTGTTCCCAAGCGCACTGGTCAGCCGCTTCAGACAACGCCTGTCGTTCGCGCACGCGGATGTAACGCAGAGCTGGCAGCCGATCGGAGACCGTCGGCCCGGCAGCGGCGGGCCGGATCAGGGCGTGCGTCTGACCTCATTCGTGCATGCGGCGCGGAACGTATTCGTCGCCCAAGCGGAGCCTGGCAGAGACCTGCCGTGGCGCACTCCGGTGCACTTCAGTCTGTGGCGGCCTGCCGACGCGGACATGGAGGCGCCATCGTGCGGGAGCGATGGCAACCGGTTCTGGGTGCGGCAGGAGTTGCCGGGCGGGCAACACTTCGTCCTTATGGCCGCGGTTGACGCAGCCGATCGTCAAGTGGCGACGGCGGGCGATCGCATAACAGGGAGCGTGCTGCCGCATCAGGCGGCGTTGACGTTCTACGTGACCCTCGTGACAAGCTTGGAGTGCTCGGATCCTCTGGCTGAGGCGCGGCGCAACCTGGATGATGCACTGGCGACCGGTTTCGCGGCGCTGCACGAGACGCATCGGGCCTGGTGGCACGGGTATTGGCGGCGAGCCTACGTCTGCACGCCGTGGAAGAAGGTCGAGCGGGCCTGGTACCAGGCGCTGTACTTGCAGGCAGGCTGCTGCCGGCCCGGACGCATGAGTCCGGGTCTGCAATCTAACCTGATCAAGGAGAACTACCCGGCCTGGAACGCCGATTTCCACAACAACATCAACATGCAAGTCCTCTACTGGGGCCAGTACACCGCCAACCGGCTCGAGTTGGGCGAGCCGTTCTACCATCTGTTCTCCGATGTACTGCCCCGCTGCAAACAAGACACGGCTGCGTACTTCAAGATGCGCGGCACGCGCTACCCTATTGCTATGGGGCCGGACGGGGTGGACACCTGCACCGGAATACTGCTCTCGACCTGGATCGGCGGCGGCGGCTGGCTGGCCGAGCATTTCTGGTGGCACTACCGCTACAGCGGCGATCGTGCGTTTCTCGAACAGTACGCCTATCCGCTGCTCAAGGAATGCGCCCTGTTTTATGAAGACTATCTTCAGGAGGACGCCGAAGGTAGGCTTTACCTCTTTCCCACGATCCAAATGGAAATCGCTGTCGGCTCGACCGCCGGAGCCGGCACGAACTCGTCGTGGGATCTGCCGGTCGTCATCCGCACGTTCCAGATGGCGCTGGCGGCGGCGGAAGAACTAGGCGTTGACGCTGGGCCTTGCGAGAAATGGCGCGAGATCCTGTCGCGGCTACCCAGCATGCCAACCGACGCGAGCGGCGTCTGGCTGGAGTTTGCCGACAAGGGCGGACTGTGGCATCAATGGGACTGGGCGCGGTTCATGGCGGTTTTCCCGATGGAGTTGGTCAGTGCTCAACACGGGCCGGACGCCCTGCGCGCTCAGGCGCAAGAGACCGTCGAGGATTACTACGCGTATCGCAAAGCGAAAGCGCGCGAGGTCGTTCACTTTCCAGGAGCGATCCAGGCCACTGCGTTGCTGCGTCTCGGACATGCGGAGCGCGCGCTCGAGATGATCGAGTTCTGCTGCGACGACCTCAGCCCATCGGGATTCATTACTGGCCACGATGCGTACTACGTCGAAGTGGATGCCTCGCCAGGCTACAGCATCTTCCTGAGCGAGATGCTCCTGCAGAGCCAGGACGGCCTGTTGCAGGTCTTTCCGGCCGCGCCGGACAACCCCGAGCCTGTGCGGTTCCACTCGCTGCGCGCCCAGGGCGGGTTCCTGGTCACCGCTGAACGACGCGAGAACCGTACCCAATACGTGATCGTCCAGAGCCTGTGCGGCAATGAATTGCGCCTGCTGAACCCGTTCCCCAACGAGCCCGACTGCGGGGTCGAAGCTAAGATCTACGAACTCGACACCGACATTCGGTTCTCTACCGTTGACGAGCAGATGAAGCTTGTACCAATCTACAACCGTATTCTCGTGCCGGGCGAGGTGATCGAGTTGCCGACGGAGAAAGACCGCGTTTATCTGATCAGCAAGGAGATTCCATGGTTCACCAATATACCCGTGGACAAGGTACAGGCGTGATGGGTGGAACCCATTCCCGATTATGGAAAGAGAGCGTGCAAACGTGATAGCGTCTAGAGAGCATTCAAGTGATCCGCAAAGCCATTACTTCCGTAGTAACTGTATTCAGAAAGTTGTTTTGCTGCCGATTCTGATCAGCCTGTCTGTTCTGTCCGGTGTAAGGGCCGCGCCCAACCTCGGCTGGCTGGCGACTGCCGCCAATAACGGCGTGCTGGAGGAATGGGGTTCGACAGTAGGCTGGCAGACCACAACCCAGCTCAATGATGGGCAGCCTGGTTGGGGACCAAACACTGCATTCCTCGGCCGCCCTGCTCCAGCACGTGCATGGTTGATGTGGGATTACACGGTCGAGCTGACCAATGTGACCGTCTTCCACTTCACGCAGAACATCACCCGCGACTTCGAGATTCAGACACTGAAACCAGGGGGCAACCCACGGGTCGAGGCAGACTGGGTCACACAGGGCGAACCGGTCACAGGCAACACCAGTCCCGTGACTGAGCACGTATTCGCAGCCCCGGTCCGTACCCGTGCGGTCGCGATCTTCCGTAAGTCGGCGCTGCTGCAGATCGAGGAGATGGAAGCGAACGGCAGTCCGGCGCCGGCCGCAGGAGAGTCTGCGCCTGCTTGGGCCTCTGCACTTCCCACCAGACCATTGCCGGCGCTGCACCTCAACTTCCACCCCGGAGCCCGCTATCTCGAAGCAATGGTCGGAGTTCGCAACGGTTCGGCAATCAGTGAGGGAGCACGAGCCGAGGTAACCCTCACTTCGGCAGGAAACACCAAGCCGATCTTGAGCGGCAAGATCGACCGATTTACGCAGCTATGGCAGCCGGCAACACTGGACACCTCGAAGCTGGTCCCGGGAAAGTACACTGTCACGGCGCAAGTCACGATCGCGGGCGTTGCGCAGCCGCTTGTCTCGGCGGACTTGAGCATCCAACCGCGACCGGAGTGGGCGGGTAACACTATCGGCGTGACGGACAAGGTGCCTGCGCCCTGGACTCCGATAACCGTGGACAAAGCACGCAAGGAGGTTCGCTGTTGGGGCCGCGTATACCGTCTGGACGCGCCAATCGGTTTTGGCCAGTTGAACATCCTCGGAAACGACTTCCTCGCCGCCCCTCAACGGCTGCTCATCAAGCGCTCAGGGCGAGAAACCCCTGCTGCCGATGGCAAGCTCACTTGGACGAAAATCACGCCGCAGCGGGTCGAGTTCACGCAGACGTGTGTGGTAGATGGGGTCCGCGTGACCGCCGAGAGCTGGATTGAGTTTGACGGGTTCTACTGGACACGTTTGGAGCTCTCTGGGCCTGCCGTGGATGGGGTGCGACTTGAGACGCCGGTTCGGCCTGAGATGGCCACTGTGTGGTATGATGGCTCGTATATCCCGGGCAGCTCAACCGGGCTCGCACCGGACAAACCGACGTTCTTCAGTCCGGCAGGCGGACCGCCCGGCGGCAACTTCGTCCGGCTCGGCGATGAAGAGCACGGCATCCAGTGGTGCCGCGAATCTCTGCAGGGCTGGAAACTGGCGGAAATCAGGAACGGCATCGGCCTGCTCCCTCGCAACAAGGAATATGTGCTGCAGCTCAACTTCATCGACGAAACCGTCTCGCTTGAACCCGCGCGGGAGATCGCTTTCGGGTGGCAGGGGCTCCCTTGCCGTCCCCGAACCACCGGATGGCGCGAGTGCTACTGGGGAGGCGGAGATCGTGATTTTGAAGTCAAGCTGCCCAGTGTTCCCAAGGTCTATATGTATACTGAGCGATGGAACGGCCGTTGGAACTATTGGAACCACTGGAATGCTGAGGTGTTCGGACCAGACGCGCCAGGCGGCGCCACGATCCGAGCCCTACGGGAACAGATGCACGACAACTGGACGTTGCGTCAGGAGATCATGAACCTCTACTGCAACGTCGGCTTTACCGAGGCAAACTCGCCGGAGTATCGTTACTACCAACTGGATTGGCGTGTTACTCCACCTGCGTGGGCGGACCTCGAGCCGATAACCGATCGTAATCAGTGGATGAACGGTTACGTGTGCCCCGGCTCGCGCGGCTATCAGGACTTCTACCTCTACTACCTCGACAAGTCCCTCAGAGAACTGGGACGCGGGCCGAACGCGCCCTGGTATGGCCTCTACTTCGACAATTCGGCAGTCTGGCTGTGCGGCAACCGTGCGCACGGCTGTGGATATAGTGATGACGCAGGGAACTGGCAGCCGGCAGTGCCGATTCTTGCTTCGAGAGAGTACATGAAGCGGGTTTACGTGGCGGCCAAGGCCGTGGACCCGCGCAACGTGGTCACCGTGCATATGTCCGGACTGCCTTGGATGGCGTACTGGGCGTTCGCCGACATAATGATTGAGGGCGAACAGTTCGCTTCTTACTGGGAAGGCAAACGCGCCGCCGACCCGCAGTTCCCCCTCGACTACTCGCGGATGCTACCTCTGGACACGATGCGCGCGCAGTACGTGCCGAGTCTGTGGGGCACACAGACAATGTTCCTGCCGGAACAGGGGGTGGTGTTCAACAAAGACCCCGGGTGGCTGGAACATCAGAAGACCCATCCCGGAGAGACGTACGCGCCGTACGCTCAGAGCATGCAGCATCTGTCGGGACTTCTCCTGTTGCACGACGTGATTCAGTGGGGAGGTCCTGATCCGGCTCCGTGGGCGTTTCGTGCAATGACCGCGTGGGGATGGGACGACGACACGGAATTCCTGCCATACTGGAAAAACGGAAATGTGGCGAAAGTGGATTCCGGCGGGGTAGACCCAGTAGTCTGCTCGCTCTACACGCGCCCACACAAACTTCTCGCGGTGCTGATGAATGACAGCGACCAGGATGCCAACGTAACGCTGCAGGTGGATATGAAACGGCTGGGCCTGGAGGACGCCGGCTTCTACTCGGTCTATGATATGCTGAACCCGCCCCTGCGGTTGCCTGTGTGGCGGCTGGACGATGGGAAGATCACCGTGCCTGTGGCAAAGCGAAGCTATCGTCTGCTACAATACATCAATTAGCGGCGAACCTGGCCTGCTTGAATCGGAGGACTCGAAATGGCAGCAGTTACACGATCCCGCAACAAGGCGAACGCCGTCAACATCGGCACCGACAGGCATCTGTTCATCGACCATCTTCTCGTTGACCATTCACGGACCTTGGACGTCACGCGAGTAATGAACCCTCCCCGGATCATTCGCCGCATTATGAAGCGGGAGCATCCGTGGGAGATGGGCTCTGTCGGACTCTACGCCAGCGTCCTCGATGATAATGGGGCCTGCCGGATGTATTTCATGGGCCAGGGCGACAATCTGAGCCTGGTTTTGTCCCTCATTACCTCGGAAGACGGGCTCAACTGGGAGAGACCCAACCTCGGGTTGGTGGACTACAACGGCAGCAAGGAAAACAACATCTTAGACGCGGACTGCGAGTCAACCGTGTTCATCGATCCGCTGGCGCCTCCCGAGAGACGATACAAGATACTGCATCCTCGCTATTGGCCGGACAAGGACAAAGCAGGGATGTACGTCTCCTGGTCCGCCGACGGCCTGAAATGGACTCGCTCGGAAACAAGGCTCTTCCCGTTCGTGCCGGATAGCCAGAACGTCGCGTTCTGGGATGACCGCATAAGTAAATACGTGGTCTATATGCGTGGATGGAACCCGGAACGGGTGGTTCTGCGCGCCGAGATGGACGACATCAATGTCCCGTGGGAATATGACCGCTCGGTGAAGCCGTTCTACGTCTGGGGAGAGGACAAGGTGCCTGTTCCAACATTCGAATACCCCACCGTGCTGGGACCAATGGAAGGCGAGCCGAAGAACCTTAACATCTACACCAACGCCTCGCTCAAGTATCCGTTCGCCAAAGATGTATATCTGGCATTCCCCGGGATGTACTTCCACTATAAGGGACGTGACTGGGAAGGACACGCTCGCGGCGCAAACGATGGACCTTTTGAGGTTCAGATGGCTGTGAGCCGCGACGGCGTATCCTGGGAGCGGTTTCCGTCGCCCTACGTCGGTCTCGACTTCTATGACGGCATCGATACAAGAATGACAACGATGGCAGTCGGGATGGTGCGAAGAGGTCCGATGATATATCAATACTTCTCCGCCGAGGCCCGTACCCACGGGGCGGGCCACATCTGGAAGGCAGATCCCGCGTTGAAGGCGGCGTGGTTTGCGAAGGACATAGCTGGCGTCTTCTGCGCAGCCCAGCGCGTGGACGGATTCGTATCCATGGATGCTGGGCACACCGGCGGCCGGCTCACCACAAAGCCAATCACCTTCAGCGGCAACAGACTCAACCTCAACATCAACACCAGCGCAGTCGGCTCCGCAAAGGTCGCGATCCTGGATGAGCAATCAAGAATCATACCGGGTTTCGGGGCAAAGGACTGTGTGCCGATAAACGGCAACTTCATCGACCACGAAGTAACCTGGAACGGTGGCCCTGATCTAAGCTCCCTCGCCGGAAGATCGATTCGCCTGCGCCTAGAGATGAGGAGCGCCAAGTTGTATGCGTTCCAGTTTGCGGGTCAATAGCCCTGCCCCGGACAATACGGGGCCTGGACAGTATGTCATTTCGACCGCAGGGAGAAATCTCCCCGAGATTCCTCACATTCGTTCGGAATGACACAGGCATGTCATTTCGACCGCCGGGAGATCCGGCAAGCAAGTTCAGGACCCCGATCCGGCAGCTTGACTGCCGGACCTCACGGAGGTTCGCAAGTGACACGACGACTGCGTAGAAAGAGAGCTGTAATGATAGAAATCACGCATAGAGGTAGCTTCGCCCAGATCGGAAAGGCTCGTGGAAGTGAGCTTA
>Ga0136653_10002308_pt1 | contig 10457 bp, 8 predicted proteins | sample LakKivw275mmetaG_FD_94866 | JGI IMG/M metagenome (GOLD analysis project Ga0136653, IMG submission 94866) | Anoxic lake water microbial communities from Lake Kivu, Rwanda to study Microbial Dark Matter (Phase II) - Lake Kivu water 275m metaG... | ecosystem: Environmental > Aquatic > Freshwater >... | reverse complement strand
TATCTCAAAAATCTCCTTATATAAATGAAATTTTAAATATTTACGAACACATCTGTCCAAAATAGCTTTTTCTCTTGAAAGGGGAGTCCCAATCGGGTAGATTGGTAATTGCAAGCTAACAAAAAACCCGAAAGGTGGTCTCCCCTATGAATAAGTGGAGCAGTGTTTTTGGCCAAATTCTACAAATATTGAATCGGTATGAATTTGAAAAAATGGTCAGAGTAACCCACTCTGAAAAAGGAACCAAAGGTTTTCGTTCCTGGGATCAATTGGTGGCCATGCTGTTCTGCCAATGAGGTCAAGCCCGTCTCTTTCGAGAGATCTGTGGAGGACTGGCCACCTGTTTGGGAAAAATAAAACACTGAGGAGTGAAAGGAGCTCCCCACCGGTCAACGCTTGTATATGCCAACGAACATCGACCCTGGGAGCTTTACCAGAAAATGTTCTATGCACTGTTAGAAAAATGCCATCCCCTTACCAAGGGAAAGAAAAAGTTCAGATTCAAGAATCAGCTTTTGAGTCTCGATGCTTCAACCATTGAACTTGAGTAGTACTCTCTTTGACTGAGCTCGGTTTCGGCAAACCAAGGGAGCTGTGAAGCTCCATCTTCTCCTTGATCATGAAGGCTATCTTCCAGTCTTTGCTACGATCACTAAAAGGAGCAGTTCATGAGATCAATATCGCCCGAGAGCTTTCCTTTCCCAAGGGTTCGATTTTAGCGATTGATCGAGGCTATACCGATTATGCCCTCTTTGCCCACTGGACCGACACTGGGGTTTACTTCGTCACCAGACAGAAAGACAACTCCAGCTACCAGGTGGTTGAGAAAAGAACGGTTCCTCAAAACCGCAACATCCTCAAAGATGAGATCATTCTCTTCACTGGTTACTATGTCAAGCAACACTGTTCTTATCCTGTACGACGGATCGAAGTGGATGACCGTGACAACAACCGAGTGATCGTTTGTCTGACCAACCATCTCGAGTTTGGAGCCACCACCATTGCCCGTATCTATCAAGACCGTTGGCAGATTGAAATCTTCTTTAAGACTCTCAAACAGAACTTAAAGATCAAGACCTTTGTTGGGACTAGTCAGAATGCTCTCTTCATTCAGATTTAGCTAGCACTCATCACCATCCTTCTATTAAAGTATCTTAAAGTTTCAATCAACCCGTAGCTGGTCGCTTTCAACGCTAGTGGCTCTCCTTCGTTATCATCTCTTTCCCTATCGGGATTTGTGGTCCTGGATCAACCATCCCTTCGAGGTTCCAGTGATGGTTCCAAATGTAACGGTGATTCCTATTCCTTTTCAATAACTTGGACAGCATCCACAATAAAAAAAGGAGGAACCTGGTTTTGAAATGATTCATGAACCTGTCTTAAATGCTTTTGTGATAAGGGGTGGTATTATGAATTTGAATTATTTTGGACAGCAGTGAACCATTTGATAAGTATGGTGTTTCATGATACGTAAAAAATGATGTTATCCTGATTCTTTACTTATAGCGTGCGAATGATTTAAAGGGAAATAATAACTAAATTTTTTCCTGTACTGAATTTTAAGGGACCAAACCAGGATCTCTTTATAGGCTTTCACCCTCATCCCTACCTTCTCCCATCAAGGGAGAAGGTAGGGATCTATTCTTTCATTATTTTTCCCTCGCCCCTCCGTGGGAGAGGGTTAGGATGAGGGGGCAACTAATTTTCATCCTCATTTGATACAACCAAGTGGCATGATAGTCTAACCTATCCTAAAATACAGTTATAAGAAAATTCCTTTTAAACCGACCTCTCCCTTTGGATAAAGGGAGATTGAGAGGGATTTGATTTTTTTCTAGTTCTTTCAAATCTCCCTTTATCCCCCTTTGCTAAAGGGGGAAATCGATTTTTGAGAAAGTATTTTCATTCTTATCTGGTGCTGCTATGTAGCATTAATATCTAAATAAAATTAAGAATGAATAAAAAAACGATCAAACAAAAATGAGAAATGCGAACTCTCCCTTGAATCTCCACTCAACGGGGGAATGAATTAAACAATTCCCCTCCTTGGAGGGGTGCTGTACGAACAGAGACATAGGTAACACTTTAGTCTAAGGACATAGGTAACACTTTTTAAGCATTTTGATACTCCAGCGATTCAAAGGTGTGAGTCTCTTTATCAATTGTACCAATATCATAATGAGAGAAACTGACTAACCAACAATCATTATAGTCTTTTAATCCTAAGAGTTCACCAGTGAAGACTTTACTGATTCTGACCCGGTGGTTTCCATTTAGAGAGATCCGTCCTGAGGAATCGACTTTACGAGTGAAAGAATGATTGGGATATTCACAATAACCCAGGGTTTTTGGATAGAGCCGGTCACTTTTCCGGTACCAGGAAGCTGGGGTTTTTTGGCTGAGGGCTTCATGGGGTCGGATGGTATTGTAGGTCTTTTTGAAGGTTTCAAAAACTTCTTGTTGAGTGAAAAGATTCGAGGCTGGTGGGAAGCAAGCTTCTTCTTTTAAAGTCCGGTGCATCCGTTCATGACGACTATTTTGTTCTGGATGACCAAGGTCAATTCGCTCGAGGATGATCCCGAGTTTTACCAGCCACACTGCAAGGTGAGTGAGCCCAAAGGGAGCATGGCAAGAAGCAAAGGGAGTGCCGTTATCACTCCGCGGCGGGGAGGGTGCCTTGCTATTTTAATAGTTATATTTACTCAACTTTCGCACTAAAATAAATGCTAAAAAACCTTGATTTTAAAGGGTTTTTTTAATGAAAACACCCCTCCTTTCTGGTAGAATTGACTTAGGAAACACAACAATTCCCAAAAAGAGAGAGGTGTCTTCATGACTATCCTACCAGAAAATTTTGAAAATGAAAGGACCTTATCACCAATGTTTTCCTCCTTTATGAAGGAGTTTAAATTGAACCAGCTTTTTCGTAAATGCTCCATCCGTAAAGAGAAAGGAATACCAGTGGGGAGGTTTATTAAAAATTACTTGGTTCCCAGATTTGTTCAATATATTCTGGTAACTTTCTTAGGGCTTTCTACAGCATTTTTCCTTCCTCGTTTTCTGCCGATGGATCCAATTAAACAGCAACTTTCCCAATATCAGGCATTTGGGGTGTATATACCCCCCGAGCAGTTGGAAGAAATCATGGGTACCCTCAAGCAACTCTATGGTCTTGAGGGCACCCTTTTCGAGCAGTATATAAACTTCTGGAAAAGGCTGTTTAAGGGTGAATTTGGACCTTCGTTAGCACGATACCCTACTCCGGTGATCCAGGTTATTGCTCAATCTCTTCCCTGGACAGTGGGACTTCTCATTCTTACTACTGTATTGAGTTGGATTGTTGCGGTCATAGCAGGCGGGATAGCTGGCTATTACCGGGGACGGTGGATGGAAATCTTGGATGGTATAGTGATGGTGGTAAGGCCAATCCCTTACTATATCATGTCTCTGTTGTGTCTCATTCTCTTTGCTTATCTCTTTCCTATTTTTCCTTTAAGTGGAGGCATAGGAGTTGGGAGAGAGCTCTCTTTGAGTTGGGAAACCATGAAAAGCATTGTACTACATGGAACCCTTCCGGCTCTGACGCTTCTTATTGTAGGAATAGCATGGCAGTTCCAGAGTATGAAGCTCATTATCCAGGGGGTGCGTTCTGAAGACTACGTGTGGTACATGAAGGCGGCGGGAGTTAAGGAGCAAAGGATTGTATTTCGCTATGTTATCCGCAATGCCATGCTACCCATGATTACCCAGTTGGGGCTCCAATTTGGTACAATTTTCAGCGGTGCACTGGTTACCGAGATGGTTTTTGCTTATCCCGGGGTGGGATGGATCCTTTATGATGCGGTTATGAGGGGAGATTACAATCTCATCATGGGCATTATGTGTATTTCGGTGGTGGCGGTCACTACCTCTATTTTCCTGCTTGACCTCATTTATCCCCTTTTTGATCCGAGGGTACGATATCGATGAGAAAATCGAAAAGCCTATTTCGCGATCTGACCAAGGATTCCAGGTTTACCATAGCGTTTGTCATTCTTTTGGTGCTGGTATCTTTAGCCATTTTATCATGTTTTTCTCCCTATCATCCCCAGCGGATGTATCAGGTACCCAGAGGTCGTCCACCTTCATGGACACACCCTTTAGGTACCAATTGGTTAGGCCAGGACGTTTTCTGGCAACTGACTTTTGCCGTGAAAAATTCTCTCCTTATTGCTATAGTTGCCTCGTCGATTTCCAGAGTTATTGCCATCTTGGTGGGAATGGGAGCAGGATACCGGGGAGGAGTGATTGATCGGATATTAATGACCGCCGGGGATACCACTATGGTGTTACCTATTTTAGTCGTACTCATTCTCGTTTCCACCATTCTCAGAGAATGGGCAAGGTACCTTACCAACTTGGGGCTTCTTCTCGCCTTTTTCTCTTGGGCCTGGGATGCGCGTGTCATTCGGTCACAAATTCTCAGCTTACGGGAAAGGGAATTTACCTTTGTCGCAGTGCTTTCAGGTATGCGAACCATCAAATTGGTTCTAAAACAGTATTTACCCCACGTTTTGCCAGTGATCCTCTCCACCCTCATCAACAACATGTCCTGGGCTATTGGGATGGAAATCACCTTAGCTTACCTGGGTTTAGGCATCGACCCCACCGTGCCGACTATTGGAACAATGCTTCAAACAGCAATCTACCGGCAAGCACTCTTTCTTCGGCTTTGGTGGTGGCTTTTAACTCCAATCATTACCGGTATCTTCCTCTTTATTGCTCTCTACTGGCTTTCGGTGGTAGTGAGTGAGTATCTTGATCCGAGAACACGTTTTCAGAGAATTGGTATACGTTGAGGTATCTCTCTCAAGCTATGGTGATGGAAGTAATGATTGAGGAGATCGAAATGGAAAAACTCATTGAGATCAAGGATCTCACCAAAATATTTTCAATCAGAACGTTATTCTTTAAAACAAAATTTGCAGCTGTGGAAAAAGTATCCTTTTATATTAAACCGGCGGAAATTTTTACTCTTGCTGGGGAAAGTGGTTGTGGGAAAACCACCACTGCTAAAATCATATTGGGTTTTGAGGAACAGTCTGAAGGGGAAATCTTCTTTGAAAAAAAGCCAATCTCCTTATGGAAAAGGAAACGAATTCAATTCCTGCAGAAGGTACAGGCTGTTTTTCAAAATCCTTTTGAGAGCTTTAATCCTCTCAGAACGGTTGATGATATTTTTTTTGAGACAGTGTATAACTATCGAATAGCTAAAGACAGAAATAGGGTCACAGAGCTAATTGATGATAGACTCAAAGCGGTAGGCCTTTCCTTCCAGGAAATCTACGGTCGATATCCAGGTGAACTTTCGGGAGGACAACTCCAGAGAGCTTCCATTGCACGGGCTTTAATCACCAATCCAACCTTATTGGTAACAGATGAACCGGTTTCAATGGTAGATGCTTCCTTGCGTATGTCCATCGTGAACCTGTTTGCCCAGCTTAGAGACAGGATGAAGTTAAGTATCCTCTATATTACCCATGATCTTGCGACTGCTTATTATTTGAGTAACCGTATTGCCATTATGTTTCGGGGGAATATCGTAGAAATGGGTCCCTTAGAAGAGGTGTTAGGGAAGCCTAAACATCCCTATACTCAGCTTCTCCGCGATTCCATTCCCGAGGCTGATCCCAGAAAGAAATGGAAGGGAGAAATTGCGATTTTTGATAGTGAGTACGAAGAATATCTCCGCCAGGGGTGCAAATTTGCCAAGAGATGTCCTGTAGTAATGGAAAAATGTAAAAAAGAAATACCCCAGGAGTTCTTAGTCAACGGTGTTTTGGTAAGGTGCCATCAGTATGGAGAGTAAGTAACATAAGGTTTTATCTTTGCACGAAAGGTAAAAATCCATTCAATAAGGTGGGATGAAAAAATGTTGGGAATTTGTTACTATCCAGAACATTGGAGTAAAGAACAAGTAGTCAGTGATATTCCCAAAATGAGAGAGGTGGGTATTCGTTGGGTGAGAATTGGTGAATTTGCCTGGAGCTTAATCGAACCAACCCCAGGAAAATTCGAATGGCATTGGTTGGATGAAGTGCTGGATTTATTGGATCGTGCAGAATTCAAAGTAGTTCTCGGAACTCCTACTGCCACTCCTCCAAAATGGTTAATCGACCGTTACCCTGACATTCTCCCGGTGGACAAAGAAGGACGAGTACGTAAGTTTGGTTCGAGAAAACACTACTGTTTTTCGAATTTAAACTACCGGGAAGAAGTTCGCCGTATCGTTTCGATATTGGCTCAGCGTTACGGTAGCCACAGAATAGTTTCAGGTTGGCAGCTTGATAACGAATATGGATGCCATGACACAGCACGGTGTTATTGCCCTTCATGTCAGAAGGCCTTTAAAATGTGGCTTGAAACACGCTATGGGAATATAGAAGCCCTAAACGAAGCCTGGGGAACGATCTTCTGGAGTCAGAGATACCGTTCTTTTGATGAGATCGAACTTCCCAACTTAATGGTGACCACTCCGAATCCCTCTCAACTTATGGATTATTTCCGGTTTGTCTCAAACCAGATACGTTCTTTCAACCAACTTCAGGTGGAAATCCTTCGCGAACTTTCTCCCAGTCGTTTTATCACCCACAATTTTATGGGAGGATTTCTCGATTTTGACCATTTTGCTCTAGCTCAAGATCTCGATTTTGCGAGCTGGGATAGTTACCCCTTAGGACATACCATGTGGTTTCTTGGTTCTACGAATTTAGAGGAAAGTTACCTACGTAAGGGTCATCCTGACCTAGCTGCATTTCACCATGATCTCTATCGCGGAGTGGGAAAGGGACGGTTCTGGATCATGGAACAGCAAGCGGGGCCAGTGAACTGGGCTTCCTATAACCTGATTCCTGCTCCTGGAATAGTCAGGCTTTGGACTTTTGAAGCTATAGCTCATGGCGCTGAGGTCGTTTCTTATTTCCGCTGGAGGCAGGTACCCTTTGCCCAAGAACAGATGCACTCGGGTTTGTTGTGTCCGGATTCGACTCCCGACTCTGGCTATTATGAAGTGCAAAAAGCGGCAGACGAGTTGGCAAAAATTGATCTACCTCCTGTTGGCAAAAGTTCAGTAGCATTGATTTTTGACTACGAGGCAGCCTGGGTTTTTGAAATTCAACCCCATGGGAAGGATGTCAGCTATCTTCTCCTGGTTTTCCAGTTTTACAAAGCTTTACGTCAGCTTGGTTTGGATGTCGATGTACTTCCTCCCGGGGCTTCCCTAAAGGAGTATAAACTTGTAGTAATACCCAGTTTACCCATATTGGGTAAGAAAGTACTAGAGAGTTTACGTGACTTTACAGGAATGGTGGTTTTTGGTCCGCGAACGGGTAGTAAAACTGAAACCTTTAAAATTCCTTTCAATCTTCCACCTGGACCTTTACAGGAACTTCTTCCCTTGAAGGTTATCCAAGTGGAAAGTTTACCATCTGAGATAGAGAAGGTGAACTGGCGGGCTCAGGAATACTCGGTGGGTATCTGGAAAGAAAGGGTTGAGACAGAGTTGGAGCCAGAGATGACCTTTGCTGATGGCCGAGGAGCAGCATTTCGGCACAAAGGGTATTACTATTTTGCCTTCTGGCCGAACGAATCACTTTTGGTGGACTTTTTTGACAGGTTAGCAGGAGAGGCTGGTCTCAATCCGAGACAATTACCTCGGGGGGTACGCCTCCGCAGGAGGGGGGACTTGGTTTTTGCCTTCAATTTTTCTAACCAGGTTTCCGAAATTTCTGTCCCGACAAAAGCCCATTTTTTGGTTGGGGGTAAGGAAGTCCAACCTGGTGAGGTAGCTATTTGGCGCGAATAAAACCTTTAATATTTTCGGGATCAGTTTGTGCTTCTTGAATTTAATAGGAATATTACTCCTTATCACAAATGCTATAATTCAAAATAATAAAATATTATCAATATATCAACTCAGAACCTCAAACAATAAATATCATCTTGTATTCATAAGGAGGGATAAACCCATGGATATGATTTTAACGCTTGACCGCATCGATCCTCCCTGGGCAACCCTTGAAACCTCATACGGCATCACCTTCTATTTCCCTCTCAACCTCCTTCCAAAAGGCATAAAAGAAGGTGATGTGCTGAAGTTTAACATCGAAGTCGATCAGGAAGCGACAAAAGAAAGGGTCAGGAAGATTCTGGGGTTTATTGATGAATTAAAGCAACATGACAATGGCGGGGATTTTTAATGAGAGGTGAACAAATGGCAAATTTACTTCTATAATCGTTAACTGCCTCTTCAATTGACAACATAGCAGGTGCCTGTCACTTCAGTTATTTCGATTCTTCCTCTTTCTTTTTATTGAAGTGATCAAAATCATCCAGCGTAAGAAACACCTCCACTACCCGGGGATCGAAATGTTTTCCACTTTGCTCCTGGAGATACTCAAGCGCTTTTTCCTTTTGCCAGGCCTCCCGGTAGGGGCGGTTATTGGTTAATGCATCAAAGGTATCCACCACCGCAAAAATCCGGGCTGGGAGAGGAATCTCTTCACCTTTTAAGCCTTGCGGATAACCGCTTCCGTCCCACTTCTCATGGTGACAGTAAGGAATATCTAAAGCCGGGTGCAGGTAATCGATGCGCGAGAGCATCTGATAGGCGTACACTGGGTGCTTTCGCATGATCTCCCATTCCTCATCGGTGAGCTTTCCGGGTTTGAGGAGGATCGCATCATGAATACCCATTTTGCCGATATCATGGAGCAGTGCCCCCCGCTGGATGTGAATCAGCTCCTCCTCCTTTACCCCCATTTCCCGGGCAACGAGTAGTGTCAATTCCGTCACTCGTCGGCTGTGACCCTCGGTCTCTTTGTCTTTGAGATCAAGGACGTATGCCCAGCCCTCGATGGTGGCATCGTAGGCCTGGAGGAGCTCAACATTCGCTCGTTCTAAATTGTAAAAAAGCTCGACGTAGTCGATGGTAATCGTAGTCTGTTCAACCAAATTTCTCAAAAATTCATGCCATTCGTCGTTTCCCAAATGAAGTGAGCGGTGGAATATTTCCAGCACCCCGAGCACTCGGCCTTTGGCAATGAGAGGCACCGCGTAGTAGGTGACAAAGCCCTCCTCGGCGAAAAGACCGGTTCGGGTGAACCCGTTATTTTCAGAGAGATTGGGAATGTAGAGAGTGTGCCGTTCCTGCGCAGCCCGCCCGGCCAGGCCCTCGCCCAGTCGCAGGTGGGTTTTCTCGATGGTACGGGTGCGGAAACCACGCCCAGCGGCATATTCCAGAATTTGAGTAGAGGGGTTCAGACGAAGAAGAGAAGCAGCATCAACCTCTAACTGGCAAACGATTTGTTCCAAAGCCACATCCAGGGCGAGCTGTGTTTCGAAGCTTCCGGTGATGGCCATATCAATGGTGCGCAGAGCCTGGATATGCTTGAGGTGACGCTCGGCCTCTTCAAAAAGATGAGCATTTTCCAAAGCCGAAGCGGCGTGATGGGCTATTGCCTGGAAAAGTTCCAGACGTTTTGAACGAAAGAAACCAGGGGTGCGACTATATAGGTTGAGGGCACCAAAAGTGTGCCCCCAGCTGATGAGCGGGAAAGCAGCACTCGTGTAAAACCCTGTTCGTAGGGCAACTTCACGCCAGGGCTCAAACCAGGGGTCGGAGGCGATGTCTTCGGTGATTTGGTGTGTTCCGCTTCTAATAGCCCTTCCTGCGGGTCCCTGCCCCTCAGGGGTTTCATCCCAGCGCACGTTGATCTGGCGAGGGTAGGGATGTTCGGATGGGAATTGAGCAAGAATTTTCACCCGGCCATCAGGCTCGGCTTGAGCCAGCCAGGCCAGGGATGCACCGAAATTTTCGACACAACAGCGCGTGACTTCATTAGCTCTTGCTTTGAGATCCAGAATCTCAGAAGACTTTTGTGCCAGATCATACAGGATGCTCAAAGTGTATATCTGCTCCTCGATCTGAGTTTCCGCTTTTTTGCGTTCGGTGATGTCCTCCCCAGCACTGAGGGTTCCCGAGCTATCGTGCAATACCAAATTGTGCCAGGCGATGAGTCGTTCCTCTCCAGCTCGATTGACTACGGCATTCTCAAAATATTCCACAGTTTTTCTCTCGCCTGCCATAAGCCGCTCGAAGACCGACTTCGCCTTGCCAGCGGCACTTTCAGGGAGGAAGTGATTGAACCAATTCTTTCCAATGATATCCTGAGAGTCGCAGCCGAGAATCTCACACCCCTTGCGGTTGATGAGCGTCACTCTGCCCTGGTTATCCAACGCCACGATCATGACTTGGACAAGGTCGAGATAGGTCTGAGCTCGGTCTCGTTCCCTGCGCAAAGTCTCCTCCATCTGTTTACGAGGGGTGATATCGTGACCGATGCCCAAAAAGAGCCCGCTATCCAGCTTGGAGACATTCACTTCCGTGATCAGCTCACGTCCATTTTTATCTTGAAAGG
>Ga0136653_10002307_pt1 | contig 10461 bp, 6 predicted proteins | sample LakKivw275mmetaG_FD_94866 | JGI IMG/M metagenome (GOLD analysis project Ga0136653, IMG submission 94866) | Anoxic lake water microbial communities from Lake Kivu, Rwanda to study Microbial Dark Matter (Phase II) - Lake Kivu water 275m metaG... | ecosystem: Environmental > Aquatic > Freshwater >... | reverse complement strand
CGCTTCCAGGCGATGTTGGCGCAAAAGGAACGGGAACTCCAGAAGCTGTGGACGCAGCGCTCGATTTCACATCCCGATCTGAAGGAACCGCAGAAATTTGCCCTGCTGCTGAAGAGGCCTGATATCAGCTTTGACCGCCTTCCGGACTATGGTTATCAGCCCTCACCGGGGCTGAGCGCCGATGTCGCCCGCCGCTGCGAGCTGGAGATCAAATATGAGGGCTACCACAGGCGTGCCCATGAGGAACTGGAGCGCTTTCGGCTTTCCGAATCACTGGCTCTGGCGGAGGACATCGACTATTTCCAGATCGAAACCATTGCCTGGGAGGCACGGGAAAAGCTCAGCCGCATCCGGCCCCTCAGCATCGGACAGGCTATGCGCATACCCGGTGTGAACTACACCGATACCGCCGCCTTGGTCATCTGGCTGCGCAAACAACAGAAATCAGCCCGGGAGGGGGGAATATGAATCGGCTTTTCCTGCTACTCGGGACGCTGCTGCTCATCATGGCTTGCGCCAAAAACCAAGTGGAACAGGTGCAGGCGGACGACACTTCTGACGAGCCGCTCAGTTTCACTGCCCCCGGTTGGGTGTGGCAGATCCCCGCCGGCGGCTATGCCCTGGGTATCACCTATGCCGATTCCCATTACAGCGAGGGTGCGCAGGATATTGCCCGTGATTTTGCCGCCGTATCCCTTTCCCGCAACCATGCCAGCTTCATTGTGGACAAGTCTTTGGTGCTGTCCCTGGCCATGCAGGAGGAAATAGACTGGAAGAAAGTTAATTTCAATGTGGTGGTGAGTGCCGATCTGGACTTTCTGCGCAAGGCATCCGAGGAGTTGAAGCTCCTGGACAGCCATGAGGTAAGTGGCTATTTCCTGGGGCTTTATGGCTTTCTGGAAGTAACCCTCAAAACAGAGCTGCGCAGCTCCAACCCCGCCCAACTGCCTGACTGGTGTGCTCAGACCACCTATACTGATAAAAACACCCTCTATAGCGTTGCCTCCTCGCAGCAGGCAACTCTGCTGGATGCCTGGAATCTGGCGCACGAACTGGCTTTGCGGCAGATCGCCCAATACCGTTTGCAGAATGTGGTGGCGCAGATCAGGGCCACGGAGGACACCATGCAGCGCAATGTCGCCATCGAGACCGTCACCCGCAGCCAGAATGTCTATTTTGACCGTTCCTTCATCCTCCCCATCCGCCGGGGCAACACCACCACCTACAAGGTTTATCTGCAGATGATGACGGCGGTGAATCCATGAAGGCCGCCGCCATCATACCCGCCCGTTATGGCAGCACCCGCTTTCCCGGCAAGGCGTTGGCCCTGCTGAAGGGCAAACCCCTCATCCAATGGGTGTGGGAGGCGGTCAATAGCACAGGGTTGTTTGAGCGGGTGATCGTTGCAACCGATTCCGAGCTGATAGCAAACGAAGTGAAGAAGTTTGGAGGAATGGCAGTACTGACCCGGGCGGATCATCCCAGTGGCAGCGACCGCATTGCGGAAGTGGCGGCGCAGCTGGAGGAAGAGCTCATCGTCAATGTGCAGGGTGATGAACCGCTGATCACCAAAGTAGCACTGGAAAAACTGATCGCTGCCTTTGCAGACGACGAAGTTCAGATCGCCTCACTGATGACCGACGTCGCCGATCCCATGGAGCTTAATGATCCAAACACCGTAAAAGTGGTGGTGGATGGCTGCCTGAATGCCCTTTACTTTTCTCGTTCCCCCATTCCCCATAACCGGGATCGGATTCCCTGGGACCATTACTGGCGCCATATCGGGGTCTATGCCTACCGCCGGGAAGCCTTGCTGCGCTTTGTTTCGCTTCCTCCGAGCTCCTTGGAGCAGGTTGAAAAGTTGGAGCAGCTCCGGGCGCTGGGAAACGGCATTCCCATTCGCATGGTTCCCACCAGCTACCAGGGGATCGGGATCGACACCCCGGAAGACCTGATCCGGGTGCAAGACCTTCTGAAGGAGTAGATCATGGCCAGGCGCAACCTGATCCTGTTCAGCCTGTTGGCGTTTGTCTCACTGCTCAGTGCCCTGCCGCTGCGGATACTCTATACCGGCGATACCCACGGCGTTTTCGAAGCAAGGCCGTTGAAGCAGGAAGGCACCTATCAGGGCGGATACCAGATTCTGGAACACCATCTTGCCCGTGAGCGTGCTTCCGCACAGCGCTGGATCTATCTGGACAGCGGAGACCAGCAGACCGGCACCATCTTCAGCAGCCTGGTGACCGATGGCGTGGTGGGCGGAGCCGTGATCGAGGTCTTCAACCGTCTGGGCCTGGATGCCTGCACCTTTGGCAACCATGAGTTCGATTTCAGCTACAGCAACACCCAGGCATTGGTCAGAAAGGCAGAGTATCCCTTCATCAGCACGAATTTGATCGACAAGAGCACTGGAACCAGCGTGGGCAGGGCTCCCACCGCCGTGATCGAAAAGGACGGCCTGCGCATTGGCATCATGGGGCTCACCCTGATCGAACTGCCGGAGAAGGTGAAGGCGGAAAATGTAGCCCAGATCGACATCCTGCCCTATCAGGAGGCCATCGGGCGCCATCTGGACGAACTCGATGCCGCCACTGACCTCATCATCCTGCTCACCCACAATGGTTTCAAAGCCGACAGCCTGTTGGCGGAAAGCCTGGATGACCGGGTGGACATCATCATTGGCGGACACGACCACATCGCCCTGGACCAGCCTTATCAGGTGAACGGCATCTATCTGCTCTATTCCGGTTCGCACCTCAACCTGCTGGGCTGCAGCGATATCGAGGTGGTGGATGACCGGGTGATATCACTCTCCACCAATCTCATTCCTCTGGTCATCGAATCCCCCTTGGCCATCACTCCTTTGGCTGAGTATATCGCTGCCCGGATGGAGATTATCGAGGAGGAGATGTCCCGGGTGATCGCTACCCTGCCGGAAGACTGGATTCCGCAAAAATATCAGGAAACTGCGGTTTCCCGCTGGCTGGCGCAGGCGCTGAAGGCTGAATATGATGAGATCTTCCAGCCCGACATCGCTATCATCAACAACGGCGGGATCCGCAAAGCCCTCTCCGCCGGGCCAATAACACTAAGGGACATGCATGAGATGCTGCCCTTCAACAACACCGTGGTGGTCTTTTCCTGCTATGGAAGGGACATCCTTGCCTTTGCCGAACTGAACGACCGCAATGCCATCGCCAAACCCCACGATATCTGCCAAAGCACGGCACCAGGCTGGCCCACAGGGGTTTACAAGGGGCCGAACTATCCCGAATACGATCCCATGCCTTGGCGCAAGTTCGATCTGGGCGGCAAAGAACTCGATCCCAATACCCGCTACCGGGTGGTCTCGCACGACTACATTGTTGGACAGTGGGATAAATATCTGGGATTCAAACCATTCGATGTTTACGACACCGGCGAACTGCTGCTGGAAGCCATGATCCGGCAGGTGCAGAAGCAGTATCCCCTACCCGGAGAGGAAAGCAAAGACTGAACCGGGTTGACAAAGCCTTCAGGGATTCATCTTTGCAGGCGCCCGATCTCCACATTCAGGTCGGCCAGCAAGCTTTCGCTGTAGCCCAGATGGTCGTAACGAATGATCCCCTCCTGATCGATCAGGCACAGATAGGGGATGCCTCCGAAACCGTAACTCTTTACCACCTGTTCGGTCCCGATCAGCATCTGCATGGCGAATCCGCTTTCCCTGAAATAGCTGGCCGCCTCCTCCACATCCTCTTCCCACACATTGATGGAGTATACCTTCACGCCTTCGGGCATTGAATAACTCATCCAGCCACTGAGCATCTCCATCACAGTCCGGCAGGGTCCGCACCAGGAAGCCCAGAAATCCAGGATCACCAGATAACCCCTTTGTTCGGACAGGGTTACCTGCTCGCCATCGATCCCGGTCAGCGTCCAGTCCGCTGCTTTCATGCCGATGTTCATGGAATCGGGATAAACATCGTCAGGGTAATATACCTCTTCCGGCTCGTAGTCTTCCTCCGGATAATCCCAATCCAGTTCTGGCTCAGGAGGTCCTTCAATGTAATCATAGTCCTCGGGCACGGCATCGGGATCGGGCATCTGCAGGGCATAATCCATCAGATCGGCCCAGTCCTCATGATAGCTGATCGGTTCCCCTTCCAGGGAAAGCAGCATGGTGTAGCCAATGGTGCCTTTTTCCACCATCAGGCGCAGCATGGAGATGGTGCTGTCATAATCCCCTTCCAGGTAATAGGCATTGACCAGCAGGTATTGCAGATTGCGGTAGTCCAGCCAGTCGGGATTCTGTTCCACATAACTAAGCATGGCCGGGAAATAGCCGGCGGAAAAGAGGGCCTGACAAAAGTTGACAGCAGTATATTCCGGGATTTCCTCCGATTCCAGAAAACCTTGTTCGGCAAGCAGATGCATCGCATATTCCTTGGTCTGCAGCAGCAGCGGGATCTTGCCTGAGTCGGCGATCATCTTATCCATGTAGGTGCTGTCATATCTGTCCAATCCGCTGTCCAACAGCAGCTTGCTTGCCTTGAGCAGCCTCTGCTCGTCCCGGGACTTGAGGCTGATCAGAAAATTGGCTTTTTGGGCACCCCGGGCGTCAAAAAAGCGGTAATAGTATTGTCTCAGCAAAGGGCGGTCCTGCTCAAAATCCGCCAGCAGAGCGGGACGCAGCGGATCCTCCAGGGGAGAGGTGCCCAGCTGGAAGAAATAGTAATCGGTCAATAGGCCATAGCCATATTCGGAATCGGGGAATTTCCGGCTGAGCAATCTGGCGTGGGCCAGCCGGTCTTCATCCACAGGCAGGGCATTGATATAGAGGTAATAGCTGAGGGCATCATCCAGCCTGTCCTGCAGGATCGGGACATAGACCTCCTCAACCTCGGTTGGATTGAAATAGCGCCACAATTCCTGCAGATTTATCGCCGCCTGGCTGTTTCCGTTCTGGAGCAGCAGGGGATGGATCGGCTCCCATTGCCCCAGCTTGAAATAGCTCATGATCAGGCCATAGTGGATATACTGGCTTTCCCAGTCAAAGGGCGCCTTTCCAAAATAGTCCCTGATGCCTTGATAATCCTGCGCCTCGTCATAGTAATAGCTCATCAGGTTTTCGCCCAGATCGGTGATCTTGTTCCGATACCAGGCAAACTCCTTCTTGGTGCCCAACAGCTCGATGTAATATTTCAGCAATTCCTGATATTCCGCCATGGGTATGATGCTGGCCAGCTCGAGCTCCTCCAGCCAGGGCAGGTCTCTCTCGAAGGCATCCTTCAGCACCCTCTTGGCAGAAGGGATATCCTGCATCTGGATCTGGTAGAAGATCAAGCCCAACAGGGCGAACTCGTTCTGCTCATAGAATTTGGCGCCAAACTCGGCAAACAGCGGCAGATCCTCTTTGAGCAGATTCCGGGCGGTTTCATCATCCAGGAAATGGTTCTCCAAAGGATAATGCCTCAGATAGGACAAGACCAGGGCAGTGTAGCCCAATTCCGAATTCGGAAACTGGCGGATGATCCCCCGCGAAAAAAGCACCTGGGCATCGGGCCATTCTTCGGCAAGCACCTGCAAATATAGCCATTTGGGTTCCCAGGGCTCGGCTTCGATCCGGTCCAGGATATAATCGTTGCACACGCTGGCATCCAACTCCCGCCACATATAGATCGCCGTTTCCCAATCCCGCACATCCTCCGAATCAGCGAAGAACTCATCGGCCAGGAGCTGATAGCCATAGGCATTCGGCTCATAATCATAGTGGAAGTATTCCTCCAAGTCTTCGATACTTGCCGCCCAGGCACAGAGCGTGAATCCCAGCGCCAGACACACTGTCAGCAGCCTTGCTGTCTTCATCTTTTCCTCCCTGATCCGTCCCGCTGCAGGCTATTTTCCCAGCCGGAACAGCCATTGATGATTATATATATCCTCTTCATGGCAATAACCGGAAATGTCAAGTGATTTCTGTTGGTTTCCGTTGTCGCTCCCGTTACCAATACGGAATCATTACGGAGTCATTACGGAGTTAATCCGTAATGACTCCGTAATGATTCCGTAATGCTAATGGGAGAGGAGAGGATTCCAGATGTCCCGGCTGACGGATTTGAAGTTGGGGTGTGGTTGTTGCCAACTAGCGCTGAAACAGAGGAACTAAGCTGCTCAGGTTCAATCACCTATATTACGACTATAACTATGTCCAAAATCAAATGCATCTGCCATCTTTCCTGAATCAGAGCAGCCTATATTCAAGCCATAGGTCAATGCGCCTCGAACCAGCTGCGGCCATGGGCGATGTCGGTCTTGAGCTCCACACGGGAGCGGTGTGGTTCCGGCAGGGCATTCTCCATGGCGGAGCGGATGAGCTGTGTGGCTTCCGGGATGAAGTCCCGGCGCACCTCAAACACCAGTTCATCATGCACTTGCAGGATCATGCGGATGCGGGGATCGCCCTTGATCCGTTCGTGGATGGCGATCATGGCCAGTTTGATCAGATCAGCGGCGGTGCCCTGGATCGGCATGTTCACCGCCACGCGTTCAGCTTCGCTCTTCAAACCCTGGTTGGCGCTGTTGATGTTCTTCAGCCACAGTTTTCTGCCGAACAGGGTCTCGCAATAACGCTGGCGGTGCGCTTCGGCCTTGCGTTCGTTGATGAAGGCATTGATGGAGGGAAAGCGTTCGAAATAGCTCCTGATCATTGCCTTGGCAGCCTCCTGCCCGATCCCCAGCTCGCGGGATAACTTCTTCTGCCCCATGCCATAAAGCAGCCCGAAATTGATCACCTTGGCCTGCCGGCGCTCTTCGGAACTCACCTGGTCCAGGGGTTTGCCCGTGATCAGGGCAGCGGTCTGGCGATGAATGTCCAGGCCCTGGCGGAAAGCCTCTACCAACACCTGGTCGCCGGACATCAGAGCCAGCAAGCGCAGTTCGATCTGGGAATAATCCGCTGCCAGGATCACCCAGTCCGGTTCCTTTGCCACAAAGGCTTTGCGGATGGAGCGCCCCAACTCGGTGCGGATGGGGATGTTTTGCAGATTGGGATTGGAGGAAGACAGCCTGCCGGTGGAGGTAACTGTTTGATTGAAAGAGGAATGGATGCGTCCGGTGTCTGGATTGATTAGCTTCGGTAAGGCGCCCACATAGGTGGATTCCAGTTTGCTGAGTTGGCGGTATTGGATCAGCAGTTCGGCGATCTCATGATCCTCGGAAAGCTCTTCCAACACGCTGTTATCGGTGGAATAGCCGCTCTTGGTTCGCTTGCGGGCGGGCAGCTTTTTCTCTTCGAACAGCAGCTTGGCCAGTTGCTGGGTGGAATTCAGGTTAAATTGATAACCGGCATAGGCATAGATGGCTTCGGTGAGGCGTTTCAGTTCGAGGTTGATCGCCCCCGAGATCTCGCGCAACATGGAGGTTTCGATGCTCACGCCGTTCATTTCCATCCTTTGCAACACCCGGATCAGGGGCAGTTCGATCTTCTGATACAGCGCATCCAATCCGGTGGCTTCCAAGCGTTTGCGGTAGATGGGATGGAGCCGGAACGCCGCCCAGGCATCCTCGGCGGAGTATTCACAGGCTTTGCGCACCTCCACCAGGTCGAAGCTGGTGTGGTTCTTCTTGTCCAGCAGGCTGGAAATGGGGATCATGGTATGCTGCAATTCGGCGAGGGCGCATTGGTCGAGTGAATACTGGTTGGTTCCGGGATCGAGGATGTAGGCGGCCAGCATGGTGTCGAAGAGGGGATTGTCCATTTTCCAATGATGGCGCTCCAGCACGATGAGGTCAAACTTCAGGTTGTGGCCGATGATGGTTTTGCCATGCAGGACTGCTTTCAGTTGCAGCAGAGTGTTATCCAAGGGCAGGTTGTCATGCATCTGATGGGCCAGGGGCAGATACCAGGCTTCGGATTCCTGTACGCAGAGGGAAATGCCCACCAGCCCCGCCCGCAGGGAATCGATGTCGTCGGTTTCGGTGTCCAGGCTCACCAGGTCGGCCTGGCGGAGGGTTTTCAGCAGCTCTTCCAGGTTATGCTGATCAGCCAGGATGGCTTTGAATCCCTGTTGTGGTTGAGCCTGGCTTTCAATTCTATCAGGTTCGGCAAAAATATCCCCCTGGGTGAAGCCGGCATCCGCTTCCTGCTGTTTCACTGCTTCCTTCTCGATAGGTTTGTAGCGGTTTTCGATGCGGCGTTTGAGACTGTTTAACTCATATTTCTGCAGGAATTCGCCCGCGGCATGCAACTGCACGGGATCGAAGGAAAGCTGCTCCAGATCGGGAACAGGGATCGGCACATCCTTGATGATGGCAGCCAAGCGGCGGGAGAGAAATGCATTGTCCCGGTCGGCCTCCAGCTTCTTTCTCAATTTCTCGGGAACGGCTTCCAGATCGGCATAGATGGCATCCAGGCTGCCGAACTGCTTCAGCAAAGCTTCCGCACCAACCGCACCGATACCCTTGACGCCGGGGATGTTGTCGCTGGAATCTCCCACCAGGGCAAGATAGTCCACAAACTGCTCCGGATATACACCATATTTGGCGAAAATCGCCTGGCGGTCAAGGCTGACATCCTTGGCCGGATCGAACATCTTCACCTTTTCATCCACCAGCTGCGAGTAATCCTTGTCGCTGGTCACCAGCACGATCTCATAATCGTTCTTGAAGCGTTCCGCCAGGGTGGCGATCACATCATCCGCCTCAAAGCCATCCAGCGAGATTTCCGGCAAGCCGATCAGACGAAAGAACTCCTGCACCGGTTCCACCTGCGAGATCAGTTCATCCGGCATGGGAGGGCGGTTCGCCTTATAGGCTTCGCTGAGCTCGTGGCGGAAAGTGGGTGCCTTGCGGTCAAAGCTGATCAGGATATGCTTCGCCTGCTTCAGTTCCAGAATGTGCAGAAAGGAATTGATCACGCCATAGATGGCGCTGGTGTTTTGCCCCTTGGAATTGATCAGCGGATTCTTGATGAAGGCATAGTGCGAGCGGTACAACAGCGCCGTACCATCGATCAGATAGAGGGTCTTGCTCATGGTCTCACTCCTGGTTTGCTTTGCTGGGAAGTCCTTTTGGCAGGGAATCGGCAGGGCTCTATCTTGTCAATGATTTTCGAGGGAGCGTCAGCGTTTCCTCAGAAAAGATCGAAGCAGAATCCCCGATCCATATTGGCTGAATTGGCAAAGCCATGTTTCTGCTGCATCAGAAAATGCTTTTGACCTTGACAAAAAGCCTGCCATTGTTTTAGTGTAAAAGATTATACCTTTATCATAACAAACGGGAGAAGATATGGCGCTGCTGCTCAAAACCACGAAGTTCGTGGAATCGCAGATCGATACCTTCCTGGATATCGTGAGTGATTCCGCCATCCTGTTCCAACTGGGCATCGAGGACTATCTCAAGGAACGCCACAACCAGTTTGAGGAACGGCTCACTCAGATCAGGGAAAACGAAAAGAAGGCGGACGACCTGCGGGTGGCGATCGAGCGCTATCTATATGAGCGAACGCTGATTCCGGAAAACCGGGGCGATGTACTGGCGATCCTGGAAAACACCGATGAGGTGGTGGATAACATCAAGGATTCCCTGATGCAGTTTTCCATCGAGATGCCCTTCATCCCGGAGGTGCTGGACGACCTGTGGCTGCAAACCACAAGGGCATCGGTAGCTTCTGTGGAGCAGCTGGTGTTCGCCGTGCGATCCTTCTTCCGTGATTTCGCCGCCGTGAACAACTATATCCACAAGGTCTATTTCTTTGAACGGGAAGCCGATCACATCGGTGAAAAGCTCCGCCGGCAAATCTTCAGCCTGGAGATCGATCTGGCGCTGAAAAGCCAGTTGCGCTTCTTCGCCATCCACATCGAAAAGATCTCCGATTTCGCCCAGGCGGTATGTGACCGGTTGGCGATCTACACCATCAAGCGCCAGTTGTAGCTTCATTTAAAATATGATCTTTGTCTATCTGGTCAGCGGTCTGTTTCTGGGCTGGTCCCTGGGTGCTAACGACACCGGCAACATCTTCGGCGCGGCAGTGGAAACCCGCATGCTGCGGTTCAAGAAAGCTGCCCTGATCGCCGCCATCTTCATCTCCCTGGGTGCCATCCTGGAGGGAGGCGGGCCTTCCGGGACTTTGGGAAGATTGGGTTCGGTGGATGCGCTGGGAGGAGCTTTCACGGTATCGCTGGCGGCAGCGGCTGCCATCTTTGTGATCGTGCGCTTGGGCATACCGGTCTCCACCTCGCAAACCATCGTGGGGGCGATCATCGGCTGGAATTTCTTTGCGGGCCGGATCACCGATTACCGTTCTCTGCTGACCATCGCCTCCTCCTGGGTTACCGCCTTCGTGCTCTCCGCAGTGATCGCCGCTCTGATCTTCTATATCTTCCGTGGCTGGATCAACCGTACCTCAATGCACCTGCTGGAGCAAGACCTGTTCATCCGCTATTCGCTGGTGGTAGTGGGTGCCTTTGGGGCTTATTCTTTGGG
>Ga0136653_10002306_pt1 | contig 10467 bp, 9 predicted proteins | sample LakKivw275mmetaG_FD_94866 | JGI IMG/M metagenome (GOLD analysis project Ga0136653, IMG submission 94866) | Anoxic lake water microbial communities from Lake Kivu, Rwanda to study Microbial Dark Matter (Phase II) - Lake Kivu water 275m metaG... | ecosystem: Environmental > Aquatic > Freshwater >... | reverse complement strand
CCCCAGAGTTCCTCTGATGAGTTCCCCTGAGTTCCCCTGAGTTCCCCTGAGTTCCCCTGAGTTGCCCTGAGTTTCCTTGCAGTTTGACTTGACCCCCTTTTCGTAATGTGATATAATTGTAGAGGCCTTCACCCAGTTCAGTAAAACGGACTCATTCTAGCTAGAGAAAGGAGTAATCCAATGGCGGAAGTGACCTATGAGCATGTGACCAAGACTTTTGGCGATGTGGTGGCCGTCAACGACCTGGACATCCAAATCGCCGACAAGGAGTTCCTGGTTCTCTTGGGCCCCTCAGGATGTGGCAAGACCACCGCCCTCCGTCTCCTGGCCGGCCTGGAGGAGATCACCCAGGGCAACATTTACATCGGGGGACACCTGGTCAATGACGTTCCCCCCAAGGACCGCGACATCGCTATGGTGTTCCAGTCCTACGCCCTCTATCCTCACATGAGCGTCTACGACAACATGGCCTTCGGGCTGAAGCTGAGGAAGACCCCCAAGGGCGAGATTGATAGGAGGGTGAAGGAGGCAGCCCGCATCCTCAGGATCGAGGAGCTTCTGGATCGCAAGCCCAAGCAGCTCTCAGGCGGCCAGAGACAGCGCGTGGCGGTGGGGAGGGCCATCGTCAGGGAGCCCAAGGTGTTCCTCATGGACGAGCCGCTATCGAACCTGGACGCCAAGCTGAGGGTGGCGGCCAGGGCCGAGATCTCCAAGCTGCACCAACGGCTGGAGACGACCTTCATCTACGTGACCCACGACCAGGTGGAGGCCATGACCATGGGGACGCGGGTTGTGGTATTGAAAGACGGCCTCCTGCAGCAGGTGGATACCCCTCATAACCTCTACGCTTACCCCGCCAACCTCTTCGTGGCCGGGTTCATCGGCAGTCCAGCCATGAACTTCTTCGACGCCACCGTGGTGCCCGAGGATGGGAACCTGTACGTGGACGGTGGAACATTCCGCCTCAAGGTTCCCGAGGCCAAGACGCCAGCCCTTGTTCCCTACAAAGGCAGGAAGATCATCTTTGGCATAAGGCCCGATGACGTCCACGACCCCCAGTATATCCCCGCCGACATCACGCCGGGCAAGATCAAGGCCCAGGTGGACGTGACGGAGTTGATGGGGAACGAGGTTTTCGCCTATCTGTTGACGGGGGAGAAGAGCTTCGTGGGCCGCTTTGACCCCCGAACCGGTATCAGGATCGGCGATAGCGTCGAGGCCGTGGTGAACATGGACAACATGCGCGCCTTCGACCCCCAGACGGAGAAGGCCATCCGCTGAAGATTGGATACTGGATATTGGATATTGGAGATTGGGTTTTCCGGCTTCCAGCATCCAACTTCCAACACAAAAGGAGGTGATGCATATCAAATCAGCAACTTGGTTCCGCCAAGCTAGCATTGATGCTAGCACCAACAAACTAGATTGGAGGAGAAACATGTTTAAGAAAGCAGTATTTGTTGCCCTGACAGTGGTGTTAGTGGCTAGCCTCTTGGGGACCGGCGTGGTCAGTGCGGCCCCGCCGGCGCAGGAGGAGCTGACCTACACCGTGAAGCTGGGCGACAACCTGTGGACACTGGCCGAGAAGTACCTGGGCAGTGGGGCAGCCTACTGGGCCATCGTCTTCGCCACCAACACCAAGGCTCAGGAAGACGAGACTTTCGCCACCATCGCCAACCCCAACCTGATCCACCCCGGCTGGAAGTTCCTCATCCCCAGCGCGGAAGAGGCCGCCAACTTCTTGAAGGCGCGCGTTGCAGGCGCGGTGAGCGTCCTTGGCGTGTGGGGCGGCGGTGAGCGGGAAGCGTTCGAGGAAGTAGTGGCCCCCTTCACCAAGGAGACTGGCATCACCATGCAGTTCGAAGGCACCCGTGACTTGGCTGCTGTGCTCACCACCCGCGTGGAGGCCGGCAATCCGCCCGACGTCGCCATCCTGCCCAACCCCGGCCAGATGGTGGAGTTCGCCAAAGAGGGCAAGCTGGTGGACATCGGCGCCTTCATGGACATGGGGCAACTCAAGAGCGATTACGCTCAGTCCTGGCTCGACTTGGCCAGCTACCAGGGGAAGCTCTATGGCATCTTCTACAAAGCGGCCATCAAGAGCCTGGTGTGGTACAGCCCCGCAGCCTTCAAGGCCAAGGGCTACACCGTGCCCAAGACCTGGGATGAGCTGATCGCCCTGTCCGACAAGATTGTGGCCGACGGTGGGGTGCCGTGGTGTCTGGGCATCGAGAGCGGGGCGGCCAGCGGCTGGCCAGCCACTGACTGGATCGAGGACATTATGCTCCGCACCGCCGGCGGCGAGGTCTACGACAAGTGGGTGAATCACGATATCCCCTGGACCGACCCGGCTGTCAAGAAGGCCTGGGAATACTTTGGCCAAATCGCCCGCAACGAGAAATACGTCTACGGCGGCACGACAGGCGTGTTGTCCATCTTCTTCGGCGACTCGCCGGCCCCGATCTTCGATTCCCCACCCGGCTGCTACATGCATCGTCAGGCCAGCTTCATCACCGGCTTCTTCCCCGAAGGGGTTACAGAGGACGACTACGCCTTCTTCCCCTTCCCGGAGATAGATCCGGCCTACGGCGTCCCGGCCCTGGGCGCGGCAGACCTGCTGGTGGTGTTCAAGGACACGCCTCAGTCCCGGGCCTTTATTAAGTACCTGGCCACACCTGAGGCACAGGAGATCTGGGCCGCCAAGGGTGCGTTCCTCTCGCCCAACAAACGGGTCAGCCCAGACGTCTATCCTGACGCCACCACCAAAGCGATGGCTGAGGCTTTGACCGCCGCCGCGCTCTTCCGCTTCGACGGCTCTGACCTGATGCCCGCCGCCGTGGGTGCCGGGTCCTTCTGGACTGGCACCCTGGACTACGTCGGCGGTGAATCCCTCGACACGGTCCTGGCCAAGATCGAAGCCAGCGCGGCCGAAGCTTACTAGGCAGCCAATGATCGTCTGCTGATGTTGAGGCAACTCGTCCATGGACGGGTTGCCTCAACTCTTCTCTAGTAGGTGTAGAAGGAGAAAGGATATGCGAAAGGGAGGGCTACTGCCATGGCTATACATAGGGCCAACGCTATTGATCCTGGCTTTCTTCCTGGTCTATCCGGCTTTGAACACCGTCTATCTCAGCCTGTTTGATAAGCGCTCGGAGAATTTTGTGGGCCTGGACAACTATGTCTGGACCCTAACCTCGAAGGAAATGCTCACCGCGTTCAGGAACAACGTCCTCTGGCTGGTCCTGTTCACGGCCTTGACGGTGTCACTGGGATTGATCTTTGCTGTGCTCCTGGATCGCGTTCGGTACGAGCCGGTAGCTAAGTCTATCATCTTTCTGCCCATGGCTATCTCCTTCGTGGGCGCCGGGGTGATCTGGAAATTCATGTATGCCTTCAGGCCTGCCAATGTGCCCCAGATCGGCTTGCTGAACGCCATCTTGCAAAACTTTACCAATCTCGATCCCATCGGATGGTTGGTCAACAAAACGACGAATAACCTCGCTCTCATCGTCGTCGGGATCTGGATATGGACTGGCTTCTGCATGGTGATCCTCTCGGCAGCCTACAAGGGCATCCCCAAGGAGCTTATCGAGGCGGCGCGGGTGGATGGGGCCAATGAGTGGCAGATTTTCTGGCGTATGACCCTGCCCATGATGAAGCCCACCATCGCCGTGGTGGCCACCACCATGGTGATCAACGTGCTCAAGGTCTTCGATGTCGTCTACGTCATGACCAACGGCGCTTTTGGCACCGAGGTCATCGCCAACCGCATGTACAAGGAGATGTTTCATTACCGCAGCTTTGGCCGCGCCAGTGCCATCGCGGTGATCCTGCTTTTGGCCATCATTCCCGTCATGCTGGTGAACATCCGCCGCTTTCGAGAACAGGAGGCCATACGATGAACAAGAAGCTAACCAAGGCGCTGTCGAGCTTGCCCCTGAACTTAGTCATCATCGGCATCAGCTTGATCTGGTTGTTGCCCTCCATCGGGCTGCTGATCAGTTCGTTCCGACCAGCGAGCGATGTCCTTTCCTCTGGCTGGTGGGTCACCTTTCAGCACCCCTTCGACTTCACCCAGTATACGCTGGGGAACTACGCCGACGTCATCACTGCCCAAGGCATGGGACGGGCCTTCCTTAACAGTCTGTACATCACCGTCCCATCCACCATCATCCCCATCATGGTAGCCGCCTTTGCGGCCTATGCCTTCGCCTGGATGGAGTTCCCTGGCAGACAGGTCATCTTCATGATCGTGGTAGGCCTGTTGGTGGTTCCCCTCCAGATGACTCTGATTCCCATTTTGCGAGTCTACAACCAGCTTGGTTTAGCAGGCACCTTCCTGGGCATCTGGCTGGCTCACACCGGCTATGGTTTGCCTTTCGCCGTGTATCTTTTGCGCAACTTCTTCGGCGGACTGCCCAAAGACCTCTTCGAATCGGCCTTCTTGGATGGTGCTTCCTATCTCACCGCCTTTTTCCGTTTGGCACTGCCCCTCTCCGTCCCGGCCATTGCTTCGCTGGCCATCTTCCAGTTTCTGTGGGTCTGGAACGACCTGCTGGTAGCGTTAATCTACCTGGGGGGAACCGAAAGGGTAGCGCCGCTCACCCTCAGGCTCTCCAGCCTGGTGAACTCCCTGGGCCAGAACTGGCACCTGCTCACCGCGGCAGCCTTCGTCTCCATGGCCCTGCCTCTGGTCGTTTTCTTCTCCTTGCAGCGCTACTTCGTGCGAGGCATCCTGGCGGGGTCGGTGAAGGGGTAGGGGGCTATTTATGTACCTGATTCTGCTTGGCCCGCCTGGCTCCGGGAAGGGCACCCAGGCGGAACGCCTGAAGGAACAGTTGGGATTGCCTCACGTGGCCAGCGGCGACCTCTTCCGCGAGAGCATCGGCCATGAGACCGAGTTGGGCCTTTTGGCCAAGAGGTACATTGATCGCGGCCAACTGGTGCCCGACGATGTCACCATCGCCATGGTGCGCGAGCGATTGCAGCAGCCCGATTGCGACGAGGGGGTGATTCTCGATGGCTTTCCCCGTACCCTGGCCCAGGCTGAAGCGCTCGACAAGATACTGGCCAGCAGAGACCGCGCCCTGACGGAGGTGTTGTACATCAACGTCCCCGATGAGGAATTGGTGCGCCGGCTGTCGGGCCGACGGATCTGCCGCCAGTGCCAGACACCCTATCACTTGGTCTTCAACCCTCCTGCTGAAGAGGGCGTGTGTGACGAATGTGGTGGCGAGCTCTACCAACGGGACGACGATCAGCCAGAGACAGTGCGGGCGCGCCTCAAGGTCTATCACGAACAGACTGCACCTCTCATAGACTACTATCGCCAGGCGGGCCTGCTGGTGGAAGTAGACGGGGAAGGGGACATCGAAACCGTCAACGCCGCTTTGCTAGGGGCAAGGGACTAGGGGGATGTTGTTGGCAGAGAATGCCTGGCAAGTTTTGGGGATCCTGACCACTCGCCTCGAAAAGCTGATCGCCGGGACAGCTTCGTATCGCCCACTTCTGCCACTGTTGATGCTTGCCAGCTTGGTTGGCGGTTGTACCACTCCACCGCCGACACCCACGATGACCGTGCCAACCATGCAAGCGCAAACATTCACCGTGGTTCTCGATGTTTACTCTGGGCTTCCCGATCCGAATTGGACGCTCTCGCCAACCGAAGCAGCCACTCTGACCACTACCCTCTCGAAACTAGAACCGACCCCACAGTCAAGACCCCGGCCTGAGCACCTTGGGTATCGAGGCTTTATTGTTCAACCAACGGATACGACTTCGAGCACGATACGATGTATCCGGGCGTACTATGGATTGGTTGAAGTAGAGACGCTGGCGGGCATCGTGTATTACGACGACCCACAACGCCAGGTAGAGCAGTGCTTACTGGCGACTGCGAAGCCGTATGTCCCTTACGGTGTGTATCAATACGTGGCTGATGAACTCGCAAAAGATAAGCCGACAGAATGCCCCCACACACCTCTGGGTGGTTTCTACGACGTGTGGCGCAACGAACAGGTCGGGCCGCGTCTGGGCTGCGCCGTGGAAGCCGCTAGACCGATCAACGGCACCGAGGCTTACCTCTGCTGCAACGTGCACTCCCTCTGGATCCAAGGAGAGGGCCTGTTTGTGGTGTTGGAAGGGCACGGTTCTCGCTGGGCCTTCGTCGCCGATGGGTCGGGTCTGCCAGCAGAGGCCGTATTTGTCACCCCTACCTGGCAGCCACCCACCGCCACCCCTGGGCCACCACCGCCCACCCCGCCAACGGCTACACCAGCGCCCACCCGACCGACTATCACGCCGCCAGTGAGCACGCCGAGCCTATTGCCCACCGTGGTGCTCATGACCCGGCTGTCCTGGCCCCTGGCCGAGCCCTGTTTTCGGGCCAGTGGACGGCACGGCTGGCTGGCGAACTTGCCGCCCTGGGCCGAAGAATGTCGTGGGTTATCGGCCTCGAATGAGACCCTCTTCAGCGGGGCGAGGGAGCAATTCGAGGGCGGCTGGCTGCTATGGAACGGCAACGTGTGCTTTGTCCTGTTTGCCGATGGCACGTGGACGATGTTCTAAATGCCCACGGCCCTTCACACTTTACTGAGCGGCTTGCCTGTTTGACCGGTCTATGCTATAATCTTACAGGGTCGGGGAGGGTGCCGGAGTGGACGATCGGGACGGTCTCGAAAACCGTTGTGGGGGCAACTCCACCGTGGGTTCGAATCCCACCCCTCCCGCCATAGAGACCCCCACCATCGGAAGCGCGGAGAGGTAGCATAGTCCGGTCTAATGCGCACGCCTGGAGAGCGTGTGAGCAGAAATGCTCCGTGGGTTCAAATCCCACCCTCTCCGCCATCAATTCTTGACTTTTTCCCACTTATGGGGTAACATATCAACGGTCGTGCTAGACGGGGAGCTAGCGGTGCCCTGTACCCGCAAGCCGCTATAGCGGGGTCGAATTCCCTCTCGAGGGTCCGTGCTTTTCAGGACTGCCGAGGCCAAGTGGCGCTGAAGGTTGGGTCCTGCGCGGCAGGAGACTACGAACCCCGTCAGGTCCGGAAGGAAGCAGCGGTAAGTAGCCCCTCCTGGGTGCCGCAGGGGCGCCTGGCCGGAGCTGGCTGGCCCCGGCAAGCTGGGGAGCCCGATTCGACAGAGGGTGCACGACCATCGCTTGACTAACCAGGGGCGGGGCAGAACTCGCCCCCTTTGCCATAGTGGAGGGAGAATCAGCCGGGAAGAGCTTCGGCGGCTACACTTCGGGCACTGATACCGTGGAGGACGCTTGCTGGAAGAAAGCATCCCACCCAAACCTGAGGCGCTTGGATGGAACCACTTCATCCAGACTATAGCACGCTGGCGACCCTTCGGGCTGAGCCCCCGGGCCGATGGCTCTTTGGGCCGGGGCCTCAGGGCGAAGCCTCGAAAAGAACTGCTGGCACTGGCTGGCCTGTTGACCCTGGCCGGCATCCTGGCGGTCGGGTACTTCCACACTCAAATCCCAGTGACCCTGCTGGTGGATGGCTATGGCGAACCATTCCGCACCCACCAGACTTCAGTGGAAACCGTGCTAAAGGAGGCCGGCCTGGAAATCCACCCCCAAGATATTCTCTCGCCAGCACTAGATGCCCCCATCAAAAGCGGAGAGGTGATTTTCATCCGCCACGCCAGGCCAGTCACCGTCCAGGTTGATGGCCGCACCTTCGACACGCGCACCCACAGGCACACCCTGATGGACTTGCTGCAGGAGCTGGAAATCGCTGTCCAACCTCGCGACCAGGTGATTATGAACGGCAAGCAGGCGAGCTGGACAGCCAGCCTGTCTGGCCATAATCCCCCCAGCCGGTTTGTAAGCAGCCGCAGCGGCAACAGGGACTTGCCAGCGCAGGGTCGAGACGCCCCCCTGCATATTGCCATCCAACGAGCAGTACCCATCCACGTACACAACAGCGACAGCCTCACCATCCTGTATACCACTGAATCTACGCTGGGCGAGGCCCTGCGCAAAGAAGGTATCTATCTCTACCTGGGTGACCACGTCGAACCGGGCTTGAGTAGCCCTATCTCGGCGGGTATGCAGGTCTCCATCGAGCGATCCAGGCCGGCAACGATTCAAGTTGACGGCCGCCTCATTAGAACGCGCACCCTGGCTGATACAGTGGGCGAGGCCCTGGCTCAGGAAGGGGTGACTTTGCTGGGCAGGGACTACACTGAGCCAGGCGTGAACGCCCCTATAGTGAGCGAGGTGGCCATTCGCGTGATCCGGGTGAGGGAGGAGACGGTTATTGAACAGGATGCCATCTCCTTCGAGACGGTCTGGCAGCCCGACCCAAAGCTGGAGCTGGATCATCAGCAGTTGAATCAGGAGGGCCAGGACGGGGTGACGAAGCGGCGTATCTGCGTTATCTACGAGGACGGCCACGAGGTGGGGCGGAATCTGGAGGCCGAGTGGGTAGACCAGGAGCCCAAGAACAAAGTCATCGCCTACGGCACCAAGATCGTCCTGCGGGAACTGGAGACGCCCCAGGGTACCCTCACCTACTGGCGCAAGCTCCGCGCCCTGGCTACATCGTACACCGCGGCCACCTCAGGCAAGAGCCCCGACCATCCTGCGTACGGCATCACCCGCCTGGGCTGGGAGATGAGGGAGGGCATCGTGGCCGTTGATCCTGGGGTGATCAACTTGAGGACAGAACTCTATGTGCCCGGCTATGGCGTAGGGGTGGCTGCCGATACCGGTGGAAGGGTCAGGGGGCGACACGTTGACCTGGGTTATGAAGAGGACGAACTCATGTTATGGTACAAATGGGTTGACGTCTACCTGCTGGCCCCACCGCCGCCCGCCAACCAGATCCGTTGGGTATTGCCCAACTGGCCCAGGGAACGCTGATGACACCTGGGCACAAGCAACACAAGGGGACAGCCCGATACTAGGATGTCCCCTGTTTTGTTCTGAGGCGCCAGGCACTTTCGAAAAAGCCGTTTGAGCCAAGGCCAGCAGATGATTGGATAGCACTCTTGCTTTGAAATCCTCAGTGAAAGTGCCTGGCGCCTGGAGGTAGCATGGCAATGATAGACGTACGGAAGATCTTGCACGAGTTTGACATACGGCCCAAGAAAAGCCTGGGGCAGAACTTCCTGGTTGATCGGCGGTCACTGGGGCGCATCGTGGAAGCAGCCGAGCTGGGACGCGAGGACGTCGTGCTGGAGATTGGGCCGGGGTTGGGCACGTTGACCCACCTGCTGGCTGAGAAGGCAGGCAGGGTGATCGCCGTCGAGCTGGACCAGCGCCTGGTGGAGATTCTCTCCCAGACCCTGGCCGACTGTCCTAACGTCAAAATCGTGCAGGGGGACATTCTGCAGCTTGACCCTGCCGAGTTGATCAGGAACGCCACCCCCCCCGCGCCCCCCCGCGCCCCTGCTCTTTCCAATCTCCAATCTCCAATCTCTGATCTCCAATTCAAAGTTGTCGCCAACCTCCCCTACTATATCACCTCCGCCGTCCTCCGCCACCTCCTCACCGCCGCCCTCAGGCCCAAACTCGTGGTGGTGACCGTCCAGTGGGAAGTGGCCCGCCGCATCACCGCTGCGCCCGGTGACATGAGCCTGTTGGCGGTGAGCGTTCAGTTCTACGGGCGACCGCGCATCGTGGCTCGCATCAAAGCCGGGGCCTTTTATCCCTCCCCCCAGGTTGATTCGGCGGTGGTGCGCATTGATCTGCACCCTCAACCCATTGTCGAAGTGGACGATGTGGACAGTTTCTTCGAGGTGGTGCGGGCGGGCTTTGCCCAAAGGCGCAAACAGCTTCACAACGCCCTGGCGGCCGAGCTGGCCTTGCCGCCCGATGAGGTGACCCAGGCCCTGGACAGGGCCGGCGTCACCCCCAGGCGACGAGCTCAGACTTTGAGCATTGAGGAGTGGGCCAGAGTTTGGAGGGAGATGCGGCGTATAGAGGGTTGATCAGTGCTCGATCGTCACCGGCACCTCGCAAGGTGGCGGATAGTTGCCTGTCTTGTCCACCACCACCAGGCGGAAGGTGCAGGCACCGGCGGGCAGAGCCGACGTATCCCAGATTCCCAGGAAGCCATCAGCCACCGCCTGCCTGAACAGTTGCAGGGTTGACCACTCTGTTGCCCCCGCGGGGCGTAGTTCGAACTTGTAGTAGTCAAAATCGTCAATGTTGGCCGACCCTGTAACTTCCACCGGCCCTTTTAGAACGGCGTTCACCGTAGGGTTGGTGAGTCTGGCCCTAGAATTGGGGCAGTCCGGCAAGACGACGGCTTCAGGCGTAGGAGTGGTAGGAGTGGGAGGAATAGTAGTCGTCTCAGGGGTCGAGGTTGGACGGGGTGTCCGCGTCGGGCGGGGACGTGGGTGTAGGCGGCCCCAGGGTGGGGCTTGGCGTCGGCTCCAACAAGATGGGCACGGTGGGCGTGGCCTCGTTCTCGGCCACGAGCTCCAGAGTGGGCTCCAAGTAGGTGG
>Ga0136653_10002301_pt1 | contig 10472 bp, 10 predicted proteins | sample LakKivw275mmetaG_FD_94866 | JGI IMG/M metagenome (GOLD analysis project Ga0136653, IMG submission 94866) | Anoxic lake water microbial communities from Lake Kivu, Rwanda to study Microbial Dark Matter (Phase II) - Lake Kivu water 275m metaG... | ecosystem: Environmental > Aquatic > Freshwater >... | reverse complement strand
CTATGAAGCAACTGGAAGCTCAGCTAACTATGCGCCGCTACGAAGGTTTTCTAAAATAAATAAAGTCAAAGATAAAAAATGCAAATAAAAATGACAAATGCGAAAGCTAAAAATTTAATTTTTAATCTGTAATTTTGACTTTTGATGTTTAATTTTTGATTTTCCTAACAGCTAGTGGTGAGGCGTTTGAGCTCATCACTACTGGTTGGGGAAAGATTAATGGCTGATAAAACGATTTCTAAGAGGTCTGACAAAACATCAGTCCGCATAATCGGGATGACCTGCACTACCTGTGCTGCTACCATTGAGAAGGGATTGTCTGAAATTCCTGGCGTAGAGCAGGCTACCGTTAACTTCGCTTCGGAGAAGGCTTCCATAAAATACGATGCTACCAAGGTAGACCTTGCCAAAATTAGAAACACTGTCTCTGAATTAGGTTACAGGGTCGCGACCAAGAAGTCCATATTCCCGGTGAGTGGGATGACATGTGCTTCCTGTGTTGCCCGGGTAGAAGAGGCTCTCGCCAGCGTGCCCGGAGTAATTTCAGCTAATGTCAACCTCGCTTCGGAGAAGGCCACTGTTGAGTACCTAGAAGGAACGAAGTTGGCTGACCTGAGACAGGCAGTAAAAGATGCCGGTTATGAACTTGGTCCTGAGGTACAGGCTCTAGAGGGTGCGATCACTGCTGCTCAACGGGAGACGCAAGCGTTAAGAAATAGACTTATCATCGCTGCTATCCTGGCACTATCAATTATGGCTTTAGGCTGGGGCCCTTCTTTTGCCGGGAAGCCCTATCTAATGTGGGCCCTGGCTACGCCGGTGCAATTCTGGGCAGGCTGGCGATTCTACCGTGGGGCATGGGGGGCACTTAAACACAGGACCTCCGATATGAATACTCTTGTTGCTGTAGGCACTTCAGCAGCCTACTTTTATAGCATGGTAGCCGTTATTTCTCCTGGTCTCTTTGCCAGCGCGGAGATAGAGCTTGGCTTCTACTTTGATACCTCAGTCATGATTATTACCATAATTCTCCTTGGTCGTTTTCTGGAAGCCAGGGCCAGAGGACAAACCTCGGAGGCAATAAAGAAACTCATCGGTATGCAACCGAAGACTGCTCTGTTCATTCGTGAAGGTGTGGAAAGGGAAATTCCCGTCGAAGATGTTCTGGTCGGTGACCTCATCTTAGTACATCCAGGTGAGCGATTGCCTGTGGACGGCGTAGTTCGCCAGGGGTATTCCAGCATTGATGAGTCCATGATTACCGGAGAGAGTATCCCCGCGGAGAAGAATGTTGGAGATGAAGTTATCGGGGCCACTATCAACAAGACAGGCAGCCTTCAAGTCGAAGCAACCAAGGTGGGTAAGGACACAACCCTTGCTCATATTATCAGGATGGTGGAGGAAGCTCAAGGAAGTAAAGCTCCCATACAACGCTTTGCCGATGTCGTCGCTAGCTATTTTGTGCCCGCAGTGATTGGCATCGCCATCATAACTTTCGTGGTCTGGTACTTCGTAGGACCATCTCCAGCCCGTACCTTTGCTATCCTTAACTTTGTTGCCGTGCTCATTATCGCTTGCCCCTGCGCCATGGGACTGGCGACTCCCACTGCGATAATGGTAGGTACAGGTAAGGGAGCTGAGCATGGTATTCTCATCAGGAGTGCTGAGGCCCTAGAGAGAGCTCACCGGGTAAATACACTGCTCTTGGATAAGACAGGTACTCTGACCCGTGGTGAGCTTGCGGTGACTAACATAGTCACTGCCTTTTCTTACTCGCGGGAAGAGGTGCTCCGGCTAGCTGCCTCCGCTGAGCATAACTCAGAGCATCCACTCGGTCAGGCTGTGGTCAAGGCTGCTTTGGAGAAGAAACTGGAACTATCTCCGCCCTCAAATTTCAATGCTATCCCAGGACACGGTGTAGAGGCTTTGGTGGAAGGGAAGAAGCTTCTCTTGGGCAATCTTAGGTTAATGAAGGAAAGGGGCCTTTCCTTAAACGAGATGGAAGAGGAAGCTAGCAAGCTCTTTGAGGCGGGTAAGACGGTAATGTTCCTAGGCCTGGATAGTCAGGTAGTGGGAATTATCGCTGTGGCTGACACACTTAAACCGAACACTAGAGAGGCGTTGGAGATATTGCGTAAGATGGGTATTGAGACGGTGATGCTTACTGGTGACAACCGGCGCACGGCTGAAGCCATTGCCCGAGAGGCGAGCATTGGTCGGGTTGTGGCTGAGGTGCTCCCGGAGCATAAAGCTCAGGAGGTCAAGAAGTTGCAAGGGGAGAAAGAAGTTGTGGCAATGGTGGGTGACGGGATTAACGATGCCCCGGCATTAGCCCAGGCGGATGTGGGTATCGCTATTGGCACAGGTACTGATATCGCCATGGAAACCGGAGACATTACCCTGATTAGTGGCGATTTGATGGGAGTCGTAACGGCTATATCTCTAAGCAAGCGTACCATGAGGACTATCAAGCAAAATCTCTTCTGGGCCTTCGCTTACAACACTGCTCTCATCCCCGTGGCAGCCGGGGTATTGTACTTTGTCTTCGGGAGTACTGGTGTACCCTCCGGGCTCCATTTCATCCTAGGCAGCTACGGATTCCTGAATCCGATTCTGGCTGCGGCAGCCATGGCAGCTAGCTCTATTACTGTGGTATCTAACTCGCTGCGTTTAAGAGGGTTTAAACCAGCCAAGTTCATCAATCAGTGAAAGGAGGTGTCCAATGGCAATTGACCCAGTTTGTAAGATGAAGGTAGAGGAGAGCAAGGCAGCAGCTACCGCTGAGTATAAAGGGAAGAAATACTACTTTTGCTCTGTCGGTTGCAAGAAAGTTTTCGACCAGAATCCCGGGAAACACGTCACTGCAGAAAAGAAGTAGATTTGCTGGGGAGGGACATAATAAGTTAGAGAAATAAAAATGCAAAGAGCAAAATGCAAAATGGACGATGTTATTTTTGATTTTTGACTTTTAAATTTTGAGTTTTCCAGGGGGTGGGAAAATGTACAAAAAGATACTAGTACCGTTGGATGGTTCAGAATTATCTGAGTGTGTTCTGGATCATGTTATAGCAATAGCTACAGGATGCCGTATTCCAGAGGTGATTTTGCTAACAGTAATGGAGCTTGTTTCCCAACAAGTTTACGCGGAGCTTGGAGAGCAGTTAGCTCGTGATATACAGAACAAAGCCCGAGTCGATGTTAACAATTACCTTTTAAAAGTAGCAGATAGCCTGAAGAAAGATGGCCTGGTTGTGCAGACAGCCGTAATCTCAGGCAAGCCTACCGAAGAAATACTAGACTACGCCAACAAAAACCAAGTAGCTCTAATTGTTATGAGCACCCATGGAAGGTCAGGGATTTCGCGTTGGGTCTGGGGTAGCGTGGCTGACAGAGTTCTGCGTCATTCTCGAGTCCCCGTGTTGGTAGTCTCACCAGCTGGCTGCAGAAGTGGCTAGTCACACGGCTAGCGAAGTACATAGTTGCTGGGAAAGCAAAGAGGTTTTATGATTCTGTTTATCGCCTCTTCTTGGTAATAAGAGGCATAAAATTACCGGCTCAAAAACTTGGATTCTATGAAGGAGGTGTTTCATGGGTAATTTTGTAGAGGTTTCTAAAATAGACGAGTTGAAAGACGGGATGATGAAAGCGGTTAACGTAGCGGGCCGTGAAATCCTCCTAGCTCAGATTGGCAAGAGGTATTATGCTGCTGATAACCAGTGTACTCATATGGGAGGGAAGTTATCGCAGGGTAAGTTGGAAGGGACTATGGTCACTTGTCCCCTGCATGGCTCTCAATTTGATCTCAGTGGAGGTCAGGTAGTCCGTTGGTTAAAAGGGGGTGTAACCCTGAACTTGTTTCAGGGGAGGGTTGGCAAAGTATTTAAGCCAGCCAAAGATCTTACTGTGTATAATGTGAAGGTCGAAGATGACAGAGTCCTGATAGAAATCTAGTTCTCAGTTCGGTGAAGAGGAGACAGAGCCTACAATAAAGAACGCTGGCAGGATTTAATTAGTTGTTGAGATAGCTGAGGAACAAATGTGCTGGCTTTATGCCATACTTCTTCTTATAGGAGTAATCTGAGTTTCTAATAATTTCCTACCTTGGTAGTGATGTCCATAACACTCAAAAATTTGACAGAATAGTAAGAAAAATCATACAATACTGACATAACTTATGCAGGGGGGAAGAATGGAACAAAGGAATAAGCGTGTAATAGGTAGGTGTTTTGGTTCTACTGTGGTTGGGCCACGGGGACAAGTAGTGATTCCAGTCGATGCCCGAAGAGAGCTCGACATAGATGTTGGCACCAAGCTCTTGGTTTTCGGTCACTTTGGAGGTAGGGGACTTATCTTTGTCAAGGTTGAGGCGGTAGAAGAGTTGCTTAACATCATGAGCCGCCGACTCACTGAGTTTACCAAGTTGCTCAAGGAAACTGAAACTGCTGATATTGGGACAGAGAAAGAAGGCAATCGAGGTTAATATCCTGAACAAAACATATAGTGCAGTTATTTTTGTAAGATACTGTAAAATTGCTGTTATAATGAGTGATTTATCAAAATAGAGAAGGGGTAAGACAAAAATGAATAAATGGCTAAGTCTAATAGTGTCAATTTGCTTGTTGGGCGTAGCCTTCACTGGCTGTGCCAGTTCAGAAAGCAATGCTCAGGAAACCGCTCAGGTTACTCGAGGCGACTTAGTAGTAAGTGTTTCTGTCAGTGGCAACTTAGAAATGCCACACAAGACGGATTTATCTTTCGGCACCACGGGCATGGTGGCTGAGGTGCTGGTGGATGAAGGAGATAAGGTAGTAAAAGGCCAACTGCTAGCCAAGTTAGAAGCTAGCTCCTTGGAATTAAGTGTGGAAATGGCACAGGATAGATGTGAAGCAGCACAGGTTGAATATGAAATGGCAGAAAATAAGCTAGTGCAAACGATCTATCCTCATTATACCAGTATTTACGCTACCGATTTACCGGGGGCATGGCTGGCTTTGGAGGAAGCTCAAGATAACCTAAAAGAGGCTCAGGAACTTCTGGGGCAGGGGAAAACTGAGGAGGCACAGGCTCTATTGGAACTGGTTGAGTCGAGTATAACTAAGGCACAGGAGAAATCGCAATCCAGAACATGGGCAGTGCCTCTTTCGGTTAAATTAGCGGAGCTACAGGTAGATGGAGCTAAGGCAGCCCTGGATATAGCCAAGCTGGAGTTAGCCAAGGCCAGGGTTGAATTAAGCAAAGCAACAATCACGGCTTCTTTTGACGGCATTGTGGCTGATATTTATATAAATGAAGGACAACAGCTTTCATCCATGACTTACGCCAATCCGGCAATCTGCTTGATTGACCCTAGCGAGATAAAAATGAATGGCGTCATTGATGAGATAGACATCTCCAAGGTGAAGCTAGGACAGGAGGCAGATATCATTTTAGATGCTCTACCTGATAAAGAAGTAAGGGGCAGGGTAACTTTTATCTCCCAAGCGGGAACAATTCAGGCCGGAGTGGTATCCTACAAAACCATTATAACTTTGGAAAATCCTGATGAGGAGCTTAGAGATGGCATGAGTGCCACTGCTGAAATTATCATCGACCGTCACGAGAATGTATTGCTGATACCAAATCGAGCTATCCAGGGTTCCTGGGATAACCCCTGGGTAGAGGTTGTCGTAGATGAGCAAACTGAGCAAAGAAGGGTTACTTTGGGTTTAAGCGATGGTGTGAATACTGAGGTCTTGTCTGGAGTAGAGGAAGGAGAGAAGGTAGTATTGCCTTCTGTATCACGATTTCCATTTATGCCATTTGGTGGCTAAAAAATGAGAAATGATTGAACTTGATAACATAACAAAAGTGTATAAAGCAGGTCGGACAGAGGTTCCAGCGCTCAGGGGAATAAGTTGTTGCATTGAGTCAGGGGAAATGGTATCTATTGTAGGACCGTCGGGCTCGGGCAAATCTACACTGATGAATATCATCGGTTGTCTTGATAAACCCACCTCTGGGCAATACCGCTTGGAGGGGGTCGAGGTGAATAGGCTTGGTGACAATAAATTAGCCGAGATAAGAAATAAAAAGATAGGTTTTGTTTTCCAGAGCTTCAATCTATTGCCTAGAACCACAGCTTTGGCCAATATAGAACTGCCACTTGTTTACAGTGGAAGTCGCAATCGGCGGCAAAGAGCTTTACAAGCTTTGGAATCTGTGGGCTTAGCGCATCGAGCTAAACATAGGCCAAGCGAGCTAGCTGGAGGTGAGCAGCAAAGGGTGGCTATTGCCAGGGCGTTAATAAACAAGCCTTCTCTCATTTTAGCTGATGAGCCCACGGGTAATCTTGATACCCAGACCAGCAAGGAGATTATGTTGCTTTTCCAGCAACTTAACAGGCAGGGAATAACTATTGTTTTGGTTACCCATGAGCCATACATCGCTGCCTATACCCAACGCACTATTAAAATTCGTGACGGTCAGATCGAAGGAAATGTTTAACAATTCACTTGTCATTCCGAGGGAGCCCTTCGCTCCCTGTCATTCTGAGCGTAGCGAAGAATCTCAGGGGCTCAGGGTAAACTCCGCGAGGAAGAATCTAGACCCTTCCCCTTCACGGAGCCTGCCCTGAGCGAGATTCTTCGGTTGCTTCACTCCCTCAGAATGACAGAAAGCGAAGGGTTCAGGGTCAGGGTGACAGTTAATTTTCCAGTCGAGGCGTTAAGATGAAATTATGGGATTGCTTCGCCACTGCATTGAAGACTTTGTTAAGTCACAAAATGCGTTCAATCTTGACCATGTTGGGCATTCTAATCGGCGTAGCTGCGGTTATCTCTATGGTATCCTTGGTCAGAGCAGAGCAGGCTATGGTGCAGCAATCCTTCGAGTCCTTAGGTACTAATCTTATATTCGTTACCCCTGGTGCTGGGAGTAGTGGAATGGGGATAGGGGGTGTGCTAGGCTCCACCGCAACGTTGACTCTGGAAGATGCCGAAGCAATTGCCCGTGATGCTCCTTCAGTATCTATGGTGGCACCGGTGACGCAAACCACGACTCAGATAGTAGCTGGGGAGGAAAATGTTGGCTGCCTGACGATTGGTGTAACCCCTGAGTATCAGTATGTGCGCAACTTTGAACCAGAACAAGGTATCTTTATTACTGAGCAAGATTGTAAGGGAAGAGCCAGAGTAGTTGTTTTGGGAAGCCAGCTAGCTGAAACCCTTTTTGGGCAGATGTCTCCGGTAGGTCAAAGTGTAAGGATTGACGGTCGCCAATTTAGAGTTATTGGTGTTCTTAAGAGTAAAGGAGAGGCTTTTGGGGTTGAGGACCAAGCAGCGATGGTTCCTCTGAGCACAGCACAGGCAGTCATATCATCTGAGCGTGCTGGCAGTGGCGGACATACTATCCAGGCTATTTCTGTTCAAGCGCAAAGTAGGGAAGCAATAGACTCGGCTCAATGGGAAATTAGCAACATTTTGCGGCAGCGCCATCGCATCATAGAAGGGGAGGATGATGACTTCACCGTTATGAGTATGGATGCCCTATTAGGCGTCGCTGACCAAATGTATGGGATAGGAGAGCTTGTCATGGGGGCTATAGCTGGCATTTCATTGCTTGTTGGCGGCATCGGCATCATGAATATCATGCTGGTTTCCGTAACTGAGCGTACCAGAGAGATTGGTCTGCGAAAGGCTGTAGGAGCCAAGCGCCGAGATATTTCCACTCAGTTTCTTACTGAAGCTGCTGTGTTAAGTTTTTGTGGTGGTGCCATTGGGGTGGGCTTGGGATGGCTTATCGTTAGAGTCAGCGCTGGTGCCTTGGCAAGCATGGGACTCCCTTTTCCAGCCATAGTTCCGAGTGATGTCATTGCCTTAGCGGTAGGGGTAGCAATCTTGGTTGGACTTGTCTCTGGCATTTACCCCGCGGTTAGAGCAGCTAGGCTTGACCCCATTGAAGCCTTGCGCCACGAGTAAAAAATTAAAACTCAAAGATAAGTCCTGAATCAAGTTCAGGATTAATCTTTTATTTAGCTCTCTATATTTTATCACTTGCCCTGAATAAGGGACAAAAATTCAGAGCGGGTAACTGCTTTGCTGCGAAAAGTTCCTCTCATTGCTGAGGTTATCACGTTCGTTCCCGGTTTTTTTATCCCTCGCATAATCATGCATAGATGCTCCGCTTGAATAACCACACCTACGCCATCGGGTTGAAGAGCTTCGAAGATAGCATCAGCAATCTGCTGGGTCATCCTTTCTTGAAGCTGGGGACGCTTGGCGAATATCTCTACCACTCTGGCTAACTTGCTTATCCCCACCACCTTGCCATCTGCGCCAGGGATATAGCCTACGTGAGCCACTCCGTAAAAGGGAAGCAAATGATGCTCACACATAGAATAAAAAGGAATATCCCTTAATATCACTAGCTCTCGGTGACCTTCCTCAAAGCCTACTGTTAGCTCAGTTTTTGGGTCGGCATCCAAGCCAGAAAAAAGCTCAGCATACATTTCAGCGATGCGCTGTGGGGTATCTTTCATAGCTTCTCTAGAGATATCCTCACCGATAGCCTCAATTATAAAGGCTGAAGCAAGCTTGATTTTATCCTGGTTAACCATCTAAATCCCCCTCTTTATAAAGCTTATGCTGTTTTTATCCGTGCTAGCATAAAAATCTGAACCGAGGTAAAGAAGTGGCTTTATTTTATCCAGGTCGAGAATCTCCCCTGGGGTAAATGCTTCCTCAAGGAGATGCACAGCCACAATTTCACCAACCACCCAAATATGGTCACCGTAAGGCTTACTATCCACAAGTTTACATTCATAAGCGGCATAAGCATCTTTCAATATAGGCACCTCAGTTCTTAAGGGCTTCTCCTTCTCAATATCAAACCTTTCAAATTTGTCCATTTCCTGTCCTGAAGTGCCGCCAACTCTGGCAGCGAGGGAAGCTTTTTGCCAGGGCATAAAATTAATGCCAAACTCCTTGCTCTCAGTGATAAGCTGGTAGGTGAATCTCTTAGGTGAGATAGAGACGCCGTAAAGAGGGGGATTGCGAGAAATTGAGCTGTGCCAGGCAGCAGTCATGGCATTATCTTTGCCGCGAGCACTGGCAGTAACTATGACCGCTATTTTAGGGTAGTGCTGGCTAAATTTTCCCACTTTCTCCGTAACAATCTTTGGCATATTTGAACCTCCTTAAGCTTAAATCGCAAATCCTAAATTCCAAGCTCCAAATATTTTGGGATTTGGATATTGATATTTGGTGCTTCTTCATTAATGTCATTCTGAGAACAGCGAAGAATCTCTAAGATTCCGAGACCCTTCCCTTTCACGGAGTTTACCCTGAGCAAGATTCGGAGTCTATCCTGAGTGAAACGAAGGAGCTTAAGTTCCTTCACTTCGTTCAGGACTCGCTGTGCTCCCTCAGAATGACAAAAAGTGAAGGGTTCAGGGTCAGGATGACGAAGGGAATAGCCCCAACCTAGAGCTTTCTCAACCGCAGCTAAGTCGGCCGGGAGTTCTGTTGGAGGTTTAGCATATTTAGCTGGCACGCCAGGGTCTTTCAGCCCTGTTCCAGTAATAATGCAAACCACTTTTTTGCCGGAAAAGTCTTGTTTTTGTGCTAGCTTAATAAGTCCCGCTAAAGAGGCAGCTGAGGCTGGCTCACCAAAAACACCTTCCTTGGTTGCTGCCAATCGGTAGGCGTGCATAATTTCATCATCAGTGACGCAATCAATGATGCCCCTCGACTCATCTCTGGCTGCCACTGCCTTGTGCCAGCTAGCAGGGTTGCCAATGCAAATGGCGGTAGCAACCGTCTTGGGACGCTTGACAACTTTCCCCCGTACTATGGGAGCTGCTCCAGCAGCCTGAAAACCCATCATCTTTGGAGTATGGCTTGCTTTGCCAATCCGGTGATACTCCACAAACCCCTTCCAGTAGGCAGTAATGTTACCGGCGTTGCCTACAGGTATAAAGAGGTAATCAGGAGCATCGCCCAGGTCATCCACAATTTCAAAGGCAGCAGTCTTTTGCCCTTCAATCCGATGGGGATTTATTGAGTTAACTAAGGTAACCGGGTATTTTTCACTTAATGTGCGGACTATTTGAAGTGCTTGGTCGAAATTACCCCTTATGCCTATAATCTGGGCACCATAAACTATAGCTTGAGCTAGTTTTCCCGGAGCTATTTTCCCCTTAGGGATGATGACAATAGCTTTCAGCCCAAATCTAGCTCCATAAGCGGCCGCTGAGGCACTGGTATTACCGGTGGAAGCACAGATGATGCTGGACCTACCTTTTTCTACTGCCTTAGCCACCGCTACTACCATACCACGGTCTTTAAAGGAGCCCGTAGGGTTGCAACTTTCAAGCTTAAAATAAAGTTCACCACAATTAAGCTCTTTCTCCAGTGTTCGTGACCTTACTAAAGGTGTATCACCTTCACCAAGTGTAATTAGAGGGGTTGCTGGAGTAACTGGGAGGAGGTCACGAT
>Ga0136653_10002300_pt1 | contig 10473 bp, 10 predicted proteins | sample LakKivw275mmetaG_FD_94866 | JGI IMG/M metagenome (GOLD analysis project Ga0136653, IMG submission 94866) | Anoxic lake water microbial communities from Lake Kivu, Rwanda to study Microbial Dark Matter (Phase II) - Lake Kivu water 275m metaG... | ecosystem: Environmental > Aquatic > Freshwater >... | reverse complement strand
TGTGAGAAACCACGTCATCCTACTCAGAAAGAAGACCCTCAAGGTCTACTTTCATTCCCTTGTGCGGCGCGAAGCGCCATGATTGACTGAACTTGATTCAGGATCCATCCCTTCTCCGGATGGGTGCCGGATATCCTGAACTTGATTCAGGACCGGCGTGACGTAGTACTTAGCGAGACTGAGCTCTTACAGACGAGAGACGTTTACGTATAGGAGGGTCTATTATGTTGACGCAGAATAAGGCAGGCGTGGGCCGCCTTGACCGACGCGGGTTCACGCTGATAGAGTTGTTGGTGGTGATCGCCATTATCGCAATTCTGGCCGCCATTCTGTTTCCCGTGTTTGCCACTGCGAGAAACCAGGCCAGGAAGACGCAGTGCATCAGCAACCTGAAGCAGATTGGAACCGCGTTTGGTATGTATGCGGAAGATTATGACGGCCTGCTGCCAATATATCATACTGGGACAGCCACCTGGTGGGATGCTCTTAAGGAAGTCGCAAAAACAGTCGCGATTGGTGCATGTCCTTCGGCCATATCGCAATATGGCTATGCAAGCGGTTACGCCTTGAGTGTTTACGTCAGCGGTGCAGCCTATTCCTCCATCACGGATCCTTCTGGCACTGTCGTAGTGTGCGACGCTGGCGGACTGGTTTCCGGCAAGGACTCCGGCTGGTCGCAGTGCCATGTGCTGCCCCCTTCCCAGACCAGCAGTACCTATCCCAATTCCTGGCCTGCTGCAAGGCACAATGGCACAATCGTGGTTCTTTGGGCGGACTGGCATGTGAATTCTCAACGCTTCGGAAGCGATTTCTACCCGGCCATTGGCCAGTTTCCGACATACATGACTAACCCAGCAAACCCACGCTACCGCGATCAGATGTGGGATCTGCTTTGATTGCAGATGCTTTGTATACTCTGTGTACTTGGTTTCATTTGAAAGGCTTATAGGATGACGCGAATCTTTTTGGCTGTTATTGCAATTACTTTACTCGTTGCCAGCATGGGTTGGTCTCAATCCGGGGTTGTGACATGGATTAATTGGTCACAGGAGCCTGGTATTGCCCAGGTCGTTTCGGGTTATTCCGGAGTCAAAGCGACTGTTACATCAGCTTCTGATAATAAAGCTATCAACACGGTTGATGAGCTTGCTTCCGCTGGCTGGAGTGTGGAGAACGGCTGCATAGTTACCCCTCAGCGGTCCGGGGGAAACAAGATAGTAATTCACGTGGCCGGACTGCCTGCGGGCACACAGGATGTATATGTTCGCTTGCATACTGGTCCCAGATCACCCGGCAATGAGTGGTGGTATAGCACACCTATTGAGCTGGAAGGACAGCCTGCTGGCGAAGATTTCCGGCTTATTTCAGGGTTGGGCGGTTATGACAGGTCGAGCATGTATGAAGTCAGACCAGGCACGGTTGGCACCCCAGAGAAGCCCGTTTCAGAAATCACATTAAGTATCCGAAGGTACGAATGGACTCAGTTTTCCAGGATTGGTTCCATACGCATAGAAACGGAACCTTCAATGACTGCATCATCTACTTCTATCCGCTCTCCCGAAAACGATGCTGTTCGCGCGGAATTGGCTAAAGGAGCGGTTAAGGATGCCTCGGGCAATATTGCATATTGCCTGCGTACTGTGTCTGGCAGTGCGACTGTACGACCCAAAAGTTTTGATTCTCTTAGAGGACTTGCTCTGAGTTCTTCGATTGATATATACGGCGCCAGGGGTGAGTATGAGAATAAGCAGGTATTGATTTTCTCCGACACCCAGGGTTTGAGCGGCGTAGAAGTTCGTGCCAGTGAGCTTAAGGCGTCTGACGGTTCGGTCATACCAGCCGATTCTATTATGGCTGCTCCGTTGGGATATGTGAAGTATTCTACTCCCTACGATCTGGATAGGCACGGATACTGGCCAGATCCCATCCTGCCGTTTCTCAAAAGTTTCGATGTTGCCAGGGATGATGTCCAGTCGGTTTGGTACCGTGTATTTGTGCCTCGAGATGCCATCCCTGGAGACTATACAGGAAAGCTAAGTATAATTCCATCAAATGCACCCGCATTCGACGTTCCTGTAAATGTGCGCGTCTGGGGCTTTGAGGTTCCGAAAATGTCACATCTGAGAGTGGTTACAGGTTGTAACGCATCAGGGGACATCGAGTACAACCGCATCTTCGAGATGAGCTACAAGATTAACCCTAGCAGTATTTATGGTTTTTCTCCGGACTTCAGAGATAGATTCCCAGAATGGGCGAAGGCAGGTGTCACTGCGATCAACTTGGCCTATTTCAAAGACAAATCGCCTTCACAGGACCAACTGGATCGGCTGTGTGATGACTTTGATACTAGTCTAAAAGCCCTTGAAGCTGTAGGGCTAAGAGACAAGGCATATTTTTATATGTTCGACGAGGCGACTGCGGAGTATTGGCCGGCTGTGCGAATGGTCTGCGATGCGGTCAAGGCAAGATTTCCCGACCTCAAGATAATGACTACAGCCCACGATGGAGTCGAGCTGGGTGCGGATGGACGGGCCTCCGACAAGGAAACAGGTAGATGGACCGGTATACACAGTGGTCTCGAAAAGATCGACATCTGGGTGCCGATGATCTTTCATTATGACATTGAACAGGCTGCACAAGCTCGAAAATTGGGGCGGCAAGTCTGGTGGTATACCTGTAACTCTCCTGACAAACCATACCCCGGGGTTCTGATCCACCACACGGCAATGGATACCCGTCTTCTTATGGGTTTCATGGCATTTGCCTATGGAACAGATGGTTTTCTATACTATGCAACACAGTCACGCGGTGGAAGCTGGAGATTCAATACCATAACCACTGGACCTTATACGGACTGGCCAATCATCGATACTGGTCATGAACACCTATACCAGAAAGGTCCGGATGACAAAGCGCTTCCGAGTAGACGAATGGAGATGCTAAGAGATGGACTGGAGGACTATGACTATCTCTGGATCGCAAGAGAGCTCGCACAGAATCCCAAAGTAAAGGCGTCGAAGGACCCTGATCTGGTTTCGGGAATAAGGCTATTGGAGAAGTTCTCCGCTCCGGGCAACGAACTCGTACGAAACATGACCGACTACACCCAGGATCCGTCAGAACTGGAGCAGAGTAGAAAACGCATCGGAGATTTTATCGAGAAAGCCGGCAAGAAATAAATGGCGAATTACTTCAGAGTTTAGCTTCGAGAGGAGATTCTTAACTTGCACGATTCTATACTGATCAGTGATAACAGAATCAATCACTTGAGCGTTCCGAAGTTGTTCAGTCATTTTCAACTGCTGAGCCAGGGCAGTGCTATACCTGAAGGTTGGTTGAAGGAATATGCTCTGGCTATTGCCGATGGATGGTCGCTTATGCATGCGCGGGACCGAATTCCCGAGGTCTATAGCACATACTGGAACAGAATAGTGCCACCAAATGGCTACTGGGATGGCGCGCCAGATTACGCGGCGTATTTCGGTGACGGCATGATACGCCTGGCTAACATTCTTCCTGAATCCAAACTCGCGGAGGAAGTTGATGAGTGGCTGTATCAGGTTCTCGCATCTCAGGAAGAAGACGGCTATCTTGGGGCGGTTGATCCTCCAGCGCGTTGGCATCAGTGGATCGATGTTTTTTCGCAGAGCTTGATGATCGAAGCGCTCCTCTGTAAATATGAGACAACAAGAGATAAGCATATTCTCGCAGTCTGCGAAAAATCGGCTTCGAGGATTATTGAGGCGTTCGGCCAGCCTGAGGAAGAAGTAACTGGCACAATTTTTAGCGGGCATGGCGTAATCACCGTTCGTGCAATGCGCGCGTTGTACAAGGCTACGGGCAATTGTGATTTCCGCGATTTTGCTGTAGAGATTATGCGACGTTATGGCAAGCAGGAAGAGTATCTCAGGTGGTGTATGTGTGAGACCGCCGATCCTAACACCACGCACGATCCCGTATCCAAGAATCACAGCGTTACAGAAGCGGAAAACATAGGTTTTCCTGCCATAACATATGAAATATCTGGGGACGAAAGAATGTTGCAGGCAAGCATCATTGCTTGGGAGATTGCACAGAAATACCAGATGGTTGATGGGCAACTCAACGGCAACGAGTTCATTTGCAAGTGCAGGCCGCGATCCATCGGTGAGCATTGCACATCGGTTGAGTGGGCAATTACCAATGAGGAGTTGTCACGGCTGACCGGCGATGTCAGATATGCGGATGCCGTCGAGACTTGTGTATTCAATGCTTACCCGGGTTCCAAGAGTCCTGACACATTGACCTTAGCCTATATGCATTCGGTCAATGAAATTGTTGCATCAGAGTGGAGCCATCCACACTATGATGACCATGACGGCGAAGTCTCCAAGGGATACTTCTCAACGGCTCATAATCCATTGTGCTGTAATGTGATCAGCCCACGGCAAATTCCTTATTACGTGGAGAATATGGTATACCGACACGGCGACGGATTAGCCGTGGCGCTCTACGGTCCTGCCAGAATCGCCACCGAAATTGCCGGTGCTGGTTTGGTTAAACTAGTAATGGACACGCAGTATCCGTTCGAGGATGATGTGCGGTTTGTCATTGATGTAGATGGAGATGTTGAGTTTCCAATTGAGTTTCGAATTCCAAACTGGTGTTCTTCCGCATCGTTTGAGCTTAACGGAAACCCAATGGAAGTTGATGCAAATCCCGGAACATATGCCGTTGTACGCCGGAAATGGCAGAGCGGTGATGTTTTGCGCCTCCACTTCGAAATGCCGATAAGGCTGAAAACCTTCCCAGCAACAATCGTTCGTGTGGAAGGAGTTGCAGTAACGCGCGGCCCGCTTGTTTTTGTGATGCCGGTTGCCGAGGACTGGAGAGAATATGAGATCGGCATGGTAGGGCCGGGAAAGCCCCCGAAACCATGGATGGTAGGGCCGGGTAAGGCCCCGAAATCATTCAAGGTTATTCCGCGCGAGAATGCCGCATGGAATTATGCGCTTATTATCGATCGTGATGATCCTGAGTCTAGCTTTAAGATGAAGACGCTTCCGAGTGACGGTCTGTCCATTCCCTGGCAGAAACCCACTATCGGTATGGAAGTCAATGCGCGCCGTGTGCTTAATTGGGGTGCGGAAGGTAGTAAAGAACATCCAATGACGCCTGGATTGCCCATTGCTCCAATGAGATTGTCGGAAGAAACTGAGTCTGTCACCCTTGTGCCTTACGGGTGTTCTCGTTTACGAATGAGTTATCTCCCTGTGATCTGCGCCTTGGAAGATTGCTGTCTTTGTCCGAGGGACGATCGATGAGTAGTGTCCTTACGACTTTCGATCGAATGCAAAGAATGTACGAGCATAAAGAAGCCGATCGCGTGCCGGTGTGCGATAGCCCGTGGCTCTCAACGCTTGAGCGATGGCGCAAGGAAGGAATGCCGGAAGAGACGGATTATGCTGACTATTTTGGATTAGACAAAGTTGAACTCATATTTGTCGACAACAGTCCTCGCTATCCTGTTAGGGTTATTGAGGATACTGATGATTATAATGTCTCGACCACCAACTGGGGAGCGAAAATAAGAAACTGGAAACACGCGGGGGGTGTGCCGGAGTTTTTGGATCACACGATCAAAACCCCAGCCCTTTGGTCTTACGCAAAACCCAGGATCGAGCCTTCGCTCGATAGAATAGATTGGAAGAAGCTACAGTGCAACTATCGTAAGTGGCGGGACGATGGAGTATGGATTAGTGCTTTTGGATTCTTTGGTTTTGATGCGACTCACTCATGGGTGGTCGGCACTGAACGTACTTTGATGGCTATGGCGGAAGATGCTGGATGGATTGTCGATATATTTGATCATACGCTTAAGGTCAGTCTGGCATTATTGGATCAGATATGGGATGCCGGATATCGGTTTGATGAGCTGTTTTGGACGGATGACATGGGTTACAAGAATACTCCGTTTTTCTCGCCTGGTATGTATCGTGAATTACTGAAGCCCATACACAAAAAAGCTGTTGATTGGGCGCATCAAAAAGGGTTAAGAGTCAGGCTCCATTCTTGCGGAGATATTCGCTGTTTGATCCCGGACTTGATAGATATAGGCATAGAGATGCTCAATCCTTTGGAGGTCAAGGCTGGGATGGACCCTGTAGTTCTGAAGAACAAATACGGGGACAAGCTCGGGTTTCACGGCGGACTAAATGCTCTCCTTTACAATGATATCGAGAAGATGTGGAGTGAGATGAGAAATGTGATTCCTGCCATGAAAGCAAATGGTGGGTATGTTGTGGGATCGGATCATTCTGTTCCTGATTCTGTCAGCTTGGAAGAGTTTCGTGAGTTTGTCAGGTTGGCCAAAGAACTGGGTTCGTACGATTGACAGATTGAGAGGTAGCGTCTCTTGAGCAAGCATTCTATGATTTCGAAATGCTGCGGGACGGACTGGAGGACTATGACTACCTCTTCATTGCGTCCGCCCTGGCGAAGCAGTTGCAGGGCGCGAAGCGCGTTCCCGCTGGACTTCTGAAGCAGGCGGAGACCATTGCAAAGTATGGCAATCCCGGAAACGGGCTTGTGCGCAGTCTGACTGACTATACGCAGAGCGTGCAGGACCTGGAATCGGCCCGCCGGAAGATAGGCAGTTTTATCGAAGAAGCCCAAGCATACTTGAGTAAGACCGGCAAGAAGTGATATCATTTGCTGGCACAGGAGCTAGCTGAAGTGCTCTGTTGAGTTGGCGTGGCTCGAGGTTCGACTGCGGAGTTGACAATCTCCGAGGCGGGCGCTATACTTAACAATTGTGTTTGTGTGTGTTTATGGGGAAGAGACCTGCATGCGATCTCTTCCCTTTTTCCTGCTGAAACCACAGGGTTGAGATGTGTTTGAGAGCCTGACCGAGAAACTGCAGAATGTCTTCAAGAAGCTGCGTAGCAGCGGCGGACTGAGCGAAGCAGAGGTCGGCGAGGCTCTGCGTGAAATCCGTCTGGTTCTGCTGGAAGCCGACGTCAACTTTCGCGTCGTAAAGGACTTCGTCGCGAGGGTCAAGGAACGTGCCGTCGGACAGGACGTCCTGAAGGGGCTCAATCCCGCGCAGCAGGTCGTGAAGATCGTGCACGAGGAGCTGGTTGGGCTTCTTGGCGGCGAGCAGGCGAAGCTGGGTATTGCCCAGCGTCCGCCTACGGTTATTATGGTGGCCGGTCTCCAGGGATCCGGAAAGACCACTACCGTTGCCAAGTTTGCCAGCATGCTCAAGAAGCAGGGCAAACGGCCTTTGTTGGTGGCTGGAGACGTCTACCGGCCTGCGGCGATCAAGCAGTTGCAGACGCTTGGCGAGCAAGTTGGTGTCGATGTTTTCGACATCGGCGATGGCCAGGACGCGGTGGCGGTTGCCAAGGGCGCGATGGCGCGCGCGGCCGCCCACGGATACGACCCGGTGATCATAGACGTCGCCGGTCGGTTGCACATTGACGAAGAGATGATGTCGGAGCTCACAAGGCTTCGTGCTTCTGTAGATGTGACTGAGGTTCTGCTGGTTGTCGATGCGATGACCGGTCAGGACGCCGTCAACGTTGCGCAGCAGTTCAATGAGGCGCTGAACATTGACGGTGTTGTGCTAACAAAACTGGACGGTGACGCCCGTGGTGGGGCGGCCTTGTCCGTCAGGGCGGTTACGGGCAAACCCATCAAGTTTGTCGGTACCAGCGAGAAGATGGACGGGATAGAGCCGTTCTTTCCTGACCGAATGGCCTCGCGCATTTTGGGGATGGGCGACGTTCTCAGCCTGATCGAGAAAGCACAGGATGCAATCGACCAGGATCAGGCTGCCGAGATGGATCGCAAGCTCCGCGAGAACCGCTTCGATCTGAACGACTTTCTGTCGCAGCTTCAGAGTATGCGGAAGATGGGGCCTTTGGAGCAGATATTAGGCATGATCCCCGGGATTGGGGCCGCAAAGGAGCTGAAAGACGCTAAGATCGACGAAAGCCAGCTCAAGCGTGTGGAGGCGATCCTCCAATCGATGACAAACGATGAGCGGGCAGACCCATCGCTGCTCAACGGCAGTCGCCGGAGACGTATAGCCGCGGGAAGCGGTACGACGGTCCACGACGTAAATCAGGTGATGGGCCAGTTCAATGAGATGCGGAAGATGATTCGGATGATTACGGGGTCTGAGAAGGCCGGTAAGAAACGGATGCGGCTTCCCGGGATGCGCCTGGGATAGGATTGTAAGGCTGAGAGTTAGGAGGCTTTTAGTTGGTTAGAATAAGACTGAAGAGGCTTGGTGCCAAGAAGCGACCGTTCTACAGACTGGTTGCTGCAGATCAGCGATGTGCCAGAGACGGACGGTTTATCGAGATGCTGGGCTACTACGACCCGACCACGGAACCGACCACGATAAACGTGAAGAAAGACAGAGTGGAGTATTGGCTGGGCTGCGGCGCGCAGCCGACCGACACCGCCCGTGCTCTTCTCAAGGTAACCGGTTTCTTTGGTGGACCGACTGAGAAGCCGGCCCGAGTTAAGGGTAAGGCCAAGGCCAAGGCGGCCGCACAGACTGCCGCGGCCGCGGCGGAAACCCCTGCAGCCACGGAAACGGCTGCCGCGGAAGCCGCTCCGGCGGAGTCTCCTGCTGCAGAAACCGCAGTTGAGGACGCGCCTGCGGCCGAAACGGCCGCTGAGGCTGCTCCTGTTGAGGGAGATGCCTGACGCGGCGAGTTTTGTGTGGGGCCGGAGTTGCCGCGGTTTGGGTTGATCTGACCCGCTGCGGCAGTGTGGTGATTGCGCCGTTGGCGTATGGAGTTTGATGGATTGAAAGATCTGGTTGAGATCCTGGTCAAGGCTCTTGTAGATAGCCCGGAGTCCGTTGTCGTGAATGAGGTCGACGAGGGGCAGTCGATGATGACCTACGAGGTCAGCGTCGCCCCTGATGACCTTGGCAAGATTATCGGAAGACAGGGTAGAGTAGCTAATGCGCTTCGAACCGTGGCGAAGGCTGCCGCGATTAAGAGTCACAAGAGCGTCTACGTCAAGATCGTGCAGTAGATATGACGTCTTCTTCTGACCGAGATATAGTCATCGGGAAGATCGTGGCGCCTTTTGGGATTCGAGGCGAGGTCAAGGTGCTCCGACTCACGGACTTCCCTGAGAGGTTTGACGCTGGCCGGGAGGTGATGGCAAAGCAGGCCGATGGCAATCTGAGGCCGCTTAAGATCACCGACAGCCGGGAGTACAAAGACGGGATGGTCCTGCGGTTCGAGGGGATTGGCAACAGAACTGAGGCCGAGGAGTTGCGGGGCACGCAACTGGTCATCGAAGAGTGCGAGTTGGAGAGTCTGTCCGGGGACTCGTACTATCTCTTTCAGCTCGTTGGACTCAAGGTATTCACGGAAGACGGGCGCGAGCTGGGCGTAGTTGCGGACATCCTACAGGGCGGCGCAAATGATGTCTATGTGACTGACAGCGGCATTCTGATCCCCGCCATCCGGGATGTGGTAAAGAAAGTCGACCTGGAATGCGGGCGGATAACGATTTGGCCGATGCCGGGTCTGCTTCCGGATGATAAAGGCTCGCGCTAGTTGAATGCATATTGATATACTGACCACTTTTCCGGGCATTATCGAGGATGCTTTCGGGGAGAGTATCATCAGCAGAGCGCGGGAACGCGGACTTGTGAGCATCGAAGCGGTAAACCTGCGGGATTTTACTCACGACGCGCACCGCACTACCGACGATGCACCGTACGGCGGCGGCCCCGGTATGGTGATGAAGTGCGAGCCGGTCTTTGAGGCTGTGGAGTCTATCATATCCACGGCTGTCGGGGTGAGCCCTAGAGTGGTTATGCTGACCCCGCAGGGCAGACGGTTTGATCAGAAGATCGCCGAAGAGCTTGCGAAAGAGAGTCATCTCATTCTGATCTGTGGTCGCTACGAGGGGTTCGACGAGCGAATCCGTGAGCACCTAGTCGATGATGAGATGTCGATTGGTGACTATGTGCTGACCGGTGGCGAACCGGCGGCAATTGTGATAGTAGACGCGGTGGCCAGGCTGATACCTGGGGTGCTGGGAGATGACTCCAGTGCGGAGGCGGAATCGTTCTCCAGCGGGTTGCTGGAGTATCCGCAATATACCAGGCCGGCCCAGTTCCGCGGATGGAATGTGCCGGAGGTGTTGCTTTCGGGCAATCACGCTGAGATCGCGAAGTGGCGTAGGCGGCAAGCGATTGAGCGGACGCGGGACCGACGTCCCGATATGCTCGACGCTGCACCGCTCACCGACAAAGAGAAGAAAGAACTTGGCCTGACCTAAGCTTTGCTTCGCGGGCGTGTGCCCCGAAGCTTCGAGACAAACGCCCGAGAAGCGAAGCATAGGGCGTAACGATTTCGAAACGCAGGTAGACCAGACCATGAACACTGTTTTACGGAGGAGTACGTTGAATATCATCGATCAAATCGAATTCGAGCAGATGAGAACCGATGCGCC
>Ga0136653_10002297_pt1 | contig 10478 bp, 6 predicted proteins | sample LakKivw275mmetaG_FD_94866 | JGI IMG/M metagenome (GOLD analysis project Ga0136653, IMG submission 94866) | Anoxic lake water microbial communities from Lake Kivu, Rwanda to study Microbial Dark Matter (Phase II) - Lake Kivu water 275m metaG... | ecosystem: Environmental > Aquatic > Freshwater >... | reverse complement strand
CTCTTCTTTGATTTTAGCGTTATAGCTTATTACTCCACCTTGAAAATATTCAGAGCTTCCCGGTATATTAGTAATTATTTCTCCCAACATACCTCCGGTGCAGGATTCCGCTACAGCTACTTTGATATTCTTTTCTTTTAATAGATTTCCCACGACTTCTTCTAAGCTCTGTTGATCATTCCCATAAACATAACTACCTAATATTTTGGTTAATTGATTTGATGAAAATTGTAACAGTTGGTCTACTTCTTTTTCGGTAGGAGCTTGGGTGGTTATCTGGATCTGAATATCTTCTGGATTTGCATAGATACCAAAAGAAAAATTAGTTTGTTCATTTATATAATTACGAATAAGTTCATTAACTGATGACTCTCCCAGGCCAGTAATTTTTAAAGTTTTTGACTTTTTAATTACTGAAGGTGGAAATTTTTCTTTTAGATAAGGGAGAAGATTTTCTTCTATCAGCTTCTTCATTTCATAAGGGACACCAGGGAAAGAAGATATAATTTTATTATCTTTTTCTAGAATCATAGCTGGGGCAGTGCCATATTTATTGATGATTACTTTTGCCCCTTCTGGAAGGTAAGCTTGTTTAAGATTACTTGGTGAAAGTTTTATTTTTATGCTATGGAGAATCCTTTTTAAGTTTTTTTCAGCTTCTGGAGATTTTATTAGCTTAAGGTGTAGTGTTTCAGCAATAACTGGGTAGGTAATATCATCTTCCGTAGGTCCTAATCCACCGGTAGTAATAATCAAATCAGAACGACTAAGAGCTTTTTTTAGAAGAGATAAAAGCATTTTTTGATTATCGCCAACTGCTGAAATATAACTTAGGTCAATACTGAGTTCAGCTAATTTTTGAGCGATAAAATTAGCGTTGGTATCTACAATTTTTCCTCTTAATATTTCGCTGCCTACACTTACAATTTCTGCTTTCATTGATTTATTTACTTCTCCTTCATTGATTGATTATATTTTATTTATTATATCTTTAAAATTTAAAGAAAGAAAGAAAAAACTTGAGGAGTCAGGGAAAATAATTAAAAAATCACGGAAAGAGTGGTTGAAAATTAATCTTGGTGTATTATAGTATGTAATTGCTAGTAATTTAAAGTAAAGCAGAAAATAAAAATAAGAGAAAGAAAGGTATGAATATAAAATGGATACAATTTTTAGAGTTATGGATTCTAATCTCTATTTAGGGGCGTTAATTATTTTTATATGTAGAGTTATGGATGTAACTATGGGGACCTTTAGAGTTCAGATGATAGTGAGAAGAAGAAAGCTTGTTTCCGGTATACTTGGTTTTTTTGAAGTTATGATCTTTATCCTCATTGTAAGTAAGGTAATACAGGATATCGGTAATTGGCTGAATGTTGTAGCTTATTGCGGGGGTTTTGCCACCGGAAATGTAGTCGGGATATATATATCGGATAAATTATCTAAAGAATTAATTTCAGTAGGAATTATTTCCAAGAATAAGTGGCAGGAGATTGAACAGAAACTTTGGGGTGAAGGGTTTGGAATTACTCGAAATGTAGGATATGGTAAAGACGGGGAAGTGCAAGTTTTAAGAGTTATATGTGAAAGAAGTTACTTTACTAAGGTGAAAGAGATATCTATGGAGTATGATCCTAAAGCCTTTATCACTTCCTATCTCTTAAGTGAAAAATATGGTGGCCAGATGTATGGAGTAAAAAGCAAGATTTAATGAAGGTAAAATTTATTATATTAGGTCTATATTTGAGTGAGTTGATGACTAACTTTGGCCAGATATAAAGATCTATTTCTATTTGTTCCAGAGGAGTTTTAAATGTCTGGGTTTATCAATATCCAAAGCGATTTCTGGAGGAGAGAGGATAGCTTTCCCTTTATAACCTCCTAATAATTCAGGAACTTTCTTTTCCAAATCTTGGATAGATAAATATTTTCTTAAGTACTTTAAGGCGATTTGAGCTCCTAAGAGTCGAGCCATTTTTAAGGGATGTTTCCTGAAATAAATAAAATCATTGATTATTTCTCCAAAATTAGTGATAATCCGAGGATTTATTAAAAGAATATTTCCTCCCGTAAAAGACCCCTCCACAAGATTAGCATAAACTCTTCTTAAATCTGAAAAAGGATATGATTTTTGATAAATTTCTTTATCAATGATAGGATAATAAATATCAAAACCTGGACATTTATAACACTCTTCTATAAAATAATCGATATGTTTTTCGGTTATTAAGGGGATATCACAAGTTGAGATTAATATTAATGGATCTTCTTTAAGGGGCAAAATTCCTGATTTCAAAGTATCAAAAATAGTTTGACCATCGGAAATGGTTAGATAGACTGAATCTTTAACTAATTTTTGCACTTCTTTTGGACCGGCTAATACAATTTTATTGGTGTATTTTGCTTTTTTTAAAGATTCTATAATGTAAAGAATCATAGGTTTACCGTGCGGGTAAGATCCAATTTCAATTAAAGCTTTATTTTCTATTCCGGTAAATTTTCTTAGGCTTATTTTGGTTTTCCCTCCCGCTAATAACAAGACATTTATTTTTTTTAGCATAACTTATTAATCTCAATTCCTTATAAAAGAATTAATTTAATTTTCCAATTTTATTATATAATAAAAATAATAACAAAACAAAAGGAGAGAAATATTTATGGAGGGAATATTCTTTAAATATAATATTTTTTTAACTGCCTGGGGATGGGCGGGGTTTGTTGCTGGTCAAGAGGGCTTAAAGATTTTAGTTTTACCTGAAGAGAGAAAAGAGGATGTTCTGGTCAAAATAAAGAAGGAATTAAAATATAATAATCTTATCGAAGAGAAAGGAGGATGGGGAAATTTAATTAAAGATATAAAAGAATATTTTACAGGTAATAAAGTTGATTTTTCAAATTGGCAGTTGAGTTTAGATAATTATACAAATTTTCAGAAGAAAGTTTTACAGACAGTTAGAAAAATTCCTTACGGTGAAACTAGGTCCTATAAATGGGTAGCCCAGACTGTCGGTTATCCCCGAGCCTATCGGGCAGTAGGAAATACTATGAAGAATAATCCTTTACCCTTAATTATACCCTGTCATCGGGTAATAAAAAGCGATGGTACTTTGGGGGGGTTTTCTGGAAAAGAAGGAATTGTCTTGAAAAAGAGGATGATAGATTTAGAATCTGAAATTCAAGCAAAGTAAGGGCAAATAATAGAGATTTTAAGAAGTCAAGTAAGGTTAAAACTAAATCTTTTAACCCTACTCTTTTTAGTACGGGAAGCTATTTGACTTTGAATTTAACTATTTTCTCCAGAATTCTGGAACTACCAAAATTAAGACAGTATATAATTCTAATCGGCCTAATAACATACAGAGAGTCAGAATAATTTTACCTAAAGGTGGTATAAAAGCATAGTTTTGAGATGGCCCAACCAGACCAAGACCTGGGCCTACATTTCCTAGAGTAGCTGCAACTGACGACATCGCACTTAATATATCCAGGCCTAATATAGACATTATGAAAGTAGAGATTACAAAAATTAATATATATAGAAAGAAAAAACTGGCAATATTATGCATTACATCTTCCGAAACAATCTTATTTCCCAATCTAATCGGCGTAACTGCTTGAGGATGAATTAGCCTATAAAATTCCCGATTAGCTTTTTTAAAGAGAAGCAAAATTCGAATGTTTTTAATAGCTCCTCCTGTTGAACCTGCACATCCACCTACAAACATTAAAATTAGTAAAATGCATTTAGAAAATGCTGGCCAGGTATCGTAGTCTGTCGTAACGAAACCGGTAGTGGTTGCTATAGATACAACTTGAAAAGAGGCATATCTTAGGGCAGTAAAGATTGAATTATAAATGTATACTCTTAGTTCGGTAGTAATAGCCAGGATAGCAATCAGAACTACTCCTCCGTAAAAAAGGAATTCTCTATCTTTGAATAAACTTTTTATATTTCCATGAAGGGTTTGATAATGTAAGGTGAAATTTGCCCCAGCTACAAACATAAAGAAAGTTATAATAATTTCAAAGACCGGATTATTATAAGCACCTACACTTAGATTTCTAGGGTTGAAACCTCCTGTGGCCATAGTTCCAAACATATTAGTAAGGGCATCAAATAAAGGCATTCCGGTAAAATATAAACATCCAACCTGCAAAGCAGATATTATGATATAGACTTGCCATAAAAGTTTAGCAGTTTCTTTAATCCTTGGTTTTAATCTATCTTTTTCAGGTCCGGGTATTTCTGATTTAAATAATTGCATTCCTCCTACTCCTAACGCCGGAAGGATAGCTACCACCAGGACAATAATGCCCATACCCCCCAACCATTGGATAAAATCTCGCCAAAAGAGGATGGAGAGAGGAGTTCCTTCAATAATAGTAAGCACCGTAGCACCAGTAGTAGTAAAACCGGACATAGTTTCAAAGTAGGCATCAATAAAATTAGGGAAAGTTCCTGCCAATAAAAAAGGGAGTGCTCCAAATCCAGCAGCCAATATCCAACCTGAAGTAGCTACCGCAAATCCTTCTTTGATCCCGATAGGTTCTCGAGGAGAGAAAAATTTCTTTAAAAGTAATCCACTTACCACCGTAATAAGCAAGGAAAGCACAAAAGCATTAATTACCGGTTCTTTATAATAGATAGCATACAAAAGAGGGAAGACCATAGTTAATCCTAAATAGAATAGAAGATTGCCTAAAGTATTTAATACAATATTATATTTCAACTTTTATTCCTTTCTACCCTTAATTATTTGCTCTATTTTCTTTATATCCGAAGATAAAGCGAAAAGAATTATTTTATCTTCTGGTTGAATACTATCTTTACCACCGGGGATGATCACCCTATCTTGACGAACAATTGCTCCAATAATAGAATTTTTAGGTAGATTAAGATCCTTGAGTGGTGTATTAATAATTTTAGAGGTTGATTGAACTATTAATTCAATAATTTCTGCTTCTCCTTCTTTTAATAAAGTAAGAGAGAGGATTTTTCCTCTTCTAATAAAACTAAGTATAGCAGAAGCAGTGATTATTCGGGGATTGACTACGGCATGCACTCCAATTTTTTCCAATATCGGAATATAATTTGTCCGGTCTATTTTAGCTATTACCTTCTTTGCTCCTAATTGTTTGGCTAACAGGGCTACCAAAAGATTGTCTTCATCATATCCGGTAACTGATACGAAACCATCGATAGTGTTAATTCCTTCAGACTGTAACAGGTCAATGTTGGTACCATCACCATTTATTACCAGGGTACGAGAAAGTTTTTGGGCAATCTCCTTACATTTTTCTTTATCTCTTTCAATCAATTTAGTATTTATACCCAATTTTTCCAGTCTTATAGCGGTTTGAAAACCTATTTCACTACCTCCCACAATCATTACATTTTGGGTATTTACAGATTTGTGGTTGATTATTTTTTCTAATTCTAAAAAATGCCCTTTTTCTACAATGACATAGAGGTCATCACCTTTTAAAATTTTTTCATTTCCTCCAGGAATAATTATTTTATCTTCTCGATATATGGCAGTAACCAGTATAGGGAATTCAAAAACAATATCTTTTAATTGTTTACCAATAAAAGAAAAATTTTTTTCAACCTTAAGTTCCAACATTTGAATTTTACCATCGGCAAAATCCTGAATTTGAGCAACATTTGCGGGAGTCCTGAGCAGATTAACTATTTCTTTCGCAGTAGCTATTTCCGGATTAATGATAAAATCTGTTCCTAATTGTTCCAAAGATAAGGCGTTATTATAAATATATTCAGCATTTCTAATCCGAGCAATCTTTTTAGGTACTCCAAATTGTTTAGCGGTCATACAGGCTATAATATTAGCTTCATCGCTACTAGTTACAGCAATTATCATATCTGCTTGTTTAATTCCTGCTTTTTCTAAGGTGTGAACACTTGCCCCATTCCCCAAAATGGTCAGCGCATCTAAATTATTTTGTGCAGATTTTCGGATTTGATCATCTCTTTCGATTAGTATTACATCGTTATTTTCAGAGGATAAAGTTTGGGCAATCTGGCAACCAACTTTTCCTGCGCCTATTACGATTATTTTCAAAAAAATTCACCCCTTTTAGTTTCTATAAAAAATATTTTGTTTTGGAAAATTTTTATTAAACCAAAAAAAAGAGAAACTATTTTATCTTTAGTTTCTCCATTATTAATGCTATATTTATAAATTTATTCTACCTCCAACGCTTACGTGGTGAGCTGACGGATTTGAGCTGAAAGGATTGCTCTACTTATTATTTAAATAAGATTCACCCCTGAATTTTGGTTCCCCCGTTTCTCCATCGGAGAATTCAGCGTAAAAAAGAACCATAGTCCCTTTTTATGTTAGAATTTTATACTGTTTTTGGACATTTGTCAACTCATTAGGTGCATGGTTCAGGGCCTACTATACAATTTTTAATTTATCAGTAAATTTATTATTTAGAGATAAATTATAAAAATTAGCAAAATGATTTCTAAAAGTCGCTAATTTAGGGAATAATATTAAATAGAAAAGATCTATTTATAAAAATATATGGATAGGAAGGATTTTTTGTAAAAAAAGAGGATTTTTCAAAAAAATGTAGTATATATATATAAATCTTAGGATAAGTATAAATATAAAAGAGTATATTTCTTATAAATTTTTTATCAAAGAGGTGACTAAATAATGAGAAAAGTAATTTTTTATTTTATTACTATAGTTTTAATCTTGACTTTGGGAAGTACAGGATTAACCCAGGGATTACCTTCTTTAACCGAAAGTGGTCCTCCCTCGGTCCCTAATCCTCTCACTACTACTTCTGTTCCGGTATCTTCCTCCAATGTTTTTTCTTATTCCGACCCTACCTGTAGTTTTAACTTTAATTATCCTTCTACCTGGAAACCCTATGAGGAAATAGATGATACGGGAACTTGTAAAGCAGAGATTGATCTTTTTGAGGGGGATTATATCATCGCTGCTTTTTCAGTATACGTTGAAAATTATGAATCATCCTTATCTAGTTATGTTATGTCAGTAGAAGAATGGATGTTAGATCCTCAAAATATGCCTGAATATAAGAAAATTAATGAGGAAGCAGTAACTATAAAGAGTCTACCTGCTATCAAAAGGCTTTATACCTGGACCAAGATACAAAGAAAGGATAATTCAAAGATTCCTATTAAAGCGGTTGATATCTATTTAGTAAAAGAAAAGAAAGGCTATATCTTAGAAGGTCAAGTAGTCCAGGATCAATTTGATAAAATATTACCTGAATTAGAGATAATGTTTAATAACTTTACTATATCAAGAGTAACATCAGAGCCAGCAACTTCCGAATCTGGTTTACCTTCAGTTACCATCACTTCTGAGACTCCTTCTTCCTCTATTACCACACCTACTACTGAGGAAATTACTTTTAAGTTTTGTCCTTATTGTGGGAAACCCCTGCAGCCGGATTATCAGTTCTGTCCTGGATGTGGGAAACCTATTCCAGTTCAAAGAACCATAAAGGCAACGAAAAAGGAAGGAACAAGAAGCGGCAGTAAAACTAACATAAATTACCCTGTAAATTTAATGCAGACCAGAGGATTTTCTGAAGAGATCAATCCATCTGACTATCCAAGAGGGATGAATAAGAGTTTTAATAAACCCTTTAAATATTTTAAATCTGTTCTTATTTCACGAGGTTTTGGCTTAAAATTAGTCCGTATTTTTCCAGAAAAATCTCTCCTCCCCTGGGCCATATCCAGAAGAATTATGCTAGGTAATTATGCTAATTTATTCCCTAACTCTTTAGGGAGAAAAATTTCTTCCCCGAGATTAGTGATCAGAAGCGCCTATTCGACAAATTTTAATTTTTTCTATATTAAGAAGTTAGGTAAAGAGGTAGCCTTTAATCCCAGTCTAAATAAAGTTTTTAGGGGAGGGGAGATTAATCAATTAGGTTCCCCTATAAGAAATTTAGGAGAAGGCATTATCTCTCCAATGATAGTAAGTAGAGCTCCTCTTTCAGGAAAAACCTGGGTTCTGAGAAATTCTAAAAGAGGAGTTGAAGAGAATATTCCTCTGGGCTCTTCTATAGAGAGATTAAGTTCTAAGATCGGGAGTTCAATTATTAAACAAACTCGTTCTTCCTCTTTCTTAGGAGGATGTTTTTCTACTTTAGGGCAAGGAATTAGTTCTGAAGTGGGGATTAAGAGGGAAGCAGAGACTTTACCCTCTTTGGCTCCGGTAGCTCCTCAAACTGTTCCTCAGATAACGCCAACTATTCCCGGAACTCCACCTCCAGCTACTGGACCAGAAGGTATAGTTAGTCCAACCCCTGGAGCTCCTGTTCAAGGGGGAATAACCCTTACTCCGCCAGGACAACCTGTTCCGGCTCAACCGGGACCAGGCGGAATTGTTTTACCTACTCCTAATACTCTTCAGGAACCCCAGATTATCTGGAAACAATACAGTTTAAACCAGGCCTTTAGTCACGATTCTTTAATTACTGGTTATTTAGAATACCCCTCTACCTGGCTGGTTAATCTGGATTCCTTTAATAAAAATGTTACCTTCTCTGAAGATGCCAGTGGGCTTACTTCTTTGACCCTTTTCCCTGGTATAACGGGACAATTTAGCAGCGCTCAAGATCTGGCTCAACAGATGTCTTATCTTTTACAGCAACAGGTTCCCGACTTATCTATCTTAAATCAGGAATTTAAAATATTACCCACTCCTGGTAGTGGAGCGATAGAAATGACGGAAGGAAGAGTAAGTTTACAGGGAAATTACCAGGGGACTTTTCTACGATTTAATTTAGAAACTTATCTTATTTATACCGGAGTTTATGGCCCTATGAATGGTATGGGATATGCTATTTTAACCCAGTCTCCCCAAGGAATTTTTATAGATAAAGAGCAAAAATATTTTAACCGTATGATACTTAGTTACAAGAGAGCTTTAGGATTAGAAAAATAATTTTTTATTGTTCGAAAAAATTAAGAATTTTGGTAAAAAATGATTATTCAATAAAATTGTAAGAGGAAAAATTAATGAGAAATAAAAAAACTTTTATTCTCATCACGGGAGTAATTATTAGCTTAATTGGATTATTCTTATTTCCTTTATTTGTATTCGCCCAAGGGGTAGGGGTGTCTATAACTTTAAATGATGGGACTGTTATAAACTTACCGGAGACCAAATTTAAACCTTCCCTATGGATAGAAAAAGAGATTGAGAAAAAAGATTTTTTATCTTATACCTTAGATAGCAGTTTTCTGTCTTTATTTCAACAGGATGAGGTGATTAAATATATTAAAGAGAGAGCTGACCAGATATATCTTACTGGTCAATATCCCCGTTTAATTGAAGAGATGAGTATTTTAAAAGCCCTGGCGCTTACCCAAGGTAAAGATAATTTATTTGCAGAAAGCCTTTATTATCAAGGGAGAGTCTGGTACCGTCAGGGGAAAGATGACGATGCTCAACGGGTGCTCCTTCAGGCTTTGGAAAAATACCAGACCTTACCAGATAAGCCGGGATTGCTGAAAGTTTATATTACTCTGGCCGGCGTATATCAGAGTTATCAGGATTTAGATAAATCTGAAGAATATGTTCAAAAAGCTCAAAGTTTAGCTGAAGAACTTCAGGATACGGGAGGAAAGGCCTCTTCCCTTTTGAGTTTTGGCATAATGTCTTTTTATAAAGGGGATTTAGAGCAGGCTGAAAAATATTTTTTAGATGCTTATGCTCTAGCTGTCCAGGTGGAAAATGTGGAAGTAGCTGCTCTATCTTTAAACAATTTAGCTTATGCCTATATAGAAAAAGGAGAATATAAGAAGGCTCAAGAGATTTGCGAAAGCTCTTTACAAATAAGCCAAAAAGCAGGTTTTAAATGTGGAGAGTTTGCGGTAAAAGTATCTTTAGCTCGTCTTTATCATGAAGCCTGGGGTGATTCCTCTCAAGCACTTCAATATTTAATTGACTGCCAGAGATTATCTCAAGAGATGGACTTTAGCTACCAGGAGGCTTGGGTCTTTAATAATATGGGAATTATCTACCTGGATAAGGGAGATTTTCAGAATGCTAAGAACGTTTTGGAAAAGGCAGAAGGAATTATTCAATATTATAATGTTCCCGGAGATATTGGAATATATACTAATTTAGGTAGTTTATATTTGCAAACCAATGACCTGAAAAAGGCGGAAAATTATATTACTCGAGTTCTGCGTTTGTCTACTAATTTAAATCAACCTCTTAGTATAGCTGATGCCTGGATGAACCTGGGAGTGGTCTATAATAATGAAGGACGGTACAAAGATGCACTTGCTGCTTATAATGAGGCGATGAAAATCTATGAAGAATTAGGGCTTCAACCTCGAATTGCTGCTTTGATGAATAACATTGCCACTCTAAATCAACATCAGGGTTATTTAGAGCTTGCTTTAGAAGCCCAGTTAGAGGCCTTGAAAATTCATCAAGAATTAAATATGCCTT
>Ga0136653_10002296_pt1 | contig 10480 bp, 5 predicted proteins | sample LakKivw275mmetaG_FD_94866 | JGI IMG/M metagenome (GOLD analysis project Ga0136653, IMG submission 94866) | Anoxic lake water microbial communities from Lake Kivu, Rwanda to study Microbial Dark Matter (Phase II) - Lake Kivu water 275m metaG... | ecosystem: Environmental > Aquatic > Freshwater >... | reverse complement strand
TGTTAGGGATATTCGACCGGGGGGCGCTGGGATTCTTCGGGCGGATGAAATTCTGGCTTTGGACGGGGATAGCGACGGTGTTATTGCCGCTGCTGGCGGGGGGCGGAGGTGTCAACCTGGCGAACGCTCCCGAGTTGACCGTTCGCCGGCGACCCGGAACGCTCGCGGTGTTCAGCGGGGATCGCGCGCCGCTCGAGGCGTATGTGGACTTCCGCCCGGGCGCGTGCGGGTCGGCCGCCGGTCCTGGCATCACGCGACCGACCGACCTGCGCTTGCAGGAGATCGGTGACATCGCGCTGACCGATGACTTCTTCATGGGCACCGAGCGCGAAGGGCTGTGGAACAACCTCCTCGGCGGGCTCAAGATCGACGTCTATTGGGACCCAAAGCAGAAGGTGGACAACCGCCCCATTGGCGCGTGTTGGTTCGCCAACGACGGCCCGGGCGAGCACCTCGCGGCCACGGGCGCGGACTTCTGGGATGACTACGCCTGTGAGGTGTCGGCGCGTCCGGCGGCGGATTCCGTCGTCGGCCTCGCGTTCCGTGTCCAGGACAAGGCGAACTACGCCCTGCTGATGCTCTCCTGCGAAGCCGGCGCAAGCACGGCTCGCCTCGTCGAGGTGCGAGATGGCACGCCGCGTACGGTGGCGGAGACGCGGGGCGACTGGCCGCCCGGGCACTGGCAGCGGTTGCGCGTCGAGGTCGTCGGCCCTGAGGCCAGTGCCTTCGTCTCCGGCCAGCCCGTCGGCGCGGGGAAGCTGAGCGGCGCTCCGAGTGGGCGCGTGGGCGTCTACGCGAGGACGGAAGGCGACTGCCGCTTCGATGACCTGTCCGTTCGGGGCCTACGTCGGCTCGTCGCCGATGCCCAAGCGCAGCCCCTCGGGCCGTGGCGCTTCGCTCGCGGCGCGTGGCAGAGCAAGGGTGATCAGCTCACCTGCCGCGCGGCCAGCACCGCGGTGGCGGTGGCCTCGGTCGGCAAGTGGACGGACGCCGATGTTCGGGCGAACGTGCGCCTGCCTGCAGTGGGCGAGGCGGGCGTCCTGGCGCGCTGGTCGCCGGAGGGCGGGTACGCGTTCCTGGCACAGAGGAGCGGGCCGGAGCTGCTCTGCCGCCTGGCGCACGTTGGGGCCGATGGCTCGCTAGAGACGCTATCGGAGGCCAAGGCACCGATGGCGACGCCGGCGGCCGAGGTGCTGCTTGGGCTGACGGCCTCAGGGCCCGGGCTGAGAGGCTTCGTGGATGGAGCGTGCGTCGTGCGTGCCTGGGATGGGCGACTGCCTTCCGGCGAGGTCGGCGTCGCGGCCTCCGACGGACAGGCGGGCTTCGCCAACTTCACGGCCGCGGAGGCAGAACCCGAGGACGTGGTCTCGGAGCTGTTGGCGGACGGCACGGACCAGTCCCGGCCCGGCGCCGAGCACGGGGCCTTCGAGCCCTTCATCGGCCAGTTGTGGCGGCCGGATGCCGGTCGCGCCGGGCTGACGACTCTCGACGGCGGGCCGGCCATCGCGCTCAACCGCGCCACTTTGCGCTACTACTCCCCGCGGCCGGGGGACGTGTCGGTTGCCGCCGAGTTACTGCGGACCGATGGGCAGCCTGTGTCGCTCACCATCTGCAGCCACCACGCCGCCCGGCCGGGCTATGTCCTTACGCTCATGGGGCCCTCGCTGCAGCTCGCTCGCAACGGGGAGTCGGTCGCGGAAGCCTCTGCGCCGGTGACCACCCCCCTACCCCTGTCGCTTCGCCGCGATGGTCCGTTCGTTATCGGTCAGGCCGGTGACGCGGTGGTGAGCTATCGCGATCCGGAGCCACTGCCGTCCGGCAATGCGCTCGTGAGTACGGCCGGGCAGGCGGTGATCGACAACCTCGACCTCGGCGCTGCCCATACGCTAGCCTACCGCTTCGACCGCGTGGAGCCGGATTGGATCGAGACCTCGGGCGAGTGGCTCTTCCACTCGGGCATGGCTTGCATCCCGTGGGCGTACTGGCTCAGCGGCGACGGCCGTCAAGGGCCGGCAGTCATCTGGAACCGCCGCGAGGCGCCAGCCGATCTCACCGTGGGCTTCGATGTCAGCGAATACACGGTGGGCTACGAGTCCGGCTATCACGAACACTACCCTTATCACGACATCAGCCTCACCCTGAGCGGCGATGGGAAGGGCATGGACTCGGGATACCGCTTCGTGGTCGGCGCCGAGGGCGGACGACGCACGCGCCTGCTGCGCAAGGGGCAGGTCGTCGCCGAGACCGCCGACCCTCGCTTCAGCATCACGATGGGATCGCACTGCAACTCGCCGCGCGCCATCGAGGTCGTTGCGATCAAGAGTGGCGGCTCGCTGGAGCTGTGGCTGAATGGCGTCCAGGCGCTGACCTACGAAGACCCCGAGGCGCTCGGCGGCGGCCGGGTCGCGCTCGGCGTCGAGAAGTGCCGGGCCAACTTCCGGGACCTCTTCCTCTACCGCGACCAGACCTGGACGCTTCCCCTGGGCGCCACGTCATTCTCCCCGTCCGGAGGCTAGGCCGTCCGGGAATCGGGGCTGCCGAGGGAGGCGCGACGATGAGACTCGCCTTGCTGGCCGCTTGCATGTGCGCCGGGGCCGGCGCCGCGGCCGAGCCGAACGTGGGTTGGGAGGAGAGCTTCTCGGCAGGCGACGCGGTCACGATCCCCGGAACGCAGGTCAAGGTCGAGAACGGCGTCGCCCACTATGTGAAGACGGGTGAGGGGTGGATCCACGGCATCGTGTTCGAGCTACCGCAGCCAGTCAAGACTGCGGACTTCCCCTACTTCATGATCCGCGCCAAGGACGTGCGAGGCCGCCTGTTCGTGCAGTTCAAGCGGGACGGCGCCTGGCCCGAGCATCTCGACTGGACGATCAGCGCCTGGTCACCACGCGATTTCGCAGCAAGTGTCGTGGACTTGCGCAAGCTCGGTCGCGAGGTCTCGGCGGTCTGGCTCAACAGCGACAGCTCCATTCCCGGCGCCGAGTGGTACATCGACTGGATGCGCATCGTCCGCGATCCGGAGCCCCTGCGCGTGACCATCACCAACCCCGGAGCCTTGTCCGCCTTCCCCCGCCGGCGCGTCCTCCGAGCGACGGTCGCCAACCGCACCGCTCAGGCTGCCGAGGCGACGGCCGTCGTGCTGATCGCGGGGAGCGAGGGCGGGCGCCACGCCTTGTCGCTCAAGCCAGGGCAGCACGCCGACATCACGCAGTCCTTCGAGTCCGAGGCCGACGCGGAGGTGCGCGTGCAGGTCCTGGAGCCCTCCGGCGAACTCATCACCGAGGGTGAGGCGCGCGTGCCGCCGCTGCTCAGCCTGGCAATGCTCGCCCCGCACTACAAGAACACGATGTACGCTACCCAGAAGGTGGAGGAGGCGGTCGTCGAGGCCCACCTCAACGTCGAGCCGGCCTTGCTGGAGGGCCTCACGATCCGGACCGATGTCACGTCCGCCAATCAGTCGGTCCCCGGCTACCCACTCTCCATCGGCCCGAGGTCCACTGAGTTCCGGCTGTCCATCCCCACGGCGCAGATAGCTGTCGGGGCCTACCAGATCACGGTGACCGCGAAGCGCGGCGCCGAGGAGGTCGCTGTGGGCCGCCTGCCGCTTCGGCGGGTCGGGCCCTCCCCGATCGAGACCCGGCTGCGCGAGGACGGGGCGCTATTGATCGACGGGCAGCCCTTCTTCCCCATCGGCTTCTACGACATCCCGACGAGCGACTTCGAGATGGCCGGCAAGGCGGGCTTCAACACGGTGTCCTTCTCGGGCGGAGGCACAGAGGTGATCCCGCGTCTGGACGAGGCCAATCGGTGCGGGATGAAGGTGGTCATCCACAGCACGTGGAGCTGGTTCTCGAAGCGACTCGATGACCTGGAGCGGACGATCAGCCCGATTCAGAGCCACCCGGCGATCCTCGCCTGGTATCTCCGCGATGAACCCTCGACCTCTCAAGAGGGGGCCGGGCCGGATGACATGCGGGCGCTCTACCAGCACATGCACGAGATCGACCCGTACCACCCGTCGTTCACCACCCTCTGCGTCCCGGCCGAATACGGGCTGTACGCCGACACCACCGACCTCTTCGCCATCGACCCGTACCCGGTGGGCTGCGCGCCCCTCACCCTTGTCTCGGACTGCTGCGATCGGGCCCGGGCGGCCATGGATGACCGGCGCGCCCTGTGGGTCATCCCGCAGGCGTTCGGCAGCGAGAAGGGACCGCAGACGTGGTGGCGGATTCCCACGATTGAGGAAGAGCACGCTATGACCTACCTCGCGCTCATCCACGGCGCGAAGGGGATCATCTACTACCGCTATGACGTGCAGGAGTACGTTCCGGAGACGAAGGGCTGGAAGTCCATCTCGACGCTCCCGCAGACGCATCCGGACCTGTGGCGCGGCTTCGTTTCGCTAGGGCAGGAACTCCGCGACCTGTCGCCCGTCATCCTATCGCCGGAGCCGGCGGCGGACCGTGCGAAGCTCGCGCCTCCGCCGCTGCACGCCGCCCTCCGCGACTGCGCGGGGCGCCGCTATCTGCTGGTCGTGAACCCCACGACGGAGGCGGTACGCGCCCGACTGGCGATCCCAGGCGTCGGCGCCCGGACCACCGCCGCCGTTTGGCACGGACAGGAAACGCAGCTGCTGCAGGGCGGCGCCTTCGAGACGATGCTCGGCCCGCTGGAGGCGCGTGTGTATGAAGCGAGACTGCCCTCTCAGTAGCCGTGCCGGGTGAGCCGTGGACCCACTCGACTTCATCTCCCGGCTGCGGGAATCACCTTCCTACCGGGGCCAGATAGCGCACCTGGAGGTGATCCCCGCACGTGAGGCGCGGTACGCGGAGCCTGTGGAGCCCGTGCCCGACGAGCTGGCGGAGGCCTTGCGGTTGGCGCAAGGCATCGACCGCCTCTGGACGCACCAGGCTCAGGCGCTCGAGGCCGTGCGGCGTGGCGAGCACGTCTGCGTGGTGTCGGGCACGGCCAGTGGCAAGAGCCTCTGCTACAACCTGCCAATCCTGGAATGCTGCCTCACCGATCCGGCGGCCTGTGCACTCTACCTCTTCCCTACCAAGGCGCTGGCGCAGGACCAACTCCGGCACCTGCGGGAGCTGCACAAGCACTGCCCGGACCTCCCGCTGGCGCAGGCGTATGACGGCGACGTCTCACAGGCGGGCCGCCAGAAGATCCGGCAGACGGCGCGCCTGATCCTCTCCAACCCCGACATGCTCCATGTGAACATCCTGCCGAGTCACCCGCGCTGGAGCCGCTTCCTGTCGAACGTGCGCTACGTCGTGGTGGACGAGATCCACGCGTTGCGCGGCATCTTCGGGTCGCACTGCGCGCACCTGTTCCGGCGTCTGACGCGCCTCTGCCGACGATATGGGGGGCGCGCGAGTGCCGGCCCTCAGTTCATCTGCTGCTCGGCAACGATCGGCAATCCCCGTGAGCACGCCGAGGCGCTGATCGGGCACGATGTTACGCTGATCGATGACGACGGCTCGCCCCAGGGCCGGCGCTACTTCGTCTTCTGGAACCCGCCCGTGGTGGACCCGCGGACCCAGAGGCGTCGCAGCACGCACGTGGAGGCGGTGGAGCTGCTGGCCGACCTCGTGCGCTCCGGCTTCCGCACCATCGCCTTCACCAAATGGTGGGGCGCCACCGAGCTGGTCGCGCGGTATGCGAGGGACACGCTGCAGAGCGACGGGCTCGCAGAGAAGGTCGAGAGCTACCGAGGCGGCTACCTCGCGTCACACCGCCGGGACGTGGAGAAGCGGCTCTTCGAGGGCGCTCTGCGCGCCGTGGTCAGCACGAACGCCCTCGAGTTGGGTGTGAACATCGGCGGCCTGCAGTCCGCGCTGATCCTGGGGTTCCCCGGCACGATCTCGGCGACGTGGCAGCAGGCTGGACGGGCCGGGCGCGGGGCCGAGGACTCCCTGGCGGTCCTCGTCGCCTATGACACCGCCATCAACCAGTACCTGATGAGTTTCCCCGCCTACTTCTTCGCGAAGGAGAATGAGAAGGCGCTCATCGCGCCACGCAACCGACACATTCTCGCACAACAACTGGCTTGCGCGGCTCACGAGTTGCCTCTGGCAGGGGATGAGCTGGAGACGTTCGTGGCTGGGAAAGTGTCGGGACACCTTCCCACGCGGGACATCGAGGCGCTCGTCAAGCGGCAGCAAGCGGCGCTGCGCGCGCACGCGGAGGCGGGACTCGTCGGACCGAAGCCCCAGCCGGAGGCGGAGCTTGAGCCCAAGGAGCGCAGGCGGCGCGCGCCCGTCTTTGAGGATGACGCCGGCGAGGCGGTGGAGGAGGCGGTCACGGTCCTCAGGCTGATGGAGGAGGAGGGCCTGGTGCGCTGGTCCGGCGGACGCTGGTTCTACGCGGAGACCTCGAAGCCCGCCTATCGCGTCAGCCTGCGCGCCATCACGAAGCACAACTACACGATCGTGGATGTCACCGACCCGGCGCAGGAAACGGTCCTCGGTCAGATCGACCAGATCAACGCCTACCCGCTCCTCCATCCCGAGGCGATCTACTTCCATGCGGGCGAGCAGTACTACGTCGAGAAGCTGGACCTGGAACGTCATCGGGCCGAGGTCCGCCGCACGGACGTGGACTACTACACCTCACCGTGGGGCGGGCGCGGCGTGGCGGTGATCCACAACGTCGAGGAGCGTGCGCAGTTCCCCGGCGGCGAGGTGTGGTTCGGCGACGTGCAGTGCCACTTCAACACGGAGTGCTACGACAAGATCAAGCTCTGGAGTCGCGAGGCATTCGAGAGGCGGCCTGTGAACCTCCCGCCGCAGATTCTGGAGACCGTGGCGTACTGGGTCAACCCACGAGGCGAGACGACCGACCGCATTCTGCAGAGCGGCCGCGACCCCGACGCCGGCCGCTACGGCCTCGGCCAGGCGCTGATGGTGACGACGGCCCTCTTCGCGAGCTGCGACCCGCTGGATGTGCGCACCAGCGAGGCCCCCGAGGCCGAGTGTGCCCGGTGGGGCTGCAACCCGTTCTCGGCGTTCATCTTCGACAACCACCAGGGCGCCCTGGGCTTCACCGAGTTGGCCTTCAGCCGGATCGAGGAGCTGCTGGAGACGACGCTCTCGCTGATCGAGGAGTGCCCCTGCGAGGAAGGCTGCCCCTTCTGCGTCGGCTTCTACCTGAGGCCGATGGTGCCCCACGATCCCGAGAACAGCGAGGGCGCGATCCCCGACAAGGAAGCGGCGCTGATGATCCTCCACGACGTCCTCGGCCTCGCGCCCCACGAGCCCAGACCCGCCACCGACACTGGATGGGCCTGGCGCCGGCGGGTGCAGGCGACCCCCGAGGCTCGGCCGGGAGGAGTCGCCGACGAGACGCCCCCACGCGCGCAGGAGCTGCCGGACTACGTCAAAGGCCAGATCCTGCGGCGACTGGGCAAAGACGGCAAGCTCTAGCAACTGGCCGTCGCTCGACTCAACAGGCTGCAACCAACCCGCAGCGCAGGTGTAAGATTCTCACGATCTTCCCACTCTCGCCTCCGTGCCCTACCCTAATCCGTGGTAAACAGTGGGTGATCCAGCGGAATCGGTTGCATCAGTGTCTTGGGGGCTCTCACGATGCGTACACGAAAGCGTAACACCGGGTTCGGCCTCAATGAGTTCCTGGTCGTGACCGTACTTGTCGCCGTGGCCGTTGGGTTGGTCCTGGCGATCTACTCTCGACACGCGACGTCGAGCGACGCCCCCGACGGAGCGGTCCGGGCCGCCCATGCCTGCCTTCCGGCGGGCGATGTCCTTCCCATCGACGCCGCCTTCCCCGCGTTCCCGTCGCCGCCGCCCATGGTTGCCTGAGCGCCGGCGCCTCGCCGTAGGCCGCACCAGCCGCCGCTTCCGCCTCTCGGTTTCCCCGGGTCGCAAAAGGTCCTCGCGCCTGCCTCATGGAACGGGCAACGACGCTCAATGTGAGACGTTCCTCCTGACGGTGAGCGCCTCAACTCGCCCGTGAGGTCCAACCATGGAAGCCCGCCTCGACCGCAGGCATTTCCTCCTCTCCTCGGGGGTGGCCGCCGTGGGGGCCGCCGCCCTCTCAGCCCGCCAAACCGGAGCCGCGGAGCCGCTCCAGCGGAAGACCCCCTCTCGCCTGAAGCTTGGTTGCTGCGCGTACTCCTTCCGCCAGTACCTCAGCGGCAAAGAGCGGACGATGTCGCTGGAGGACTTCATCGGGCTGTGCGCGGAATGGGGCCTCGACGGCGCGGAACTCACCAGTTACTACTTCGACGCTCAGACTCCGGAGTATTGCCACCGGCTGCGTCGAGCGTGCTTCCTGGCGGGGCTCGATGTGTCAGCCGGCGCGGTCGGCAACTCCTTCGCCGTGCCTCCGGGCGAGGCGCGCCAGAAGCAGGTCGCCCTGGTCAGCCAGTGGGTGGACTTGGCGACTGAGATGGGCGCCCCCTGCCTCCGAGTGTTCGGCGGCGCCGTCCCGAAGGACACCGCGCCCGAGCAGGCCACTACCTGGGCCATCGAGGCACTGCAGGAGGCCCAGGTTCATGCCGGCGAGCGCGGCGTCTTCCTGGCCCTGGAGAACCACGGCGGCGTAACCGCCACCGCCGACGGCGTTCTAGCCATACTGAAGGCGGTCAACTCGGAATGGGTCGGCGCCAACCTCGATACCGGCAACTTCCGCACCGAGGACCCCTATGCCGAGATGGCGCGCGTGGCGCCGTATGCGGTCAACGTGCACCTCAAGACTGCCGTCCAGCCGCAGGGCAAGCCGGCGGCGCCGGCTGACTTTGCCCGGATCGCGCAGATCCTACGAGAGGCCGGCTATAGCGGCTACCTGTCTCTGGAGTACGAGGCCAAGGAAGACCCCAAGACCGCGGTGCCCCGCCTTGTGAGCGAGATTCGCGAGGCGGTTGGGCGGTAGCCTTCAGCCCGGAAAGGAGGCCTGCATTGCCTGGAGCTAGCCACGCACTGATGCTGTTCAGCCTAGTGGGAGGGAGCCTTATGCAGCAAGCTACGGAGGCCTTCGAGCGCCTCGTCCCAGCCGGCGCGCAGGTCGAAAAGGTCGCCACCGGTTTCCAGTTCACCGAGGGTCCGACGTGGGGCCACGGCGAGCTGTACTTCTCCGACATCCCCGCCGACACGATCTGCAAGCTTACCGAGGCCGGCGAGGTCAGCGCGTTTCTCAAGCCCAGCGGCAAGTCCAACGGCCTCATGTTCGACCAAGACGAGACGCTCATCGCTTGTCGGCACTGGGAGCGCAACGTGGCGCGGATTACCCTCGATGGCAAGGTGACCGTCCTCGCCGATTCCTACCAGGGGAAGAAGCTGAACAGCCCGAACGACTGCTGCATTGCGGCGGATGGCGCCATCTACTTCACCGACCCGCACTATGGCCTCGAGGGCCGCCCGCAGGAGCAGGACTGCGAGGCCGTCTACCGCCTCGCGCCGGACGGGAAGCTCACCCGCGTCGTGAGCGACATGACGCGGCCCAACGGGCTCTTCACCAGCCCTGACGGGAAGACGCTGTATGTCGCCGACTCTCAGGAGTGTAAGATCAGAGCGTACTCCCTTCAACCCGACGGTTCCGCCACCAACGGTCGCGATTTCATCGACATGCGCACCGATGCGCCCGGCGTGCCGGACGGCATGACGCTCGATTCGCAAGGCAACCTGTACTCCACCGGAGGCGGCGGCATCTGGATCATCACCCCCGAAGGCCGGCACCTCGGCACGATCCCGGTGCCCGAGGTTCCTGCCAACTGCACCTTCGGCGGTCCCGAGAGGGATGTGCTGTATATCACGGCACGCACCTCGATCTATCGGATATCACTCAAGGCAAAGGGACTGAGGTAGTGGCTACCGTCTCTGGACTCCGGACTCGGGACTCGGGACTGCCGTTCCGACGGTGAAGACATGCTTGCGCTCCTGCTCGCACTTGCATCGCCTGCTGCAGCCCAGGACATCGGTGTCACCTACAACGGTCATGCTCTCCGAACCACCGCTCCGCCTGTCGAGCAGAACGGGCGGGTGCTGGTGGCAATGCGCGACATCTTCGAGGCGATGAGCGCTTCCCTCGAATGGGACGCCGCGTCGCGCACCGTGCGGGCGACTCACGGCTCGACAGCCATCGTGCTCACCATCGGCAGCACCACCGCGCACGTTGACGAGCAGACCGTGACCTTGGATGTGCCGGCCCAGATCATCGGCGCCTACACCTACGTGCCCCTCCGCTTCATTGCCGAAGCGACCGGCGCCCAAGTCCAGTGGATCGCCGAAACGCGAACCGTCGCCGTCACCACCGGGGCCGGCGGCGGCATGCCCCCGCAAGCGTCGAGCCACTTCTCCGTTCCTGCTCCGACGATCACGAGCCCTCGACCGAACCAGACGCTTGGCCCGGCGGTTGACGTACGTGACGATGCGGATGGCCGCACCGGGGGTGGTGCTGCCGACCACGTCAACCGCCGGGCCAAGCGTCTGGTTCGGTCGCGGGCTGGTGATCG
>Ga0136653_10002294_pt1 | contig 10487 bp, 10 predicted proteins | sample LakKivw275mmetaG_FD_94866 | JGI IMG/M metagenome (GOLD analysis project Ga0136653, IMG submission 94866) | Anoxic lake water microbial communities from Lake Kivu, Rwanda to study Microbial Dark Matter (Phase II) - Lake Kivu water 275m metaG... | ecosystem: Environmental > Aquatic > Freshwater >... | reverse complement strand
CCATGGGCGCCCGCTGCTGCTCAATCCGGTGCCTCAGGTAGTCGGGTATCTTCTCCGCAAGCAGGCTCTCTGGTATCAGGCGGTTGACAACGAATCCCGCAATCGGAACCCCGAACTTGGAGAAGAGACCTTCGGCCTTCTTCGTATCGAGTATCGTCATCTCCTCGGGCGTGAGCACGAAGAAGAATCCCGTCTTCTCTTTGTCGGTGAAGATGGACGATGATAGGTTGATGCGCCGGCGGATTTCCTCCAGTTCAGTCAGGATCTCGTCCTCCTCGGACTTCTCCTCGGATTTCAGCTTGGACGCGACCTTGTCATACCGCCGCATCTCGGTCCGCAACTCGGTTACCTTGTTTATCCACTGGTCGTAGATGCTCGACATCGAGAGGTAGTAGAGCGCGTGCCCGAGCGGCACCAAGTCGTAGATGTAGAAGTCGTATTCGCCCTTGAAAACGATGTCGACGACCGCGTCGAATATGGCGCTTTCCTCCATCGCCGGTTCGCTCGAAGCCGCCGCGATGTACGACTCGATCTCATCGGGCACTTTGTCGAACCCGTATCGGTCAAGGATTCTCTTGCGGATCTCGTTCTGGAAGTCGTGAATCCTGCGGTCCGCGTCTATCTCTTGGGCGAACAGGTTGGGCATGATTTCGGTCGCCCCTTTGCCGAAGATGTCACGCTGGAAGATGTCCGAGAGCGATGCTTGCGGGTCCACCGAGAAAACCAGCACCTTGTGCCCCTGCCGCGCGAGGTGGTACGCGGCCGCGGCCGAAAAGGTCGTCTTTCCAAGGCCGCCCTTGCCGCCGAACATTACATACTTCATCTTGGGGTTGGCGGCGAGAACTGCGCTTAGGTTCACTCTCACTCCTTCGAGGGCGCCGACATCACGGACGCGAAGTACCAAGGACAAAGGACTAAGGACGAATCAAGTCTGAAAGGACAAAGTGCGAAATCCGAGTTGGACGGCCTTTCTGCGCTTGTCACTTGCTTTGTCCTTTGTGCTTTGGACTTTGTCCTTTCCTCATGCGAGCGTGTCGGTGAAGTCTCTCTCCCTGAGCATCCGGCGCTTCCACGTAGAGATTTGCGGCACCACGTACGGCAGGAGCCGCAGCGAGTAGTACGGCGGTAGGATCGGTATTCCGAGCATGTCGCCCATGGTGATCAGGATAAACAGGTGCTCCATGCTGCCGCGCGTCTTCAAGGCAAATCGGGCGGTGTCGTGCGCGGCCATGCCGTAAACGAATTCCTTCAAGCTCTTACCGAGCCCGAAGCCCTTCTTTTTCCCCTTCTCACCGGGGTTGGGTACAGACGGGGTTTTCCCAGATTCGGTACAGCCACGGTTTTCGTCGGACGAAAGCCGTGGCAGTCCCTTCTTATCGCCGGCCACTAGGCAACTCCTTTCACGGTCTCTCGTCGCTGCCGGCCGTATCTGATGAGTGCTCCGGCTCCGTCATACGCGAGAATGAGGGCCGCAATGAACAGCGCCGCCCCGATTATCCCGGCTATCCAGTTTCCTGCAATCTGACCGGCGGGCAGCTTTGTCCCGGCCAGACTCAGGCCGGTTGCGGCCTGCTTTAGCAGTTGCCAGCAGGTAAGAACCAACGCGGCCATCGTGGTCAGGTACATGAAGACCATCGGCACCAGCGCGAACCCGGCCTTTCTTCTCTCGGACACGAGCCAGATGCTCCCAATCATCAGGGCGAGACTCGCCATGAGCTGGTTGGCCGAGCCGAACAACACCCATATGTACTTGAACGTTCCGGTCGTGACAAGCACAAACGTCAGCAGCAGCGCCACAACCGTGCCCACTACAGGAACGCGCATCACCGGCACCACCCGTCCCATCAGCTCGTTGGCCGCTATGCGCATGAACCTGACCACAAGGTGCAGAATCGTAATGGCGAGTATGGCAATCAGGACCGGGCCGTACGCGAGCCCCCACGACTGGGGCAGGTGCAGGAATCCGAAGATGTTTCCCAGGCCCGCAGCGAAGAGCTGGTCCGGAGAACCGCCGGTGCCTGCGGCAGTGATGCCGACAATCGCCAGCGCAATCAGCGCCAGTATCATCTCAAGGAACATTGCCCCTGCCGCCACCGGCCGCGCGTCGGTCTCGCTCTGCAACTGCCGGGAGGTGCCGGTGGACGAAACCACGCCGTGCCAGCCGGAGATCGCGCCGCAGGCAATGGTCACGAACAGCATGGGCCAGAGCGGCAGGGTGTCCGCGGTGAACGCGGTAAACATCGGCCGCTGCATGGCCGGGTGCTTGACAACGAGGCCGACGACCGCAATCGCCATGCCGATGAGTACAATGTAGAATGACAGATAGTTGATGGGCTGGACAAAGCTCCATATCGGCAGGAGCGCCCCGAACAGCGAGAAGACAAGGGCAAAGACCACCCAAACCAGCCAGTTCGTATGAGCCGTCCCAAACTTGAGGTCGAACTGCCCGTTCAGGACGAGCGCGCCATAGAACAGGGCAAGCCCGATAATGGTGATGACTGCCAGATGGGTCCGGCCGTGGTAGATGAGATAGCCGACAACAACTCCGGCCACCGCCAGCACGGCGATTGCCAAGGGTATCCGCGGAGCGTTGGCCAGGGCGGTCGCCACGATGTTCGTGAACGCCGCGGCAATCAGCAGCAGATAGAGGTAGATGAACGTGAGCAGGATAGTGCGAGCCCGCGGCGAAATGAGCGAGAACGAGATGCCTCCGAAGGTCTTGCCGTCGTTGCGCATGGATACCATCGCGCTGGTGTAGTCCTGCACCCAGCCGATGAAGAACGTACCCAGCAGAATCCAGACCAGGCCGGGCAGCCAGCCCCACTTGATGGCGATAATCGGCCCGAGCACCGGCGCAGCGCCGGCTATCGACTTGAACTGATACCCAAAGAGGATGCTCCGCGACGTCGGCATGAAGTCCACGCCGTCCGCATACATCCGCGCCGGCGTCGTCCGCTTGGGGTCAACCCCAATTACCTTACGGTCTATGTACGCGGCGTATACCCTCATCCCGACGAGATAGACGACCGCACCGAGGACCGGCAGAACAACCGAATTCATTCGCGCCTCCTATCGAGGGAAGTCCGAAGTAGTAGGGACAAAGGACAAATCAAGGCTGAAATACAGAGTACGAGGTCCAGGTCTGACTCGGCCTTCTTACTTGCCACTTGCCTTGTCCTTTGTACGTTGTCCTTGGTGCTTTCCTAGATGCGTTCCGGGAATTTCTCTTTGAGATAGGCCACGATATCTGTCGTCGGCGTGCCCGGTCCGAACAGCCGGCCGCAGCCCTGCTTGTACAGCTCCTCCATGTCCTCTTTGGGGATTATGCCGCCGCCGAACACGAGGATGTCCTCTGCGCCCTTCTCCTTAAGCAGGCGCATCGTCTCCGGGAAAAGGGTCATGTGCGCGCCGGACAGCACTGAGAGGCCCACAACGTCAACGTCCTCCTGCAACGCCGCCTCGGCGATCATCTCGGGTGTCTGATGCAGCCCCGTATAGATGACTTCGAACCCGGCGTCACGCAGTGCCCTCGCCACGACCTTGGCTCCGCGGTCGTGACCGTCAAGACCCGGCTTAGCGACCAATACTCTCAACTTCTTCGCCATCAGTCCTCCAATCGAGAGAAGTCCAAAGTAACAAGGACAAAGGACAAAACAAGTGGTAAGGACAAAGTCAGCTTCGACGTTTCTTCAGGATAGCCGAGAATATCATCGTCAATCGTGAGCTTCACGCCAGAGGGCTCGGCACTCGGCTCGCGCTGAACCATCAGCGGCGACGAGCATTCTCAACCAGTGCATCGTCTCCCGCGCCTCTTTCTTGCAGATGCCGATCTTGTGGTCAAAGTCCTTGCCCGACTGGGCCGCTCCGGCCTCCATGTAGTTCGCTCCGACACTCGTCCCGGCACGTGCTGGCTGGCTAATCAAGGGAGTATTGACTGGGTCGCGACTGAGTCCGCGCGCGAACATGACGACGTCTTCGCCAAAGCGAGCCGTTCTCTCGTCCAGCTCAAACACCTTCCCACGTCGCGCAGTCCCGTTTGTCCTCGGTACTTTGTCCTTTGCGGTCTGCTCTTGACTAGTCCTTACCACTTTGTCCTTTATACTTGTGTTGGCTAGTACATCGGCGGCTCTTCGTAGGCACCGAAGACCTCTTTCATCGTGCCGCATATCTCCCCGAGCGTCGCGTAGGCACGCACCGCCTCGAGTATGGGATACATCACATTATTTCTGCCGGCGCAGGCGGCTTTGAGGTCGGCCAGAGCCTTCTTCACTCTCAGGTTGTCTCGCTTCTTCCGCAGCTCCTCGAGCCGACGCTGCTGTTCCTCCTCGACGGTGCGGTCGATTCTGAGCAGCGGGATCTCGAGCTTCTCGCCCTCAAGCACGTGCTTGTTTACCCCGACCACGGTCCGCTTCCCCTGCTCGACGAGCTTTTGGTAACGGTAGGCCGCGTCCGCGATCTCTCGCTGCGGGAACCCGTGCTCGATAGCCCTCACCATCCCGCCCAGCGCGTCGATCTTCCGGAAGTAGTCGTATGCCTGCCTCTCCAGTTCGTTCGTGAGCGCCTCGACAAAGTAGGAACCGCCCAGCGGGTCAATCGTATTCGTGACCCCAATCTCCTCGGCTATCAACTGCTGCGTCCTGAGCGCAATCAACACTGCCTTCTCGGTCGGGAGCGCCCAGGTCTCGTCCATCGAGTTGGTGTGCAGGCTCTGGGTTCCGCCGAGCACCGCAGCCAAGGCCTGGAAGGCGGTCCGCACGATGTTATTCTCGGGCTGCTGCGCGGTCAGGCTACAGCCCGCGGTCTGAGTGTGAAACCGCAGCAGCCATGACTCGGGCTTCTTTGCCTTGAACGTCTCCTTCATTTCCCGCGCCCAGATGCGCCGGGCTGCCCGGAACTTCGCAATCTCCTCGAAGAAGTCGAGATGCGAGTTGAAGAAGTAGGAGAGGCGCGGGGCAAAGAGGTCAACGTCGAGCCCGGCCTTGATACCTGCCTCGACATAGGTCAGGCCATCTTTCAGAGTGAAGGCAAGCTCCTGGGCCGCGGTCGAGCCGGCTTCCCGGATGTGGTATCCCGAAATTGAGATGGTGTTCCATTTGGGCACGTGCTTGGCCGCATAGGCCATGATGTCGGTGATGACCCGCATCGACGGCTCGGGTGGGAAGAGCCAGGACTTCTGGGCGATGTACTCCTTCAGGATGTCGTTCTGGATCGTCCCGCGCAGCTTCTCGCTCGGCACGCCCTGCTTTTCGGCCGCCGCGATGTAGAAAGCCCAGACCACGGAGGCCGGGCCGTTGATGGTCATCGAGGTGGAGACGTCCTGCATCGGGATGCCGTCGAACAGCGTCTCCATATCCGCAAGCGAGCTGATGGCCACGCCGCACTTGCCGACCTCGCCCCGCGAGATGGCTTCGTCCGAGTCTCGGCCGTACAGGGTCGGGAAGTCGAACGCGACCGACAGACCAGTCTCGCCGTGTTCCAGCAGGAACTTGTATCGGCCGTTGGTGTCCTTGGCAGTGCCGAACCCTGAGAACTCACGCATCGTCCACAGCCTGCCCCGGTACATGCTGTTCCGGACGCCGCGGGTGAGAGGGAACTGCCCCGGGAATCCCAGGTCTTTCAGGTAGTCGAACTCGGCGATGTCGGCCGGTGTGTAGAGAACGTCCACCGGCACTCCCGACAGCGTTTGGAACTGTCCGGCATCGGTCCGCTCGACGCCCTGCTGCCACTTTCGCCGCTCATCGCCAATCTTTCTCAGGTCATCAGCCATCAGTATCTCCTCTCATCTCGCCGCAAGAACGTCTTCCAGTAGCTTTTCGGCCGCCCGATAGGGAGTCGAGCCGCCGGCCATCACCTGTCCCACCAGTTCGCTGAGTCGTCCACTCACGTCCTTCCGGCGCCACACGTCGCGCCTCATCCTCTCCTCGGTCAGCTCCACTATCTCCGCCCTGATTCTTTCGCGCTTGCGCTCGGAGAGCGCGCCCGAGCTTTCCAGGTGGCTCCGGTGTGCGTCGAGTTGGTCCAGCAGACTTGTGACGCCCGCACCGGTGGTCGCGATGGTCTTCACCACCGGCGGCAGCCAGCCGTTGGCTCTTGCCTTCATCTCGACCATCGTCTCGATCTCCATGGCCAGCCGGTCTGCTCCCTCCCGGTCCGACTTGTTCACGCAGAAGAGGTCGCCAATCTCCATCAACCCGGCCTTCATCGTCTGGATGGCGTCGCCTGACTCAGGCACCAGCACCACGACTGTCGAGTGAGCGGCGCCGGCGATGTCGAGTTCGACCTGCCCCACGCCGACCGTCTCGATGATGATGCAGTCCCGACCAAAGGCGTCGAGTACGTCGCAGACTTCCTTGGTCCGTACGGCCAGGCCGCCGACCCCGCCCCGCGTGGCCATCGAACGTATGAACACCCCCGGGTCGGTGAAAAGCGACGGCATCCGCACGCGGTCGCCCAGCAGCGCTCCGCCCGAGAATGGCGAGGTCGGGTCGACCGCCACAATGCCCACGGTCCGACCGCGGTTCCGGCACTCACGCCCGAGCTTCTCGACCAGCGTGCTCTTGCCCGCCCCGGGCGGGCCGGTGATGCCGACGCGGAAGGACCTGCCCATCGATGGGTAGAGTTCGTCGAGGACCGCCGTGGCGACGTCCGGCTCATCCTCGACAACGCTCATCAACCGGGCGCACGCCCGCCTGCTACCATCTCGGAACTCCGCGAGCAGTTCGCTAGTAGTCGATCCCGACCCGATTGACGAATCCCTTCTGGTACGGGTGCTTCACTTCGCGGACCTCGCTTACCAGATCGGCGCGCTCCAGCACCGCCCGCTTTGCGCCGCGTCCGGTGAAGACGAGCTCGACATCTTCCGGACATGCGTCGATAAGTCCCAGTGCATCGTCGAGTCTCAACAGGCCGTAATCCACGGCCACGTTTATCTCATCCAGTACGATGAGTCTGTACCGCCCCGAACTCAGCGCCTCACGCGCGAGTGCCAGGCCCCGCGCGGCCTCGGCCAAGTCCTCGGCGCTGGGATTGCCCTTCTCGACGAACGTCCTGAGACCGGTCTGAACCACGGTCAGGCCTTTGACGCCCTTGGCCGCGGTGATTTCGCCATAGTCGGGACTTCCCTTCATGAACTGGATTATCAGCACCTTCCAGCCGTGGCCGGTCGCCCGCAAGGCCAGGCCGAATGCGGCCGTCGTCTTGCCCTTGCCGTCGCCGGTGTAGACCTCAAGCATGGCCGCAAGACCCCGATAGCGATACGGCCGGCAGTCGACAATCGTCACTCGTCAATCGGCAATACCTATCCAAGATCCATGTCCTGGCCCGTCTTGGCCTTAAAGAGCAGCCGGAGCAGCGCGTTCCAAGTCCGAAACTGCAGCACCTCGCGCGCGACCGGCGAGTTGGCCACGACGTCCGGCGACTCGCTGTCCGCCGACCCGATCATGATCTTCAGAAACATGTGCGCGACAGCCCATGCCATCACCAGCCCGCAAGAGACACTGAGTATGCCGTCGAACGAATGGAACGTCAGAGCGGTCAGCGCAAACAGCCAGCGCGCCACGACGAATGCGACAAATGAGAAAGCTATGAACAATACGAACATGGCCGTGCTCTCTCGCGAGTGGAGCGCGCCGGCCAACCCGCGCGCGAACGACGTGGCAGCCGCAGCCGCCACGACCACCCCCGCGGCCTCGAACAAGGGAAGGCCGAATCCGCCGGCCCTGATGCCGCGTATGGTCTGGATGAAAGTCACCAGCGCCATGATTACCAAAGTCAACCAGTCATACCAGTTCACCGGCCCTCCAGGTGTTCTTGCGCTCCAGCCGGTGCCGTCGCGGTGTCTGGTTTCTGACTCACCGCCGGGCTACCCCTGGTCCGGGTTGAATTCCGGGGCTAGTCTTGCCTTGAACAGCAGCCCTGTCAGTGCATTCCAGGTACGGAACTGATAGACCTCGCGCGCGACCGGCGAGTTGGCCATCTGCGTCGCCACCTCGCCGTTGCCGCCCTGCGACATAATGACGATTCTCAATACCATGTGCGCGACCGTCCAGGCGAGCACCAAGCCGAACAGGAAGCTGAACAGTCCGTCGAGCGACTGGAACGACATGCCGGTCAGCGTGAACAACCATCGCGCGACGACGAACGCAACGAATGAGAATACCAGAAACAACACAAGCAGCACTACGCTTTCACTAACGTGTATCACGCCGGCCAGCCCATGCGTGAATGCCGTGGCGCCCACGGCCGCCGCAACCACGCCCCCCGCCTCGAAGAGCGGCAGGCCCATGCCGCCGGCCCTGCTGCCGCGCACGGTCTGGATTATCGTCCCTCCGACGACGACCACCAGCGTCATCCAGTCATACCAGTGCATCACCTCGTCCTCCTCGGTCTGCAGCAGCCCTTCGATCTAGTCGAGGTCATCGAGGTCGCCGGAGTCTTCTCCGCCGAGGTCATCCAGGCCGTCCATGCCGTCCTCGCCGGGAAGCCCGCCCAGGTCATCACCGGCGCCCATGTCGTCAGGTCCTTCGTCGAAATCCTCTTCGGTCTTCGAGCCGGCGAGAAGAGTGAACCGGCTGAATATCTGCCGTGCCCGCATCCGACCGCACTTGGGGCAGGTTGGGTCCAGCCCGGCCTCTTTCTCGGCCAGGGTGGCCACTATCTCAAACTTCTTTCCGCAGTCCTGACACTGATACTCATATACCGGAATCGGACACCTCCAGTCAAAGCCAGTATAATCAGTACCAGAAACCTAAGGCTAAGTCAACGACGGAACGCAGCATGATTGACTTCGCGGCAGGTTAGGATACCATCAACGTCAGTCCATACCCGCTAGCAAAAGGAGTTATTCATGAGAGTCATAATCACCGACCCGATTGCCAAGACCGGCGTGAAGATGCTTCAGGATGCCGGAATCGAAGTGGACGAACGCCCCGGCCTGCCGCCTGCCGACCTGATTCAGGCCATCCCCGCCTATGACGCCATCATCGTGCGCGGCGCCACCAAGGTTACGGCCGACGTCATCAACGCCGGCAAGAACCTCAAGGTCATCGGCCGCGCCGGCGTCGGCCTCGACAATGTCGACAAGAAGGCCGCCGACGCGCGCGGTATCAACGTCGTGAACACCCCGGCCGCGACCTCGGTCACGGTCGCCGAACTGGCGCTCGGGCTGATGCTCGCCTGCGCCCGTTCGATTCCGCAGGCCACCCAGTCGCTGCGCGAAGGCAAGTGGGAGAAGAAGGCGTTCAAGGGCACCGAGCTTTACGGCAAGACGCTCGGGCTCATCGGCGCCGGCCGCATCGGCACCGAGCTCGGCAAACGCGCCATCGCCATGGGCATGAGCGTGCTCGTGGTCGACCCCTTCATCAAGGAATGCGTTTTCGGCCAGCCCTGCGAGTTCCCCGAGCTTCTGAAGAACGCCGATTACGTCTCGCTCCACGTGTCCAGGACGCCCGAGACCGTGCACCTCATCAACCGCGGGCGAATCGCCCAGATGAAGAAGGGCGTCATCATCATCAACTGCGCCCGCGGCGGAGTAGTGGATGAAGAGGCCCTGTATGAGGCGCTGAAGAGCGGCCAGGTCGGCGCGGCCGCGCTCGACGTGTTCGAGGTCGAGCCCGTCAAGGACTTCAAGCTCTTCTCCCTGCCCAACGTCATCGGCACCCCGCACATCGGCGCCCAGACCAGGGAAGGCCAGGAGCGTGCAGGTATAGCCATCGCCGAAGAAGTGCGCAAGGCCCTCATCGGGAAATGACCATCGACCAAGTCCCAATGACCAGCCATTGACCACTGGCGCTTGGTCATTGGTGCTTGATGGAGTCTACCGTTCTCAAGGACATAAGGAGTTCAATTGGCTGACGTAAGACCGTTCCGCGGCTGGCACTACAGCCCCTTAAAGGTCCGTGACCTGTCACAGGTCATCACCCAGCCGTACGACAAGATACCCAGGGAACTGCAGCAGAAGTACATCGCTCGGCATCCGAACAGCTTCGTCCACCTCATTCTCCCCGCGGCGCCTGACCCGTACACCTACTCCGCCACGACCTTCAAGCTATGGTCATCGCAGCTCGTGCTTACGCGCGACCCCCAGCCCGCGATGTACGTGCTGCACCAGGACTTCGAAGATGGCGGCCGGCAAAAGACGCGGAAGTCATTCGTCGCCGCCATCCGGGTCGATGAGTTCGAGAAAGGCACCGTGCTGCCGCACGAGCGGACGCTTTCCAGGCCCAAGGCCGACCGCTTGAGCCTGCTCCGCGCCACCCGGATGGACTTTGAGCAGATATTCATGCTCTACGACGACCCCCGGGGCGTCATCGAAGGGGCGCTCACCCCATCCGGCGAGCCGGCTATGAAGGCGACCGACGATTACGGCGTCGTTCAGAAAGTCTGGCCCATCACCGACCCGGCCAAGCTTGCCACGGTGCGCAAGGCTCTAGCTGACAAGGTGATGCTGATTGCCGACGGCCACCACCGCTACGAGACCGCGCTCAACT
>Ga0136653_10002293_pt1 | contig 10487 bp, 8 predicted proteins | sample LakKivw275mmetaG_FD_94866 | JGI IMG/M metagenome (GOLD analysis project Ga0136653, IMG submission 94866) | Anoxic lake water microbial communities from Lake Kivu, Rwanda to study Microbial Dark Matter (Phase II) - Lake Kivu water 275m metaG... | ecosystem: Environmental > Aquatic > Freshwater >... | reverse complement strand
CATTAGCGAGATCATTCCCACTTATGGCAATGTTAGGATCGATGGCAAAAACCTGTGCGAAAACCTGGGATACTACTCCCAATTCTTTGGTTATGTGCCACAAGACGATCTGCTCTATCCCAATCTGACCGTATATGAGAACCTCTGGTATCGGGGCAGGCTGCGTCTTCCCAATATCTCTGCAGCCAATCTGGATCAGAAGATCATCAATCTGCTCCGGCAGGTGAATCTGATTCATCGCAAGGATTCCCGGGTGGGGGATTACAAGAAGAAACTGCTCAGCGGCGGGGAACGCAAACGATTGAACATCGCCCTGGAACTGCTGTTCGAGCCCACCATTCTTGTTTGCGACGAACCCACCAGCGGGCTCTCCTTCAGCGACGCCGAACAGGTGATAGACATCCTGAAGCAACTCACAGCCCAGGACAAGATCGTGCTGCTTAGCATCCACCAACCCAATAGCAGCGTGTTCCGGAAATTTGACAAAGTGCTGCTGATGGATATGGGAGGCAGGCAGGTTTATTATGGAGAGCCGGATGGATGCTTTGCCTACTTTGACGAAGAACTGTCCCACATTACTTTCCACAGGGAAGAAATCGAGCTGAAGAAAGAGCTGCGCACCTCCGACTATATGTATGATATTATCACCTATCCGGAATACAACGACCGGAATGAACAGGTGTATGAACAGGTGAATCGCCTGGTGCAACCCAAACGCATGTTCACGCCAGAGTATTGGAGAGATAAATACAAGCGAAGGATGTTGCTGGAAATCATCCAGTTGGAGGGTTTTGACCGCAGCAACAAAAGCAATGTCAGCAAACCCAAACGCCGCAGGCATGATCTGCTGAGCCTGGCCAATCAATTCGCCGCCTACACCACCCGCAGCTTCAAAATGAAACTGCGCAATCGCTCCAATGCTTTGATCACCTTCTTGCAGGCTCCGCTCCTGAGTCTGGTGATAGCCTTCATTTTGCGCCGTATACCCGGTTCAAATCCTTATAGCTATCACGAAAACAACAACATCGGCATCTATGTATTCGTATCGATCATCGTATTCATCTTTTTGGGGTTGTCAAACAGCATAGAAGAGATACTGGACGAGCGGAAGATCATCCTGCGGGAGAAGATGATCAATCTGCGCACCAGTTTCTATCTGGCTTCCAAGCTGATCTCGCTCACCTTCTTTGCCCTGGTTCAGGTGTTGCTCTATACCTTTATCTCTGCCTTGATCCTGAAGATCCCCTCCCTGTGGGATATCACGATCGTCTATTTCCTGCTCTGCAACATGGTGGGCTACAGCCTGGGGCTGATGACTTCCGCTTTTCTCAAGGACAACAAGGCCATCATCAATCTTTTGCCTCTGATCTTGATTCCCCAGATTATCTTTGGCGGAGCGGTGATCGAATTTGAGCGGATGAACCGCCAGCTGACCCTCACCTCAAAGAGCCCGATCCCCGAAATCGTGCAGTTTATTCCCTCCCGTTGGTTGTTTGAAGGGTTGGTCACCGCCTATGCCAAACGCACGGTCTTCCACAACCGGATGGCCAAAACCGAAAAAAAGAGATTGACATATAAGCGTAGCTTCGAAGAGCATGAAATTTACCCTGATGAGTATCAAGTCAAGCTCGCTGAACTGCGGATCGAAGAACAGAACATCGCCAGAAAATGGAGTCCGGACCGGGTGTTGAACGCCCATCTGAATTCGACCGTGGGAATGATGGACGGAGCCTTTCTCAATCAGGGCAAAAATGTCTTTCTTTCCAGCTATACCCGCATCCGGGGCTGGGAAACGAGGACCTGGTTGTTTAACATGATCGTGATTTTGCTATACCTTGTGTGTATCAACCTGATCACGATCACCAAATTGAAATTCTATTTCCGAGAATAAGGAGTAAACATGAAAAAGCTGGTTTTCTGGGCAGTGCTCATCGCCGTGGCTCTGCTGAGCGTGTCCTGTAAGGGCAAAAAAGACAAAGACAAGCTTCCCCAGGGGGAGGTGCATGTGTCTCAATATGCGCCCATCCCTTCTTTCAAAGAGGTGTTCCGCACCCTGGATGAGCTCAAGGTCAAGGATGTGTCCGTCTCCTTGCCCACCACCGTGTACAAGACCAAACAGGAGGAAGCCCGCAATGCTTTTGCACTTGGACTTCTGACTGCCGACGCCGTTTTGGCGGCAAAGGGCAGGAACAAGGCAAAGCTGGTGGATATCTCCACTCAAATGATGAATCTCACGCCCCTGCTGAAACTGGAGGACGAGATCAATCAATTGGGCGACAACATGAAGACCCTGATCGAACAGGAAAAATGGAGCGAACTGGATGCCACTCTGGACCAAATCGAGCAATCCGTGAAAGACAAATTGTGGGATATGGAAAACTATGAAAACTACACTCTGATGATCCTAGGCGGATGGTCGGAAGCGGCAAACAGAGTGGCTTGGTTGATCAAACAGGACTATGCTCCCGAGAAAACTGTCATCCTGGCCCAGGAAGGAACCTGGAACAGCTTGGTGGCCAATCTGGAGTTGGTCACTTCGGAGCATATCATCAACAATCCCGGCTACAAGGAATCCCTGCCCTTGGCCAAGGAGATCCAGGCCATTATCAAGGCCCATAAGGACAGAACCTACACCAGCGAACAGCTTGACCAGATCATCGCAGCCACGGACAAGATCAAGGCTGCCTTCCAAAAGTAAGGATTAACCCAAAGCAGTGGTGAAGACAGGTGATAAACTGCATCCTAAGATCCCATGTGGCATGCAGTTTCACCTGGCTTACCGGATGCCGAACACAGATTTTTTCTTTCGCCTGTTCTTTCAGTGGTTGAATCTATAGTTTAAACAATCCAGAAGTGCTACAGAGGTATGTGATGAAGTCTCTTGCCCTCGTGATCCTTGCTCTGCTGATCTGTCTGTCCCTGGCTGCCACCACTGCCACCCAAGAATGGTTCAAGGTCGAGGATGCCCCCTGGGATGACGGATCAGCGGTAATCTTGTCTTGGCAGTTGAGCAGCAGGCGCGATTCCCTTCGGCTGCAAAAAGCAGATTCCACCGGAGTCTATATTGACCTTTTAAATGAGTTCTCAGCCAGCGGCAGTTTCAAAGAGAGTGACCTTGTGCATGGAACCAAATACCGCTACCGCTTGCTTGCTTACAGCAAAGACCGCAGCGACAGCCTGGCCCTTGTTGCCACAGCTGTTCCAGCCCAGCAATGGTTCTATATGGGCAAACTGTCTCAGCTGATCATCTTGTTGCTCATCTGTGCTGCCATTCTTTTCTACATCATCTCCGCCCGCAGGGGCAAGGAACTCTTCATCCGCCGGATCAGTGGCCTGGATAGCATGGAGGAGGCAGTGGGGCGAGCCACGGAAAAGGGAAAGCCCATTCTCTTCATACCCGGTATCAGCGATCTGGGGGATATTCAGACCATCGCCGCCCTCAATATCCTGAATCATCTTGCCTTTCGTGCTGCTGAATATGACACAGCCCTGATCGTGCCCTGCCGCTATTCCATGGTGCTCTCGGCTGCCCGGGAAACCGTGAAGGAAGCCTATCTGCGTGCCGGAAGGCCGGATGCCTACCGTGAGGAAAGGGTCTTCTATGTAACCGATGACCAGTTCGGCTTCGTGGCTGGCGTGGATGGCATCATGGTTCGGGAGCAACCGGCGGCCAATTTCTTTCTGGGAGCCTTCTGGGCTGAATCGCTGATCCTGACCGAGACTGGTTTTGGCACCGGAGCCATTCAAACCGCCGGAACGGGGCAACCCCACCAGATCCCCTTTTTCGTGGTTTCCTGCGATTACACCCTGATCGGGGAAGAGCTCTACGCCGCCTCGGCCTACCTCTCCCGCGATCCACAGCAATTGGGCAGCCTGAAAGGGCATGATTTCGGCAAATTGCTGATTATCATCCTGGTGCTGGTGGGTGTGGTGATGGAAATGACACAGCAGGGTTGGTTCAGGCAATTTTTGATCGGAGGATATTGATTATGAAACGCAATCTGCCTTTGGTCTTCGCCTTTGTGGTAGGCCTTGTGGTCTTCCTGTCAGAATTTATTCCCCATAATCCTTTTGGTCAGATCACGGAAACACTGGAGAATTGGTTCATGATCGTCTCCAGCTTTGCCATCCTGCTGGGCCAGATCAGCCTGGTGCGTGCCAATGTGACCCGGGTGGCCGAACGCAGCCACAACTGGCAATACTATCTGGCCGGCTTGGTCAGTTTTACGCTCATGGTTGCCGTGGGCCTCTTATGGGGAATGGAACAGACCCCGGGGATCTTTGGCCAAGGTGAGAAAATAGCCGCCTTCATCAGCGCCAAACCCTTCGACTACATCTTCGAATTCAGCTATATCCCCCTGGCGTCCACGATGTTTGCCCTGCTGGCTTTCTATATCGCCTCGGCTGCCTATCGCGCCTTCATCATCCGCAATTTCGAATCCAACCTGCTCATGATCACCGCCGTGATCGTAATTCTGGGCCGGACCAGTTTTGCCACCGCGCTCACGGGTTGGGTGCCGGCTTCGCTCAAACTTCTCCATTTGCCTGAACTAACCGATTTCATCATGCAATATCCCAATACCGCCGCCCAACGGGCGATCATGATCAGTGCCGCCTTGGGAGTGATCGGTAGTTCGCTGCGGATAATCCTGGGGATCGAGCGCTCGTATCTGGGAGGTGGCAAATGAATTCCGCTTCCAGGATCCAAGTCGAACGCCGGATCGTCTTTCTGCTCTTGCTGGTAGCTGTGGCGCTGCCCATCATCTTCCCCCTGGGTTTGAAGACCCAGGGGACCCCCCTCACCCGCAAAGCCTATGACATGGTGGATGAAACTCCGGAGGGTTCTGTGGTGGTGATCTCCTTCGATTATGACCCCTCCACCGTCACCGAGCTCCAGCCCATGGCGATCGCCCTCATCGAACATGCCTGGAAAAGGAAACAGAAGATCGTTGCCACCGCCTTGTGGCCCCAGGGCTCGCAGATGGCGGACATGGCCTTCCGGGATGTGCAGGAGAAATTCGGAAACACCAAGGTCTATGGAGAGGATTATGTGAATCTGGGCTACAAGGTGGGCGGGATGGTGATCATACAAGCCATGGGCAGAAATCTGAAATCGGTCTATCCCACGGACATGTCCAACACCCCCTACAGTGAGATACCAATGCTGAGCGGGATCAGGACCCTGAAGGACATTGCCTATGTGTTCTCCCTTTCCGCGGGCGATCCTGGCCTTAAGGACTGGGTGATGACCGCCAAGGACAAATACAACGTTCCCGTGGCGGGTGGAACCACTGCCGTCAGCACGCCTGGGTTCCTGCCCTATGTGAATGACCAGAAGCAGCTCTACGGTTTGCTGGGCGGGCTTAAAGGCGCGGCGGAGTATGAACTGTTGCTGGAATATGAAGGTTCAGCCAGCCTGAACATGAACCCCCAGTCGGTTGCCCATATTCTGATCCTGGTCCTGATCGCCATCGGCAACATCAAGGCCTATCGCAAACGCAAGGCTGCCCCGGCGGCAGAGGAGGTATCCAATGGCTGATTTCATGCTGGTCTTCGGTGTATGGCTGGGTGCTTTCTTCACCCTGAGCATTTTCAGTTTCCTCTACAAGGACAATCCTTTCTACAAATTCTCCGAACAGGTCTTCGTGGGTTTGTCCGCCGGGTATTGGCTGATCTATACCATCTACAATATCCTGATCCCCAATCTGTTCGCCAAGTTGTTCTCCGATTTCGGCAGCAACCTCCTGCTCCTGATTCCCTTCGCCCTGGGGATCATGATGCTCATGCGCATCCTGCCTGCCACCCAATGGCTCAGCCGCTTTCCCATCGCCATCATGGTGGGGACCTCCGCTGCCATCGCCATGGTCAGGATGATGAAATCGGATCTGCTCACCCAGATGAATGCCACCATGATCAATCCCTTCCAGTTCTCATCTGCCGTTGATGTTGCGGGCACCATCCTTCTGATCGTCGGCACCCTGTGCGGGGTGTACTTCTTCTATTTCAGCAAGAAACAGGAGGGTCTCTACAAAGTGCCCTCCAAGGTCGGCATCTGGTTTCTGATGGTGAGTTTCGGAGCTTCCTTCGGTTACACCGTCATGGCCCGCATCTCTCTCTTGATCGGAAGGCTGGACTTCCTGCTGAGGGATTGGCTGCACATCATTAAATAAGGAGACAGTATGTTACAATTGCACCAACGCTTCATCCAAACCGCCAAACAGTATTCCAGCCAGATCGCTGTCTATGACAAAGCCACCAACAAAGATTACACCTATGGCAAAATGCTGATCGCCTCCCTGATCCTGAAGGAGCATGTGGGAAAAATCAGGGAGAAATATGTTGGCATCATGCTTTCCACCACGATGGGCTGCATGCTGGCGATCATCAGCACTCTGATGAATGGCAAGATACCGGTCATGATCAACTATTCCACCGGCGCCATGGACAATGCCCGCTACGCCAGGGACAAATGCTCCTTCAAGACCGTCATCACCAGCCAGAAGCTTCTGGAAAAGCTGAATCTTGAGCCCATAGACCACATGATCTTCGTGGAGGACATCCTGGCGCAGGTGACCACCCTGGCCAAATTGAAGGCGGCCCTGCTTTCCAAGCTGCCCTTCAATGTGCTGAAGGGAATGCTGCACAGTGGCCCGTTAAACGAGATCAGCGTGATTCTGTTCACCAGCGGCAGCGAAAAGGAACCCAAGGCCGTCCAGCTCTCTCACCGCAATATTCTGCACAATGTGAATGCCGTCCCCAAGATGGTCACCCTCGACCATAATGACACTTTCATCAGCATGCTGCCCTTGTTCCATGTGTTCGGCCTCACCACCAATTTCTGGCTGCCGGTGCTGATCGGCGCCACCATGGTCACCTATCCCAATCCCCTGGAATACAAGACTATCAGCGAACTGGTGAAAGAGTATAAGGTCACCTTCATGACCGCCACCCCTTCCTTCTTCTATGGCTATCTGCAGAAATCCGAACCCGGCGACTTTGCCAGCATCAGATTTGCCATTGCCGGAGCGGACAAATTGCCGGACAAGGTCTATGACGGATTCCTGAAAAAGCATGGCATCCACATCTATGAGGGATATGGCACCACCGAAACCTCGCCTGTCATCTCCACCAATTATCCCGGCTTTCACAAGCTGGGCAGCATCGGAAGGCCGATCCCCGATGTGCAAGTGCGGATTGTGGACATCAATACGGATAAAGTTCTGGGCCCCAATCAGGAGGGTAAGATCATGGTCCGGGGCGAGCATGTGATGGAAGGTTATCTGGGCGACATTGAGGAGACCACGCTGCGCATCAGAAATGGCTGGTATGACACCGGCGATATCGGGATCATGGATGAAGACGGCTACCTCTGGCACCGTGGCCGGTTGAAGCGCTTTGTGAAGATCGGCGGCGAAATGGTCTCTCTGGTCAAGGTGGAGGATATTCTCAGCCGCTTGTTGCCGGAAGACGTGATCTGCTGCGTGGTGGACGTGCCCAATCCCACCAAGGGCGCGGATGTGGTGGCTGCTGTGGCCAATGGCAATTTCGACCGGCATCAGATCCTGAAACAACTGCGCAAGGAACTGCCCGCCATAGCCATCCCGCGCCAGTTCTATGTGATCGAGGATATCCCCATGATGGCCAGCGGCAAGGTCAATTTCCGCGAAGTGGAGAAGATCTGCCGCCAACGCAATTCCAATGGAGAATGAGATCGGTCGCCCCCATCTGATCTGCACCCTCAATCCCCGTCGCTATACCGGTGTGGAAGCCCTGGCGGATTTGAGGGAACTCCAAAATGCGGGCATGAGCCTGGCGCGCATCAATGCCGCCCATTGCAAGGGAATCGATGAATTGATGGACTTCATCAAACTGCTGCGGTCTGCCTGCCCGGGCCTGCCCGTGATGCTTGACCTTCCCGGAGCCGACAACCGCGTCTTCGGCTATGCAGAACCCCTTCCGCTTGAGGCAGGGTGTCAGATCAGCATTGCTCCGGAATTCTTTTCCACCGCTCAGCCTTGTCTGCGGGTCAGTCCTGCCTTGTGGGGGCGGCTTGGCGAAAACTCCCGGATCTCATTCCTGAATGGCGAGATCGTTGCTACCGTTATACTCAAAAAAACCGATCATGCTGTGCTGGAGGTGGTTGACGGTGGCGTCCTGCATCCGCGTGCCCACATCAATCTTGCCAGCCGGGATGAGATCGGTTTCCTGGCCAGCACCTCCGAATACCTGCAGGTGGCCAGCGATCTGCGCCTGGAATATCTGGCCCTCTCCATGCCGGAAAGCGCCTACGACATCCGGATGGTCAAAGATGCCTTGTCCGATCTGGGATCACATCTTCCGCTGCTGGTGGCCAAATTCGAGACCCTGCCCTCCCTGCAGAATATCGATCCCATCATCGTCGAGGCGGATGCCTTCTTTGTGGCGAGGGGCGATCTGGCTTATGCCATCCCTCCGGAAGCCATCCCTTTGGTGCAGAAGCAGATCATCCGCAAATGCAACTCCGCCGGGAAACCCGTGTTCGTTGCCACCCAGATCCTGGCTTCACTGGTGGAAAAACTCAATCCTACCCGGGCGGAGGTCTCTGATCTGGCCAATGCGATACTGGATGGGGCCGATGGCATCACCTTGTCCGAAGAAACAGCGGTCGGGGCACATCCTCTCGAAGCAGTCCAGACTGCCCGAAGGATAATTGAGCGAACCCTCTCCGGCATCGAAGACCTGCTGCTGCCGGAACTGGAATGGAATTCCCCGGATCTGTTGCGGCATGTCTTTGCCTCTTCGCCCCCTATGCGGGAATTGGAAATTCAGCTCAAAGCAATTGCCGAAGGCATCTGTTCCCAAGCCTGGGCGGAGGCGAATGCCGGAAATATCTCCTTGAATGTTACCGAAGAGGTCAACGCTGTCCTGGCCACCAGTCAGCTTTGGTTTCTGGCCACCCGTGCCGGCAGTCGTTTTCGTGACCTTGCCCGCGATCCTTTGCCCCATCTGGTTCTGGTCGCAATTGGGGAAGAAGCAGAAACGCATTACCCTGCCACTGCCGTCCCCACTTCGGAATGGGTCTGCCACCTTTTACTGCAAAAAAGCTTCCTGGAACTGCGCAGAGCGGAAAAGGTGATCCTGCACACCCATCCCGCTTCCGTGATCGCCCTCAGCCAGTTGACACTGTTTCACAATGAGGATATCCTCAATCAGGCTCTCAATGCCGCTTTGCCCGAACTCCCCTTGTATCTGCCGGAGGGAGTCGCCAGGGCTTTTTTTGCTTCCCCCGGTTCAATGGAACTGGCGAAAAGCAGCCTTACCGCCCTGGGTAAAAAAAAGGTGCTGATCTGGCAAAACCATGGCTTGGTCTGCTGCGCCAACGACCTGCCTTTGGCTCTGGATTATGCTCAGATCGTCTCCAAAGCCGCCGCCATCCTGCTCGATCTGCTCAAGCTGAAAGAGCATCTGCACCCTCCCCTGCGCTAATTGTTGGATGTCTGATACAGTTTTCATCATGAATGCGTGGAAGAGTTTAGCTGATTAAGATTAACGGTTATCTCAAGCCGAGTTGAGTGATATCCGAATCCCTTTGATCTGCTTTCCTATAGATAGTGCCTTACCCTTCTGTTATTCATGTCTCTTGTCTCATTCCTAAATAACACACGATTAAACAAGGCTTGTGTAATCGTATCTCCTTGATTATCAATAGAATAGCTTACGTTTGCACTACGATTAAACAAGGCTTGTGTAATCGTAACACACCTATTTTACAGTTGTTTAACCCACGAATACACAAATAAACAAAAGTTCTCACCCCCGCCCGCCAGAATCAGGACGACGATCCATGTGCTGATCTATCTAACTATCTGATAATTAATATATATATACTATATATTATATAATAGTTTTATTTTTTAATATTCCTTTATATACATAGGTGCTATAGAGCAAAGGTTCATAGGCTTTTCCCTGCGCCCCGGGGGGAATGGACTTTCTGTTTATTTGTGAATTCGTAGGTTATTTCTTTGATAGTCAGAGGGATACGATTACACAAGCCCTGTTTATTCGTAGTATGATCTGTGTATTCGTAAGCTATTTCATTGATAGTCAGAGGGATACGCTTACACAAGCCGTGTGTAAGCGTCTCGTTTCCCTGCATCAAAAAGGGTAAGGCACTATCTATAGGAGGGAACTCCCCAGTCGTGTCCCTGAACGCTTCCGCACTGCCTGCCGCCAAGTAAATGGCTGATAATCAGGAACTTGGGCGGAGACACTAAAAGAAAAGAGAGTAGATTTTTCACAATGAGACCATGAGAAGAGATGAAAAGAGTAGTTTTTTCACAATGAGACCATGAGAAAATAAGAAAAGATGGCTGGCGGCGTAACATAGCTTGCCAAAGCTGTTGTAGCATAGCTTGCCAAAGCTGTTGTAGCATAGCTTGCCAAAGCTGTTGTAGCATAGCTTGCCAAAGCTGTTGTAGCATAGCTTGCCAAAGCTGTTGTAGCAT
>Ga0136653_10002292_pt1 | contig 10488 bp, 9 predicted proteins | sample LakKivw275mmetaG_FD_94866 | JGI IMG/M metagenome (GOLD analysis project Ga0136653, IMG submission 94866) | Anoxic lake water microbial communities from Lake Kivu, Rwanda to study Microbial Dark Matter (Phase II) - Lake Kivu water 275m metaG... | ecosystem: Environmental > Aquatic > Freshwater >... | reverse complement strand
GTTTATGTCAAAGCAGTTTCTTCTTAACTCGGTTTTTTTACCCTAAGAAATAATATTACTATAAAAGCCCCTGACTGTTTATCGTTATTTCATCCTAATAAGCATCCTAAATTCCGTAAGAGCCAATGAATGACAGCGGGGGTGGCACGGCATGCTCCCCGCTGAAAAATTAAAAAGAAAGGCCCATCCCCAGCAAAACGGCCTCGAGGTCGGTTTCGGGCTCCATCTGGATTCCATGGATTCCGAGCCTCATCGCGGCTTCGACATTCTCTTTGATATCGTCGATGAAGACGCATTCTCTGGCTTCTGCCCCTGCCTTTTTCAAAGCCTCTTGGTAGATTCCAGGGTCAGGCTTCATCAGGCCGACCTCGTAAGAAAGAACGTATTCATTGAAAATCAGAATCTTGGGAAACTTCTTTTTGATGAAACCAAAGCGCACGACATCGGTGTTGGAAAGAAGAAGGATTTTATAATTTTTCTTCAGCCTCTTCATGACCTCCAGGACAGGAGGGTTGGGAGAGAAGACATCGCTGTAGATGGAGTAGAAAGTATCGTAGTCGATCTTGGCCTTAAATGCCTTTGTGACTTGACGATAAAACTCCTGAGGTGTCATCTTCCCCTTGTCAAAATACTCAACAAGGTCAAAATGGGCTGAAGTCAAGGCAGCGATTTCCTTCATGGAAAAGGGAGAATAGTTGGCTATTTTCCTGAAAAAAATATCATTATCAAAAAATATAATCACCTTGCCTAGGTCAGAGATCACACAGCGTATCATCGGCAACGACTTTTTTAAAAAATAAAAAAGTTTATACCAGAAAAAGGCATTCAGCACAAGTATTTTCGGCTAAAATTGACATCGATATTTTCCTGTGATATAAGCCAAAGGTCTTTTAAGAAATTCTTTCGGATAGAATAAAGGGATGGCAGAGGCAATTGAAAAAGTCGGCATCTTTCACCCAACAAGGGCACCTTATCGATTTACTGTGCTCGCCTTCGCTGCTTTGCTCACCTTTGGGAGTTATTTTGCCTACGATATTGTTGGTGCCATTGCACCCACCTTGGTCGAAAAGTTGGGAGTGACTCGCAGCATAGTAGGCGCTTTTTACCTCATGTACAGTCTTGCCGCGGTTCTCTCTGTCTTAGCCGGAGGCTTACTGATCGACTGGCTGGGAACGCGCAAGGCCAGCATCCTGTTTTCAATTCTCGTTCTTCTTGGTTCAGTCCTTGTCTGGCGTGCCAAGAGTTTGCCAGTCTTCTTCGCCGGCCGGTTTATCTTCGGTGCAGGCTCTGAGCCTTTGATTGTCGCCCAGAGCGCCATCATCGCCCGCTGGTTTAAAGGCAAAGAGCTGGCACTGGCCTTCGGCATAGCTCTCACTGTCAGCCGCCTGGGAACACTTTCCGCCTTCAACACCGGGGAATTGATAAGCAGTTATTTTGGAAGCTTTCGCTGCGCTCTCTTCGCGGCAACGGTTTTCTGCCTCCTCTCGCTTTTGGCCAACATCGTTTATATCATCCTCGACCGCCGAGGCGAACGAGTTCTCAACCTGAAAGATGAAAGCGTTGCGGAGAAGATTGTGCTCAAGGATATTAAAGAATTTAAACCAACATTCTGGTATGTAACATTGCTTTGCGTCACATTCTATTCAGCCATTTTCCCTTTCACTGCTCTTTCTACCGATTTTTTTGTGGATAAGTGGGGAATCGCCCGAGTGGCTGAAGGAAGCGGAGGATTTCTCTACATGGTTTTCAGCAATTTTCTTCATATGTTCAGCACAGCAGGAGGAATCACCTCGATTATTATCTTCGCCTCCATGCTCCTCGCTCCTTTTGCCGGCCGCTTAGTGGATAAGATCGGAAAAAGGGCAACCTTGATGATTATCGGCTCATTGCTCATGGTCCCCAGCCATGCTCTCATGGGTCTGACCAAGATTTATCCTGCCTACCCGATGATCGTGCTTGGAGCCTCCTTCGTCCTGGTCCCTGCGGCGATGTGGCCTTCTGTTCCGCTTATCGTGCGTAAAGAGCGGGTGGGAATGGCCTTTGGGCTGATGACAGCCATCCAGAACATAGGCCTTTTCCTCTTCCCGCTTTTAAACGGCTTGCTCCGGGATTTGACCAAAACCTACACCAGCAGCATGCTCATGTTCGCCAGCCTGGGATTTTTCGGACTCATTTTTGCTTGGCTTCTCAAAAAAGCTGACAGGAGTGAAGGCAGCGCTTTGGAAAGGATTGACATTGAATCCAGAGCTGCTTAAAAAGACCTCTATTTCAACGGCAAAAAAGAAAACCAAATTCCTGCTTTCGGATATCAAGGCCATAAAAAGGCACCGTCCCTCTTTTCAACACGATTGACTGCCAGACCAGTCATTTCTTAAAAGCCAGTTTAAAGATATGTTGACAATATAAGGAGACCGCCCCTTGTGGAAAAGCTGCATGAGGAATAACAGCCTGTCTGCAGAACACTTGCGGCAGCTTTTTAAATTTTAAATAAGGAGGAAAAGACCAATGGGAATATTAAGAAAGAAAAATGGTTTTTCCAAAATCCTGATTTACGTTTCTTTTGCCTCCCTCTTTCTCCTCGTCTTTGGCGGTGCCTTTGGCCTTTACTATTTCAAGGGAGTAAAAAGAATCACAAGCAGTGATCTGGCTGCAGCTGAAAAGATAATCGGGCTGAGGTTCACTCCAAAAGAAAGAAGATTGATGCTGGATAATCTTAAGAAAAATGTCTCACACTACAAAGAGCTGAGAAAGGTTCCTCTCTCCAACGCTATTCATCCTGCCCTCTGCTTTAATCCTTCCCTTTCGACGATGAAGCCGGAAAAGCAGGCGAAAATGCCTCTGGCCTTCAAGGATACGGATATCCAGATGCCTCAAAACTTTGAGGATATAGCCTTCTATCCTCTCACCTCGCTCGCTTCTCTGATCAAATCCCGAAAGCTCACGTCTACTCAGCTAACAGAACTCTATCTCAGCCGCCTGAAAAAGTATGGCCCTCCCCTGGAATGCGTTGTCACTTTGACTGAAGAGCTGGCTTTGAAGCAGGCCCGACGCGCTGACCAAGAAATTGCGGCAGGCCATTACCGAGGTCCTCTTCACGGCATCCCCTGGGGGGCTAAGGACCTTCTCTCGACGATAGGCACGAAAACAACCTGGGGTGCAGAGCCTTATAAAGACCAAGTGCTTGAGGAAAATGCCACTGTTGTTGAGAGGCTTGAGCAGGCCGGAGCTGTCCTCGTGGCCAAGCTCAGTTTGGGAGCCTTAGCCATGGGGGATGTCTGGTTTGGCGGGAAAACTAAGAATCCCTGGAATCCCAAGCAGGGCTCGAGCGGCTCCTCTGCCGGACCGGCTGCGGCAACGGCTGCTGGCTTGGTTGGATTCTCCATCGGGACTGAGACTTGGGGTTCGATCATCTCTCCCTGCACTCGCTGCGGAGTGACTGGGTTAAGGCCGACCTTCGGCCGGGTGAGCCGTTTTGGTGCTATGGCTTTAAGCTGGACTATGGACAAAATCGGCCCTATCTGCCGCTCTGTGGAAGATTGTGCCTTGGTCTTTGATACTATCTACGGTGCGGATGGAAAAGACCCGACCGTGGCTGATTTTCCTTTTAATTGGGAACCGAGCCTTGACCTTCGTCAGATCCGCATCGGCTACCTTAAAAAGGCTTTTGAAAAGGATTATAAGAACAAGAAAAATGATGAAGCCTGCCTTGCGCTTCTCCGCTCCCTTGGAGCCGAGCTTGTCCCTTTCGAGCTTCCAGAGCTCCCAGTCAATGCCCTCTCTCTTATCCTGGATGCCGAGGCCGCAGCAGCCTTCGATGAGCTCACCCGAAGCGGGAAAGATGACCTGCTCCGAAGACAGGACAAAAATGCCTGGCCGAACATCTTTCGCCAGGCAAGGCTCATTCCAGCCGTGGAATACATCCAGGCCAACCGCATCCGAACAGTGCTTATGGAGGAAATGCGAGCGAAGATGAAGGAGATTGATGTCTATCTTGCGCCTTCTTTCGGCGGCGACAACCTGCTCCTGACAAACCTCAGCGGACACCCGGCAGTTGTCGTCCCCGACGGCTTTGACCAGCAAGGGAGCCCGACAAGCATCACTTTTATCGGGAATCTCTTTGAGGAAGCCAAAGCTCTCAGAGTCGCCATGGCTTTTCAGGATGCGACAGACTTTCACCTCAAGCATCCAAATCTGGAAAAGAATTTTTAAAGCTTATTAGAATCCGAAAGGCGGAATTTTTTTATTTAACCTTTTTGGTAGCAGTGGCTGAAACAGAAAGTCCCATGTCCTCCAATGTTATTATCCCTTCAAGTTTATTGTCTCCGACTTTGAATTCAGCTTTCACCACACGCTCCAAGCCGTCGGGCGGAGTGGGAGATGTGAACTGAAACCTAAATGTCTGGCCGTCGTACTGAATCTCTTTGAGCGGAACATCGCTGAAAGCTCCTGTCGATTCACTGATTTTTCCCTTCAAACCCTCGTCTGACTTCTCGATGCTCAGGACAAGATAATAATATTCCCCATCGGCATTGACTTCCACATCCCAGGAACCAAGGACTTTTCCATAATCCGGAGTGACCTGGGTTTGTGCGGAGAAGGAGGAAAGGGATAGAATGAGCAAGAAACCTAAAGCAGAAACTGTTAGCCATTTAGCTGTCATCTTCGTCACCTCCATCGTTGCTCGAAGATAAAATGATAGCAAAAACGAAAAAATTAATCCATCTAAATTTCACGTTCAGGATATCAGAGACGGCCTCGCTCCACATCAGATTTTTGAGGCCTTTCTTTCCTTGCACTTCTTGCCGTTTTTGCAGCGGACACAGTTCAGCTGTTATAACCTTGGGGAGGAAGCATCTGTAAATCCGTGGCATGAAGAGGATCAGGCTGAGTGTCGAGAAAACCGTTTGAAGGCTGAGCGGGCATGGTTCCTCGACCGAAGGTCGAGGAGAGCGAAGCCTGAAACCGAGCCGCTTTTGACTCGCTGGGGCAAAAGCGGCGTGTTTTCAAGACACCCAGCCTGATCCTTAATAAGCTTTTCTATCACGGAGAAAAATATACAATCTTTTGCGCAAGAGAAGCTTGACAAACAGCGTTGGTGATTTATGATGATTTCAAAATAGCTTATTCATTAAAAGGAAAGCTGAGGAGCAAAACTCTTATGGCAGAGAAAAACGAGGCAATTCAAACCGCGAATTTGGAAAGCTACGAAGAAGTTCTAAAGGCGGCATTTCAGAGAGCATTTAAAGAAAAGGTTATAGAGCGAATCTGGAAAAAGGATTATACAATCTGGAAGGATAAGGACAAAGAGATATCCAACCGGCTGGGCTGGCTTGAGACACCGCAGAATATGGCCAAGGTCCTGCCTGAAGTCGAGAGGCTTGTCCATGAAATCCGAGCCGAAGGCTACAGCCAGGCGCTTTGTCTTGGCATGGGCGGCTCGAGCCTGGCCCCCGAAGTCCTCTCTAAAGTGTTTGGCCAAGCCAAGAATTTTCTCAAACTCGAAATCCTGGACAGCACAGTCCCGGCTTCCGTCTTATCCTTTAAGAATAAGCTTCTCCCGGAAAAAACACTCTTTATCGTCTCTTCCAAATCAGGAACAACGGTAGAAACAATTTCATTCTTCAAGTTTTTCTTCAATTGGGCAGGCGAATCTCTTGGAAAAGAGCGTGCCGGTGACCATTTTATCGCCATTACCGATCCGGGAACTCCTTTAGAAGAATTGGCACACCGCCATCGTTTCCGGCAAATCGTTGGCGGTGACCCTGATGTTGGCGGCCGGTTTTCTGCGCTCTCCGCCTTTGGGCTAATCCCGGCAGCCCTCAGCGGAGTTGAAATCCAAAAGTTGCTGGAAAAAGGCCAGGAAATGGCGCGCTCCTGCCGCCAAACCACAGAGCATAATCCAGGATTTCTTTTAGGGACGATACTGGCTGTGATGGCTCAATCGGGCCGGGACAAGGCGACTTTCGTTCTCTCCTCACAGATTGAGAGCTTCGCTAACTGGCTGGAACAGCTCCTGGCTGAAAGCACAGGAAAAGAAGGGAAGGGCATTCTTCCTGTTCTCGGAGCAGATGAGGCGGTCCTCGATTCTTACCTTGGGGACCGCTTTTTTATCTTCATCCTGCTCGCTGGAGACAAAAGCCATTATCCCTTCATCGAGGCTCTCCAAAGAGCCGGACAACCTTATCTTATACTCAGGATTAAAGAATTTTACTCGCTCGGGAGTCAATTTTTTCTCTGGGAGATGGCTACGGCTGTCGCAGGTTTCTTCTTAAAAATCAATCCTTTTGACCAGCCGAATGTCGCCCAATCAAAGAAAAAAGCTCAAGAATTCATGCAGGACTTCAGAGAAAAAGGGCATTTTCCTCCTGAATCTCCAATGCTCTCTCAAAAAAACATTTCTCTTTTCACAGACTTCCCCGCTCCCTCTCTGAAAGATGGCCTTGAAGCCTTTCTCTCCAAAGCCCGCGAAGGAGATTACATTGCCATCCAAGCCTTTCTTCAGCCGGCACCGCAAACAGAAAAACATCTTCAGGAACTGAGGAAAGCCCTGGAAAAGAAGACAGGGCTTCCGGCAACAATGGGTTATGGACCCCGCTATCTCCATTCCACTGGGCAACTTCACAAAGGAGACAGGGGAAATGGTCTTTTCATCCAGCTGACAGCCGATGATCCAGAAGATGCCCCCATTCCCGATGAAGCCAGCTCTCCGCTCTCATCGCTCTCATTCGGGATTCTCAAAAAAGCCCAGGAAAGAGGAGACTGGGAAGCATTGAAGGAAGCGGAACGGAGAGTCATCCGCTTTCACCTCAATCATGATCTTTTAGCAGGATTAAAAAAGATTACATCCCTGCTCTAACTTTCTCTAGAACAAAGGCTTCTTTCAAACCTAAAAAATATTGTCCAGACGATGGAAGGAAAAATTACGGGAAATTCCCTTTCTTCTAAGATTATGTCTAAAGAATTGTAAAAGGAGTCACAAGAGGCGAGCTTTTCTTGAATTGACCACCTTAAATCAGAAAATACTGCAGAACAAAACGTCGGCATGGAAAAGGTCATCCGTTAGCCGCCTTGTTTTCCACTCGACTGTATCCTTAATGAACACATAAAACCACAAATTATCAAAAAGCCTCAATTTTTTCAGGTAGTATTGGGCAAAGTCTGTCATGCTATCGACAATAACATAGCCCACTGCTTTGTCTTCCTTGTCATAGATTATGATTTTCTCAACTTCTTTCTCTTGGCCGCCTTCTGGTGCCGTCGGCTTGACCAGCTTGCCGAAAACCTTTACCTTGCCTTTCCCTTCCCAGTCTTCTGATTTATCATAAGCGATGTCTCTCAATGCCGGAAATCCATCTCTTGCCTGTAAGTCCAGGTAATCATCAAGGACGGCTTCCTCGGTTCTGGTAAAAACAGTCTTCCAGGAATTATCTGGTTCTCTAACATCAATACTGTCAGCCACCAGGATGGAGGGTTTAGCAGAAGTGAAAACTCCCTTGCCTCTGATTTCTTTATCAACTAAGGTGCTGATATCACCGCTTTCTATCTTGCCCTGGACAATAATGTCAAATCCTTGGACAGAAGGTAAATAAAGATATTTTCCGACAGCAGCCTTGACCACGCCTTCAAAACTATTTATGCCTTCTTTGACTCTAACTCCTGCCTTCTCCAGAGTCGCAGCTTCTGGCTCTGCTGCCTTTTTCTTACAAGAAATAATTCCCCCTGCCACAAGCAAAATTACGAACAAACCCAAGCCCAGAAGCCGAACTGCCTTTTCAGTCGGACTTTTTCCTCTGTTTGAAGTGAACGCTCTCAAAGCCATGGCTCATACCTCCAAAACTTTAATCATTCAAACTTTCATCCGGGAAATGAACCTTGTCTCCTCTTCACAAATAAATCCACTCTTCAAATTTTTTTTATATCACTGAAGAAAATAAAAGTAAAGAAGAAATTAGTCCTTCGTGGGCTCAGCCATCCGTCTGGAGGCGCTTCAACATTCCATCCCGGAGTTCAACGATCCGTTCTGCCTTCTGGGCCAGGCCGAGATTATGGGTAACTAAAATGACCGTCAATCTCTCTTTCTGATTTAATTCTCTGAGAATCTCGCCTATCTCTTCGCTCCTGTGGGCATCCAGATTTCCAGTTGGCTCGTCAGCAAGCAAGATCCTTGGCTTATTCACCAAAGCTCTAGCAATGGCGACGCGCTGCATTTCTCCGCCCGAGATCTCGCCGGGAAGATGATTCTTTCGGTGGTCTATGCCCAAGAGCTTTAAAACTTTTTCCACATCCTCCTCTGCTCCTACTTTCCTATAAAAGGTGAAAGGAAGAATGACGTTTTCGAGAACGGTCAAAGTCGGGACGAGATAAAATTTCTGAAAAATGTAGCCAAATATCTCTCTTCGAATTCGTGTCAATTTGCCTTCAGTGAGCGTCTCTCCTTCGTCAAAGATATTTTTTCCGAAAATATCAAGCCGCCCCGAAGTGGGATTATCTAGGCAGCCCAGAATGTTAATCAAGGTCGTCTTGCCCGAACCTGAAGGCCCGACAAAAGAAACGAATTGCTTCTCTTCAATGGATAGGTCGACACGATTGACAGCCAAAATCTCTTCGCTTCCCCTATAATAAATTTTTGTTAAATCATGAGCTTCAATAGCCAGATGAGAACTGTTCTTCATCATTCCACCTCACTTCTGATTGTTTCTAAGGGTCTCACCTTTCCCGCTTTCCAAGAGGGATAGAGGCCGCTGAAAAGTCCGACCAGGCTGATCAAGCCCATGGTAAAGACGACCAACAAAGAGTCGATCTTGACCAGTCCGCCACTCGGCGTATAAGGCAAAACACGACGGATCAAGAGGTCGGTGATCTTCGAAGTGCCAAGCGCCAACACAACCCCGATCAACCCACCTGTAAAGCAAAGAATCAATGTTTCAAACCACACCAGTCTAAAAATATCCTTGGCCAAGGCACCCATGGCTTTTAAGATCCCGATTTCCTGGCGCCTTTCCATAACGGACATCAGAATGGTGTTGACAACACCCATGATAGAGATGAGGACGGCAATCAAAGCTATGGAGAAAACCATCACTTTCGCCGTGGAAACGAGTGTCATGATCGTGTTCTTGACCTGAGATAGGCTCACGACCTGGACATCGGGCAGAGCATACATCCTTTCTTCAAAGCCGGAGATATCTGTCTCCTTTTTTAGTTTTATTCCGATTCCAGTCAACTCGCCCTTGACGCTGAATATTTTTTGCACGGTCGAGAGAGGCAAAAAAATAGTCCCATCATCCTGGGTTCCAGTGCGGCTCAATATTCCAACAACTCGAAGCTCAACATTCTTCTCCGGGATAAGGAGCAAATCTCCGACTTCACGCTGTTCGAGCTCCGCGGCTTCATAGCCGAGTACGGCTTCATAGGCATCTGGATCAGTAAACCAACTGCCGGCTTTAAACTGGAGAAAGCCTTTCATTTGAGGAAATGTTTTGGGATCAACTCCTAAATAAGCAGCGATACCTCCGCTTTCTCCTTTATTCGGGTCAAAGATCGCCTGCATCACCATTGGAGTTATTTTCTCGACCTCCGGCTCTTTAGATATTTGCTCGGCGACTTCCTGTTTGAGGTAGCGGAGCCCTGTTCCCCCTTTGAGCATCAAAGTCGCTGCTTCATAAGGGCAGCCCTTGGCTGTGACAAGCATTTGATAGCCTAAATTATCGATATCTTTGTTCAGAGACAACTCATAGCCTCTGTTGAACCCGAAGAGACTTGTCAAAACCCACGCTGCCAGGGAAATCCCCAAGATAGTCAAGACGCTCCGTGTCTTTTTCCTGAGAAGATTTTTATAGGCAATCTGAAAAATACTGATCATTGCTCTCTTCCTCCTGATGTCTTGAAATATTTCAAATACCTGTTGCCAAACAAGAATTCATCCACCAGTATCAAATTCTTTTTTGTGGCTCGAAGGGCGGCTCTAAAGTCTGCATCAGACTCAGGAGAAGGGTTTTTTATTTGGCTGATTTTTCCAGCAACAAGCTCTTTCCCTGAAACAACATCATAATTATAGAAGTCCTTGAGATTGAGGCCGACAAATTGCTGCCCAAACTTGGCATCTCGGAAGAGACGTGCATTCTTCGAAGTCAGCTTCTGGAAATAGAAAGCTTTGATATTTCCTTCCAAATCCAGGGCCAGAAAAACTTGAATCCCTCCGTATTGGCCTTTTTGATTCACGCCGTGGATGTAGCCGATGAGCTCGCTTCCTTTATAGACCAGATACATGGTGTAGGGAATGTCGATGGTTTCAAACAATCCCTTGAAATTTTCTCCCAGCCTCCGTTCAATCTCTTTTAAAAGCGCCTCGCCTCCTTTTTTACTGATGGAAACATAAAGCGTTTTGTAGCCCGTAGACTCTGGAAAAAAGCGCTTCACATCCCGATCGGGGTCGTTTAAATCGCATCCCACAGCCGCATAAAGAGAGAAATTTAAAATAAACAAGAT
>Ga0136653_10002290_pt1 | contig 10491 bp, 4 predicted proteins | sample LakKivw275mmetaG_FD_94866 | JGI IMG/M metagenome (GOLD analysis project Ga0136653, IMG submission 94866) | Anoxic lake water microbial communities from Lake Kivu, Rwanda to study Microbial Dark Matter (Phase II) - Lake Kivu water 275m metaG... | ecosystem: Environmental > Aquatic > Freshwater >... | reverse complement strand
TGTCCATGCTTTGCGCCCTGCCTGATCTTACTCACAAACTCGAATCCTTTGACAGTCTCAATGGGTATATGACCATGCTCAACACCTTTTGGTGTTATTATCAGGTCATAGGGACCGATCTTATACTCCTTGCTTGTCCCATCGGGTAGCCGCAAAGTAACAATGGTTGAGCCTTCGGTAAATAGCCAATACTCGTCAAATTCATGATAATGCAGCTCAGTCGGCCGATCTGGAGGAACAGCAAAGGAATGGATTGAAGCAATATCTATTTCGTTGAGAATTCCCGCTAATTCCTCAGATATTCTTTCCCCTTTGCCCAATCGAATTACGCACAAATCTGTTGTCGTTATGATGCAAGTGTCGCTCATTTTATCGATCCTTTCTTAGTGATCCTGAGAATTTTGAATTGCAAAACCTGGGATGGTTCATTTTCTATTAGGATTAAGGTAACAAATATGAAAATAATCACGAATTACACGTTTATTCTTTGGCTTTTGTTTTCGGGCTATCGCTTTAAACGCGTCGAACGGGAGACGAATGGCACTAACTGAAAAATTGGTATTAGTATAGCATAAGTATAGGTAATTTTAAATTGCTGGTTACAAAAAAATTCATTTGTTGTATAATTCTCATTGTCGTATTCAAGTTTTGAGAATATAAAAGACGAAGAAAGAAAGAAAAAAATGGGCAAGGCTAATTGGAATATAGGATTTATGGCTTGGCGCATCGGCGATATTCTGGAGCTGTATGATCAGATTGAGTGGATACATAATGCTGGTTTTGATGCGATAGGCATTCATTCAAGCCCTGGGATTCCGAACAACTGGCAAGGCGTTGATCCTTCGGTAACAAATGGCGATGAAAGAAGACGGCTAAGACAGAAGCTGGAAACCTTCAGAATGTGTGAAATCCATGCCCCGTTTGATCTGGTATTGAGGGCTGATATACTTGAATCCGTTCGACGCGATAGCCAAAGAACAAACACTGAAAAACTGAGCGAGCATATCATATTAGCAGGTGATATTGGAGCATCTGTCCTTACAGTTCATGCGGATATTTCAGCATATCTGCCAGAGGCTATGAAAGAATGGGAAGAACAATTATCCAGGCTGGACGCGCAAGCTAGAAAGGCAGGCATTGTTGTTGGTCTGGAGATTACGAAAGGATTTGAGTTTATTAGGGAATTCAGAGGGGATAATATCGGAATAACACTGGATATAGGGCATATCTATCTTAATGACGGAGAGGGCTATCTGCCATATAGAACTGTAAGCGCGCTAATTAATATACTGGATAATAAGCTTTTGCACATACATATCCATGACTACAATGGCGTAAATGATCACATTGAAATTGGCACAGGACATGTGAACTTTGGGGAACTATTCCATGCTCTTATTATGTTAGATTTCAAAGGAGCTTTGTGTCTGGAACTTAATCCGGATTTAGTTTCCCCGGATGGTATAATACGCAGTTTGGAATATTTGAGAACACTGATTGGCATGAATATTGCCGATAAATGAAAGCATGAAAAATTATGGCAATTATAATAATGTTTCGCTATGGTACAGTTTCTGGATGCTAATGACTATGAGAAAGAAAGAGCAAAATAAACCTGCATAAATCTGTATCACGTCAAATTATCTTTGCCCATATGGACGCCTATTATCCGACTAATTATCTGATATTCATGGTTGTTCATAAATATTATGAACTATCATTTTAGAGTGCGGGGATATTTTGCGTATATAGTTTTGACGTGAAATTAAAATGGATGAGTAAAATCAACATTAGAAACTCAAAATCTGGCAGAAAGGATTATTATATGAAGAAGATACCAGTATTAGCAACATGTCTAATACTCACCTTCATATTATCTTTGCCCTGTTTCGCAAAACCTGCGAACATTGATTCTGTATTGGCAGTGGGAAAAGCTCAACTAAGGATAAAAGATCATCATAAAGCAGCAAAGGCAAATATAGAGAAAGACACCATACTGGGAACACGGGAGATAAATGAAAAAGGCAAACTCTTGGCTTACGTCTTTGATCTTGCTCCAGAAGGATATATAGTCATATCTCCAGATACAGATATATCTCCGGTGATAGCCTATTCATACAACGGAAGTTTCCTGATGGATGATACGCCTGATAACGTATTCCTTCACCTGATAAAATGGGATATGGATAACAGGCTTTCAGCTATCCCGTTGACATCAGCGAAATTAAAGAATGCGAATAATGACCTTTGGGGTGATTATATGTCTCAGGAACTGGCATCTGATATGACTTGGGGGCCGTGGCTGGAAACAGCCTGGCATCAGAATGACCCTTACAATAAGTACTGCCCAATAGATCCAGCTACCGGGAAAAGATCAGTTGTAGGTTGCGTAGGCACGGTAATGGTTCAGATACTAAACTACTGGTCATATCCTAAAAGCATAAGCTTCAGTTGGGATGCCGATCACTATGTGTCAAACTCAGGAACACTATCAGAGATCAAAATTGATGAAGACTATCAGACATGGGATTTTCCATCCTTTACTGAGCTTAGCCAAAAACTTTCAGATATAGGATATGATGGTGACATAGACGAAATTGCTGCTTTGAGCTTTGCCTGCGGCATAATTGCCAGAGCTAATTATCGTTCATCAGGATCATCTGCCATTGTTAATTCGCAATTATATAATAGGGTTGGCTATCTATCGGACTATCTGATTGAGAGCGATATGCAATTCTATCCCACCCTTAGACAGAATATGAAAGACGCTCAGCCTGCGCAGATGAGTATCCGCAAATCAGGCACACAGATCGGCCATAGTATTGTTGTGGACGGATTCAAGGATTCTGGGGAGTTCTACCACCTGAATTATGGTTGGGGAGACACATATCCTGACCGGATCAGCGAATGCTGGTATTCCCTTCCTTCAGGTATGCCTGCTGGATATAATACGGTTTTGGGAAGCATATTGAATATTATTCCAGCAAGTGATGCCTTTAGCATATTATCAGTATCAGGTGACCCCAATCCAGTAGATTCTGAAGGTATAGTTCAATGTAGTGTATCAGTAGCAGACCCTCTAAGCCAGATTGTCAGTTACAAATGGGAAGCTACAGTGGGATTTTTTTCAGATACGAATATACAGAACCCAACATGGACAGCGCCAATAAATAATACAGGTTTCAGCGTTAGTTATACTATAACGGTGACAGCAACATGCAGTAGTGGCGCATCTGATTCCAAATCATATCAGCAAGCGGTAAAGCCAAAACCATCAGAGACAGTCTATATATCCCTGAAAGCAGGATGGAATCTGGTCTCATTACCCGGAGAACTGATCTATCCTTCCCCTGATTCACCGATACAACCCGAGTCGAATATAGCTAACCCTTTCTACAAATGGGACCCAGCTTCATTTAGCTATGTGGAAGCAACAGGAATAAATCCGGGAGAGGCGTACTGGATGCTGGCACTAAAAGATATAGAAGTATCATGCCTCGTTAATCCTGTTCCCAGCCTGATACTTAACCTCAAGCCCGGCTGGAATATGATAGGTGGTGTGAACTGCATAGTTGACTTCTCTGACCTTCAGGATGACCCCGACAACTCAATCATACCCCCAATTTACACATACAATCCCAGCACCTTCAGCTATCTGGAAAAACCCGGCATAGAGCCATGCGTGGGCTACTGGGTGCTTGTTCTTCAGGAATGTAGCCTGACGATTAGTTGTGCATCATCTGCTGCTCTGCCGAAAGCTAGACCGAGTCTGCTTCAGAACTATCCGAACTTATTACATCCAGGGACACGAAAGTGAAAGATGAAAAAGAGATATTTTCGTCCTTTATCACTCATCCTTTCTTTACATTCGCTAATAAAAAAACTCGTACCTTTTACACGACTTGGAACGTTAATCCATTGAGTCCCAAAAGTATCATGCTGGCAGTTATCATGAATAAAATTCACCCATAAGGATAAAAATGAATCTATTTTTGGAGCAGGTTCGATATTGAAGTATCTGTTTAGATTCAATTATTTGGTCGTATGAAAGCTATGAAAGCAAAACTGAAAAAAAATCGTATACTCGATCTTGGTGGATCAGGTGATTATGTCAAATTGCCAGGCAATATATTCAATGATCTTTCGGAAGCTACCATAGAATGCTGGACAAAATGGAGAAGCTTTGGACATTTTTCTCAGCCTTTTGGGTTCGGCAAAGAGTTCCAGATGATTGGGATCAACAATATAATGGAAACATCAATTCTCCAGTTTTTCATCTATGCTGCAAACGGGGAGCTTCATGCGGTTAGGGTTTATGATACGCTGCAATTGGATCACTGGTTCCATATTGCTGCTGTGTCTGGAAAAGGTGGTATGAAACTTTATATAAATGGCGATCTGGCAGGGGAAAACGATTTTACAGGAAGTTTCTCGGCTGTAGAGAATGGCGATTATGGCTACTTCGGCAGATCGCAATGGGTGGGTAATGCAGATTTCCATGGTCAACTGGATGAGGTCCGTGTATGGCGCACTCAGCGAACACAGAAACAGATAAAGGAATATATGTATAAGAGCCTTGCAGGAGAGGATCCGGACATGGTTGGGTTATGGAATTTTGACCAGGGAGACGCGCGGGATAGCAGCCCTAATGGCTATGACGGAGCGCTCATGGGTAATGCGAGCTGCATCTTTGCCGATGTACCAAAGCCAAACACATTAGCATCGCTCTCTGGAATAGTTACTGACGACTCAGGTAATCCTATTTTTGGCGCATCCGTCTTCGTATGCCAGAATAACATAAAGGCTATTGGAACAAAGACAGACAGTAAAGGCTATTACAGGATAAAAATTTTTCCGATAGAAGATTCGCAATACGATTTATGCGCAGAGCACGCTGATCTTGGTCTGGCAAATTGGCTTACACACCTTAGCATCTTGCCCGGTGAACAAAAAACGCTTTCTCTGGAATTAAAAGAAATTGGCATATCCGGTAAGGTTCTGGCTCTTGATGATACCTCGCATTCTAATGTGCTGGTTCAGGCAGTTAAAATAAATGGAGAAACACAAGAAGAAATAACAATCACAACCGAAAGCGATGAAAATGGGAAGTATGAATTCTTCAATCTGAAGCCAGGACAATACAAGATAAGGTGTCATGTATCCGGTGGATATGCTTATTACTATCCAGACGATCAAGGACAGTCAGACCTGAAAGTTGGCTATTCATCTCTGAAGAACATCAACTTCCACATCGCCCCTTTTAAGAAAGGAGCATGGCGAACTATCAATGACGTTGACGGACTAATAAGCAACAGTGTTTATACAATCTATCAGGACGATTCTGACATCCTGTGGCTTGGCACAGATGCGGGTGTTTCCCGCTATGATGGCAACAAATTCATCAATTTCACGACAAGTGATGGGCTGCCGGATGATAAAGTAACTGCAATATGCCAGGACACAGATGGGATTATGTGGTTTGGGACATTTAATGGCGCCTCTCGATATGATGGAACGTTCTTGAATTTCACCGAAAAAGACGGATTAGCTGGTAGCATAATCAGCTCCATAAGTCGGGATTCTAATGGATTTATATGGTTTGGGACGGAAAAAGGCGCTTCTTGCTATGACGGGAATAGCTTTCTAAGCTTTACCTCGAAAGATGGGCTTGTAGATGATAAGGTTAATGATATTATCAGCACTCCTGATGGAATGGTATGGTTTGCAACAAATAGAGGCGTTTTCTGCTATAATGCTAACGCTAGAGGTGAATTTACCAATTTCACCATGAGAGACGGATTGGTAAGCAACAGGATTATTACTATGTATGGTTCCTCAGATGGAATGATATGGTTTGGGTCTCGAACGGGAGTCTCTCAATTAGACTTGGATTTTATACATTCTAAAAAGCCATTTTTGAGCATCACAAAAAAAGATGGGGTTGCGAGCATTATCACTATCCATCGAGATATGGATGGCGTAATGTGGTTTGGTACAGAAGGAAACGGGGTCATTCGCTACGATGGAAAATCATTTCTGAGATTCACTCAAAAGGATAGGATGGCAAGCAATTTTGTTAATGCTATCCATAGCTCTTCCAATGGCATGATATGGTTCGCGACAGAAGGTGGAGTTTCCTGCTATGATAAAGCATTTTTGAATTTCACTCAAAGGGACGGGCTAGTGAGCAATATAGTCAATTCTATCTGTCAGGATATAGATGGAATGATGTGGTTTGGGACAGAAGGCGATGGAGCTATGCGTTATGACGGAGTATCATTTTTGAGCTTCACCCAAAAGGACGGATTGGCGAATGGCAGAACCAATGTCATTTATCGTGACACGGACGGGATGATGTGGCTTGGGACAGAAACGGGGGTTTCACGGTATGACAAAATTTTTCTAAGCTTCGCCAAAAAAGAATTGGCAAATAGTATCACTGCCATTTATCAGGATGCGGATGGCTTTATGTGGTTTGGGACAAGAAGCGCGATCTTCCGATACGATGGCAGCTCATTTCGGAGCTTCACTCGGAAAGATGGACTGCCTCCCGGCGATATATGTGCCATTTATCAGTCAGAGGACGGGGTGATGTGGTTCGGGACAATGGGAGGCGGGGTTCTGCGCTATGATGGAAAATCGTTTGTCAACCTCATCATAAAAGATGGATTGATGAGCGAAAGAATCTTTGATGTCAATCAGGCTCCCGATAGTTTAATGTGGTTTGGAACGAGATATGCTCTCTCTGTCCATGATGGGAAGTCATTCGTCAACCTCACCAGAAAAGATGGGCTGGCGAGTAATCATATTAACGCTGTTTATCGAGATGTGGATGGGATAATGTGGTTGGGGACGGATGGAGGCGGTGTGTCTTTTTACGATGGTATTTCATGGGCATCATTAAGTACACTGGATGGACTTGCAGGTAATTCCGTTCGTTCAATATATCAGGCTTCTGATGGCTCTATGTGGTTTGGAACCGACGGTGGGCTAAGTCGCTACAGAAGAAGTATTTCTCATCCTAAAGCCTATATCCTCTCAGTTAAAACGGATAGTATTTACAGTGATTTCGCGGATATTGTTCCTGTCATTTCTGACGTACGTGTAACTATAGAATATCGCTCTATAGACTTCCGCATGCTCCCAGGTAAGCGGCAATACCGGCTCCGAATTTATGAAAACGGAGCAAATTCTTCTCAGGATTACAGCCGTCCGACCAAAGAGACCAGCTTTGACTGGACACCTCAAAAACCGGGCGACTACATATTTGAGGTCCAGGCGATAGACCGTGACCTGAATTATTCAAATCCTGCCAGGGTCAACTTTCGCGTAATGCCTCAGCCACATCTGGAAGAACTACGGCAGACCCGTGAAGAGCTTGAACTTGCATACGAGAATTTAAGTGCAAAAAATGCTGAACTCCAGACTGCCAAAGAAGCTGCCGAAGTAGCCAATCAGGCTAAGAGCGTCTTCCTCGCCAATATGAGCCATGAAATAAGAACACCACTAAATGCCATCTTAGGATACGCGCAGATTCTCTTGCGCAACAGCGATTTGCATGAGAATATTAAAAGGGCTGTGGAAACCATCGCGGAAAGTGGGGACCATCTCCTGGCGCTGATAAACGATGTTCTGGATATATCGAGGATCGAAGCAGGACGGGCGGAATTGCAGGAAACTGAATTTAAGCTCAACGATTTGATTGACGGGATCTCGAATATGTTCCGTATTCGCTGTGAGCAGAAGGGATTAGTATGGTTTGCTGATTTTCCAATGGCTGAGAGTGACCTGTGGGTCTATGGGGATGAGAATAAGCTTCGTCAGGTTTTGATTAATTTACTCTCAAATGCTGTTAAATTCACTGAATCCGGACAGGTTAGGCTGCGGATCACTCAACCAGGCTATGAGAATTTCACTTATGAGGTAATAGATACTGGAATAGGGATCTCTCCGGAGGAAAAATCAGCGATATTCCTGGCTTTTTATCGTGGGAAAGACAAGTCCAGAAGGGAAGGAAGCGGTCTGGGCCTGGCGATAGCCAGGAAACATATTGATCTTATGGGAGGCGAATTGGCGCTGGAGTCGGAAACAGGCAAAGGCTCACGATTTTTCTTTACCCTAAGATTGCCTTCTATCGCAAAGGATATGGCTTCACACGATGTGGATTCAGAACGCCATTTTCCAGTTCGACTGGCGGATGGCTATGGGGTTAAAGCCCTGGTGGTTGACGATAATAAAGATAACCTGTATATTCTATCAAAAATTCTTGAAGATATAGGAGTATCTGTGGCAACTGCGCAGAATGGGTTACAGGCAATAGAGCTAGCCTGTTCGCAGGAACCAGACATTGTGTTCATGGATATCTGGATGCCTCAGATGGACGGGCTTCAGGCTGCGCGGCAGATTCTCATGAAACTCGGGAATAAGACCCCGAAGCTTATTGCAGTCTCAGCGTCTGTATTGGCTCATGAGCAGCAAAAGTATTCTGAGGATGGCTTCGACGACTTCATACCAAAGCCGGTTGATGCGCAAAGAGTTTATGATTGTCTGGCAAGGTTCTTGCAAGTTGCGTATGATTATGAAGATTTCGCGTCGCTGGATTACCAAAAGATTGCGCTTCCAGAGCAACTCCTCTCGCATTTAAAAGAGGCAGCAGAGCTTGGTGATATAAGCGCGCTTAGAGACCTGTCTGACGAAATACAGCAGATTGGCGGGCAAGGGCATCTTCTGGCAGAGCAAATTCTAACACTAATCCGAAGGTTTGACATGGATAGTATCCTTGAAATTCTGAAGGTAATCAAAAATGGGACTAAATAACGGACCAAAAGTGCTTGTTGTAGATGATGTTTCCGCTAACCTTAACATGCTGTTTGATACGCTTGAGCCTGAAGGCTATAGGATACTGGGGGCATCAAGCGGCAAAGATGCTTTGAGGATAGCTGCTAATGCTATACCTGACATCATCCTGCTGGATATCGTGATGCCCGAAATGGATGGCTATGAAGTCTGTCGCCAACTAAAGCAAAATCCATCTACACAGAGTATTCCGATCATCTTCATTACCGCTATCAAGGATGATAATGCAAGCCTGATAGAAGGCTTTCGCGTGGGTGGAGTGGACTATGTCACCAAGCCTTTCTGCAAGGAGGAACTGCTCGTTCGCATTGAAACCCATCTAAAGATTGGCAGCTTGATGCGTGAGCTTATGCAGAAGAACAGGGAACTGCAGGAAGAGATAGAAAAGCGGGAACAGGCAGAAAATGCGCGGCAGAAGGCAGAGGATGCCCTTATGGATGCAGACGAGCGGCTTTCCATTATCTCAAAGCAGGAGGCATCCCGATGGGGGATCGATGCCTTTATAGGCAAAAGCATCACTATAAAGCTGATCCTTGATAAAATTCGGCAGCTTCAAAACACAAGGAAAACGAGTGTTTTAATTATTGGGGAAAGCGGAACAGGCAAAGAGCTAATTGCCCGAGCCATTCATTTCGGCGGTGAAAGAGCCAAAGGCCCCTTTATCGCTATCAATTGCTCTGCTATACCGGGCGAACTGGTGGAGTCCACACTTTTCGGACATATCCGAGGGGCGTTCACCGGTGCCGACTCAAACCGTAAAGGGTACTTTGAGTTCGCTTCAGGTGGAACGCTTTTCCTTGATGAGATAGGCGACATGCCAATTGGATTGCAGCCCAAACTTCTGCGTGTGATAGAGGACGGTGTAGTTGTCCCTGTCGGAAGCACAGAGCAAAAGCGGGTTGACGTCAGAATATTAGCCGCGACAAATCAAGACCTACAAAGGAAAATTGCCTTAGGCACATTTCGGGAAGACCTGTATTTTCGACTGGCGAGGTCCACTGTTATCGCCCCGCCCTTGCGAGAGCATAAGGAGGACATCCCCCTACTGGCAAAGCATTTCCTGAATATATTCGCTGAGGAAATGGGGATAGAGCATCCCAGCATAAGCGCCGAAGCGCTGAAGGATCTGGCTGCGTATCACTTTCCCGGAAATGTTCGTGAGCTTAAAAACATAATCGAGCATGCGCTGATATTAAGCGGTAGGTCAAAAATAAAGCCAGAGCACCTGCGATTCATCGAAGCCCTAAAGCCTGCAATTGCAAACACGGTAGAGCCGCTAGATGATTTCCAAAAAAAACAGGAACTTGTAATCAAGCGTTCCCAAATCCGAAGTGAAAAGACCGGCTCTGAAACCGATGAAGAGAGGATTCTGGTATTTTTAAGAGAGCACATTAGCATTAGCAACATCGAGTGCCAGAATTTGCTTGATGTTGACATCCGCCGCGCCTCTTATTTGCTCAATAAGATGCACGAATATGGATTGCTCGCACGCGAGGGAAAACATCGCTGGTCGCGTTATCGCATTCAGGCATAATAGCTACGATAGATAGCATTAGACATTTCCAGCCTCGATAATCCTGCAGATAAAAATTCATCAATTCAGTCTATTCCATCTCTATTAACATGATATTGACA
>Ga0136653_10002287_pt1 | contig 10495 bp, 9 predicted proteins | sample LakKivw275mmetaG_FD_94866 | JGI IMG/M metagenome (GOLD analysis project Ga0136653, IMG submission 94866) | Anoxic lake water microbial communities from Lake Kivu, Rwanda to study Microbial Dark Matter (Phase II) - Lake Kivu water 275m metaG... | ecosystem: Environmental > Aquatic > Freshwater >... | reverse complement strand
GGACAATCCGAAACAACAGGCCGACGTCCTTTTGGCTCCCGATATGGTTCCCGACGATGATGTTGGGGCCCTGAAGGACGAAGTTCTCTTGTCCCCTGACCTCGATCTTCTTGGGAAAAAGGGCGAGGTTGGTCAGGCGCCGGATGCCCTTCTCCAGCTGTTTCAATTCGCTTTCGAAACTCGCCATGGTTCGGGAAGTTCATTGTAGGGGCGCGGCCGGGCCTTGTCAATCGCCTTGAAGAATGATAATTTATGACTTCTTCATGAACGGCCAGGAGGACATCATGATCATGCTCATCCAAAACGGGCAGGTTTTCGCTCCGGAGCCGTTGGGCGCAAAGGATGTCCTTATTGCCGGAGGAAGGCTCGCCGCCGTCCGGAAGCCCGGTGCGGTCCGGATGAACGGGGTAGATATGACGACGATCGACGCCTCCGGAAAATATGTCGTTCCTGGTCTCATCGACACCCACGTCCACATCCTGGGGGGAGGGGGCGAAGGCGGGCCGGCCACCAGGGCTCCCGAGATCCGGATCGAGGACATCGTCGGAAGCGGCGTCACGACGCTCGTCGGCTGCCTGGGCACCGACGGTACGACCCGGCATATGGAGTCCCTCCTGGCCAAGGCCCGGGGGCTCGAGATCGAAGGGATCTCAACCTTCATCTACTCCGGTTCCTACGAGGTCCCTATTCAAACACTTACGGGGAGCGCCCGGACAGACCTCATCCTTATCGACAAGGTTATCGGCGCCGGAGAGGTCGCCATCTCCGACCATCGCTCCTCTCAACCGACGTTCGAGGAGTTCGCCCGGCTGGCGGCCGAATGCCGGGTCGGGGGGATGCTCGGGGGCAAGGCAGGGGTCCTTCACTGCCACCTCGGGGACGGTCCGCGAAAACTGGAATTCTTCTTCCGGCTTATCCGCGATACGGAAATCCCGCCGACCCAACTCATGCCGACCCATATCAACCGCAACCGCGAGCTCTTCGAGGAAGGCGTCCGGTGGATCAAGGCGGGAGGATTCGTCGACCTGACGACCGGTCCCGACCCCGACCCCAGCAAGGAACCGGATGTTTCCATTGAAGATTGCGTCCGCCTCTTCCTGGAGCACGGCGTGCCGTTTAAGAGGTGGACGGTGAGCTCGGATTCGAATGGCAGCTTCCCGGTCTTCGATAAGAGCGGCAAGCTCATCGCTTTGACCATCGCCTCCGAGCATGACCTCTTCCGGAAGTTTCGTGATCTCGTTCGGAAGGGCCTCCTGAAGCTTGAGGAGGCGCTTTGGCCGTTCGCGACGAACAGCGCCGACTTCTATAAGCTCGTCCGCAAAGGCCGGATCGCCGAGGGCCTGGATGCGGATATCCTCATCCTGAACAAGAACCTGGAGCTCGACACGGTCATCGCCGGAGGCCGACGAATGATGGAGGACGGGAAAGTCATCGCCCGGGGAACTTTCAGCGCCTAGGCCCAAGGAAAAAAGTATGGCAGAATCAAAAATACTGAAGGGCCGGGCCCCGCGAAACCCCAGTTTCGCCGTGGCCCTCGTTCCCTTCGTTTTGATGGGACTCCTCCTCGGAGTCGGATACGGAATCTACAAAATCAAACCCCAAGTTCTCCTCGTGGTGGCGGCATTCCTTACAGGCTGCGTTGGATTCCTCCTGCGCTTCTCCTGGAAGGACATGGAGCAGGGCATCGTGGAAAGCATCCACAAGGCGATGCCAGCCATCCTGATCATGCTCTCCGTCGGAGTCCTCATCGGCGCCTGGATGACCTGCGGGACGATCCCCATGGTCATCTATTATGGATTGAAGCTCATCTCGCCCAAATTCTTCCTCGTAACGGCATGCCTCGGCTGCACAATCATCTCGCTGGTCACGGGAACGTCATGGGGGACCATAGGGACCGTGGGCGTCGCCTTTATCGGCATCGCTATGGGGCTTGGGATTCCCTTGGGATCCGCGGCCGGGGCCATCGTCGCCGGCGCCTACTTTGGTGACAAGATGTCGCCCCTCTCCGACATCCCCAACCTGGCTTCCGTCACCGTCGGGGTGAACCTCTTCGACCATATCAAGCACATGTTTTGGTCGGCTATCCCGGCCTGGCTCGTGGGCCTCGCGATCTATTTCTTCCTGGGACTCAAGTACGGAGGCCAAACGATTCAATCCGAAACCATGGCCCTTATCACAGAAACGCTCCGGAAGAGCTTCCGATTCAATATCTGGCTTCTCCTGCCCATGGTCATCGTCTTCGTTTTCGCCATCGCCAAGAAGCCGACCATTCCGGGGATGCTGCTCTCATCGGCGGTTGCCACGGTCCTGGCGGTCATCTTCCAGAAAGCCTCCATCCAGGAGATCGCAACGGCCATGAACACGGGCTATACGGCCCATACCGGAGTGGCTGTCGTGGACAAGCTCATCTCCCGGGGCGGAATGATGAGCATGATGGAAACCCAGCTCGTCGCTTTCACGGCTTTCAGCTTCGGCGGAATCATGCAAAGGACGGGGATGCTCGGAGTCATCCTGGGGAGAATCATGAAGTTCGCGGACAAGGTCTGGAGCTTGGTGCTAACGACGATCGGGTCGGCCATACTCTCTGCCCTCATTACAGGGAGTTCCTACCTTTCCATGATCATCCCGGCCGAACTCCTGGGCGACGCATATAAAAAGAAAGGCCTCGCGGCCAAGAACCTCTCCCGGATCATCGAGGAAAGCGGAGGCGTCATCGTCCCACTGATCCCCTGGAGCATGGCGGGCGTCTATATCACAGGCACGATAGGGGTTCCTGTATTCAGCTATCTCCCATGGACCTTCATGAATTACGTTTCCGTGCTCATCCTGGCGCTCTACGGCTTTACCAAGTTCACCATGTCTCCGAGGCTTCGGGAGGACGAGACGCAACCGGAAAGCTAGTCGTCGTCTTTTTGACCTAGGGCCTTCTTGAATTGTTCTTCCGCCTCAGCGTGCTTCTTTTTCTGGAGCTCGAAGGTCGCCTCGAGTTTGTGGTCCATCCCTTCCGTCCGTTTTTTTTCCTTGAGAAGGAGGTCGTCCAGGGAGCTTTTTTTCCTGGCTGCCTTCTCGGACTTAAGGATCCCCCTCGTTTCCGCGTCCAGCCAGAGCTTCGCCCCGCAGCAAGGGCAAACGACCGGGATTACCGAATCTTTTGTATCCGTCATAATTTAAATTATTTAGCAAAAAACGGAAGTTTTGGCAAATTCGGCCCGCGAGCTTCAGGTTCGCTCGTGGGATTTGTTTTTCACGCTCTTTCGGCCAACATGGGCTTCAAGGGACTTCAATCCTATGTTTTTTCATGAGCTTAAACAAACCCTGACGGGTGATCCCGATCTCCGTCGCGGTCCGGGTCCTGTGGTAGCCGCATCGGGCCAGGGCCTCACATAGAAAACGCTTTTCGAACTCGGACCTGGCCCCGCTGAGCTTGCGGGAATCGTCGGAATATGTCTCCTGCCGGGGGTTGATTTTTGAAGAGAGGAATTCCTCCCGGATCAGGTTGTTCTCTCCAGCCATGATGAAGGAGCGCTGGACCTCATTCTGGAGCTCCCTCACGTTCCCCGGCCAGGAATAGCGAAAAAGCATCTCCAGGGCTCCCGGCGAAAAGTACGGCCTCGGCCGCCTCATTTCCCGGGCATATCGTTCGGCAAAGTGATTGATGAGCGGCAGAAGATCGTCCCTCCTTTCTCTTAGGGGCGGCAGCTCAATAGGGATGATCTTCAGACGATAATAGAGGTCTTCGCGAAAGCGGGCCTCACGGACCTCTTCATCGAGGTCCTTGTGGGTGGCGCTCACCCAGCGAACGTCCACGGTTCGGGTTCGGGTCTCGCCGAGCCTCCGGATCGCGCCATCCTCGAGGACGCGGAGGAGCTTCGCCTGGAGAGGAAAGGTCAGGTCCCCGATCTCATCCAAGAAGAACGTCCCGCCGTTTGCGTCCTCGATCAAGCCGACCTTGTCTCGCGCAGCGCCCGTGAATGCGCCTCGGGCATAGCCAAAAAGCTCGCTTTCCAGGAGGTTATCGGGGATAGCCCCGCAATTGACAGCAACGAATTTCCCGGTCTTCCTGGAGCCCGTTTCATGGATGGTCCGGGCCACCAGCTCCTTTCCGGTACCGCTTTCACCGGAGATAAAAACGGGGGCGCTGCTGTTCTTGACCCGGTCGACAAGGGTTCTCACCCGCAGGAAGCGGGCGTCCTGCCCGACCAGCAAGGGCATCCGGCCATTGCCGTTGCCGCCGCCGACAGGAGAGCAAGTCAACTTGGAGGGGGAACCCGCTTCGCGTTTCCCCCTTCCAACGTTCGCTTCGCTCTCTGCCTCCCTTTCTCGGGCGGGGCATGAAACCTCGCCCTGCGACCAAGAGGGCATACCCCCTTGGATCCCCCGACGAGCGGTTTCCTGGGTCAGGACCCGGGGCATATCGCCGCTCGTCGATGTTGAGGCCAGGATGTGGTTTAAAAAACCTGCCGCCGCTGCGAAGAGTTCAAGGTCGCCGGCATTAAACCGCGGCTCGGCGACCGTCCTATCCATGTAGAAAACGCCGCTGATCCGCCCCCCCGCGAAAAGAGGCAGGCAGAGTGCGCTTGCCAGTTCCTTCGCCCGGACCGAAGGATGTTCCCCAAACAAAGGGTGGGCTCCGAAGTCGCGAATAAGGAGTGGCTGTCCGGCCTCGACTACCCTCCCGACAATATCCCGGCAAACTTCGCGGTCGGCCTCCCAGTCTATTCCCCTAGAGTGTCTGACGCGCAGGCTGCCAGCCTCATCGGACAGAACGACCAATGAGCGCCCCGAGGGGATCTCTTCAAGGACAAGCTCCAGAACCTTTAAAAAAAGGGAGTTTTTCATCGCTCGTCCGCAAAACAGATAACGCCCCCGCTCAGAGAATTTTCTCAATAATTCCTATCTGAACGTGAGGCGTCTGAAAAGATGAACGAGGATGGTCTTGAATGAGTGCCTGCTGTAAAAAAGGGCGGGAATCGTTTTGAGCATGAGCCGTCTGAAAAAAAGATCGAGAATCGTCTCGCCCTTCGTTTCGTGGCGGCCCGTAAACAGGCCTCGCAACAAACGAACAACGCGGAGCGGGCGAAAGAGGAACGTCGTGCCATAAAAGAGAGCGTAGCCAAGAAATTGATAAATCCGAAGCACCTGCCGGTTGAAATGCTCCGAGCAGGAGCCTATGGAAGAAAACTCCACATAATTCAGGGAGAGAAACCACGGATCCGTATAGATTCCCGGCAGCCGGCCCTCGTCCCGCAGCCGTTCAAATAGGGCTGTGCCGGGATAAGGAGAAAAGGGATAAACCGATGTGTCGTGCACCCCCAGCCAGCTCATTTCCAGAATTAGCTTGAAGGTTTTCCACACATCGCGACGGGTCTCGCCCGGGAATCCGAGCATAATATTGCACTTAACCTTAAGCCCTTCCCTCAGGCAATCTCGCATAGACCTTTTCATGCGCGCGATATTGACCGTTTTATGAATCCGTCTGAGCGTCTGAGGCGAACCGCTTTCAGGGGCAAATCCCATGGTAAAGCAGCCGCTTGCGGCCAGCGCCCGGGCCACCTCGCGATCCACGGCTTCCGGCCGCGTTCCAATGGGAATCTGCCAGGAGATTTTGAGATTGCGTCGAATGATTTCATCGGCAAAGGCGAGGATCCACTTTTTGTCGATAATGGTGTTTGGGTCAAAAAACTGAATATCGGTAACCCCATAACGCTTCATGTAGAATTCGAACTCGTCAAGCACCAGGCTCGGATTCCGGGGAATCCAGAGCGGCGTCCACATGTAAACATTGGAGCAAAAACCGCATTGGAAAGGGCATCCTCGCGTGGCCAGCATGGGCATGGACCTTCCATGAAGAGTGGCCAGGCCAAGGTTCAGGCTCAAGTAGCTCTCCAAGGGGATCAAATCCCAGGCGGGCCAGGGAATATCGTCTACGTTCCGGATGCGTCCTCGCGGACCGTTTCGTTTGATCGCGCCCTCACGGCCTCGATAAACGAGGCCGGAGACCTCGTCCAGAGATGCGGAAGAGGAAACGCGCTCCAGGAGTTCCAGAAAAGTCACCTCCCCCTCTCCCAAGACACAGGCTGCAAGCTCCGGGCAACTCTCCAGGCTCTTCTCCGGAATCGCGGTGAAGTGCTCTCCTCCCCCCACCAGCAAGCTCCCTGGCCAAGCCCTTTTGAGGATGCGGACGAGCTGGTGAGCATATGGCCACTCACAGGAATACATGCAGGATATCCCAATAACATCGGGTTCAGGCTGGATTCGCCCGGCGATTTCTTCAAAGGTCAGGCCGCGCAAAAGCGTTGAGTTTTTCCAAAGCCGGGGTTTCTGGAGCCCTTCGCCAACTCCGTCCACAACCTGGACGTGATGGCCCGCCTCGCGCACCGCAGCCGCCAGATAGGCCAGGCCCAAGGGCGGCGTGAGAGGAGCGGCCACGGCATAGCGGGAAACGAGGGATGGGGGGCGCACCAAGGCCACTTTCAAGGGCCGCGCCGTTTTCCATCCCCGGGAGAATTGGATTGAAGGTCGCGTGCGCAGAGGATTCCCGGGGGCGGCGGCAGAAGACGGCGTTGAGCTCATTTTAATCTGATATTTAAATTAAAAATAACAACTTATAGTATATCAGAAGCCCCTACCCAATTCCAACCGCTCCCGGAGGGCGGAAGCCTCTCTTCTCATGCGATTAAGACAATGGCGCAGGGGCGATGCCCGGAGCCGAAGCGGCCTGCGGCCTGGCTCGCCGGAAATTGGCATCCTATCCCCAAATCGTTAACATTTGCTTCCCGTTGCAGATATACTTATTCGGATGAACGATCGTGAGAAGGAACTCGTGGACGTGGTCCTGGCCGGAAAGACGGAGGCCTTCGAGCCCCTCGTCCTTCCCTACCGCAAGTCCCTTCTCAATATCGCCCATCGAATAACCGGAAATATGGAAGACGCCAAGGAAGCCGCTCAGGAGACGTTGATGAAGGCATTCAAGTACTTGAAGAGCTACGACCCGAATAGGAGTTTCAGGAACTGGCTCTTCGGGATCCTGGTCAACGAGGCCCGGAATTTCAGGGCGGAAAGGACCAACGCTCCTCTCTCCCTTGAAACCGACGAGGGAACGGAGCGGGGCTTGGCCGCCAACGGTCCCGCACCCGGCGACGCCTACGCGGCGGGGGAGACAAGGTCCCGACTCATGGAATGCCTGACCGTCCTGACGGCGAGGGAGAAAGAGGTCTTTCTTCTGCGCGATATCGAACAGTTGTCCATCACCGAGGCGGCAGAAATCCTAAAGATCTCGTCGATTTCGGTCCGGGTCAACCTTTCCAGGGCCAGAAAAAAGGTCAAGGAAGCCATCCTGACTGAATGTCCTCATCTCGCGGAGGACGCCCGATGAACTGCCGGAGAGCTCGAAGGTCGATCCCCCTTCTGGCCGGGAACGACCTTCCCGAACGAAAGGCTCGCCAGCTTAGGGTTCACCTGGAGCGGTGCGAGATGTGCCGGAAAACTCTTCGCGAGTATTCGGCCGCTCTTCGCCGGGTCAAAGAACTTGCTGATCGGGAGACGGCGGCGGATTGGACGGAAGCCGAATGGCAGGCCCTAACAGCCGGGACGACCTCGGCAAGGATCGAGAAACGGCCTTTTATTTTTTCCCTGTTTGAGCCCAGGCTCATGACATTCCTCGCCCGCGGGCTTGCCATGGTCGTTGCGGCCGTCATCATCGGGCTCATTTTTTGGAATACGGTTCTGAAACCCAGGCCGAACCCTGTCGTTCCCACGCCTGCCTACGTCCGGAAACCCGAGACGGCGCCTCCGGTCCTCCCGCCAAATCTACAAAATAAAAACGATAGAAAAGAACCGGCCGTCCTTTCTCAGGAAAGGCCTATCATCGTTGTCCAAGCCCGAGAGCACGAGCGACCGGAGACGCGTCCCAAAGAGCCCGCAGGGGCAAAAAAAAACAATATCCAAGATGTGGTCTCGGTCACGCTCGTCTCTCAGGATACGGGCCTTAAGGTTGTCTGGTTCTTAAACAGAAATTTTCAATGGGTAGGAGAAGAAAAATGAAAAAAACCGGAATTCTCGTCCTGGTCCTGGTCGTCCTAATGGGAGCCTTTAGCTTGGCTTTCGCCCAACAGGAAAAAGCCAAGGAACCCGAGCTGAAGCAGCAAATGGTCAGGCTGAAATATGCCAGAGCCCAAGAAGTTCAGAACCTTCTGCGTCCGTATCAGAATCCCTTTGGTCATATTTCATGGGACTCCAACAACGACAGCCTGCTGGTCATCAGCGACACTCCGGAGACCTTAGCCAAAATCTTGGCGGTCATCAAGGAGATCGACGTCAAGCCGGTCGATCTCCTCTTCACGGTCCAACTCGTCCTCGGATCGGAGGCGGGAGACTCGAAGACCGATGACATCCTCCAGAGCGATCCCCTCATCGCTGAACTAAAGAAGCTCCTCCGATATAAAAGCTTTACGCTTCTCGACTCAAACCTGATACGGACCCTGAACCAAGGAAGAGCGGAGATCAACCTCGGGAGAGATACGGAGTTCGATCTCGTCCTTCATCCCAGGTTCATCCAGGAGGAGAACAGCCGGCTCATTCAGCTGGGAGTATTTCTGAAGAGGATCGATAAAGGAGTCCAAGCGACGGCCCCGGACAAGCCCCTCATACCAAGTGTTACGCCGCTTATTGAAACCCAGCTCACGATGAAGTCCGGCGAGAAGACGGTCGTCGGCGTCTCCAAGCTCAACGGGGGCGACAAGGGATTGATCCTGATCCTCTCCGGCAAAGTGATCGACTGATCATCGGGGACACAATACCAAATTCCGAATTAATTTTTTTATAAAAAAACCAGGGGGGAATTCCCTAATTCGGAAATTGGTATTGTGTCCCCTTTTTTATTATAATTAACGTCCCTCATGATCCGCCGCGATTTCATGAAAACCGCCGTCTCTGCGGCGGCCGGTTTCGCTATCGTCCCCCGTTTCGTCCTCGGCGGCCAGGGCCGCACGGCGCCTTCGGATGAGCTAACCAAAGCCGTCATCGGCGTCGGCAGCATGGGCAAAGCGCATCTCAAATATGAAGGCTCACGGCTCCTAGCCGTCTGCGATGTCGACGCCGGCCATCTCAAGGAAGCGATCGAGACCGCTGGCCCCGGCGTCAAAGGCTACAAGGATTTCCGTGAGGTCCTCGAGCGTCCCGATATCGACATCGTCCACATCGTCACTCCTCCTCACTGGCATGCCTTAATAGCCGCTCTCGCGGCCGAGGCCGGAAAGGACATCTGGTGTGAAAAACCGATGACCCGCACGATCGGTGAGGGCCGGGAGGTTGTCGAGGCCGTCCGAGCTCGGGCCCGGATCTTCCGTATCAACACCTGGTTCCGTTTCGAGGACGATTTGTATAACTTCGGGACGGCCACCGCTCCCATCAAGAAAGCGGTCGCCAACGGCCTTTTCGGCTGGCCGCTCAAGGTGACCGTAAGCGGCATCACGGGTTTTGACTGGAAGTTCAACTGGAGCGGCAAAACATACCTGCCTCCCCATCCGATTCCCCCGGAGTTGGATTACGACTTCTGGCTCGGTCCCGCCCCATTCAAGCCCTACCACCCGCACCGTGTCCATCAGACCTTCCGCGGCTATTGGGACTATGACGGCGGCGGGCTGGGTGATATGGGCATGCACTACCTTGACCCGGTCCAATATATTCTGGACAAAGACCGGACAAGCCCGGTTGAAATCGAGGCGGACTGTCCCCAGCAGCATCCGGACGCCTGTGGCAGCTGGCGCCGCATCCGGATGCGATATTCCGACGGCTGCGAGATCATCCTTGATGGGGAGAACCGAGACATCAACGCGCCGTTCATAGAGGGCCCCGAAGGCCGTCTCTGGCGCGGATTCAGGTCCGACATTCCGAACATCCAGGAGAAACTGGCCTCCCTCCCCGATCCGGAGCCGCAGGTCACAGACTTCGCTCAGGCCGTGCGGACGAGGCGGAAGTTCGCCCTTAACGAAGAGAACGGCCACCGTTCCTGCACCCTCGTCAACCTGGCCAAGATCGCCGTTCGTCTGGGCCGGCCGCTTCGCTTCGATCCGGAAGCCCAGTTTTTTATTGGAGACCAAGGCGCTAATCGGTTCGTCGACGAGCCCATGCGGGCGCCGTGGAAATTATGAGAGCCAATCACAAATCGCTAACGGCCCGACCTGTCCCGTCGATCCTGGCAGCTTTTATGGTTTTTCTTCCGGTGTTTTTGAACTCCGCCTCCGTCGCCGACCGAACGCCGCTCCAATTCGAAGTTGCGAACATCCTGGCCAAACTCCCCGCTAAGAGCGCATCTGAAATGGACAGTTTGGCAGCTCGTCTCCTGTCTCTCGGCCGCGAAGGCATCCTGGAGGTCTGCCGCAGGCTGGCAGGTCCCGGGAAAGACGCAGACGCATCCCCCCGTTATGCCATCGACGGCCTGTCGCTCCGTGTCAGCCGTCCCGGAAGCGCCGAAAAGGAAAGGCTTCTCTATGTC
>Ga0136653_10002284_pt1 | contig 10496 bp, 10 predicted proteins | sample LakKivw275mmetaG_FD_94866 | JGI IMG/M metagenome (GOLD analysis project Ga0136653, IMG submission 94866) | Anoxic lake water microbial communities from Lake Kivu, Rwanda to study Microbial Dark Matter (Phase II) - Lake Kivu water 275m metaG... | ecosystem: Environmental > Aquatic > Freshwater >... | reverse complement strand
TATTAAATTTTCTTTTATAATTTTTATACATTTTATTTCTTTTTCAATAAATATTACTTTCTGTGCTCCTCTACTTAGTGCTTCGATTCCTATTGCTCCAGTACCGGCAAATGAATCTAAAAAATAAGTTCCTTCTATGGATATTCCTAAAATATCAAATAATGCTTCTCGTACTTTTTGAGAAGTAGGGCGAATGGATAAATCCTTTAGAGATTTTAATTTATTACCTCTGTTTTTTCCAGCAACAATTTTCATATTTTACTCTTAATTATTTTTTCATGAAATTTCCAGACCATTCAGGAATTTAGTGTCGAAAATTTAGGCAACAGAATTAATTCATCATTCATTTCTTATATTTATTATATATCGCACAATTTGCTTATAATATACCAGATATGATTTATAAAATACAAGATAATATCTCTATTTCTGAATTTTATCTGTCTAAATATTTACTTTTTTAAATATAAATATTACAAATAAACTATGAATTATTACTTGCCAAGCTCTATATGATATGATAAAATTTAACATACTGATTATTTTCTATAATAGATAGGGAGTAAAAATAAAAATGGCAAAATGCGAAATTTGTGGCAAAGGTCTACAATTTGGGAAACAGATTAGTCATTCTCATAGAGTAACTAATAGAATTTGGTCTCCCAATATTCAAAAAGTCAAAGTAAAAATTAATAATAGCATTAAAAGAATTAATATTTGTACTAAATGTTTAAAAGCAGGTAAAGTAGAAAAAGTATCTTAAAAATATTCTTTTTTAAGCTTATTTATAACTTTATTAGTTACCCAATTAGGAGTAGAGGCTCCACTGGTAATCCCAACTCTATCATCTGGGTGAAACCATTCGTATTTTATTTGATTTTCAGTTTCAATATGGTAGGTTTTTACTCCTTGTTTTTTACATATTTCTGCTAATCTAGATGTATTGGCACTTTCCTTTCCTCCAATTACAATCATTACATCAACTTTTTTTGCTAATTCAAGGGTACTATTTTGTCTTTCTATGGTAGCTTTACATATAGTATTAAAAATTCTTAATTCTTCAGTTTTATTTAACAAAGCAGGTAATAACTTTTTAAAATCATAAATATTTTTTGTTGTTTGAGAAATAAAACCAATTTTTTTCTGTTGTTTTATCTTTTCTATTTCATAAAAAGAATTAACTACTAAAGCATTATTTTGGATTAAATCTAATACACTTAATATTTCAGGATGTTTTTTGTCTCCAAAGATGACTATAAAATAGTCATTTTTATATAAATAATCAACTATCTCTTGTACTTTTTTAACATATGGACAAGTAGTATCAATTACAGATAACCTTTTCTGATAAGCTTGATGTAGTAATAAAGGAGATATTCCGTGAGCCCTGGTTATAATTACACTTTCTTCTGGAACTTCACCTAAATTATTTACAATTTTTGCTCCTCTTTTTTTAAAATATTCTATAACTTGGGGGTTATTTATTATTGAGCCTAACATATATACATCATTTTTTCTTTTTTTTATAGTATCTTTGGCTAAGTTTACTGATTTTTTAACCCCGAAGCAAAAACCCATTTTTTGGGATAATATTATTTTCAATTTACTTTTTTCCACTCTCTTTATATTTTTTTATTATTTCTAAAATCTCATTTTTTACTTCCTCAATAGTTTTTTCTGTAGAATCTATTAAAACAGCGTCTTGTGCTTTAGTTAAAGGAGCATATTTTCTCTTGCTATCAATTTTATCTCTTTTCATTATCTGTTTTTTAACTTTTTTACAGTCTATTTTATAACCTTTATCCCTAAGTTCTTTATATCTCCTTTTAGTTCTTTCTTCTTCGGAAGCAATAAAATATAATTTTATATCTGCATCCGGTAAAATTACCGATCCAATATCTCTACCCTCCATTATAATATTTCCCTCTTTAGCTAATTTTTTCTGAAGAGAAATTAATTGTTCCCTAATTTTGGGTAATTTAGCTATTTGAGAAACATTTTGATCAATTTTTGGATCTCGTATTTCCTCAGTTACATCTTTCCCATCAATAAAGATATGATAATAATCTTTTAAACTATTACTACTTACTCTATTTATTTTTATTTGAGTCCTTGAAACTAGTATTGAAATTAAATCTTCATTATTTATACTAAGGTTATTTTTTAACACTTTCCAGGTTATAGCTCTATAAATTGCTCCGGTATCAATGTATAAAAAACCTAATTCCTGGGCAATTAATTTTCCAATGGTACTTTTGCCCACCGCAGCGGGTCCATCTATAGCAATTATCAACCCCTTTTTGCTCATTAATTCACCCCAAATTAGTCGTTATCCACGCTAGTTCTTTTTACTATATACTCGTTACCATATAGTGCTATATTATTTTCTTCAAACTTCCAATTTCTTGCTTATTTAAATGCCTATATTCCCCTGATTTTACACCTTTTAATCGAATGGAACCTATCTGAATTCTTCTTAATTTTAAAACCGGGTGTCCAATATATTCACACATTCTCCTAATTTGTCTTTTTTTTCCTTCTCTTAGTTTTATTTTTAATGTCGCATTATCACTTATAGTTTTCAACATATGAATATTACAAGGTAATATTTTATAATTATTTTCTAAAATAATTCCCTTTGATAAAATATTTAATTTTTTTAAAGAAGGAACTCCTTTCACTTTAACTATATAAGTCTTTTCAATTTCCTTTGAAGGGTGAGTTAGAGTATAAGTTAATTCTCCATCATCTGTTAGGATTAATAATCCTTCTGAATTAAAATCCAGACGACCAATTGGATAAATCCTTTCTTTTATATCTTTTAATAATTCCAAAATAGTAGGTCTATTATAAGGATCGTGTAAAGAAGTAATAAATCCCTTTGGTTTATTTAGTAATATATAGGTATATTTCTTCTTTTCTATAAATTTTACTAATTTACCTTTTACTTCAATAATATCTTTTTGAGGGTTTATCTTTATTCCTAATTTACTAATAACTGAATTATTTACCCGAACATAGCCTTGAAGGATAAGTTCTTCACATCTTCTTCTAGAATCAATACCTGCTCTTGCTAGATATTTTTGTAATCTTTCATACATATTAGATAATCCCAATTTCGGTTAATTTAGGAAGATCAGAAAGTTTTTTTAATCCAAAATGGATTAAAAATGTATCAGTAATTTTATAAATTAATGGATTCCCCGGAACTTTTTTCCTCCCACTTATTCTTATAAATTTATGTTTTAATAAATTAAACAATACCCCTGAACAATTTACTCCTCTTATCTTTTCAATTTCTAAACGGGTTATTGGTTGGTTATAGGCAATAATAGCCAATGTTTCTAAAGCAGCTTTTGAAATTTGGTGTTTTTTTATATTTTCTAAAATCTTTCTTATCCATATAGAATACCCGGGTTTAGTACCTAATTTATATCCTCCGGCAATTTCATATATTTTAAATGGTCTGTTATCACCTTTATAATTAGAAATTAATTCATTAATAATATTTTTAATTCTATTTTTTTCAAGACCAGTAATTTCTTTTATTTTTTTGACCGTCAAAGGGTCATTTGAAACAAACAATAAACATTCTATTACATTTTTCCATTCAGAATAATTATCTAATTCTTCTTTTAATTTAAAGCATCCCCTTTCATATTAAATATAATTTTATCAAAACTTTTATTTTGAAAACAATTGATTTTCTTTAAATATATAAGTTCTAATAATGCAAGAAAAATAACAATAATTTCTAGCTTACTTTGGACTCTTTCCATAAAATACTCGAAAGAAAATCCTTCTTTACTATTTTTTAATAAATTGAGTATTTCTTTCATCTTAGTATCGATAGTGAAAATTCTCTTTTTAATGGGTATAAATTCTTTCTTTTTTTTACTTAACAAAACTTTTTCTAAACAGACTAAAAGGTCTGCCAAATCAACTTTTTGGATTTCTATATTATCTTTTTTTGTTCTACTTTTCATCATCGGAAAATATATATTATTCTGATCTCCTTCTTTTTTCTTTAAATATTTAACTACTTTTTGAAATTTATTATATTCTTGAATATATGATTCCTTTTCTTTTGAAGTTGCAAAATCATTATATTCATTATCTTCCCTTTCGTTATTTTTAATTTCCAATTTAGGAAGAAGATACTCTGACTTTATTTTTAATATTATCACCATATTGTTTATTGTTTTACCAGCGTTACTTAAATCAATAATATTCTTATTTTTGATAACATATTGCAAATATTGATTTATTATCTCTGTAATAGAGACGAGATCAATATCGATTATATTTTCTTTTATCTTTTTTATTAATTCATTGGTAGAAGCTTCGAATTCATTAATTTTTATCTTAATATCCACATCTATATTATTCATAATTCATATTCATAGCTTTTTTTGCTTCTTCAAGTGTTTTTTTAGCTATTTTCCTTGCCTTTTTACTTCCTTCAATAACAATTTCTTGAACTATTTTAGGATTTTTTTCGAAATATTTTCTTTTCTCTCTAAATCCATCAAACTTATTTATTAAAATTTTAGCTAATATTTTTTTACATTCTACACATCCTAATTTTCCTGATTGGCATCCTGCAGATATTTCTTGAGATTGATCTGGATTAAATATATTTTGATATGTAAATACAGTACAAATGTCAGGATGTCCTGGATCATTTAATTTTATTTTTTGAGTATCAGTTATCATTGATTTAATTTCTTGCTCAATTATTTTGGGAGGATCAGAAATGGAAATAGTATTTTTTAAACTTTTACTCATCCTTTTTCCATCAGTCCCGGGAACACGAGGTATCTTGGTTAGCTTTGCTTTGGGTAAAGGAAAAATGTTTTTATAAAGACTATTAAATCTTCTGGCAATTTCCCGAGCTATTTCTATATGATGTAACTGATCTTCTCCCACTGGTACAGCATTTGATTTATAGATTAAAATGTCTGAAGCCATTAGAACTGGATATCCCAAAAGACCATAATTAATATTTTCTTTTAGTCCTAAATCACGGACCTGCTCTTTTAAAACTGGATTTCTTTCTAACCAAGATAAGGGGGTAATCATAGAAAAAAGTAAATGTAGTTCTGCATGTTCTGGAACATAAGATTGTATCAATACAGTACTTTTTTCGGGATTAATACCTGCGCTAAACCAATCAATAAGCATTTCTTTAATATTTTCTTTTAATTCTTCAGTATGATTATATCCTGTAGTTAAAGCATGTAAATCTACTACCCCAAAAAAACAGCTATATTCCTTCTGAAGTTTTACCCAATTTTCTAAAGCCCCTAAATAATTCCCTAAGTGTAGCTTTCCTGTGGGGCGCATCCCGCTAAAAATTATTCCTTTCATATAAATTACTTCTCCTTATTTTTAGTGCATATTTTACGACATTTTAATTATAAATAATCCAATAATTAAAAACTTTACATTCTTAAAATAAACTAATTAAAATAGTATTTTAAATTACACTATATTTATACTAATAAATTAAACAAAAAAAATACTAGAGGAAATAATATCTTTCCAATTATACCACTTAATACAAGTATTAATAAGATAACAGGCCCATAAGATTCTAACTTAGCATATCTATAAGCTGGTGAACTAGGTAAAAGTCCTAATAATATTTTAGACCCATCTAAGGGTGGAACAGGGATTAAATTAAATATTGCTAGAGCTAAATTTATTATTACTCCAGTTTGTAAAAAAAGTAACCACCCTTTAATTAAAGTTATAATTAATTTTAAAAAAATAGTATTTTGTACTACTGTAATTCGAAAGAAGAAATAATAACTCAATCTCAACGTTAAAGCAAATATAATAGCAGTTAATATATTAGCCACAGGTCCAGCTAAAGAAACATATATCATATCCCTTTTAGGATGGTTTAAATTATTAAAATTTACTGGTACTGGTTTTGCCCAACCAAAGCGAAATAAAATCAACATTAAAGTTCCTATTGGGTCGAGGTGAGCTAAAGGATTTAAAGTAAGCCTTCCTGCTTCTACTGCTGTTGAGTCACCTAATTTATACGCAATCATACCATGCCAATATTCATGAATAGTGATTGCAATTAAAACTGCAGGTATACTCCAGACAATTTCGAATATATTATTCAACATTTATTTATTTCTTATTCCTTTCTTTTTCTGGTAAAATATTATTTATAAATCTAATTTCATCCTTTTGATTTTTTACTTCTCCATTTAGTTTAGCATAAAGTAATTTATTTAAAATTTGTGAATATATAGGGCCAGGTTTTATATGCAATTCTTTTAGTTCTTTCCCTGAAATATATAAACTTACTTTTTTATATTCTTTTAAAAACTTAACTATTCTTTCTTTTGTAATATTGGAATTATTTTCCATCATTACTAAAAATAATACTTCATTGGGTAAGTTTTTTAATTTTAAGTAGATAATACTTGGTAATATTTTATTTTTTTGAGATATAAATTTTATAATTTGATTTATATTTGAGTTAATATAATTTATCTTTCTTAATATTTTTTGATCAAACATTAACTTATTAGTAATTGCCTGCATTTTATTATTTTTTAATTTTTTAAATAAACAATAATAATTTATCAGCCATAGTTCTATTTTTTCTTCAGGGATATTATATTTCCAAAAATTATAATTTTTTTTCGCTCTGTTGAATTTTTCAGTTGTATCTGAGTTTAATTCTACTCCTGGAAGAATATATTTTAAAGCTCCTAATTCTTCCATTCTTTTTAATATTTTTTCTGGATTCTCTTCTTGTAATATTAATATCAATTCTTCCACAATTCTATTCTTCCTTAATTTAGAGAGTAACTTATCGTCAATAGCTTTTTTAAGAAAATCTTCAGTGGACTTATCCATCTTAAAATTATATCTTTGTTCAAATCTTATTGCACGTATAATACGTGCTGGATCTTCAACAAAACTTAAATTATATAAAACTCTGACTATGCCAAAATGTAAATCTTTCTGTCCTCCAAAAAAGTCAATTAATTTTCCATAATGTTTTTGGTTTAACTGGATAGCCATAGCATTTATAGTAAAATCTCTCCTATATAAATCTTTTTTTATTGAACTTAACTCAACTTGAGGGAGAGCTGCTGGGTATTCGTAAAATTCTCGTCTAGCAGTCGCAACATCTATTTTAAAACCATCTGGTAAAATTACTACTGCGGTACCAAATTTTTCATGGCTTTTAATTCTCCCTCCTAATTCTTTACTTAGATCTTGGGCAAATTTTATCCCTTCCCCTTCAACAACAATATCCAGATCATAATTTTTTATTTTTAAAAAAAGATCTCTTACTACTCCTCCTACCATAAAAACTGAAAATTTTAACCTATCACCTATCTTTCCAATTTTATACAAGATATCTTTAATTTTTTTGGGGAATACTTTTTCTATTAAATCTATTTGTTTTTTTCTTTCTATTTTATTTCCACTCTCAATATATGTTGAAAATGTTTTTTTAGGAATATTATTTATACCATATAAATTTCTTATTAAATCAGTCCTGGTGACAATTCCTCTTAACTTATTATCATTACTAATTACTAATATTCTTCCAATATCATGGTCAATCATTAATTCTTGAATTTCATTTAAAGGTGTATCAAGAGCTACACTAATAATTTGATTAGACATATATTTATCTACAGGTTCTTTTCCAAATCCATGACGCTCAGCCTTATTTACTTCCGACCTAGTAATAATCCCCATTAATTTCCCCTCTTCTATTACTGGGATTCCGGTATGTCCGTACCTTAATAATATTTTTTCAGTCTCTTCAATAGAAGTTTTAATACTAACAGTTTTTACCGGTGAAGACATAATATCTTTTGCAACAATTCCTACCTTTACTTTTCTTTCTAAAACTTTCAAAAGTTTTTTCTCTAATTCATTTAAGGAGAGATCTTTAACTACTGCGGAAGCTGCTTGAAAGTGACCTCCACCTCCTAATTCTCTTAGAATCTCATCTACATCAACAGAATTTGTTCTGCTCCTTCCGACTATATATATTCTTTCTCCCATTTTTACTATGGTAAAAAAAACATCACTATTTTCAATTTCTATTAGTTTATGGGTAAGCAGGGCTAACCCTTCTGTATAATTTTTTATCTCCGCTTTAGCTATATTAATACATACACTCTTACAAAATATTTCTTTAGAAGAATTGAGTAATTGGTTCAATAATTTTTTTTGGGTTGAGTTTAAACCAATATTAACAAAATTAGCTACAGCTTTTAATTTTATTCCTTTATCAAATAGATAAGAAATACTGTTTACATCATCAACTGTAGTAGTTGAAAAAGTTAGAGAACCAGTATCTTCATACACTCCTAAAGCAAAAAGAGTTGCTTCAATAGGAGTAATTTCTAAGTTCATCTGTTTTAATTTTTTTAAAAGTATGGTAGTAGTCGCCCCTACTTCTTCTATTACATTGAGATCTCCCTTGATATCATCCGCAGTAGAAGGGTGGTGATCATAAATATGAATTTCTATATCTTTCTTCTTTAATACATTAGCAAATGAACCAATTCTTCTTTTTATCCGAGTATCAACTATTATCAGCTTAGTAATTTCTTGTATTTTAATGTTTTTAAGTGGAGTTATTTCTATTAACTCTCCATATATGGATATAAATTTTCTTACATTTTTCTCGACAGCACCAGGAAATACTAAGAGAGCATCTTTATATATCTTTTTAGCGGCTACCATAGAAGCTAAGGAATCAAAATCTGTACTTTGATGACTAATAATTACTTCCAATAAATTACCTTCTTTTTTATTTTTTTATTTAAAATTATAGCATAAATAAATATAAGTCGGTAGTTACTTCTTAATATTAGTATATACCAAAGAAGAAAAAGCGTATAGCATAGAGCATATTTAGTATATAGTATCGAGTATATAGCATATAGTAAGGAAAATTAGAGAGAGAGAAGAATTCAGGAGCTAAATTCGTATCTCGTATCTCGTGAATCGTATCTCGTTAAGAAGATAGAAGTCAGAAGACAGAATTCGATTCTTTTTATCTCTTTATTTAAAAACTATAAACCGATAACTGAAAACCGATTTCCTTCACTCGATACTCGATACTCGATACTGCTTATGCAAATTCTTTAATGCCTTCCTTGCTGATAGTTGCCAAGATTAGCGGTAATTTGTGCGGTTTTTTGTTTCCTATAGCAAATGAGGATAATAATTTTTTCTTTGCTTCTTTTAATTTTTCTGAATTATTATAATGCACATCAGCTAAGTCTTCATTAATATTAATTCTGTTACCCACTTTCTTTTTTAAAACAATTCCAACGGATAAATCAATTTTAGATTCTTTTTCCTCTCTACCTGCTCCTAAAAGCATAGCACTTTCTCCCACTAATCTAGAATCTATTTTCTGTATATATCCACTTTTATTAGCCTTAATTTTAGTACAATGTTTTGCTAGAGGTAATAATTCTGGATTATCGATAATATCTGAATTCCCACCTTGAGCAATTATCATCTCTTTAAATTTATTAAGGGCCACCCCGCTTTTTAGTATTTTTTCTAATTTATTTTTTCCTTCTTGGTAAGTTTTGGTTACTCTACCTAATTTTAACATATAAGAACCAAGAATAAGACAAAGTCTACGTAAATCTTCTGGTCCTTTATTTTTTAAAATTTCAATAGCTTCTTTCACTTCTAACGAATTACCTATAGCAAAACCCAAAGGTTCATCCATATTTGAAACTACCCCAATAATCTCTTTCTTAAATTCTAATCCTATATCCACCATTATTTTTCCTAACTTCAAAGCGTCCTTATACTCTCTCATAAAAGCTCCGCTTCCCGTAGTAATATCTAATACTATTGCATCAGAACCAGCAGCTAGTTTTTTACTCATAATACTGCTTACCATTAAAGGAATACTATCTACTGTTCCAGTTACATCCCTTAAGGCATATAATTTCTTATCTGCTGGAACTAAATCTGAAGTAGAGTTAATAATTGATACCCCAATCTTTTTAACAATTTTTATAAATTTATTTAGGCTTAATTCTGTTTTAAATCCCTCAATTGATTCTAATTTATCAATTGTACCACCTGTGTGGCCTAAACCTCGTCCTGACATCTTAGCCACCTGAACACCCGCTGCTGCTACCATTGGAGCTAAAGCGAGAGTAGTAGTATCGCCCACTCCACCAGTACTATGCTTATCAACTTTAATCCCGGGGATAGAACTCAAATCTATTATTTTTCCGGAATCAATCATAGCCTGGGTTAAATATCTTATTTCGCTGTTGTTCATTCCTTTAAAGTAGATAGCCATTAACATCGCAGACATTTGATAATCTGGTATTTTGCCCTCATTATATTCTTCAATCATAAATTTTATATCGTTTTCAGTTAATTTTAAACCATTTCTTTTTTTTATAATTAAATCACTAAATCTCAATTATAATTTCTCCTAATTTAATTTACCTAATCTA
>Ga0136653_10002283_pt1 | contig 10498 bp, 6 predicted proteins | sample LakKivw275mmetaG_FD_94866 | JGI IMG/M metagenome (GOLD analysis project Ga0136653, IMG submission 94866) | Anoxic lake water microbial communities from Lake Kivu, Rwanda to study Microbial Dark Matter (Phase II) - Lake Kivu water 275m metaG... | ecosystem: Environmental > Aquatic > Freshwater >... | reverse complement strand
GGCGGAGGCACGCGCTGCCGTGCTCTGCAGCGGCAGCGCGTGCCTCCGCCAGCGCCGCCCGGAAGCTGGCGACGGCTGGGTCCTGGGCGACGGCGCGCAGCAGCAGCTCTACCGCGCGGGCCGGGGACCCCGACGCCAGCTCCACCCGTCCGAGATTGCCCAGAGCGTAGGGGTCGTCCGGCGCCAGCGCGAGGGCCCGGTCCAGGTACTGGCGGGCCCTGGCCACGTCGCCAGCGGCGAGCGCCGCGTTCCCGGCGGCAACCCATCCTTGAGGCCGCCGCGGGTCCAGCCGGCAGGCGGCCTCGAACTCCCGGAGAGCCGCCGCCGCGTTCCCTGCCCCGTTCAGGGCCCGACCCGTGTCATACAGCACCCAGTAGCCTGCTGGCCCGCTCCGTCGCGCCTGCTTCATGTGGTGGACTGCCTCGGTAAAGCGCTGCTGGCGCATGAGCAGGTCGGCATACTGATGGTGGGTGGCGCTCCGTCCGGGATCGAGCTCGAGGGAGCGGCGAAACGCAGCCTCCGCCTGCTCCAGGTCGCCAGTGGCTGCCAGGCACTGGCCGAGCACGGCCTGGGTGTCGGCCCGTGGCGGCTGCCAGCGCAGCGCTGCACGCGCCGCCGTGCGCGCCTCTTCGTACCTGTGTTGCTCCAGGTATGCCACAGCGAGGTTGTGCCAGGCCGAGGCGTAATCTGGTTCCAGCGCCAGCGCCTGCTGCAGGTGGGCCATCGCCGGTTCGTACTCCCGCTTGCGCAGGTGCGCCTCGCCGATGTCGTGGTGTAGTTGCGCGTCCCTTTCGGGCACGGAGGCGCGTTGCTGGTTCAGGAGGACGGTCAGGAGCGCCACGGCGGCCACCGGCGCCGCGGCACCGGTCCAGGCCCGGGCCCGCAGCAGCGCGGCCACCCGGAGGACGGTCCAGGCCGCAAACGGCAAGAGTGCCGGAACGACGGGCAGGCGGTAGCGAGCCGTGACGAAGAAGAGCAGCACGGACGCCGAGTGGGCGAGGGCATACAGGCGCAGCAGCGTCGCGGCCCGGTTGCCGGTGCGTCGGGTCAACGCCAGACCAGCCAGGGCCAGGGGCGCCACCAGGCCAAAGGGGAACGCGATGCCTCGGTCCCAGATCAGCAGGCGCAGCAGGCGCGAGTAGCTGCGCGAGTAGTACACGTCCTGGTTGCGCTTGATCTCCGCGCCGTTCAGGTAGAGCCAGACCTTCTTCGCCATCAGCCGCGCGTAGCTCAGCGGTTCCGCCGCGATGAACGCGACAGCCTTCCGCACGAAGTACCGCGAGCGGGCGGAGGGGGCGGCGATGCCGGCCAGAGCAGGCTCGGCCACCAGGTTTTCCCAGTGCTGGCCCGGATGGATGGCCACGGTGCTGTCGTAGTGCGCGTTGTTGCCGATATAGAAGTTGATCCCCGCATTGTGCGAGATGAGGACCAGGTCGTTGCCGACCAGCAGGTTGCGGGCGGTCACAGGCGCGATCGTCAGCGCCACGCCTGCCGCGAAGAGCAGGCAGCGCGCCAGCCGCACGCGCACGGGGAGCGCCTGCGGCCCGGCACGGCGTGCGGCGGCAGTCCAGAGGGCCGCGGCGGCGGCGAACAGGAGGACGTTCGGGCGCGTCAGCGCGGCCAGTCCTGCCAGAGCGCCCACCGCCAGCCATGCTCCGGCACGGCGCTGGTCCGTGGCCCACAGGAGGCTGCGAACCAGGAGCAGGTTCAGGAACGTCTCCAGCGAGACGGCCAGCAGCTCGCCCTCGAAGTAGATCGCGACGCCGTATGCTGCGGCGGCCATGGCCGCCAGTCGCGCCGTGCGGGTGTCGAAGGCCCGGGCGGCCAGGTCACGGACCAGCAGGCAGGTGAGCACCCCCAGGAGGGCCTGCGCCAGGCGGACTACCGTGAAGAACGACGACGGGAAGAGAGCGTACCACAGCGCGAGAAAGTACGGGTAGAGGGGGGGCTGCCAGAATGGGCGGTCGCCGCCAAGCCAGTCGCCGGCCGCGATGCGCTGCGCCTGCTCGACGAAGTCCTTGGCGTCGACGATCGGTGCGGCGTAGAACACGTTGGCGCGGCTCTCCCACAGGTACAACAGGCGCAGGCCGACGGCCACCAGCAGCAGGAGGGCGACGAAGAGGCGGTCGGAACGCCGGCACAGGGGGACCCGCATCGTGTCTCCGTCCGGACGCGCGACGGCTCCGGGCACCGTTCGGCGCGCAGCAGCTCGACGTGGCCGCCCGCCCGCGGCAGCCCCGACGAGGGCTGGACTCCCAGGACAAAGTCGCGGGCCTGGGCGGGAGGTTCCGGGAGGTTCCAAGTGTACGCATCGGCCGGTCTGGCGGCGACTGGCGACCGACTGAGCCCGCGAGCTCACCCCCGGCAACCGGCGGTTCCGTCCCCAGAAATCGGCCACCGGCGCCCCCCTGCTGTGTCGGGCTGGATTCGTTCTTGACTTGCCCGGAACGCGTGGTTATCATTCACCGTCGCACACAAAAATTTGTAAAACATCCACGCATGCCGTGGCCGGGTGGGAGCAGCACGGTGCGGGTCCGGTGGGTTGGGCTGGCGGTGTGGGCGCTGGCGATGCCGCTGGCCGGGCACGAGAGGGCGGGTGCCATATGGTCGGCCGGCGAGATCCCGGATCACGCGTTGCCGGTGATCGACGGCGACCTGCGGGAGTGGGCTCTGCTCGGCTTCGAGGGCGTGCTCACCGAGGATGACTTCGTCGATCTGGTCCACGGCCGCGCACCGTCGCCTGCGGACCTGGGGATCCGGCTGCAGATCGGCTGGAGCAGAAGCACCAACAGCCTGTACCTGGGCGCCAGCGTGTACGACGACGTGCACCAGGTCGATCGGCCGTTCGGCGCCGCCAGCACGCGGATCTTTCAGGACGATGCGCTGGAGGTGTTTGTCGACGCGGATCACTCAGGCGGCCAGTATGCGGACTTCGCCGGCCTGGAGCCCGACGAGGCGCTGCGGATTACCGGCACTCAGGCCAACCATTTTGTTCTGGCCGGTCCGCACCCGGACGGGGTGCACTTCGTCAACTACTCGGCGGCGGCCTGGTACGCTCTGCCAGATGGTCCGTACACCGAGGCGGTGGTGCGCTACGACGCGGCGGCGCGAGTGACGCGGTACGAGTTGCGGCTGGTGCCGTTCGACCGCATCGACGTGTACGCGGCGTTCCAGAGCGACGAGCACCAACTGCAGGCGGGTCAGGTTCTTGGCTTCAATGTCGAGGTGGACGACTTCGACGTCTGGTCGGAGCTCTACGACGCCAAGTGGTCGCTGTCAGGGGCCCAGGGCTCCTACCGTTCGGCCGACCGTTTTGGCGACTTGATACTGCTTCCCTTTGAGGGTATCTTTCCGGCCAGCATCGAGTCGCTGTCGTGGGGCCGAGTCAAGGCGGCGGTGCCGCGATAGGGATGGTGGGGCTTGTGGGCAAGGACGCGAGAACTCCGGATACGACTCCGGATCCTGATCAAGAAGGAGGAGATCGCTGATGAGGACCCCTAGGGTTTTGGGAGTAGCGGCGCTGACCGTGGCGCTGTTGGGTCTGAGCGTCGCCGCGCATGCGGTGAACAACATCCAGAACGTGGGGGCGGGGGCGCGCTCAGCAGCGCTGGGGAACAGCTTCGTGGCGGTGGCGGACGACGGCGACGCGGTGTTCTACAACCCGGCGGGGGTGGCGCAGTTGGAGGCGCGCCAGCTCATGTACACCAACGTCTCCTTGTTCTTCGGCGGGATCGAGGGAGACGACCTCGGCCAGCACGTCGTCAGCTACGCGCACCCGCTGGGATCCCGGCTGGGCGTGGGCCTGGGGTACGAGCGAATCGGCAGCCAGCTGATGAGCGAGAACGGCGCCTTCCTGTCGCTGGGCTATCGGCCGACGGCGGGGCTCTCCGTGGGCGTGAACGCGAAGTACCTCTTCTGGAGCGTGGGCGACATTCCCGACGACCCGGTGACCGGGCAGGCCGATCCGCTGTCGAACAAGAGCGCGGGCGCGATCGGGCTCGACGTGGGCGTGCTCTGGAAGACCCCGTTCTGGGGCGTCCAGATGGGCGCGATGCTGAAGAATGTGAACGAGCCCAATGTGGCCAGGGACTCGGTGCCGGGTGAGAGCGATGCGGGCGCCCTGCCGATGGACGCCTCTGTGGGGCTGGCCTACCGGATCGGCGGCGTGTCGCTGGTCAGCATCGAGTGGGTGGGGCGCGACCTGACCGGTGACGACATGGACAGCCGGCTGGTCGTGGGCGGCGAGACCGAGCTGGTGCAGGGCCTCCAGCTGCGCGCCGGTGGCAGCAAGCTGTTCCAGGAGGACGCCGCGGGCGATCTGAACGCCGGGCTGGGTTACAGCTGGCGCGATGTGCACTTCGACTACGGGTACCACATCCCCCTGGACCTCACGGAGACGAACGGAGCACACCGCTTCTCCTTCGCCTATCGGTTCTGAGGCGAAGGCTGGCTACCGGCCGGGGCTTCGGCGGGCGCGAAGCGGGCGGGCGACGCGCAGTAGCCACAAAGGAGATAGGCTATGACGGTCTGGGCTGGACTGATCGCGCTGGGGTTGGGTCTGGGGGCCAGCATCTTCCTCCCGGTGCCTCAGAACCTGAGGACCAGCTTCGATGCGGGCCAGTCGCTGTATGCGCTCGGGGAGTACGAAGGCGCGATCGTCGAGTACTCGAAGATCGTGCGCTTCAAGAGCGCAGCGGTGCGCACGGACAGCGTTCGCGTCAAGTTTAGCGGCAACCTCGAGCTGCCGGTGGTGGCTGCTGCCTGGTACCAGCTGGGAAACGCCTACAAGAAGAGCGGCCAGCACGAGAAGGCGGTCGAAGCCTATCACCGGGTCGTCGAGGCGGGCGAAGTCGATGAGAGCTTCCGCTCGCTGGTCCAGTACCAGGTGGCGGAGACCCGCTTTCTGGCGAAGGAGTACCAGCAGGCGGCGGAGGAGTACCGGCGGTACGTCGAGCTGTTCCCGCAGTCCGATGTCGCGGGCAAGGCGCTGTTCTACGCCGGGTGGAGCGAGTTCAACATGCAGCAGTACGATGCGGCGATCGCCACCCTGATGGAGATGCAGCAGCGCTACCCGGGCGACCGCTACGCCCCGGATGCCCAGTTCCGCATCGCGAGCGCGTACTTCGAGAAGGGCGAGCATGCCCGCGCCATCGAGGAGGCGGAGGCCGTCATCGAGCAGTTCCCGAACAGCCCGGTCATCGCGCAGGCCACCTATTTGCGGGCGAACGCGCTCGACGAGCTGGGCCGCGACGACGAGGCGATCCTCGTCTACCGCGAGGTGCGCGGTCTGTATGACCGCATGTTCGAGATGCTGCGCGGGTCCTTCCGCGAGGGCAAGAACGTCGACTTCGAGAACTACCGGCAGCTGTTCGAGACCTCGTCCCTGCGCGTCGCGGAGATCATGAGCGACGCGGGCCGCTACGACGAGGCCCTGCAGGAGCTCATCGTGGCTCAGGAGACGGCGGAGGAGCGTTTCTACAAGGCCAAAGTGCAGATGCGCATGGGCGACCTGTTCATGCGCAAGGGCAAGGTCGACCCGAGCGCCTGGGCGGAGGCGTGGACCTCGTACAACCAGGTGATCGAGCTGTACGCGGATACGCCCTACCCGCCGAACGCTCAGTTCCAGAAGGGCGAGGCGAAGTACTTCGCGGGCGACTACGCTGCGGCTCGGGAGGATTACCACAAGGTCCTCGAGAACTATCCTGACAGCGATACCGGGCTGCGGGCCGCGGCTCTGTACAGCGCCGGCTGGTCGGCTGAGAAGTTGGGTGCCACGGAGGACGCGCTGGCCGACTATGCGCAGGTCGCCGAGAACTTCCCGCGCTCGGATCAGGCCCCCCTGTGCCTGCTGCGCATCGGCCGCCTCCGCGCCGAGCAGGGACAGACCGAACAGGCCCTGGAGGCCTATCGGGCCGTGGTCGAGGGCCACGCGGGAACACGCCACGCGGCCGATGCCTACTACGGGATGGGGATACTCCACCGCGACGCGCAGCGGTGGGAGCAGGCGATCGAGGCCTTCTCGCAGGTGAACCCGGATGCGGGCGAGACCTACATCGCCGCGCTCATCGAGGCTGCGAACATCCAGATCCAGCAGGGCCACTCGGAGCGTGGCAGGGAGATGCTCGCCGAGTTGCTGCGGGGCGTCACCGGCGATCCGGCGCTGGAGGCGCGCGCGTACTTCCAGATGGCCCAGCTGGACCTCAACAACAAGAACTACGCGGACGCACTGACCGGGTACAACAAGGTCATCGACGAGTACCCCAACAGCCCCGTCGTGCGCGATGCGCGGTACGGCAGGGCGCTGGCGCAGCACTGGCTGGGCAGCTATTCGCGCGCCCTGGCCGACTACGAGTGGCTGCTGGCCAACGAGCTGCCGGAGGGCATGCGGCCGCGGGTGGAGTTCTCCATGGCGCTCTCCTACGCCGCACTCGAACGCGACGAGCAGGCCCGCAAGCTCCTGAACGACGTCATCGCCACAGGCGACGAGGCGCTCGCGTCTTCCGCGCGCCTGCAGCTGATCTCCATGGCGGAGAAGAGCGATCCGGTCGACGCGATCCGCATCTACGAGGAGATGCTCCAGGGGCAGACCAGTGAGCAGGACCGGGAGCGTATCCTGCTCCGTCTAGCCAATGCTTACTTCCGCCTCGAGCAGTTCGACAGGAGCATCACGGCAGCGCAGCAGCTGATCGATCTGGCGGTCACCGAGGAGAGCGTCGCCAACGCCCTGTTCGTGCAGGGCAACAGCTACTTCCGGTCGGATCAGTACAGCAAGGCCATCGCCACGTACCAGAAGATCGTCGATTCCTACCCCCAGATCGGCTGGGCGCGCAACGCGCTGTTCCAGATCGGCGTGTGCTACAACAAGCTCTCGTCGGCGGGACATCTCGAGCTGCTGCCTGCGATGTCGCAGGCGTTCGTGGACTACTACACCAAGTACCCGGACGATGAGCGCGCCGTCGTCGCTTACTACTACGATGCCTGGGCGCGCTACCGGATGGGGAAGTGGGAGGAGTCTGGCCAGGTCTTCGCCAAGCTGGCGCAGAACCACCCGACCTCGCACTACGCAGCAGAGGCGCTGTTCCGGGCCGGCGACGCCATCTTCAACGTGCGGACCACGACCAGGGAAGAGAGCGACCGCAAGTACCTGAACGCCATGGCCTACTATGATCAGGTCATCCAGCGGTACCCCAAGTCGGAGTACACGGACGATGCGCTGTACAACAAGGCGTGGTGCCTGATCAACCTGGACCGAAGCCAGGAAGGGGTGGCGATCTTCGAGCGCATCGTGCGGGAGTTCGCCGATGGGCGCTACGGTCCACGCAGCCAGTTCACTCTGGGCGACTATTACTACGGCCTCAAGGACTACCCGAACGCGACGGCGGCATATCAGCGCTTCCTGGAGCTGTATCCGGAGAGCAGGCTGCGCAGCAGCGGCCAGTTCGACGCCAAGGACCAGGGACTGGCCCGCAAGGCGGAGGTCCTGCTCGGGCATCTGGCCGAGATCGACGCCTACAACCTGTACGCTCAGGGCGAGAAGACCTTCGACGAGAAGCGGTACGACGAGGCCATCACGATCTTCCAGCAGGTGCAGGAGAGGTACCCGAAGAGCGCTCAGGCCGTCAACGCCAAGGTCAACATCGGCGCTGCGTATCTGGCGCAGGAGAAGTACCGGCAGGCAGGGGCGGTATTTCAGGAGGTGATCGACCAGTACGGGGACAAGGCGGAGTTCGCTTCTCAGGTGGACTTCGCCCGTCAGCAGCTCGGCGCCTTGCAGGAGGCCCGGGTGCTGTGACGCCCGGGAGCGGGAGAGCAGTCGTGAGCGAAATGGGAGCCCGGCCGGAGATGACTTCCTGTGGGTGCTTCCACTCCACGCCAATCGAGGCCACGATCGTCGTGCGCAAACAGGAGGGATAACAGGCGATGCTAGAGTTCTTTCAGGACGGCGGGATCTTCATGTACCCCATTCTGCTCTGGTCGATCCTCTCGGTGGGGTTCTTTCTGGAGCGGCTGTACACCTATGTGCGGATGCGCTCCGAGGACCAGCTCGCCGAGATCACCAACGAGCTGAACAAGCGCATCCAGCGAGGCGACTCGCCCGACCAGCTCAGGGCTTACTGCGCCCAGGTGGGTCGGATGGAGGGCGAGGTGTATGCCGAGGGCATCAACCGCTTCGAGCACCTGTCCAAAGAGCAGCGGAGCATGGAGGAGATGCGGGCCGAGCTGAACGGCACGGTGGAGCGCGCCGCGCTCGGCTACTGCGAGCGGTACCTGTCGGTGATCAGCTTCGTGGCCAGTTCGGTCGTGTTGCTCGGTCTGCTCGGCACGGTGAGCGGCATGATCAACGCCTTCGAAGGCATCGCCGAGAAGGGGCTGGGTGAGCCCACGATCGTCGCCGCGGGCATCTCGGAGGCGCTGATCACCACGGTGAGCGGCCTGACGATCTCGGTGCCGTCGCTGGCTGTCTTCAGCTACTTCAGCTCGCGGGCGTTGAGCAAGGCCATCCAGTTCGAGCCGTACGGCCACGGGTTCGTCGACGTGCTCCTGCGCTGCTTGCAGAGCAGCAGGAACCAGGGCTGAGAACGAGGGGGGAGAGAATAGGCGATGGCAATCAGCAAGAGGATGGAGGGAGCCAGGGTCGATCTGACGCCGATGATCGACGTGGTCTTCCAGTTGCTCATCTTCTTCATGGTGACGGCCGTGTTCGCCATCACCCCGGGCCTCGACATCAAGCTGCCCGAGGCTGAGGAGGCGCAGGCCCCCGAGAAGGAGAACCTGTTCATCGTCGTCGACCAGGACGGCAACATGAAGCTGAACCACAAGTCCGTCACCTTCGCCACGCTGCGCGACGAGTTGACGGAGAAGCGGCGCCAGCTCGACAACACGACGATGATCATCATCCAGGGCGATGAGCGGTCGACCCACGGGCAGATCGTGCAGGTGATGGACATCGCGCGTCAGGTCGGCATCGTGGACCAGGTGATCGCTACGGAACCGCAGCGTAGGTAGCTCTCTGCGCCCACGCGGCCAGGAAGGGAAGGAGCGTAGTGGACGAATACACGAGGGCCCGGCTGGACGAGCGCAAGAAGGTCGCGTACGTGGCGATCGGCGGCGCCGTCGTCATCCACGTGTTGTTCATCCTGTCCCGGTGGGTCATCTACGGGCTTGGCATCGCGGGGGCGATCCTGCTGCTGCTGGCGCTGTGGAAGGCTTCGGCCGGAGCGCGGCGGGTTGCCCTATACGTCGCCCTGCTGCTCTCCGTGATCGGGCACGCAGGCGCCTTCGTCTACGACTACTACTTCGGCAAGGTGGTGGAGGAGGAGGAGCGCAAGCTCGTGCGCTTCCAGGCGCCGCCGCCGATCCTCGAGAAGAACTTCGACCTGGCCAAGCGTCCGGAGATCTCCGAAGTGCAGATGGAGATGCTGGCGTCGATGGCGCCTCCCGATCTGCCGACCGACATCTCCGCCGTGGTGGACGTCAGCGCGGTGGGGAGCGACCTGTTGGGAGCCGCCCTCCCTGGCATGTACACGACGCATTCCTTCAGCGGCGCGAAGGCCGAGGAGCTGTCGTTCGACGGGGTCGAGATGGTGGCGCTGACCGAGACTGCGGCGCCGGTGCAGGAGGCGATGAGCCTGCGCCAGGAGCTTCTCAACGTGGGCGACCTGGATTTCGGTCGATACCAGGCGATCATCATCCAGGACCCCGAGAACAAGCGGAATGTCAGCGGCTTCCTGAACATGCGCATCATCGACTACGACGTCGCCGACAAGAACCGGGACCGGTTCCCCACGGCGGTCGAGGACCTGATGCGCTACATGCGCGACCACACGCGGATCAAGGCCCAGATCCAGGGAACGACCATCGAGTTGAGCGATCCGCGAATCATGGAGGCGCCGCTGCTGTACATGACGGGCAACGACGCCACGCTGCAGATCACCGACATCGAGAAGCGCAACCTGGGGGAGTACTTGCGCAACGGCGGCTTCATGTTCGCCGAGGAGATCCGCCAGGCCAACGCCACGACGGGCCTGGAGGGCTCCGGCGCGGGGGTGGCTGGCACGCCGTTCGATCGCCAGTTCAAGGCGCTCATGGCGGATCCGTTGGTCCTCGGCAGCGAGGGCGCCAAGTGGCAGAAGATCCCCAAGACCCATCCGCTGTACTCCAGCTTCTTCGACTTCGACGGGCCGCCGATGGGCGGTGCGCCGGGAGGGAACGTGTTCGATCTGGAGATGCTGGAGTTGCGCGGGCGCGTGGCGGTGATCTTCAGCGATCTGAACATCAGCTATTACTGGGGCGACCCCCTGTGCGACGCTCGCGAGCGCGGCCTGCAGTTCGGCGTCAACCTGGTCGTCTTCGCGCTGACTCAGCCCGGTGGCATCGCGAATGTGACGCAGTACGCGGAGTAGTAGCCGCTGCCCGGTTGCGGCGGCGGACAGGAGACACGAGAACGTGAGGCGCCTGCTCCCGCAGAAGGAACAGGCGCCTCTTGTCGTCCATGGCC
>Ga0136653_10002282_pt1 | contig 10499 bp, 11 predicted proteins | sample LakKivw275mmetaG_FD_94866 | JGI IMG/M metagenome (GOLD analysis project Ga0136653, IMG submission 94866) | Anoxic lake water microbial communities from Lake Kivu, Rwanda to study Microbial Dark Matter (Phase II) - Lake Kivu water 275m metaG... | ecosystem: Environmental > Aquatic > Freshwater >... | reverse complement strand
CGAGCAGTTGAGCCTTGGTGCAGGTTTTTTCGCCATAACGCTCAGGATGGGTAAAGAGGTCTTCAATAAAGGATTGATCGGGTTTATTTAAAAGAGAAAGGACTGATCGGTTTAACAACTCTCTGTTCGAATATCCAGTGATCTCAGAGGCCATGTGATTGGCAAATTCGATCCGATGATGTTCATCAAATACCAGGATCCCGTCGTTCCCCAACTCTGCAATGGATCGGAACATCTCCGACTCCACTCCCTTCTTTTTAACAAGGGTGAGTGGCTCAGAGGTTTTTTTCCTTTTGATTTGTGAAGTTTGTTTTTTGGAAGACATCTCTTTCAAAAAGTAACACATCCCCCCAGTGTTGACAAGGAAACCAGGGCGCTCATTCAATTTCAAATGCCAAATGTCAAAGCTCAAATCTTTGATTTTTATCTTCCTATCTCATTGGATATTTGCCTGCCTTCGCCTGCCTGCCGCAGGCAGGCAAATTTGACATTTGAACTTCATGTTTTTATACCCCTATATGATCTAAGAGGGCGGGGACCTGTTTTTCCCAGCCGATGGGTATGATCTGAACTCCTTGGCAAAGTGATCTCAGCTCCTTGAACAGTCCTCCTGCAATCTCAATGCTTGCTTTTTGTTTATCTGAAGCCTTCATCAGTTGGTCGATGATCGAATCTGGGATAGAAGCTCCTTCCACATGCTTATTGACGTATCGGGCCATACCAACAGATTTGAGCAATGTGATGCCCGCAATGATGGGAACCTTAAAATGTGCCACTTTTTTTACGAATGGCTCGAAAAGGCTCACGTCGTAGACCGAGTTGGTGAAAAAGAAATCGACCCCCAATCGTATCTTTTTTTCCACATCCATGACCTCTAAATCGAGGACATGACCTTTGGCTGTGGCATTGATATAGGTACCCACACAAAATTGGGGTTTCCCATTGAGATCATTCCCCATGAGGTCGTAGCCTTCTTGAAGACGCTTGGCCGCACCGAGCAAGCCCATGACATCGAGGTCCAATACCGCTTGGGCTTCAAAATGATCCCCAATGGACGGATGGTCGCCCTGAAGGAGTAAGAGGTTCTTCAAACCCAATGCCGAGGCGTTTAAGAGCTCGGATTGGAGTGCCAATCGGTTTCGATTGCTACAAGAGAGATTGAAGATGACCTCCATCCCCTTTGCCTTCAGCAGGGTGCATACCGAAAGAGATCCCAGTCTCATGATGGCATTCTGAAGGTCTGGAACATTGATCGCATCCACGCGGCCCTTGAGAAGTTCCGCATCTTCAAATAGTTCAGAAAGATTGTTGCCCTTGGGTGGCTGAAGTTCAGTGACGACGACGAATTTTTTAGATTCTAATCGTTCTTTAAATGACATCGTCTTTCTCCTCTCTTTCACCTTGAGGGAGGTGATCTTCCGACCCTCTTAGTGATTGTCTATTCATCTTGGTTTTGATTAAATCTGAAGACTTGCTCGAGCATCTCCCCCCCTCCCAGATGCTCTGATTTTGTGAATTGGTTTCGCAATTGAACGGAAATATTACGGATGTTGAAACCGAAAGTCGCCGCATTATATACTTTTATTTAGAAATATGTCAAGACAAAAGAGGTGTGCGAATTGCCTCATAAAAAATGTTACCGGAAGCATGATTGAAAAGGGATCGTTGACTCATAATAGATGTTACCCGATAAAGGGGAACAAAAGGAGAGCCGATTATGAGTCCGCGATCAAAGAAAGAATATGTCGAAGCCATTTTTTTACGCTACAAGAAAGCCTCTCGTAAGGAAAGATCCCTCATCCTCAACGAATTCTGTGCGACTTGTGGATATCACCGAAAGCATGCGATCCGCTTACTCCGAAGATTTAGACGCTTCGTAAAACCCAAAGTTAGAAGGCGAGGAAGATCTCCGCTCTATCAGCGAGACATCATCCTCAAACCACTTAAGAAAATCTGGCTCGCTGCCAATCTCCCCTGCTCAAAACGCCTCAAGGTCATTTTACCCCTCTGGCTCCCAGGTTATGTCCAATCCTTCGGTCCTCTGTCTTCAAAGGCCTCTGAGGCCCTCCTCAAGATCTCTGCGGCCACCATCGACCGACTCCTTCTCCCCACCCGGATCAAATATAAAAAACGAGGTAGATCCACCACCAAACCCGGCACCCTGATCCGAAAACATATCCCTATCAAAACCAACCAATGGGATGAATCTCGCCCCGGTTTTCTCGAAGCCGACACCGTCGCCCATTGCGGTCAATCCCTCTCCGGAATGTTCGTCTATACCATTGACTGCGTGGATATTGCCACCGGCTGGTCTGAACAAAGAGCCGTCTGGGGAAAAGGAGAAACCGATGTCCTTATACAAATCAAAGACATCGAAAAATCTTTACCCTTCCCCTTGCTCGGCTTTGATTGCGACAATGGCAGCGAGTTCCTCAATTATCACCTCCTGAAGCATCTCACTCAAAGACAACGCCCCGTCCAGTTCACTCGCTCCCGAGCCTACCACAAAGATGACAACGCTCACGTCGAACAGAAAAACTGGACCCACGTCCGCCAGTGGCTCGGATACCAACGCTTAGATAATCCCAACGCCGTCCCCCTCCTCAATGACCTTTATCGCCATGAGTGGAGGCTCTTTCATAACTTCTTCTGCCCCTCAATGAAGCTTCTCTCCAAAGAAAGGGTCGGATCAAAAACTCTCAAACACCACGACCCTCCTAAAACTCCCTATCAGAGAACCATCGAATCTCCCCATATCGCTCTCGATACAAAACAGGCTCTCTCCAAACAACTTGAAAAACTCAACCCCTTTGTGCTAAGAGATGCCATAGAGATGAAACTCAAAAACATACTCAATCCATCCCCTTCGCCCTCTTCTCTTCAACGATCCCTCCGGTAACATTTTCTTATGAGGCAACAGGTGTGTCGAATTTTGATTTCTGAGGTAAAATACCCACCCGTTCAAAAAGAGTCTTTTTTCAAAAAAATACAATCATTTCAAGTATCTTGACTTGAAGGCTTCCTGAATCAAAGTGCCTCGTGTTTGGTTTCGCCATTCTCTCGCAGGTTTCACTTTCAGAATGTTTTCCAATCTGTTTTGTTCTTTTAGCCGCTTATAAATCTCAAACCATGCACAGGGTGTATCTTTACTCACTTCGCATTTGCCTTCCCGAGAGGTTCCCCCACAAGGCCCATTAAAAAGACTTTTGGCACATCGTGTCACAGGGCAGATTCCAGCTGTCTCTCCCAGGACGCACTCCCTGCAGGAACGGCAATTTTCTTCAAACCATCCAAGATCTCGGTCCACCCCCACGAAAATGGTATTTAAAGCAGGAAAGACTGGTTTGCTCGGATATCGATCCGCCATGAACTGAACTCCAGCGCCACAAGCCATCGATAGGATGGCCTCATAGGGCTTAACGATCTCATCTAATTCCGAATAAAAATCGGCATTGCACTGTCGCTCGATGGTAAACGCATCGATCCGAAAGGAGGGGTTTTCCTGTGCAAAGGCATTTTTAAGCTCCTCGTTTAAGAGTCCGACCTCCTTTTGGCCGCCGGAAAGGCAAATGGATGTACAACCTCCACAACCCACATTCAAGACTTTCTTGAAAGGCTTCATCATTTCTTTAATCTCATCAAAAGGTTTTCTTTCCGCGACAATCATTTTCTCCCTCCAGGTTTGAGACGTTAAAATAAATTAGTCATGGCTAATTGGCCACCCCTGCCTACAGGCGGGCAGACTCGAACCATGAGAATAATTTAGGGTTAAGGTTACGGCTACGAAGCCCGTTTCGTTTAGTGTAATAGGGTTACGTCAAGCTCTTAAGACCTGCCTTCGCCGAAGCGGCTTCGCGCAGGCAGGCGAAGAACCTAACCGTTTGACGATACGGGCATCGTTACTTTTACCTTTTGACTAAATACCTTTATTTTATGAAAAAATTTTTATCACTCGACTCCTTGAATCCTTGACCCCTTGAAACCTTTCATTTTTTAACGTGACATTGTCCACAAAATCGTGGGCCTGTCTTTTTCTTTTCTTTCAGCAACTTCGTATGACAACCGATACATTGGTCGTGAAAAGCCTGTTCCAGATCGATCCGGAACTTTGAGCTATGGCAAGCAGAACAACGAATACCTTGATTTCCTTCCTCCAATTTGCTCTCATCGAGAACGTTTTTCCCATTTTCATGAACGTGATGGCAGTCCTTACAGGAGAGCCCGGCTTCGACATGGCGGTTATGAGGAAGCGTCACTCCGGGTCGTTTACTTTTTCCAAACATCTTCAAAGGGTCGAATATAATTTTGTCTGGCTGGGCGCTGAGAGGCACGGCGATGAAAAGTCCTAAGGCAGCGACCATGATTGTGAACAGCTTATAGCCTTTCATCTTCACACCCTTTCCTCTTTAGAGAACGCATTTCGATTCAAGTTTATAACCAACTCTCATATGAAGTCTCATCCATCTGAGGATAGATATCCTGAGACCTGAGGATGCTTCGGGCAAAATTGATCATGCTGGGGATATGAATACCGATTGGGCAATAACAGCGACCACAGAGCACACAATTTCTCCAAACGATCCCCTTCATTTCCATCAGAGACTTCCTATCCAGTTTGCCTCGTTTCTTATATAATTTTCCCAAGGAATGGATCACTTTATAAGAGGGCATGTATTGGGGATCCTTTTGATGCTCCATATATAAAAAACAGCTTTCAGCACAAAGACTGCAATGAGCGCAATAGGACAGGTATCGTTTCATTTTGCCTTTTTCCCGATTGAGCATCTCTCTGATCTTTTTGGTATCAACTGGTTTGGTTTCTTGATGCGTCATGTTGATCTCCACGGTATAAATTTATCAATTACCAGGCCCAGGTTCGACTCCCCCGGACGAAACTGTATTCAGTTCCGATGAAGAAACGGTACAAGAAGAAAAAGAGCATATGCCCCAGTTTCGTAAATGGGATCGTGATGAGCATGAGTTCTCCTGAGAGGATATGGATAAGGATGGTCGTCTCATAATCCACCCACTGATGGTAAGCCAGAAACCCCGTTAGGAAGGGAGCGATAGCGATGAGAAGGGTGATATAGTCGTAGGCTGTCGTGAGGGCTCGAACCCGGGCGAGAAAGAGACGACGGTAAAGAAAATAGACTCCGCAGACCAATACAATGAAGGTTAAAAAATCGGATAGAGATTCAGGGAGACTGAAAAGGCTAAATCCCCAGGCTTGATCGAGAAGGATATTATGTCCCAGGAGAAAAAGAGGCACGATGATCAGACAGACATGGAATACAGAAGTGACAATCGTAAAAACAGGATCCGTTTTCCAGAGAGTGCCATTGAGAGTGCGCAAACCCTCAATGACCCATTGATCAGCTGCCTTCTTTTTTGGTTTGTTTTCTATGGGCAAAGGTGGAACGCCCCATTCTTTCTTTTTGGTTAATTTGAAAAATTGAATTCCTTGATAGAAGAACCCCAGAATAAATACAATCACTGAAATCGATACCAGTTGTCCCTGAACAAAATTAAGCATGAGCTTCTCCCTTTTACTTTCTCCCTGTCACCCAATCTCCCTATCATTGATTAAACCTGGGGTCTCGGTATTAACTTTGCACGCTCAGCGATTTCTGGCACCCTGTGTTCCCATTCAATCGCCATGAGATGGATCCCGTGAACCCCCTTCATCTCTTTCAACTCTTCGATCTGCTCAACACAGATTTTTATTCCTTCATCAGCCGCTTTTTTTGCTTGAACAATTCGATCGATGATCTCATCCGGGATGATGATTCCGGAGACATTCTTCGCCATGTATCGCGCCATACCTCCAGATTTAAGAGGGGTGATACCTGCTAAAATGTGGACCTTTTCTGTTAACCCCATATCATTTGCTTGTTTTATCCAATCACGGAACATCTTCATATCGTAGATGCACTGGGTCTGAATGAAATCCGCACCGGCAGCCACTTTTTTTGCCAATCGGTGCACTCGCCATTCAAATGGCTCTGCGAATGGATTTGCGGCAGCGCCGATAAACATCTGAGGCGCTCCATCAATCTCATCTCCGTTCAGGAATTTCTTGTCGTCTCGCATGCCTTTGACCATGCTGATCAGTTGGATGGAGTCGATGTCAAAAACGCCTTTGGTCAGAGGATGATTCCCAAATTGTTGATGGTCACCCGATAGACAAAGCATGTTTCGGATGCCATGGGCATAAGCTCCCAGGATGTCGCTCTGCATGGCGATGCGGTTTCGATCCCGGCAGACCATCTGATAATTGGGTTCCAACCCCTCCTGGATTGCGATTAAACCAGCGCCCCAACTGGACATTCGCACCACAGCGGTTTGGTTATCCGTGATGTTCACCGCATCAACGATTCCTTTTAGAAAACCCGCTTTTTTCCTGACCGCTTCCACATTGGCTCCCTGGGGAGGGCCGAGTTCACCGGTAAAAGCAAAGTGCCCGGCTTCAAGGGTTCTTTCAAGACGGCTTCCGGATTTCATATATTGAGATCCTCCCTTACAATTCTTTTCAGTCCACTATCTCTTGATCCCAGTTTTTGTTGCCTTGGACTGATGATTTTTAGCTTAACTTCCTAACCGTTAGCACTCATTAAAGGTGTTAAAAACAGGTTGCTAAATTATGAGAAATTATTCACAAAAATTAGTAAATTATTTCACCAATTTTGTCAAGAAAAATATACCTAATAGACTTACCTATTATGCTCAATAATGTTCAAATGAATTCCATAATATTTCTAAAGGTTTATCGAAGCGGATGATAGAGGGGAGTTGGTTTCTTTTAGAGGAGTGATCTTCCATCAGAAGTCCTGTTTTTCAAGCGTAGAAAAATCACCAGACCTGACGTACTCAGTCTCCACCCGATGCTTAACGAAAGTAAACTTCGTATCCCATGTTGAAATACGGGGTTTTCTATAAAGTAAGATTTTGATGCAGTCTTACATCTCTACTCTGAAGAACAGGGCTTTATGGGGTATGGAGTAAAAATATTAAGTTCTTCGTCCATAACTATTTATTTTTGTAAGGAACATATGCAGTTAAGTGTCAATCAGTAACCCACGAGATGGCTTGGAGGCTTAAGTATACTTATTTCTTATTTTTCTTGACAACTATCTTCAATTATTATAGTTTATCAATACGTTTGTGGGGGTACCCTTCTGTAATTTGGAGCGATAGACTTGCCTCCTATAGGTTCCCGATTACAATCAGGCTTTGTGATTTCAATCAAAGATTTACTAATCCCAAGTCGTTACTCATTCTAAAGTAAAAAGCTTTTCGAAGGAGAAGCCACGAGATGCCAACATTTCCCATCCAAAATATCCAAGGGGTGCTATTTATTCAAAACTTCGCATTTCGGAATAAACTGCTCATAGCATCTAAGATCAATGAGGCGCTTAATAACCTTTTTGATGGAGATCCTACAATTCTCGATCTCCCCCCTGAGGCACCTCCAGAAATCCCACGAATTCATCTTAAGGACCATAACGCAGTCTATAGCTTGAATTTTTCACCGATTCGAATCGATTTTCTTTATAGTGAGCCTGGAAAACCTGAAAAGATGTTGAAAGCTCTCAGCGATGCTTACTTGAATTATCTGTTCAAAATAGTGGACTTAATTAAGTCTGAATATCATCTTCCCACTCCAAGAATGGCCCTGGTCTTAAAAACATTGAGCGAAATGGAAACTGAGTCCGGTCTGCTCATTCACGACAAATTTTTAGGAGGAAATCTTTTTTTTAAAGGTGCCTCCAAATTGGAGATCCATGCCCTGGAAAAAACAACAATGAAAGATTACAATATTAATAGGTGGTTTAGAATTAGAACAGGGATTAGTGCAGGGATTGGCCTTCCAGTGAACGAAAAAGCTTTGTCTGTAGAGGTGGATATAAACACAATACCAGAAACGGATCTTGACTTCGATACTGAAAAGATAAAGGATTTTTACAAGAGTTGCTTAGACTTTGCAAGACAGAATTTTTTAAGTTGCTTTGGTGAATCCTTATGAGACATTTAGAATTAACAAATAGTAACCCGATTCTTGAGGTAAATAGCAAATATTGCCAACTATTATTGGAGGATATTTATTTGTCTTATCTGGAAACGGAGGGCTTTCGAAGTGATATGTATGTGAAGCGGTTACAAGATCTTTCTGAAGGGTCTACAACGGTCTATGAGTTCAAGAATACGAAGACGAACTTCGAAATTGTGGGACGTGTTTTTGGAAGATTCTGCGAATATCTTATACCGGCTATTGAGGAGCAAAGTTGGACTTTCGGTAATTTGACAGGCATCTTATGGAGGGGACAATCTTCCGCTAAGCATTTGGCATTTTTGCCCATGCCGTTGAAGGACATACACGATAAAATTTTTATGTTTTATTTGAGCACGTCAGGGCGTCTTTCCTTTCAAGAATACTCAGAGAATGACGTAAATCTTTATGAAAAAGTGTTGATTAGGGCGCTGACTATGGCAGATTTTTCGACGAATACAGGTTTAGTCTCCTGGTTGGCAAGCGCAGTTGAAACCCACCGGAAGGCTCTCTCTGATGATTCTACTTCGGAGCGGATTCAACAAGTTGTTGAGAAACCATGGGAAAAAGTCCAGCAGACTTATTCGGAGATCCTGCATGAGCTTCGAAAGATGCCTCCGAATCATCTCGAAAACTTATCACAAATCCCCTCACAAGCTCTTTATTTTTGTTTTCAACAGCAGATACTTCAGTATCTTCCGATAATTCTTGACATAATTGAGGAAAGCTTCTCGATACCAATAAATGAGGTAAAGGCGGACCCGGAGAAAGATCCTGAGACCGGGGAAGAATGGCTTGATTTCAAGATTAGAATTAAAGGTGAAGTGGAAGAAGTTTTGGACAAGTATGACAAGTACACTGAATCTTTAGTTTCATTACTTCCTGGTTCGGCACGCTATAAGATGAGACTTTCCTACAATATCATTTAGGTATGAATCCAAGAGAATTTCTTAAAGTTGCCTCCGAACTGGTTGCTGGTGCCACACCAGCAAGGATTCGGACCGGGATTAATCGTGCTTACTATGCTGCGTATAATACAGGCGTTGAGTTGCTGACAGGAATGGGCTCGAAGATTGAAAAAGGTCCAGGAGGTCATGGAGGGGTCTGGAAGCGCCTGAGCAACAGTGGTGACGCAGAGGTTGTGAAGGCTGGATCTCAGTTACGGGACCTTGAAGGTAAGAGAATTAAAGCTGATTATCGCTTAGATAATACGGATGTGGAGGATCAGAAGACAGCGCAAGCCGATGTAGAGGTTTCGAGGAGGATAATCCAAATTCTTGATGCATGTCGTAACGGATCAAAAAGGACTAAGATCATTGCGGCAATAAGAGATTGGGAGCAAAAAACTGGGGAAATTTAAAATTTAAATCCCTGTACTTTGAGAGAACCTTTCTTTATAAGGTCTTTCTGCCCTGCTAAGTTTACACGTCCCTGCTTTCATAGGAAATCTTCAACTCTCGATTTGGACTTTTACTCACTTCTTATAGGTGTAACCATTCATTGGGGGTTAATCCGTTAGTGTTTGCTCAACCAAGTACTTGTTTTTTCATATCCTATCGCTTTATGTGGGGATGAAGAGTTCGTTGGCTAATTTTTTTCCGGTCACGGTTCTGAAGTATTTTTCAATTGTTTCTTCTACTTTCTTTGGATCCTTGGAGAATCCATTCTCTTGCATATTCACCAGCCAGTCTGCCTCGAAGAGGATTTGGAAATTGAGCGTCTCTCTCGTTCTGGGGTGATGATGATGTCCGATGATATCACAGATCTCATTCACGATTGACCTCTGGACATTCAATTTCATTAAAATATCCTCTGCGATCGCTTTCCCTTCTTTCTCTTGATCCTCTTCTGAAACGCTTCCGTATTTCTTTTCAGCCTCCTTGATCCCAATATCGTGGAGATAGGCAGCCCCAAGGACCACAAGGGGATGACCGCCTTCTATCTTCAAAATGTTCTCCGCATATTGAGCCACCTTGAGGGCATGGTTAATGCGTTTCGTATCCTGGCCAAAATATTTTCTCATTTCATAATCGATCCTCTCCCTCAACCGATTATTCTTTTCTTCCTTAGTCTTTGCCTTTATCTCTTCTGGTAATCCCTCGATGCAGCTATCTCCATAGGGACACCACTCAGCGCATCCAAAGTCGATCTTTGGATTGACGATTACATGGCCGCACCGACACTTTCTCTTCGCATCGAATTTAAAAAATTCCACATGGTAACCGCATTTCGGACATTCGATTTCAAAAACATCACCAGGCTTCCAGAACATCGGGTCTTGGCCAGGGCATCTCATCGTTTTGTCCTCCTTGTATCCTTTTTAAAAAAGTATTAACCCTTCGTCAAGAGATTTGCCTTGACTTAAGTCAAATGCATTTTTATCCTGATGTTCTGAGATTCTGATAACCGCTAACTGACAATCTGATATGCTGATATCCGGCGAAGAAAGCAT
>Ga0136653_10002281_pt1 | contig 10499 bp, 8 predicted proteins | sample LakKivw275mmetaG_FD_94866 | JGI IMG/M metagenome (GOLD analysis project Ga0136653, IMG submission 94866) | Anoxic lake water microbial communities from Lake Kivu, Rwanda to study Microbial Dark Matter (Phase II) - Lake Kivu water 275m metaG... | ecosystem: Environmental > Aquatic > Freshwater >... | reverse complement strand
TCACAAGGACTTTTTCTTTGGCCATAAGATTGTATTAAAAAAAGAAATTTAAAAACCTGTTGGTTATGTTCCCCTTTTAATATAGCTCGTATGCAATAATTTCTCAGCTTTCCTGCTCAAAGGCCTTCCCAAGAATTCCTTGTAAAGCTGGATTATTGCAGGGTTTTCATGGGACTTTCTTATTGTTTTGTTTTTATCGCTAAGGTAAAGGGCCTGCATTCTCTTCTCAACAATCTCTCTGTTGGTTGGAATTGGCTGGCCTCCTCCAGCAATACAGCCTCCTGGGCAGGCCATGACCTCAATAAAATCATATTTGCATTTCTTGTTCTTTACCTGCTCAAGAACCTGTTTTGCATTATGCAGTCCGTTTACAACAGCAAAATTAACTTCCCTGCCATTAATTATTATGCTGCCCTCCTTGAAATCAGACATGCCTCTTATCTGGTTGAATTCAAGCATCTCAAGCTTTTTTCCAGTTGCTGTCTCATAGGCTGTTCTTAATGCAGCCTCCATTACGCCTCCACTAACTCCAAAGATTGTTCCAGCTCCTGAAGACAATCCCAGTGGAGTGTCAAATTCTTCATCTTTTAATTTATTAAATTCTATTTTCTTGACTTTTATTAATCTTGCAAGCTCCCTTGTTGTTAAAACATAGTCAACCTCTTTTTTCAGCTCTTTTCTCTGGATCTCAAACTTTTTTGCAGTGCATGGCATTATGCTGACAACAACAAGCCCCTTCTTGTTGACCTTATATTTCTCCCTGTAATAGCTCTTTGCAACTGCCCCGAACATGTCATGCGGGCTCTTGCATGTTGAAACATGGTTTAAAAGCCCTGGATAGAAATGCTCAATATACTTTACCCATGCAGGGCAGCATGAGGTAATCATTGGAAGGTTTTTATTCTGCCTTAATCTTTCAATCAGCTCAGCTGCCTCTTCCATTATTGTCAAATCAGCCCCAAACTGGGTGTCAAATATCTTCTTAAACCCAAGCTTTCTCAAGCCAGCAACCATTTTTCCTGTAACAAGTGTTCCGGCAGGCAAGCCAAACTCCTCTCCTAAGGAAGCCCTTACAGCAGGGGCTGCCTGCACAATAACATGTTTTTTTGTTTTTAGTGCTCTTAAAACCTCTTTAGTATCATTTTTCTCATAAATAGCATTGACAGGGCATGCCAAAATACACTGGCCGCAGTTAACGCAGACAGAATCATCTAATTTGTTTTCATAGGCAGGGGTTACCTTTGTGTGATAGCTTCTGTAGGCAAAGTCTATTGCATTGACATTCTGCATCTGGCACTGCTGGACACATCTGCCGCATAAAATACACTTGTTGTTGTCTGTTATAATTGCCTTTCCCTTGTCAATAATATATATTTTTTTAGCTCCGGCAAACCTTACCTGCCTTATCCCAGCGTTCCTTGCTATTCTGCACAGCTCATGCTCCCTGCTCTCAACAAAGCATGACTGTATGTGCTTTGACATCAGAAGCTCTGTGTTTATTTTCCTTGCCTCAAGAACCTTTTTTGATTCTGTGTTTACTATCATTCCATCTTTTACCTTTGTTGAGCATGAGGGCAATAGCTTATTGTTTACCTCAACAACACAAATCCTGCACACAGAGATTGGCTCAAAGCCCTCCTGACAGCACAGGCTTGGGATTTCTATATTGTTTTCCTTTGCTACATCAAGTATTGTCTGGCCTTCATGGCATTCAATTTCCCTGCTGTTTAGTGTGATTTTCATTTTAATTTGTTAGTAAACTCATTTCTAAAATATTTTAAGGCTGTTGTTAAGTGGTTAGTTGATGACTGGCCCAATCCGCACAAGGATGTTTCAGTTATAACCCTGCAGAGCTCTTCCAATAATTCTAAATCTTTGTTTGTTGCTTTTTTCAGGGAGATTTTTTCCAATAGCTCCAAAACCCTCATTGTCCCTTCCCTGCATGGAGTGCATTTTCCGCAGCTTTCATACTCAAAGAACTTTGCAATATTTGTTGCAACATCAACAATATCCTGCTTTTCATCAACAGCTATGATTGTGCATGAGCCGAGTATTGCGCCTTTTTCCTTTATTGTCTCATAATCCAAGCTTATATTTTCATAAGGGATGCACCCCCCCGAGCACCCAAGGTATATTGCCTTGATATTGTTTTTTGGCTTTCCCAGGCTGATTAATTCTTTTAGCGAAATTCCTAATTCAAGCTCATAAACACCTGGTTTTGTGACATTTCCAGACAATGAGAAAAGCCTAAGGTTGTTGTTCCAGTCTTTATCCAGAATAATCAATGGAATATTTGCCAGGGTTTCAACATTATTTATTAAAGTTGGCTTATCAAAAAGGCCTTTGTTGGCTGGAAATGGCGGCTTTATCCTTGGATTTCCTCTTTTTCCTTCAATAGATTCAATTATAGCTGTCTCATCGCCGCAGATATAAGCGCCTGCACCTGAGATAATCTCAATATCAAAGTATATTTTCAGCCTGTCTGCTGTTTTCTTTGCATTACTGATAGCTTTTTGCAGCCTGTTTTTCAGGTAAGAATATTCGCCTCTTAGGTATAGGTAGCCTTTGCTTGAGCCGATTGCATAGCCGGCTATTATCATTCCCTCTATCACATTATTCGGGTTTTTTTCAAGAATCAGCTTGTCCTTGAAGGTTCCTGGCTCGCCCTCGTCAGCATTGCAGATAAGGTATTTCTCTCCCTGGGAATTTCTTGTGAACTCAAGCTTTAGGCCTGCTGGAAAACAAGCGCCTCCTCTTCCAGTAAGGCCTGATTTTTTTATCAGCTCAATTATTTCCTCAGGGCTCATTCTGGCTATTTTATCTAATGCCCTGAAGTTAGAGTTTTTCAGTATTTTCATTTTAGTTTATGATTTTTGATTTTGTTTATCTTTAATTTCATTCATAATTTTTATTTTAATTCACTATTCTTAATTTTGTTTATCTTTAATTTTATTCAGGTTTTTCATTTTAAAGCTGAGATTATCTCCCTTATCTTTTTCTCGTTAAGATTGCCATAAACCTTATTGTTAATCATCATTGCCGGCGCTTTATCACAGCAGCCAATGCATGAAACAATTTCCAAAGAAAATTTTTTGTCTTTTGTTGTTTCTCCTGACTTTATTTTCAACAATAATGTAAGAAACTTGATTAGGTTTAATGAGCCATTGAGATAGCATGAGGGGCTGTTGCATATTCTTATAATGTATTTGCCTTTTGGCTCTGCATAAAGCATCTCATAAAAGGTTATAACGCCATAAATGCTTGAGAATGGGATTCCTGTCTTTTTGCTTAAATAGTGCGCATTTGCCTCAGAAATATAGCCAAATTTTGCTTGAATAGCCTGAAGCATTGGCAGAAGCAGACTATCCTTTCTATTTCTTATAAGCTCATCAATATCCTTAAAGCTCATGCTGCACCTCTTTTCAGCATAAAGGCCAGTCAAGAACTATAAATAGTTTATGATTTTAAAAAACTTAAGAAAAAAATTAAAAAATTATATTACATATCTTTCTTATTTGCAACAATATGGGGTTATGATTTTTCCTGTAGCGTCTTTCTTCTGCCCAGACTGTAGGATGACTTCTCCCTCTTTGTCCTTATTCAATATTTCACAACTTGTTCCTGTTATTGGAATCCTATCTGGATTATTAGTGCACTTGAAATCATCACATACACCTTTTAAATCTGCTGCACAGTCTTTTTTAAGTCCTTTCACAAAGCCGCCCATGCTGCCAGTAAAAATCATTACTAAAACTACTAGAACTATCAAAACAATGGCCGCAATAACAATGGTATTCAGTGGAAGGCCCTGGCCTCTTTTGGATTTCATCTGTTTCACCTCGTTTGTTTGTTTTTGCTTTTTATAATAGGCTAAATAAACTGAATATAAAGCAAATATAAGCTATTTGGGTTAGCTAGTATTTAAAATTATCGAAAAATTTTGTTATAAAAAGTTTTATTCAAGCAACTCCCTAAAAAGGTTATTGCTACAACTGAACAACGTGATGAGTCTAAGAAAATTGCTGAAGAAAAAGGCCTGCCTCCAGGAGATGTTTTACATGCCATTATAGCAAGAGATCATAACTTAATCTTTATAACCAGAGATAAGCACTTTAGGCAATTAAAAGACATCTCTAAAAATTATAAACCTGAAGACATTATCTAAGTTTTTTGGAAATTTCTTCAAAAGCCCTTATTCTTATTTTTTCATATTCTGCATCAGTTGTTTTCTTTTTAGCTGCTCCTTTCAGATGAGCTATGCTCATCATCGCTTTTCTAAGTTTTATTTCCTCTATTTTTTCTCTAAGAGCATTTCTAATAAATTCAGTTCTATTCTGATAGCCTTCTTTTTTCACAATTGTGTCTATATCTCCTAAGAATACATTATCCAGTTTAACAGTTATCATTTCAGTTCCCATATAGCTATTGTATATACAATAACTATATAAAGGTTTCTATTCTTAAGCCCAGAATATGTTTAGCCGCAGATATCGAGCTTTATAAATAAAGTGCCCCTGTCTGTTGGAATTGGGTATGTTTTTGATTCCCTGTCAGATTGCCTGGAGCATTTTCCATAGCTCCTTTCAGCTATTGTCCTGGAGCCAACAAATGCCTTAAGCTCATATGGCTTGTTCCATTTTTCCAAGCTATTTTTGAAAATCATCTCAATTGTCTCCTCAATCTTTTCGCAGGAGTCAGGAACACTGTCATCATTGCAGTCAATTTTCTCAAACCCTGCGCAGTCCTGAAACAGCTCGGTAACAGAGCTTCCCCTGCAGTCAGTTGTTGTTTTCAGCAGGACATTAACCATATTGGAAGCAAGCCCTGAGTGGACAAATCCCTTTTTAATGTCAGACTGCTCTTTTAAAACAACAAACTTGACAACAAACAAAAGCCCCATTGTGATAAGAAGGACTATAATAACAAGGCCAATAATCTCTGCCTGCGATTTTTTGCTTTTCATTTTAAAACATCAACAGTTAAAACCCCGAAGTTGTATGATCTTGAACTTGCATTGTAAAGTGAAACAGGAATCTGAATGGATGACCTTGCCTTATCCCAGTTGATTGTTTTTTCATAAACCCTCCAGCTAAGCCCAGAGGGGTAAACCTGCTCAACAGTGATTATGCTAAATCCAAAAAGGTCATAGTAATGCTCATTCCTGATGCCCGGGTTTTGCGCAATAAAGTCAGTGAGCGCCTCAACCTTGAGTATGTCAAAGCAGTCATCAACAATAATGTTGTTGGAAGAGCACTGCAGCTCTGGCAAAAAAGAGACAAGCTGTGCTGTCTGGATTGCCTTTAGCTCAAAATTCTCCTCCTGCCTTGCCTGAAAACTCCCTGCCTGTATCCTGCTATAAAATATAAGCCCGAAGCCAACCAACACAAAAAATATCAATAGGACAGCAATTGTCTCAAACATCTTTATCTGTGATTTTTTGCTTTTCATTTTAATAGATTGTCGGGCATGATGATGACTGCAAATAGCTATTGCTTGTTTCTATGGATTTTACAGCTGACTTAATATCAGCAATGCTGGCTTTTGAATAGTCCATTGAAAATGGGCTTGTGTCATAGTAAGGTATGCAGCCAGTTCCAATATACAATTTTCGCAGTGCATTTGTTCTTCTTTCATAAATCTTGCTTACTATATTCAGTTTGTTAAATGCCTTTTTAAGATTGCAGTTGTAATCCTCAAGGTTTCCGCTGAACATGGCCCCTAAAACCATGGGGCTGCTAAGATAAACTGAAGTTCCGGCTGATTCAAAGCCAGAACCTGATTTTTTATAAAATCCTATTTCATTAAAATCCGGGTTCACATTTATTGCACTAACCCTTGTGTTAGAAAGCTTTTCAACGCTGGCTGAAAGGGTAATATCCTCTGGCTTTGGCTCATTGAAAAATACAAACCTAAGCTGATTGCCTGTATCCTTCATGTCTCCTATATTTTCAGGCTCTACAATCTTTTTGTTTATCTCATTGGGCAATAAATCATACAGCTCTTTTGCATAGCCATGATTGGAGTTTACAAAGATGTATTTGATATCAGGCGTTGTTAAATAAAGAAAATTAGCAACATGATATGGCATGTTAAAGTCAAGCGCCCATGCAAGCAATGTTCTTCCCTTTATTGACTCAGGGGAAAAAACAATTGTATTTTTTGTTATTGGCTTTGAAACCTTGCCAACAGACAGTGAATCGCAATCAACCCTAATCTCTTTGTCAGGAATCTTGATTGGGTTAATGGTTCTTACACTTACCTCTGCTCCTGTCATTATTGTCTGCATATTTGTCAGCACTGTTTCAGCAATTGCAAGGTCAGACACTTCTTTGCCCTTAAAAACCAGCGAGCCAAAGAATGAGAGGATTAACACGCCTGCTATCAAGATAAAGACCCAGTTAAACTGGATGCCAATCAGCCCTTTTTTTGGTTTCATTTTTGCAAAAATGCCTTAGAAGAGACAGGTTAAATTCAACTGGTTTATCTTTTCCTGTATTTTTTCAGCTCAGCAGTTGCCACTTTTGACAGTTCCTCAAAAACATCCCTTGGCTTCTTTTCCTTCTTTCTTATTATTTTTTTCTTTGCTGCAGGAGTTTTCTTGGCAGTGGTTGCTTTCTTTGGAGCAGGCCTTACAGCCTCTGGTTTGCCTATGTCAAGCCTTCCGTGAAGCTTTTCCTTTACATCTGTTTTTGGAGGAACAGTAAATGCGCCAAATGCCTTGTCATGCTCCTTGAATTTTTCCCTGTCTCTTATGATTTTTTCCATTGCCTGTTTTCTTCTAAGCTCTAGCGAGCTTGTGCTTCCTGGAGTAAATGGCCTGAATGGTGTTGTTGGTCTGATTGGAGAACCCGGAGTAAATGGCTTTTTCGCTTTTGGCTTTGTGGATTTTTTATAGAGCAGATAGCCGATTCCTGCCAGTAAGAAAATGATTCCAACTATCAGGAAGAAGATTGGCCAGAAATTGGATTTTGGACGGCTGTTTGGGTCAGTTGGGTCAAATCCTTTCTTGACCTCATCTCCGTCTGAAACTCCATCGCCGTCAGTATCTGGATTTGTTGGGTCTGTACCATATTTGTATTCCTCTAAGTTTGTAAGGCCGTCATTGTCCTTGTCCTCATTTGCATCATTGAAGAAAGGGTCAAGGCCGTATTTCTTCTCCCAGTCATCAGGCATTCCGTCATTATCATTGTCTGTGTCACAGGCATCTCCTATTCCGTCTCCGTCCATGTCTTCCTGGCCTGGATTGCTTACATACGGGCAGTTGTCCTCGCTGTCAGGTATTCCATCATTATCAGAGTCTTTTTCAAAGGCAACGCACTTGCCATTCAAACAGCTGCCTGACTTGCAGTCAAAGTTTTTCTTGCATTTCTGTCCAATATCACATTTCTTGTCCTTGAACTCAGCGCAATAACCGCCGCAGTCAATGTCTGTCTCATCGCTGTCAAGCCTGTTGTTGGAGCATGTGTCAACGCCTATGCAGATTTTAAGGTTAGGGTCGCATTTCCCTGACTTGCAGTCAGAGTCCTTTTTGCATTCGTCATCATTATCGCATTTTGGGCATGAGCCTCCGCAGTCAATGTCTGTTTCATCGCCGTTTTTTATTCCGTCATCGCATGATGGCTTTGCACATTTATTGCTTGAGTTGCAGAATCCGCTGTAACAGTCACTATTAGCCAAGCAGTTTTTATTAAGCTCGCATTTCGGGCATGAGCCTCCGCAGTCAATGTCTGTTTCATCGCCGTTAAGCTCAAGGTCAGTGCATGTAGCCGGCTTCTTGAAAGGGTCAACAGTGACTCCATCGCTCCTGCCTGCTTCACTGGATGAGCCTGCATTGCTTACTGCAACTACGCTAAAGAAATATTTTGTTCCCTTGGTTAGATTAAGCTCATTGCCGTTATGGTCCTCATCAACCCACACCCATTCATTCTCTTCAGTGCTTTGTGTCCAGTTGACTATTGTGCTTCCTGACTCATCCTCGAGCATATAGCTAAAGTGCCCTATTCCTGATGGCGGTTTTTCATCTAACTTCCATTTTACCCTCAGCCTGTCTGTGTAATAAGAATAGTCAGGGTAATCAGGGATATTGCTTGTGTCATTAACCTCTGGTTTTTTTACAGTGCTTGTGTCAACAGTAAATATAATGGTTGTAATAGGGGATTGAAGCCCTTCTTTATAGCACCTTACATAATACCTATGATCGCCATCGCTTAACTGAGTTAAGAGTTTCTTGTGCTCATAGGCACTATCTCCAAAAGGTTTTGTTATGTCAGTTGAAAGATTATTGTAGAAGCATTGCGCATTTTTGTTTGTTTTAACACTTAGGTATATCCTTGACTCATTAGTATACCTTTTTGTTGTTGATGTCACAACAAGGTCCTGGCTCAGGTCAACACTGACAACAATGTCTTTTGTGTCTGAAATCAGGCCTGCCCTGTTCTTGCATGCAATATAATAAGTATAATCCTTTGTGCTATCTGGAAGAGTTATTGTCTGTGTATGCTTTGTTGAAAACTCTGGAGTATCAAATTTAGGGAACTTATCTTTCATTGATTCATAATTCTGTTCTTTTGCATCATATTTGCATATTGTTTTGTCATCTGTCCCAACAACAAGCACTGTTTCAATAGGCCTCTCAATAATTGGGTTTGGCTCTGCATAGTATATTTTTATAACTGGCTTCGAGGAATCAACTGCCAGCTCAAATTCAGCAGCTTCTTCAGCAGGCCAGTAACCATCATCGCATTTTACATAAAGCTTGTGGGTGTTTTCATCACCCAGGCTAAAGCCTGTTTTGGTGTGTGTTTTGCCCCCTGAGCTGCTGAATGCCTGCATGTTGCTGTAAAGCAGGCTGACATCAATGCTGAACCTGCAGTCTGCATCATGGTCTGTTGAAACCACAAGCTCAAAGACATCTGTTTCAGAAACTCCATACAATGGCTGCACAAGTTTTATGTATGGCCTGCACAATCCGCCAAGGTCAACCTCTATCTCGTTTGTTATGCTGTCTTTTTCTTGATTTGAGCAGAGCATTTCTTTTGTGCATGCAGGGTCATTTTTTGTTATTTTAATAGAGGCATCATAATCATTGCAGTCAAGCCCTTTGCAGATGCCGTCTTTATCATTATCTATTGCAATACCATACTCATCAACCTTGCATCCAAGGATTGTCCACTCCTCATTATCCGCATGGTTAGGAACACCATCGCCGTCTTTGTCAGGGTCGTCATCATTGCAAATGCCGTCTTTGTCCCAGTCTCCATTTGGACCAGTTTTTGAATCATCACATTCTGATGGCGGGCATGTACAGTCATTCCTGCACATTCCAGGGCATGCATCATCATCTGTTCCATCGCATTTCTCTGCTCCTTCCCTTATGCTGTTGCCGCATTCCTGAAACACCTCATAACATGAGCCTTCAGTAGTATTGCATCCATAGCCATCAGGGCATCCGCAGACAGGGCAGTCAGGCACTAGCTCGCCGTTATCGCAGAAATAAGGCTTGTTATTGGAGCATGAATTATGCAATGTGCCATCTTCACAATTTTGTGGTTCAGGTTCAAACTCACATATGCTTACATCAATCCAGTCTGTATTATATGATTCTATTGACATGGCGCCAGAGTATTGCGGGATAAGCTGAAGCCTTACATTGCCTGTGTAATGCTCTACACAATTGCTTAATTCCAAGTTATAATAATATTGCCTTTCTTCAGCTCCAACTGAAACAACATCATCTTCGCATATCCCATCCTCTGTTTTGTCTTTGTCTTTATCATAAAATGGAATAATCTTATAGGATATTGCATTTGCATACTCGCCCCAAAACAAAATTATGGAAGGGCAGTCAAGCTCCCATGTAAGCTCACTAACCTCTGAGTCTGGCTCGCAGGACTTGCTTGCAGGCGAGTAATGGGTTTCAGGAGGGCAGTATGCACAGCATTGTGTATAATATTCAAAATCAGTTCCCCCGTTTATTTCTGAGCACCATTTATTTCCTGTGTTAACTGCATAAGCCTTCCATATTACTCCATCTCCTAAATCCTTATTAACACATTTTGTTGACGGCTTGCATACTGAATAACCCTGATCAGGATAGCTTGACTCATCAGAAGGGTCATTGTATGGAAGACCGGTTTCCCTCTGGCAGGAATGGCAGCATGATGGCGGCTTGCATCCCTCTCCAGCTATATAAACAGTCTTTGGAGGGCAATAGATGCAGCAATGGGAGCCTGAGGGATCAGAACATTTCTCGCACCACTTGCTTGGCTCAGCTGGCCCCTCCACAGCATACTTATAATCAGGGCATCCATATGAACAGGTAGCATATCCTCCGCCTGCTAATTCCTCGGTTATATCAGTTGAGGCAAGAGAAGAACAAGGGAATGGCTCTCCAAAAGCACAAGGTATTAAGCATTCCTCACTGCAGCATCTGTCATTTCCATCAGGCGGGCTTACCCAGCTCCCGGCACATACTGCTCCGCCACAGCATACAAAACCCT
>Ga0136653_10002279_pt1 | contig 10504 bp, 7 predicted proteins | sample LakKivw275mmetaG_FD_94866 | JGI IMG/M metagenome (GOLD analysis project Ga0136653, IMG submission 94866) | Anoxic lake water microbial communities from Lake Kivu, Rwanda to study Microbial Dark Matter (Phase II) - Lake Kivu water 275m metaG... | ecosystem: Environmental > Aquatic > Freshwater >... | reverse complement strand
GGGGCTTGGCGATATCGTGCAGCAGGCAGGCAATCTTGATGAGGACGCCGTGCGTCGCTTCGGATGACGCCATCGCGTCGAGATGCAGCCGGCACGCGGGGTCGTCCGGCACGTACTGCAGCATCTCCTCGTTGCCGTACCGCCAGTCGCTTTCGCCGGCCACCATCTCGAACGCAGCGACGGTCTGGATTGAGTGCTCCAGCACGTCCCAGAAGTGCACGGTCGGTTGCTCTACGCCCCGGCAAAGCTCGAGTTCTGGGAACAGCGTGGTGAGCAACCCGAGTCGGTCGAGTGCGTGCAGGCTCTCGCCCCCATCGGGAAGAGCCAGAAGCTTGAGAAGTTCCTCCCGGGTCCGTTCCGGCGCGACCTCCGCCAGACGTTGAGCGGACGCGCGAACGGCGGCCTCAGTGCGGGAGTCGATGGTCAGCGAAAGCTCGCGCGAAAGCCGCACGGCGCGCAGCAGCCTCCCGGGGTCGTCCTCGAACACGGATGGACCGGTGGCGCGCAGCCTGCGAGCCCTCAGGTCCGGCAGCCCGCCCGTCGGGTCGAGCGCGTACTGTGCCGCACGCTCCCAATCCAGGCGGTCGGCGGTGAGCGCCGATGCGGCAACTGCCGCGGGCACGGCGATGGCATCGATCGTGAAGTCCCTGCGCCGCAGCTCCTCCTCGATGCTGCCTTCGTACCCCGCGAAGTCGATTACTGCAGGAGCCGCAGTAATCTCGCCCGCGCGCTCATCTGACTGAGGCACGACTACCCTGGCCACGCAGTGCGCCTCGTCCAGTGGTACGAACGACGCGCCCAGGGCCCGGGCCACCTCCTGGGCCACGGGGAACGCGTTCCCCGGGACGGCAAGGTCGATGTCCCTGGAGGCGCATCCAAGAACGGCATCGCGAATGAAGCCTCCGACTACGTGGCACGGGTGTGCTTCTGTGTCGGCAATCCGGAGCGCCCGCACGACGGAGGCACAAGCGCGGGTGCGTGAAGACACGGGCATAGGACTCGATTATAGTCCCGCGTTGGAGCCATTGTAAAGGAGCAGCTACCGCGGCGACACGGGATGGCGGTTGAGCAGGCTCAGAGCCCGCGCCGCTCGCGCCATGGTGGGAAACACCGGGATGCCCGCCGCCAGGAGCCGGTTCTCGAGTTCGACGCGCTCGGCCTCTGCCGAGCCGGGAGGCAGCACCATGACCAGCGGCCTGCCGAATGTCTGCCGGAAGCCGGTAAGAAAGGCGTTGATGACTTCCGTCTCCGGTTGACCCAGGAAGCTGAGCATGATGTCCATGTCTTCCTGCAGCAGAACGACGTCGATGGTCGGTTCATGCGCCACGACCTCCAGCGCGCGGAACAGCGTCTCTGGTCCGCGGAACTGCGCCGGACTCACGTCGACCGGGTTCCTGAGAATGCTGCCCACCTCACCGATGAGCCGCTGCAGGGATTCCTTCGTTCCGGCCGACAGCTCCGGAACGGTCAGGCCGTTGTCGTTGCAGGCATCACTGCCGGAAACCGAGATGCCGCCGCCGCCGTCCGCCAGCCCGCCAACCACGGCCACGTTTTGAACGCGAACCGGCCCGAGCTGCTGCAGCAGCAGGAGACCATCCATCAGTTCCTCGAGGCTGCGCGCCTCGAGGGCTCCCGCCTGGCGTAGCGCCGCGGACCATACGGGAGCCGAGCTGGCCATCGAACCCGTGTGCGAGCGAGCCGCCGCTGCTCCGGCTGCCGTCCGCCCGCCCTTCCATACCACGACCGGCTTCACACGGGAGACCTCCCGGAGCGTCCGGAACAACCGACTGCCGTTTCTCGTGCCCTCCAGGTACATCCCGACCATCTTCGTCTCCGGGTCGCCCCCGTAGTATTCGAGGAAGTCCGACGCGTCCAGGTCGATGCTGATGCCTACGCTGACGCCCTTGCCGAAGCGGATGTGACGCGCAATGCCGTTCTCCACAAGCTTCGCCGCGATGCCGCCGCTCTGCGAGATGAAGGCCGCCTCGCCGGGCACGCCGAGCCTCCCCGGGGCCGACGGGCCGAGGGGGATGTGCTCCGCAGGGCAGTAGCTGCCGATGCAGTTCGGTCCGATGATTCGCAGCCCGGCCGTGCGTGCCTTCTCCAGCATCGCTTTCTCGAGGTCGGCCCCCGCCTGCGACCCGGTCTCGGCGAAGCCCGCCGTGAAGAACATGACGACCCGCGCCCGCTTGCGGATGCACTCGTCCAGGAGTTGCATCACTGATGCCACCGGCACGGAGGCGATAACGTGTTCGACTTCACCCGGCACGGACTCGAGTGTCGGGTAGATGGTGACACCGCCGATGCTTCCCCCGCGCGTGCTGACCGGGTAGAGCGCCCCCTTGTAGCCGGCTGCCTTCAGACCCAGGACCCACCTGGAGCCGGACTTGTGCTCGTCGTTGGAGGCGCCCACGACGGCGATGGAGCGAGGGTGAAACACGGGGCGCAGCTCGGCCACTCTGTCTTCGAACAACGGCTTGCCTCCTCTCTCGATGGGGTCGGGAGCAGCGTCAAGTCTACCAGAGCGGAATCGGCCCCGCCTCGGTGCGTGGAGTCGCATTGACAGAATCACCGGCGTTGTGGAACATGTGCAGACCCGTGTCTGATTGAAGAGAGGAGCACAGATGGCGAGAGCCGACGAGATGAAGCTGTTCATGGAGCCCCGCTCGATTGCGGCGATCGGAGTGTCTCGAAGGACCGGCCCCGGCTCCTTCAACCTCCTCGAGAACCTTCTCGGATACGGCTACGAGGGCCGGTTGTTCCCCGTCAATCCGAACGCCTCCGAGATACTCGGCGTGAAGACCTACCCTCATGTGGGAGCCTTGCCGGAGGCTGTCGACCTCGCTCTCATCAGCCTGCCGCGATCCCTTGTCTCGGCCGCGGTCACGGATTGCGTCGCGAAAGGCATCAAAGCTGTCATCATCATCACCCAGGGCTTTGCGGACGCCGACGACGAGGAGGGGAAGCAGCTCCAGCGCGATATCGTCCTCATCGCGGCGGGGGGCGGCACGCGTATTCTCGGTCCCAATACGTTCGGCGTTGCGAATGCCCGGCTGAAGATGAGCACGTCCTACATCCGCATCTCGATGGAGCCCGTGGCCGTCGGAACCATCTCGCAGACCGGCGGCACGTTCGTCGGATTGAACGACATAAAGCTCGCAGGCAAGGCCGTTGACGTTGGAGATGCGTGCGACGTGAATGTCGTCGACTGCCTCGAGTACTTCGAGCAGGACGACCAGACCAGGGTCATTGTCGTCCACACCGAGGGCATGCCCGATGCGCGGGAGTTCCTTCGCGTCGTTCGCCGCGTTGCGCTCAAGAAGCCGGTCCTCACCCTGAAGACGGGGCGCACGCCTCAGTCCGCCCGTGCCGTCCAGTCCCACACGGGAGCGCTTGCGGGAAGCGACCGGCTCTGGGACACGGCGCTCAGACAGGCAGGAGTGGTTCGTGTGGGCGATATCGAGGAACTCGCGGACGCCATTCGGGCCTTCCTCACACTGCCGGCTCCGGCGGGCAACGGCATAGGCCTGACGACGTACACCGGCGGGTTCGGCATCATCGCTTCGGATGCGTGTGGCAAGTACGGCATGGACCTGGTCGAGTTCGCCGAGCCGACGCTTCGGGGCCTCCGTGCGCTGGCTCCGGAGTGGATGGGAGTCGGCAACCCGTTCGACATTTGGCCGGGGGTTTCCATTCTCGGCAAGCCGCGGACCGAGGTGGAAAGACAGGGTTTGCGGCACGTGCTCTCCGATCCCGGCGTGGATGCAGCCCTCATGGTCCTGGGCGCGTACGACCCGCGCCTAGGCGAGGAGCTGGTACCGATGGCGCGCGAGGCCGCGCTGATGTTTCCCGCCAAGCCTCTCGTCTTTTTCGCGTACGGCCCGCACTTCGCGGAAGTTCGCCGCTCGCTCGAGACCGCAGGGACCACGCTCGTGTTCCCGTCCCCCGAGCGCGCGGCGCGCGCCCTCATGCACCTTCGGGAGAGGGCCGCGTACCTCGCCTGCCGCGCGCGGCGGGACGGCGCCTGACTAGCGCGACTGCCGAGAGGTGCGGACCATCGTCGCGGCGAGCTTGATGGCTTCTATCATGCTCGTTGGATCCGCTGTCCCCTTCCCCGCCTTCCCGAAGACTGTGCCGTGGTCGACCGACGTGCGGATGATGGGGAGGCCGAGCGTCACGTTGACGCCCTTCTCGAATCCGACCATCTTGATGGGGATGTGCCCCTGGTCGTGGTACATGGCGACTACCAGGTCGAACTCGCCGCGAAATGCCCTGAGGAAAGCCGTGTCCGGTGGCAGCGGACCCCGCACGTCCATGCCGAGGGCCCGCGCCTCCTCGATGGCCGGTATGATGTGCTCCACCTCCTCATGGCCGAAGAGCCCGCCTTCGCCGGAGTGCGGATTGAGCCCGGGGACGACGATTCGCGGCTTCTCCACTCCCATGGCGCGGGCGGCTTCCTCCCCCAGCTTCATGACACGCAGGATGCGCTCACGCGTGACCAGGTTGCACGCGTCCCGGAGCGACACGTGAGTTGATACGTGCACGATGCGCAGGGCATCGGCGGTCAGCATCATCACCGCGTCTTTGGCCCCGCAGAGGTGGGCCAGTATCTGAGTGTGCCCGGGGAAGTGGTAGCCGGCCTGGTTCAGCGCATCCTTGTTAAGCGGCGCGGTCACGATTGCATCCGCTGAGCCCTCAAGAGTGAGCAGCGTACCTTTCTCAATCGCTTCGTACGCAGCCTTGCCCGCGCGCGCGTCGACACGTCCGCGCACCAGCGTGGCCAGATCGACGTCGTTCAGGTCGAGGACGTTCAGGACGCCGGACTCCGATGCCATCTCCGCCGGCGCGGACACGGCGTTGACGCGCATGGGGATGCCGACGATGTCTGCCGCCGCGCGCATCACGCCTGCATCGCCGATGACCAGCCCCCGGCAGAGTGACTGAACCTGCGGGGACGCCAGTGCCTTGACGATGATCTCCGGCCCGGCTCCCGCCGGGTCTCCCATCGTGATGGCAAGAAGCGGAACGTAGTACTGCATGGTCACCCTCCCTCAGTGAAGTGGCGCATGACGTCGATCAACGCGTCTTCGTTGCCGAAGCCGCCGGCTTTCGTGATGACTCTGAGTCCCGCATGCCGGTCCCCCGCTGCTTCGCCGACGATGACGCCGGGTTGCAGGCCACCCAGGATCCTCAGAGCCTGGATTCCATCGTCGCCGCACACCGCCCTCGCCACGTCGCCCCCGCAGAGGAACAGGCCCGCGAGCATTCCGCGTTCAAGCACCCTTGTCACGATGTCGCCGAGAACCGGCGCCATGACATGGCGCATCTGCGGCGCGTAGTCACTCAGGCTCGACGTCAGCAGCACCGCATCGTGCTTCTGCAGCAATCCTTCGACTTCGCGCGCCACCTGGTTGACTCTGTGTGGCCTGCCGCTTCTCGTGAGGAACTGTCGCGGCTCGAGGCTGACGACGGGAGGGTTCAGTGTCTCAATCACGCGCCGAAGCTGGCGCACGCTGACCTCGTTGCGGCTGCCGACGGTCAGCAGCACCGGTCCTCGGGGAGCCGGGGGAATCGACTCCGAGCGTGCGGTGAAACCGAACGCGAGCGGAATATGAGCGCCCAACCCTCCTGACCCGCAGGGGGCCCACCGGTCCCGGCCCAGCACGAGCGCGTCCGCGATGGAGCGCAGATGCCTGTCTTCACAGGCATCGACGACGACGGCGCGGCTCTCGCATGCCTGAATCCGGGCCGCGAGATGCGTGGCGCCCTGCTCGACGTCTGCCACGGGGATGCTTTCCGCCGCGATGCCCGAGCCGGCGCGCAACAGCTCGACGATATCGGAGCGGATGACGGGACTCACCGGGTCCCGCGCGAATCCGGTCTCGTGTACAGGGACCCCGTCGACTAGCAGCACGCCGTTCACGACGGTGCGCTTGATGGAGGGGAATGCGGGGCACACGACGGCGTGCTCGGCGCGCTTCACGTCGAGCACGGCCTGGAGCTCGGCAGCGATGTTGCCGCGCAGCGTCGAGTCAATCTTCTTGTAGATGTAGTGGTCGCGGAACCGCTCCACCACCGACTTCACTCTTCGATAGGCTTCGGTGGCTGACTCCGCCCTGCTGTCCGTGGTCGCGACCACCGCATCGGAGCGCAACTGCAACGCCGACGAGAAGGTGATAACGGCGGACAGCCCGGCCTGGGCAAGTCCGACGCCGGTGTCCATCGCCCCGGTGAGGTCGTCGGCGATGACGCAGAACCGGAGGTCGCTCGATGTCGGATTCATCGTAGCTGCTACTGTAGACAGGACTCGCGGCTCTGTCAATCTGCCGCGGGCGCGAGTATACTGGCCGGAGAGCACTGGAGACACGATGTGCTCGAAGGAGGGATACCGTACCATGGAACTGTTGCTCAACGAGCAGGAGAGGATGTTCAGGCAACAGATGCGGGACTTCGTGCAGGCCGAGATAGCTCCCTGCGCCGACGAGTGGGACCGCAAGAACGAGCTGGCCTTCGAGGCTTTCCGCAGGATGGCGAGGGTGGGGCTCACCGGCCTCACCATACCTCAGGAGTGCGGCGGACAGGGCGGCTCGCTAATGGATGCCTACCTGATGTCGGTGGAGTTGGCGCGCGCGAGCGTATCGGTTGCCTCCATTATGGGCACGCACCTGGGGCTCGCACTGAGTGGTTTGTACCACTACGGCAATGAGGAGCAGAGACGGCGCTACGTTGTTCCTGCCGCACAGGGTGAGAAGCTGTGCGCCTTCGGCCTGACCGAGCGCGAGGCAAGCAGCGATGTCTCCAACATGGCCACCGTCGCGCGCCGCGACGGCGATGACTGGATTCTGAACGGCGGCAAGTGCTTCATCTCGAACGGCGACACCGCGGACATCATTCTGACCTTCGCCACGGTCGACAAGAGCCTCGGCGCCCGCGGCATCACCGCCTTCATCGTTGAGAAGACCATGCCGGGTTTCTCCGTCGGCAAGGTCGAGGACAAGCTCGGCATCCGGGCGGAGAGCGTGGCAGAGCTCGTCTTCGACGACATACGTGTGCCGGCCGCGAACCTCGTGGGTGAGGTCGGCAAAGGCATGCGCATTGCGCTCGCGACCCTGGACGAGGGGCGGCTGGACGTCGCCGGCCAGGGCGTCGGCGTCGCCTCGGCGGCCCTCGATGCGGCCATCGCCTACTCCAAGCAGCGGAAACAGTTCGGCCAGACCATCAGCGAGTTCCAGGGCATCCAGTGGATGCTCGTCGATATGGCCAACCAGGTCGATGCCGCGTGGCTCATGGCCTATCGTGCGGCCCGACTCGCGGACAGCGGCCAGCGTTTCTCTAAAGAGGTGGCACAAGCCAAGCTGTTTGCAGCCAACGCGGCAATGGATGTGACGCGCAAGGCGCTTCAGATTCACGGCGGCTACGGCTACATGAAGGACCTGCCGCTGGAACGGTACTACCGCGACGCCAAGATCCTTGAGATATACGAGGGCACCAGCGAGGTGCAGCGGCTCGTCATATCCCGGGCGCTGCTGACCTAGGCCGGCAGTCGGGTCAGGCGACGACGCGGAACGCGCCGACGTCGACGACGCCGAGGTCGGTCACCCGCAACTCCGGGATGACCGGCAGGGCAAGGAAGGAGAGCAGGGCGAAGGCGGCCGGCGGTTTCGCGCCGAGTTGCCTCGCCGCCTCCTCAAGATGGCGCTGCGTTGCGATGACGTCCTGAACCGGCCCGGGCGAAAGCAACCCCGCGACGGGCAGCGGCAGCGCCTCCTTGACCTCGCCATCCGCGAAGACGACCAGTCCCCCCTGCATCCTCTCCAGCGCACGCAGAGCGCCCAGGATGTCATCGTCCGAGACGCCGGCGCACACGAGGTTGTGCGAGTCATGCGCGACTGAGCCGGCAATCGCGCCACGCGTCAGCCCGAAACCCGTCACGAAGCCCTTGCCGACGTTTCCGGTCGCGTGGTGACGCTCGACGACGACGAGCTTGAGGATGTCCCGTTCCAGGTCGGATACGTACTCGTCGCCGGAAACGCCGGGCGTCAGCATCCGCTTCCGTGTCACTATCTGCCCGGGGATGAGCCCCACGACCGGGAAGTCGGTCCCCGTCCGGGCGACCCGCAGGGCCTGATGGTCCAGCGTGCCCAGCCTTACCGTGTCGGTGAGTTGGGCCGTTGTCTCCGGCACCGGAAAGAGCGCCTTGCCACCTTTGGCGACCAGCACGCCGCGCCGAAAGACGCGGTCGACCACGAACTCCTCGAGGCTCTCTACCGTGACGAGGTCCGCAGCCATCCCCGGGGCAACCGCTCCCCTATCATAGAGCCGGAAGTACTCCGCGGGGTTGATGGTGGCAAGTTGCACTGCCCGGACAGGGTCGAGTCCCAGGGAGACCGCCTTCCTCACCACGTGGTCGATGTCTCCTTCGTAGTACAGGTCGGCTGCGCTTCTGTCGTCCACCACGAACATGCAGCGCCGGTATGTCTCTCCGGCCGCTAGGGGCAGGAGAGCCTCCAGGTTCTTCTCGGAGGAGCCCTCGCGAATCATGATGCGCATCCCCGCGGCAAGCTTCTCGCTCGCCTCGTCGACGGACGTGCATTCGTGGTCGCTCATGATGCCTGCTGCGACATATGCGGAGAGATCGCGGCCGCGCAGCCCGGGCGCATGACCGTCGACCGGCCTTCCGCGCGCGGCTTCGAGCTTCTCGAGTACCTCCGCGCTGCCCGAGAGGACCCCGGGATAGTTCATCACTTCGCCGAGGCCGATGACGTCTCTCTTCCTCATCAGTGCCCGTATGGCGCCGGCATTGAGCGCGGCTCCCGATGTCTCGAGTGACGTGGCCGGCACGCAGGATGGCGCCATGAACTTCATCTCGAGCGGAAGCCTGGCGCTCCAGCGCATGCAGAACTCGATGCCCTCGACGCCGCACACGTTGGCAATCTCGTGCAGGTCGGTCACGAGCGTCAGTGTGCCGTGCGGGACGACGGCTTCAGCATAGCGGGCCGGGTGCAGCATGGAGCTCTCGATGTGCGTGTGGCCGTCGATGAGGCCCGGCAGCAGGAATGCCCCACCGAGGTCCACGACGCGCCGCGCCGAGTCGAAGCAGCCGATGGCGGCGATGTGCCCGACCGAGATGAGCACGTCTCCGTGCTCGATACAGCCCGTCAGGGTGTTGACGATGCGCGCGTCGCGTAGCACAAGGTCAGCCTTTGCCTGCCCCCGCGCAACCCCTATGAGCCTACTCGCCCGGGTCACATCTCTCCATGCACTGGATGTCGGGCAGGTACCGGAACCTGTTGTCGAAGTCCAGCCCGTAGCCAACCACGAACTTGTCCGGAACGGTGAACCCGAGGTAGTCGATTCGCACGTCAGTCTCGCGCCGCGAAGGCTTGTCCGCCAGCGCGCACAGCCGCACCGAACCGGCCCCCCTGGCTCTGAGGTGCTGCATCACGAAGCTGACGGTGTGTCCGCTGTCAACTATGTCCTCGATGAGCAGAACGTCCTTGCCTTTGACGTCGGCGGTCATGTCGTGAACCATGGTGATGCGGCGCGAGCTCTCTGTGCCGCTTCCGTAGCTCGAGACTATGACGAAGTCGATCTCCAGCGGTATCCCTATCTGCCTGACGAGGTCCGCCATGAAGATGAATGCGCCCTTGAGGATGCCGACGGCGAGGAGCGGCCTGCCCCGATAGTCGTTCGTTATCTGACGTGCCAGACGCGAGACGGTCTGCTCTATCTCCTCGCGCGAGATGAGCGGGCTCAGCCTGCAGTCCATATCTACGCGTTGCCCTTCTCGTCTACTTCGGATTCAGCACGCCGATGAAGGGGAGATTGCGGTATTCTCCCTTGTAGTCGAGTCCGTACCCTACCACGAACTCGTCCTGTATCTCGAATCCGACGTAGTCGAGCTTCACGTTGGCGAGGCGCCGGACCCGCCGATCGAGCAGGGCGCACACCTTCAGACTCTCCGGCCTGTGTGCCGCAAGGTGGGCCAGGACGTAGTTCAACGTCATGCCCGTGTCGACGATATCCTCCACCATGATGACATGCTCGCCCGCGATTGACGAGTCGAGGTCCCGCCGTATCCTCACGACCTCCCCGTCGCCCCCGTAGTGCGAGATGTCCATGAAGTCCACACGCACGGGCAGGGAGATGTGCTGCATCAGGTCCGACATGAAGCACATGACGCCCTTGAGGACCCCGACCATGACGACGCGCTTGCCGACGTAGTCCCGGGATATCCGCCGCGCCAGAGAGCGGACCTTTCGCTGAATCTGCGTCTGGCTGTAGAGCACGCGCCCCACGCCCTCGACCTTCGCCTCACCGAGAGGTCCGTAGCCGTACTTGGAGAGCAACCCGGCGAAGTCCTTTCTCGTCAGCAGCCGGATGTTGATGTCCGGGTACTTCTCGCGCAGCTTCCGGACCTTGCGGTTCTTCGCGGTGATGAGGTCCTGCTTCATCGTCGTCAACTCGACATACAGGTCGAGCTCCGGAAGGTAGAAGTCCGGAG
>Ga0136653_10002277_pt1 | contig 10507 bp, 10 predicted proteins | sample LakKivw275mmetaG_FD_94866 | JGI IMG/M metagenome (GOLD analysis project Ga0136653, IMG submission 94866) | Anoxic lake water microbial communities from Lake Kivu, Rwanda to study Microbial Dark Matter (Phase II) - Lake Kivu water 275m metaG... | ecosystem: Environmental > Aquatic > Freshwater >... | reverse complement strand
CTGGAGCTTCCCTAAAAACCTCACTCCACCAGGACTGCGGTCCCGCTGGCGGAGACCATCAGCATCCCGCCGTTCTGGCCGAGGGTCTCGTAGTCGAGGTCGACGCTGAGGACGGCGTTGGCGCCGAGCCTCTTCGCCTCCTCCTCCATATCGGAGAGGGCGATCTCCTTCGCCCGGCGCAGCTCCTTCTCGTAAGCTCCCGACCTTCCGCCGACGATGTCCCTGATTCCGGCGAAGAGGTCCTTGAAGATGTTCGCCCCCAGGATCGCCTCGCCGCTCACGATCCCGAAGTACTTCACCACGTGCCTCCCCTCAACGGTTGGAGTTGTAGATATCAGCATCGAATATCACTTCCGTCTCGGTATCTCGCCTCTCGCTTAATTATCCTGGCGATGATAGGGAAAAGACGGAGGGCGGAGGGAATCGTAACCTTAATCTCCGATCGGCGGGCAAATGCCGATTATGCCCCCCAAAGTCCTCTTCACCACGGTCTACAAAAACGATCCCGAGCCCTACGACTACATAGGCTCCAACGCCCGATCCAAATGGTTTCGGTTCTACTGGCCCCGGCTCCAGTCCTTTGGCCTCCGGTTCCTCAAGCAGAACATCCCCGAGATCGAGATTTTGGAGTACCCGACCTTTGAGGATTATAAGAAGCGGCTTTCCGAGGGCTGGGACGTGGTGGGCTTCTCCTTCTACCTCAACGAGACCTGCGAGATCCTGGAGATGGCGGAGGCGGCTCGGGCCTCCGGGAAGGTCGGGGAGCTTTGGGCAGGAAACTACGGCGCCCTGACGCCTCAGATTCAGGACAAGTTCGACCGGATCTTCGAGGGGTACGCCGAGGGGACGGTCGCCCCCTACTTCGGCCGCAAAATCGAGCAGAACCAGGTTTTGCACCCGCCGCTGATCGAGTACCTGGGAACCCCCTTCAAGAAGAAGCTGAACATCTACGGGATCATGTTCACTACTCGGGGCTGCGGCGTCGGCTGCAAGTTCTGCCAGACCCCCAAGTTCTGCAACAGGCCCCATCCCGTCCCCCTGGAGAGCCTTGAGCGGGTCATCTCCTACTACAAGGATCACGAGATCAACGTCGTTCTGATCGAGGACGAGAACTTCGGCGCGAACCGTCGGCACGCCGACAGGGTCGTCGACCTCCTCGACGAGTACGGGATGGTCTGGGGCTGCATGGCAAGGGCCGACTACCTGCGAAAGAAGATCCCCGAATGGGCCGAGATGAGGATGAGGCCCGACCCGGTCACGGGAAAGAAGCCCCGCCACGTCAAGGGCTTTGCGGGGGCCGCCATCGGGATCGAGAACCTCCACCAGGAGAAGCTCGACGACATCAACAAGAAGGAGGCGACCGAGGACGTCCTGGAGACGGTGCGTCTTCTGCAGAAGTACGGGTTTGGGACCGTCGGCTACTACATGATCGGATTTCCCGATGACACAAAGGAGTCCCTTCGAAAGGACATATCCGACCTTTCAAGCCTCAAGCTCGACATAACCCAGGTCTGCATCATGACGCCGCTCCCCCAGACGAAGCTCTGGGACGAGCTGGAGGAGAACTACGGGATCTTCGAGGAGGACTGGCACAAATTCGACATGAAGCACCTCGTCTGGAACCACCCCCACATTCCTCCAGCAGAGATGGAGGAGATCCTGGGCTGGTCATTGAAGCGGGTCTACAACCGGATGACGCCCCTGCGGACCAGCTTCAGAGTCTGGGCCAACGCCTACCGGTACGCTGGCGTCGCTGGCATGAAGGAGGTGGCCTCTTACGTCTCCCGGGCGAACCGGTTCGACTTCAACCCCGAGAAGCCCTGGTTCTTGGAGCCGGGGGTGAGATGATATCATGAAGGTCCTCCTTCTATCCTCGCCCGTGGTCCAGCCCGACTTCGACCGGATCGCGAGGATCCCTAACTACGGCCTCGTCTCCATCGCCGGGAACGTCGACGACATCGCCGCCGTCTCCGTCGCCGACCTCCACGCGGTGAAGAGGCCGATAAATTACCTAGAAGGGGTTTTGAGGAGCGGCTACGACCTCGTCGGGCTGAGCTGCATGAGCTTTCAGTACCACGCCATGCTCCCCCTGGCCAAGATGGCGAAGGAGAGCGGCGCCGAGACGGTCTTTGGCGGCTACCACCCCACCCTCAACTACGACGAGATCGCCGATGGTGAGGAGGGCAGGCTCGCCGACTACGTCGTCCGGGGTGAAGGGGAGGCGACCTTCCGGGAATTGATCGAGACGATCGACGGTGGCCGCGACCTCGCCGAGGTGAAGGGGCTCTCTTACTGGCGAGGGGATAAGATGGTCCACAACCCCCCAAGGCCCGTTTTAGACGTCTCACAGATCAGGATGCCGAACCGAGACTGTCGGCTGATCACCAAGGGCTTTGCGAGCTTCGGCGTTCCCATCGACTCCGTCGAGACGAGCCGGGGCTGCACCAACGGCTGCAAGTTCTGCTCCATCCAGCAGATGTACGGCCGCTCCTTCCGGAGGTACCCCTTCGATCGAATACTAGACGACATCAGGGACGCCGAGGCCCACGGGGCGAAGTCGATCTTCTTTCCCGACGACAACATCACCCTGGACGTAAAGAGGATGGAGAGGCTCTGCGACGCCATCGTCGAGGCCGGGCTCGACCACATAAAGTACAAGGTCCAGGCGTCGGCCCGGGGGATCGGGTCGAGCAAAAGGCTCGTCGAGAAGATGGCAGAGGCCGGCTTTGACGGGGTATTTCTTGGGATCGAGAACACCAGCAAGGAGAACCTCAACTTCCTCGGCAAGGGGAAGATGTCCGACAACGCCGACAAGGCCGTCGAATACATGCACGCGAGCGACATCATAGTCTCAGCAGGGCTCATCGGCGGAAACCCCGAGGACGACGCCGAGGACCTCTGGTCGAACTTCGAACTGGCTCGAAAACTCAAAGTCGACATACCGATATTCTACATCAGCACCCCCTACCCCAAGACCGAGATGCGAGAGGAGCTTGAGAAGATGGGGCTCATCGCCTGCGACGACTACCGATTCTACGACGGCCTTCACGCGAACCTCAACACCAAGCACCTCACCGCCGAGGAGGTCGCTTACATAACCTGGGAGATGAACGCCCGGTACTACGACCTGGCGTGGTTCCGGTACACCAAGATCAAGAGGCTCTACCCGAAGTGGTTCCTGCGGGAGACCCTGAGGCTCGTTCCCTTCTACGCCAAGAGGAAGCTCGGCCTCCTCTTGAGGCTGAAGACGCCCCGCGACTACTTCAAAGAGGACCTGGAGCGGGGGGAGCTGTGCAAAGGGGTCACTGACGTTTGAAATTAATAGAGGATCATTATTTATAGATATCACTTATCTAAGGAGTACGGCGGCGTTGCAGGCACCGATGGTGCTTACGTCGTAGTTGGCGATCACATAAACCGGCGTCCTCTCCAGGATATGCTGCTGCTTCTCGGCGTTTAGAAACTCAGCCTGAAACTCGGGGGAGACGAAGATCTCCCTGTTCTTCGCGGCGATCCCGCCCGCGATATACAAACCGCCGGTGGCGAGGGTCTCCAGAACGAAGTTCTTCGCGCACCTGCCGTAAAACTTAGCATAGATCCTGAAGGTCTCTTGGCAGAGAGGATCGATCTTTCTGTGCTCTGAGATTTCGGCGGCCTTGTCCCCAGCCTCCTCGATCTCCGAGGTCAGATCCGTCTCTCCTCGCGTTTCCCTCAGAAACTCGTAGATCCCCTCGATCCCCCTGCCCGAGAGGAAATCCTCGTAGCTGGCGGGGGTCTCTCTTCCGCCCCGGATATATTCCGCCAAATCCAGTTCGAGCCGGTCGCGGATCGGAAAGTCCGAGTGCCCCCCCTCGCTGGGAAGGGGAACGTATCTTTTTCCATCGAACGAGAGGATCGCCTTTCCAAGGCCCGTCCCGGCCCCGATGACGGCCCGGGTCTCGCCAAACCCCGGCTCTCCCGCCTTCGCACAGAAGAGGTCGGCTTCTCCGAGGGAGGCGATCCCCCAGCCGATGATCTGGAAGTCGTTTGTTATCCAAAACTCCTCCAAACCGAACTCCCTCTTGACCTCTTCAGCGTCCACCACCCAAGTTAGGTTTGTGGGCTTTATTCGGCTGCAGTCGGTCACTGCTCCCGCGACCCCCACCACGCCCCGGTCCACCTCGATCCCATACTTCTCCCGGCCGTAATCGAGGGCCTCCCGGATCGCCGGTATGAGAGATCTGAGCTTTCTGCTATCGAAGTGGGCGGAGTAGAGGAGGGTCGCCTTTCCGGCTTTCGCCCCCGCGATGCCGATGTTGGTGTTCGTCCCGCCGACGTCGCCGCCGAGGACGAAGCCGTCGTACTCCTCCGGCCCCACTTCTCGCTGGTGGATTCTCGTCTTCATCTTCCCCTCCGCTCTGAGCCGCTCTTTCTCGTTTTGAATTGTGCCGCAAAAAACCTTCCGCAGACGTCCAGATCCGCAATCGCTAAATCCTCCGGGGCTCATCCCAAAAGATGGTGGCATGACCCTCAACGACAAACCTCTCGACCTCCTGGAGGAGGCGGACATCCAAAGATTGATGGAGGACGAGGTCCCTGAGAGCAAGGTCATCGACTACAAGAGGCGCCTTCCTGGCCCATCGGACCTGGAGAAGAGGGAGTTTCTTCGGGACGTCTCCTCCTTTGCCAACGCATCGGGAGGCTACCTCCTCTACGGGGTCGCCGAGGAGAACGGGATCCCCCTCAAGATATCGGGCCTTTTGGGGATCGACCCGGACCAGGAGATCCTCCGCCTGGAGTCGATGGTCCAGACGGGGATAGCCCCCCGGATCCCCGGAATATCCATGAGGGCGGTCCCCCTGAAGGGCGGGGAGTTCGTCATCGTCGTAAGGATACCAAAAAGCTGGGCTTCACCCCACATGATCACCAAGGGGTCCAGCCGGTTTTACTCTCGAAACTCGGCCGGAAAGTACCCGCTGGACGTATTCGAGATCAGGACAGCCTTCTCCATCACCGGGACCGCCGCCGAGAGGATGAGGGACTTTCGGGCTGAGACCCTGGCGAAGATAGTCGCAAAAGAGACTCCGGCCTCCTTAAACGAAGGCCCGAAGATGGTATTTCAGATCGTCCCCTTCGGGGCCTTCGAGCTCTCCTCTCGGTTTGACGTCTCCTCCCTCGTCAGGAGGTACAAAAGCGGCAAGGGCACCCTCCCCCTCCCCCTGACGGGCCTCTTCTCGGGCTGGAGGTACAACTTCGACGGCCTTCTCACCTACGACGACCGGGGCTCCTACGCCCAGACCTACGTCAGCGGGATCATCGAGGCCGTCGACTCCTTCGTCCTCGGCGATCATTCCGGCGGCCCCGATGGCGAGAAGGTCATCCCCAGCTTGAGGTTCGAGGAGACCCTCATGGAGGCGCTTCCCAAGTACACCTCCATCCAGGAGCGGCTCGGCGTCGAGCCTCCGGTCTTCGTGATGCTCAGCCTGCTGGGGGTCAAGGGCAGGTTCATGCAGGGGGAGTTCTCAGGCATCAAAGACGTCCAGATCGACCGAGACTCCCTCCTCGTCCCCGAGATGATGGTGGAGAGCTTCGAATACGCATCCGAAGAGGTGCTGAGGCCGGCCTTCGACGCCGTCTGGAGGGCCGCGGGATGGGAGAGGTCGATGAACTACGACGAGGATGGTCGTTGGATCGGACGGAGATAATATAAATAGTTAAAAAGATCTCTCTCATGCGATGAAGATGGATCCGGAAAAAAGAGAGGTCCAGGTCGGCCCTTGCGGGATCGTCTGCATCTCGTGCCCTCTAGGCAGCGGCATCGTGGCCGAGACCGCAGGCCGGACGAGGGGCTTCATCGAAGACTGCAAGATCTCAGAATGGGCGCCGTTCGTCTCGGAGGAGGGGGGACTGATCGACTGGGAAAAGGTCGTCGACGGCCTGGAGTGGATGAAGAAGTACGCCGTCTGCGCCGGCTGCGAGAACGGGGGAGGGCCCCCGGACTGCACCATCAGGATCTGCGCTCGAGATAAAGGGATCGAGCTCTGCAGCTCCTGCGACGATCTCTCCTCCTGCGAGAAGTTCGATTGGCTCGGAGAATGCGGCGGAAAGCTCAGAGAGGCTCTGAAAAAGTGCAGAGGGGCCTCCAAGGAGGAGTACTTAAAATCCGTGGACTTGATGCCGCTGGAGGTATGATCCGGACTAAGCCATATCTCAAGAGGGCGGGCCGAGATGCACCGACCAGATCAGCGCAGGCCGAGCCATGAGGCTTAAATTCGATCTAGACTCGGACCACCACCACCCGCCATTTCGTGCCGTGAAGACCCGCCGTCGCCCAAGAGGCGCTCTTGACCACGGGATCGACGAGGCACGGGCCCAGAAACTCGTAAGTGCCGGTGCCCTCCTCCTCAGAGGCGATCCTCTCTCCCAGGGCGAGGAGCTGGGCGTAGGGCTCATAAAGGGGGTCGGTGAAGAGGTTTCTTCCCACCTCCTCGGGGTCCGGGTCGTAGAGGATCAGCCCGTCGGTCGCCATCGCCCAAGCAGTGACATTTTCGTCCCCGATCTCCTGCCTCCACAGCTCTGCGGTCGAGTTGAGGAGGAGGTCCGGCCTGAAGAGGGCGTTTATCGAGCCGATCATCTCCCCATCGGGAGAGAAGATGGGCCACTCCAGGACGACGGCGTCGAAGCCCTCGACGGCGGAAAAGGTCGCGCTGAGGACGGGCCGGTGAGCCTCCTGAATCTCGATTACGTGCTTCTGGTCGCTTATGTTGGAGCCCTCGGCCCAGCGGTAGGCGTCCGGCTCCACAGTCACCATGATGCCGTTCAGATCGACCGCAGAGCAGGTGATGACGCTGGGGTTCTTGCTAGAGACCGCGTTCAGAATATTTCGCGCCTCGGGGCCCACGAGGCCCGTCAAGGCGAGCTCCTCTGCAGCGATGGATACGTTCTCGTCCAGAAGGTCGAGTTCCTCCTGGACGAGGGACTGAAGCCTCAAAAGGACGAGAGGCGGCTCGGATGGCTTTCCGTCGGTCGCTGCCTCGGGCGCTGAATCGACCAGATCACCCGCGACGATCGTTGGAATCAATATAAACAGCATGAGAATATTGAGACAACTATTCGCCATATCCTTTCCTCACCAAAGCGGTCGTACCGGGATCGACCCGAAGATCATACCTTTCTTTCTCTTTCAAGGGATATAGCGGTTGTGGGGCAGGTTGGGTCGAAGGCGATGGGAATGGAATCGGATGGAACAGATCCATCCTCGAAGATGACCGAGTCTCGTCAGTGCGGAATAGGCTTATTCTCAGGCATCTTATATCAGATCGTGAGAAGGTTCGAAGATGCGAAATGACGAGCCTGAAACTACCCCGCCGGCCAAATCATATTTCATCTTTTAAAAAGAGGGAGGTTGCCATGAGCCTGAGAGACGAGCTCTCCGACGTAGTATCCGACGAGAGACGGGATCTGGTCCCAACCCGGTTATCCCTAGTCGGCGACGTCGCCATAATCTCGATACCCCCTGAGCTGGAAGGCCAGAAGAGAGAGATCGGAGATGCGATAATCTCAGGCCACAAAAACGTCAGGACCGTCCTCCGCAAGATCTCGAAGCTGGAGGGCGAAAGAAGGGTGGCGAGCTTCGAGGTCCTGGCGGGCTGCTGCACCGCCACCATCCACCGGGAGTTCGGCTTCGTTTACAGCTTGGACGTCGCCCGGGTCTTCTTCAACCCCCGCCTCGGTTCCGAGAGGATGAGGGTGGCATCGAAGGCGCTGCCCGGAGAGCGGGCGATCGTCCCCTTCGCCGGCGTCGGCCCCTTCGCGATACCCTTAGCCGCAGCTGGCGCCCGAGTCCTGGCCCTCGAAATAAGCCCCGAGGCGTGCGGCTGGCTCGCCGAGAACGCGAGGCAAAACCGCGTCGGGAAGAAGATCGATATCGTGAACTGTGACGCCTTCGCATTATGCCGCTGCTTTAAGAAGAGAGGAACGAAGGCGGAGTTCGATCGGGCGGTCGTCCCGACCCCCTACGGGAGGGACGATATCCTCGGCCTCATAAGCCCCATCGTGAGGCCGGGCGGCGCGATCCACTTCTACACCTTCAAGAAGCGCCATCAGATCGAGGGCCTGATAAAGGGGTTCGAAGAGGAGGGTCTAGAGGTCGATTTTCGCCGCCGATGCGGGAACGTCGCCCCGGGGGTGAGCCGGTGGGCCTTCGATCTGGCGAAGTTGTGAAGGTCGATATCACCTTAATTTTCAACCTTTGGCAAACTCCGCTCCGACCTCCGCCCTGAGGTGATCCTGGCCCCTGATTCTGGTGGACCGTCTATCGGTTCTGATGGAGACCGGCCGGAGCATATCGAAGAGGTCCAGGACCTCGACCTCGGAGAAGTAGTGGGTCAAAACGCCCCCGCCCCGCCTGAAGGTTCTGGGCTCCACCTCCAGGCCCTTCCCGGCCCTCATGTCTTCGACCCCGAACTCGATGAAGAAGAGGTGGCCATCGGCCTTCAGGACCCGGGCCGCCTCCCGCGCCGCCCGGCGGCGGTCGCCCTGGCGGAGGTGGCCGATGACGTGGAAGGCGAAGACTGCGTCGAAGGTCTCGTCCTGGAAGGGGAGGCTCGCGCCGTCCGCCACCAGGAGGTCGGCTTCAGAGGGCGGATCTTGGAAGAAGGCTGCGATCTTTTCGCCGAGCCTCACCGCCAGGGGCGAGAGGTCGAGGGCTGCGATCCGCCAGGGGCGCTTCATCATCGCAGCCAGGGTCTTTCCGTTCCCGCACCCCAGCTCCAGAACCCTCGATCCCGGGTGCAAATCCGGCAGCTTCGGCGGCGCGCCCCGCCAGATCCTCCCCTTATCTCGGTACTCCGGGTTCCAGGCGAGGAGATTCTCCTTTCGACTCATCTGACCACCTTTTGGTTGGAGGCTGGGGGATGGAGTCATGAGATTCAAATGTAGCTCCCCCACCAAAATCTTTACTACCTGCCAGGTCCTCTGACCCTCGGGGTTTAATATGAAAACAAGGAGTGGGGCAGCTAAGTTGCTTGCCATACTTATTTGCCTGAGCTTCGCTCAGGCCGTCGGAAGCTCCGACGAAGACGCTGACCTGGAGTCCTGGGGAAGAGATTACCTCAACCGCGGCCTTGGGAGCTTCTACGGGGGTTCCGACTCGTCCATCGCCTACAGCTTCGGGACGGGCTCGGGGTTCGCTTACTCTCAGTATATGCAGTACTACTTCACAGAAGGAGAGGTCCTCCCGGAGGACCGGGGCCCCGTCGGATTCGTCATCTCCGGAAAAGAGCCCTCATTCCTCAGCTTCGGATGGCAGACGATGCCTTATTCCGAGTACATATCCTCCGGCGCGTACGAGGGGTCCAACGCCCTCTGGATCGAGGGGGAGACCTCCTGGGCGAGGTACGCGGCCTGTCCCGTGGGAACGTGGCTTCAGCTGATCATGACGACCCCCGCGGGCGGAATGGCCGATTTCTACGAGATATCGCCTCCAGGGTCCGTCAGAATCTCCGAGTACAGTCTCGCGACCTACAACAGGATGAGCTTTTTCGCCGGAGAGGAGGGGAGGTACGCCCTCTTCTTCGTCGCCAACCAGCAGCCGAGCAACGTCGTCATCATCGACGTGGGCCCGGAATGGACGCCGGATATGATCACGGGCCCCGAGGTCTCCCCGCCGGAGACGGGGCCGTCGATGCCGATGCCCACGCCGACGCCCACCTACGGTGACGTCAGCGTCACCCTCGAGTCCATGATGATGAGAGGCTACGACGTCTACGTCGACGAGAACTACGTCGGCACCGAGGGTCAGGGCGGCGACGCCCTCGACGGCGTCTACAAGCTCAACGTCGTGGGAGGCCAGTGGCATACGATTAAGGTCTGGGACGGCGAGTGGTTCTACGGAAAGCCTCGGTTCTACGAGCAGCGGACGCCCGTCGTCCTGAAGGTCGAGCCCGCCACCACCGCCTACATCTATGGCGGTTCGGCCTAGGCTTATCCATCTTTTTCTATTTTTTCCTGATATGGGGCCTTCACCTCCTCTTACCGATCCATCGACGGGCCACCAACACCGTCTTAAAGGATTGAAGAAGGAAAATAGAGCATGAAGGGAAGGGGTCTGATCTTATTATTGTTGGGAGTGGGCTTGCTATTATCGGTCGGCCCGGCCTTTGGATGGGCGACGGGAACCGGAACCGTCGAGATCAGCAGATCGATGGTGAACAGGTTGGATGAGTTCGAGTACTACAGCGCCATTTTGGGAGACGGCAACCTCACCTTGGGCCGCGGCGCAAAGGGGGCCGCAAACTTCGGGATCGGCGATCCGGCCAGGACCACCAGTCTCTCCTATTCCGGAGACGCGCCTCTGGTGGGGCTGAAGCGGGTCGAGAGGGGTTCGCTCTTCAGCGGAACCAAGACATCCATAATGGAGGCCTTCAGCGCATCAGAGATCGAGAAGGAGGAGACGACCCAAGTTCGGTCGGGAAGCTCGCAGCTCGTCGGCACAGAGAATCGGCTGAGCTTCAACGGCACCTACATG
>Ga0136653_10002276_pt1 | contig 10510 bp, 8 predicted proteins | sample LakKivw275mmetaG_FD_94866 | JGI IMG/M metagenome (GOLD analysis project Ga0136653, IMG submission 94866) | Anoxic lake water microbial communities from Lake Kivu, Rwanda to study Microbial Dark Matter (Phase II) - Lake Kivu water 275m metaG... | ecosystem: Environmental > Aquatic > Freshwater >... | reverse complement strand
GCTCTAGAGAGCAATGGGCATTTTAGCTTTCCTAAGCCCTGTCCAGAATTGTGCAGTCGATGCCTAGAACTTGGGCGAGTTTTGATATGCTGCCTCTGAGGTCTCCAGGCACGAGTGCCCAATGCTGTGTCGTTCCCACGGTCGTGGTTGCGGCAAAGAAGGATCTGAGGGGCATTCCCAGCTTGACGAGCGCATTCGGGTAACCTTGTAGTCTTCCCTTCGCGGGGAGGGCCTCACCCTTTATCGCGACGAAGTGGAAGCTCCTTTGATCGCTCGTTATTGACAGAAGCGTGACGGGTCCTGGTTTGACAGAGAATGCCATCCACACCCCCGCTTCTTCCTTGGGGTACTCGTAGTCGGGAGTGATCGTCACAGCTGACCGGTCTCCGGCGAGTCTGATGTCATGCATACCGGCGTGCCCGACAAGGATCTGATTCTGTTGCTCATCGTACGTGAAGATCTCCGTGAACATAGTGGGCTGACCTGAGAGTCTTGCAAGTATGAGTTGGGCTAGAATTCCTCCTAGATCTCCCTCACTGCCGACGACAACACCACGCTCGAATATCGACGGGAGGTAAAGGCAAGGCCTGCACTTCAATACGGCATGAAGTTCATCATTGCAGTCGCCGATGGAGACAGCGTCCAGCCGTCGATCCTTGACGATATTGGCCAATCCAAGTGAAATCCTAGCCGCTTCTGAGAGCCCCTTGGAAGAAACCTGAGGAGAGACATGCATCTCTTGGAGCCCATTGATGTAGCTCTTGACCTCTGCGTCCTTGACCAATCCTGCCGCCGAGGCTAGCTCGCCTACTGAGACGTAGATGACATCTATGCCGATCTTGCTCATCAGGTCGAATTCGTCGACCCAAGTGTTCGGCATCACATAGTATCTGTACGGGAGTAGGCCGACTCTTGTGTGCCTCAGGCTCCTAACAACCGCAGCCGCTGCAAGGAACTCTTGGATTTCTCGAATGGTTTCCTTCTCTTTGTGGTTTCCGATGACGAACGTGAACTTTCGTCCGGAACGCCTCAGCGTCCCAGAAATCTGCTGCGCACCCACTGGCCCACTCCATTTAGTCAAGTCAAGTGCGCTGAGGCTCTCAGGAAGCGACGTGCCTGGGGTCCAGCACCAGAGTAGAAGCGGAGTGTCCTTCATCTCCTCGAGGACTCTGAGAAGAGGCTGGTCTTCGCTCCACATTATGCAGCAAGCGACCAACGCATCTACGTCCGCTTCTCTGAACTTGGTTGCTGCAGATCTTGCGGAATCCTCAGTGGTGACAAGGCCTGCACTGATCAGTTCGTGAGATGCAGAAATGCCCGTTTCGATTTTCCCAATCTGGGTTTGAACTTCTCTAGTCATCGCGGAGTCTGACATGTTCGTATCCCAGAACCACTGAGCGGCAAGTGCAAGGAATCCGATCTTGGCCAATTCGTCGTCATTCCACCAAAGTTCGATTCTGTCATGGAAACTGGCGGGGTATGCTCATAACGTTTCTCTGACGGGGCTATCTAGCTTCGGTAAGGCGGTTCAATAGACGAAAACACTGGGACCGGTCGGCACTCTTAGCGCGTACTGGTTCGCTCACGGGGGTTTGCATAAGGACTCGTCGAAGAGTATCGTTGCTGCCTCAACCACAGAAAGAAAAAGGGGAAGAAGTAGGGTCTGTTCGGTCTGGTTCTCTATTCTGGCGGCACTTCGCGGAAGATCAGGTCGATATCAATGCCCTGGCTCTTGCGATATGCTCGGATCACTGGGTAGAGTATGAATGCGACTACTGCTGCGCCGAGTATGATCCATCCAGCGCCGGTTCCGGCGAATCCGACAGATGGGCTGGTGGAGAAGAGGAATACCGCGTATCCGTTGTAGTAGGCGCCTATGATGCCGACGATTGTTATGATGGGGATACCGGCCAGCTTCCAGTTCTTCACAGGGGAGTGTGCCCACAAGGTTTTCCTCAGGGGCAGCACTGCAACCGCTATGCAGAGTATCGTGGTCTCCACGAGCGTTGCGTCCCAACCTACTGAGAAGAAGCCACTGGTGTACTGGGGCAAATACGTGAAGAGGAGCACCAGTATCTCTGCCACTATGAAGTTTGCGAATATGCTCCAGACCGGAGTATGGAATCTCTCGTTGACTTCAGAGAACTTAGCGGGGAGTAGTCGATCAAAGGACCAAGCGAACATGTCTCTGGTAATAATCAGCCATGTTGCAGGAACGTACGCGAGGGTTGCACATATCAGCCCGAGCATGATGATTAGCTGCAGCCAGTAATTGTCAGCCAGCATCATCGCAGTGTAGGGGATTGCCACTCCACCCCATGTGAGAGGCGCCTTGATCACTCCCGATGACAGGTTTGAGAAATTGATGAGCGATATCAAGAAGTCCCTTCCCATGAGGCCGTAGAGCTCAGAATAGACTACGACTGCGAGCAGTGTTATGAGGACGCTTGGAATCCACATTGACAGCATTTGCATCTTGACGTCGCCTGCACGTTTCACTTCGCCCACGTTCCAAGCGTTCCAGTAGGTATTAGCTGAGCCTGCCGAGAATCCGGCTGCTCCCATCACGGCCGGAAATGCGTAAGAGAGCGGGGTCATCGTTGGCAGATCTTTGCCCGCTTGGATTATCCCATCGTACGTGTTGCCCAGGTACTTTGGCATTAGTGCTGCGAATTGTTCCTTGCTGGTTGTTGCGAAGAGCCACATCATCAGGAATATTGCGATGAACATGATGACTGTGATAGGTATCTGGAAGTCTCTGACGAGTCTCCTGGTGCCTGAGACCGCGATGAGCACACAGAAGATCAGGAATATTGTTCCGAGCACAAACGCTGCAGATGGTTCAGCCAGCAGCCACATGGCAGCTGCTTTCAGAGCTTCATTGCTGCTTGAGACTCCCATTGCATAAAGGCCTGGCATCAATGCGAACTGAATGAAATAGGCGCTGGGGTAAAGTGCCAACGCGACGATCCATCCGAGCCACATGAGTACTTCGCTTGGCCATCCGATCCACGGTGAAAGAACACGGCTCTGCATGACCCATGGAGAGCCTGAACGTGGAAACGTAGCCGCACTCATTGCATACGAGGTTATGTATCCGAAGATTCCGAACAGGCAACCGAGGACAATACCGATCGTCGGATCTCCTCCGGGGATAGCGACGTAGATCCAGAATGGAGTCATCGCGATTGCGGCCAACGGAACCACGCCGTTCATGGCCGTCAATGCATGATCGCGCACACCGATTTCTCGAACGAGCCCTGTTGCTTCTCTAACGAATACTTTTGGTTTGCTTGCCATTGTAGTTCACCATTTTCGTGGAAGATACGGCCGTGCGGTCAGTATAAGAAACTTTCGACCGAACTCACCTTCTCTTCAAGCAGATGGCACATGCCAAGAAGTCCCGGAGGCGGCGTGGGGTCTCAATTCAAGCCTTTTCAGTATGGTCGTTTGTACACCATGCGCTCAAGTGAGGATAGGACATTTGGAACTCAGAGCGAAAGTCCTTAGTTCTGACGAAGTCGAAGAGATCGACAGGGCAACAATTCAGGTTCTCTCCGATGTCGGAGTCTCGATTGCAAGCGAGAGAGCATGTCAACTGTTGGAGAAAGCCGGCGCGCGTGTCGATCACAGAACGGGAATCGCAACAATCCCTGAAAACCTAGTAAGGAAATCCGTGTCCTCAGCGAGACAGAGAACTGTAGAGCTCTTCGACAGAAGCGGTGCCAACAGCATAAGGCTTGAAGGAAAAAGAACCTACAACATCAGTGGATTTGACGCGACCTACACTCTGGATTCTGAGACAGGGGAACGACGCCCCTCTACCAAACACGATGTCGAAGAATTCACAAGACTCGCTGATGCTCTGCCGAACATACATGTGGTCGGCACTCAGGCTATCCCTCAAGACGTGCCTGCAAGATCTGCTGAGCTTCACGCAGTGGAAGCAATCCTGAACAATACCTCGAAGCATTGCCATTTCTCGCTGTCAGATGCAGAGATTGCCAGAGCAGTCTTCGAAATGGCAAAACATGCCTGCGGTGGGCGAGACCTTTCTTCCAAACCACCAATCACATCAATGGCTTCCCCTACCAGTCCACTTCGATGGGAGAAGAACGCGATTGAGACACTGATCGAAACGGCGTCAACAGGCGTCCCTCTTCACATCATCTCACAGCCAATTGCCGGAATAACCGCTCCGATCACTCTCGCCGGCGTGCTGCTATTGCAGAATGTAGAGACCCTGACTGGCTTGGTGGTTGCGCAACTGCTCAGACCCGGGACTCCCGTGATCTACGGATACGTTCCTACGGTTCTTGACATGCGCGAGGCTAGCGCAGCGATCGCATCCCCTGAGGGCGCAATAATGAGAATTGCGAGTGCCCAAGTGGCGAAGCACTATGGTCTCCCCTGCCTCTCAGCAGGACCCGATACAGACGCGCACGTACACGATGAACAGACTGCTTGGGAGAAGGCGATTACAGGGTTGGCGATCTACCTTGGAGGAGCTGATCTGATGCTGAATCCAGGGATGTTTTCCAGCGGAATGATTGTCAGCTATGAGCAGTTGGTAATCGACAACGAGATCCTCGGGTACCTGGACAGGGTCGTGAAAGGAATGCGAGCGAACTCTGAGACGCTCGTGGTCGATCTTGTGCGCAAGGTCGGCCATGGAGGGCAGTTCCTGAAGGAAGCACACACGTTGAAGGAGTTCAAGAGCGAGTATTGGATCCCTGACATATCGTCTCGTGCGGCTTTCGGCCGTTGGACACACAGGGGTGGCCAGGATATCGTGAAATCCGCCAGGGAAAAAGCTCGCAAGCTTCTCGGCGAGCATCATCCGCCAGAGCTGTTCGCAAGCACAAAAGAGGGACTGACACGGATCGTTAGGGATTTCGAAACGAGAGCTTGAGTACGGACTGAGCTGTCAGATACTCAGATCCTAAGAAGCCACCAGTTTCTTGAAGAGCTCGACTGCATCGACGGCATTGTCGCTGTAGCCTTCTGCCCCAATCTCGCGGGCCCATTCAGGGGTGACTGCGGCTCCGCCTACCGCCACTTTCACATTCTTCCGTATGCCCGCCTTTTCGATTGCAAGCACCGTATTCTTCTGTTCCGGAGTGGTGACAGTCAGCAATGCTGACATGGCAACTATTTGTGCTTTCGACTCCTTGGTCTTGTTCAGAAACTTGTCTGGGGGTACATCAACACCGAGGTCATTTACCTCGAAACCGGCTGCTTCCAGCATTACCGCTACAATGTTCTTTCCTATGTCATGGATGTCTCCGCGGACCGTGCCGATGACCACGATTCCAGTGCTTTTTCGGTGGAGCTTGCGTTGGAGGATGACTGGTCTGAGAACTTCAACTCCTGCTTTCATGGCTTCTCCAGCCATGACAAGCTCTGTCAGGAAGGCTTCTCCTGCGGCGAACTTGTCTCCGATTGTGCGAACGCCCTTCGCAAGGCCCTCATCGATTGCCTCAATGGGATCCATTCCAAGTTGAACTGCCTCTTGAGCGACGGCTCTAACTCGGTCCACATCTAAGTCAAGCACTGCTTTTCTTAGGTTCTCGATAACCTCAGACTTCGAACTCATCTCGATGGTACCCCTGTTTCGGCGCGCCACACACTGGAGGGTCTACCAATATTAGCCTTGGGTCTTCCGGCCACTTCACCACTTCTGAACGTCAAAGCATGCAAAGCTAAGAGATAGTGAGAAGAAATGCTGCCAATTGGTGGAGCTTTCTTTGCCTATGCAGATTCTTGACGAACTGGCCAGTTCGGTTGAGCAGATGGATCCCGACATGGTGATAGTTCTTTCTAAGCGTGCACTCGATGCCGATATCGATCCCGCAGATATTGTGGAGAACGGCATTGCGAAAGGTTTGAGGAGAGTCGGCGAAAGATTCGAGAAGGGCGAAGCCTTCCTAACGGACCTCGTTGGTGCAGCAGCTGCGGCCAAAGAGGCGCTGGAGAGCGTTCTACGGCCTGCAATGGCTAAGGCTCGGACGAGTCAGAGATCTTTTGGAAAAGTCGTTCTAGGAACGGTCTCAGGCGACATCCATGACATAGGAAAGAACATTGTAGCGGCAATGCTGTTTGCCTCAGGCTTTGAGGTGCTGGATCTGGGGACAGACGTTTCGGTTGGTGATTTTGCTTCGAAGTCAAATGAAGTTGGTGCTAGGATCGTGGGCGCTTCAGCTCTCCTGAGCACGAGCCTGCCGGTACAACGAGAGATCGTCAGCGAATTCGTCAAGAGAAGAATACGCGATCGGCACATACTGTTGGTTGGCGGAGCCCCTGCGACAGAGCAATGGGCGAAGGACATCAAAGCGGATGGGTATGCCCCGAATGCGGTTGATGCGGTTAAGCTCGTGAAGAGTCTGCTCGGTCTCAAATAGGATGGTTATGAGAAATGGTGAAGCGAGGAATTCGCGGCGGAGTATTCCGTCCACTTTCACGTTCGGACATCGAGGCAATTCATGGAGCTTCTTTGGAGATTCTGGAACAGCTTGGATTGCAGGTCAAGTCAAAGACCATAGTTGAGGTCTTCAAGAAAGGCGGAGCTGATGTCGATGAAGAGAAGAACAGGGTGAGAATCCCAGAGCACCTTGTCAAGGATTCCTTGAGCAAAGCTCCGAGGAAGGTGATCCTCGGGGGGCGAATCGAGGCTAACGATCTCGTGTTGGAAGATGGCAGAGCATACTTTGGGCTTGGAGGAACTCCTACCCCGTACACTCTTGACATAGAAAGCGGAGACTTCAGGCCGTCCACCAGCGATGACGTGATTAAAGCTAGTGTCCTTGGTGACGCACTGCCTAACATCTCATTTGTGATGTCGCTCGGCGGGGCGTCAGACGTGTCTCACGAAATAGCGTGGCTTCACGAAGCCTCACTCATGCTGAAGAATACTGAGAAGCCAATTGTGTATGCTGCAGCGGGAGCCGAAGGAGCCAGGTACCTGCTCGCAATGGGTGCAGCCGTCGCGGGAGGATTCGACAATCTTGCTCGCCGGCCAATCGTCACACTCTTCAGCGAACCGATTACTCCGCTTGTGATGCCTTCGATAAACGAAGCCGTTATCGAGTTTGCCAAGGCACGCGTGCCCGTGGCCTACGCTCCCGGACCCATGCCAGGTGCTTCAACCCCCATAACCTTGGCTGGAGAGCACGCAGTGTGCAACGCAGAATGCCTAGCAGGCGTCGTACTGGTTCAGTTGGTTTCTCCGGGTGCCCCGGTCCTATACGGAATTCATACGTCTGTGCTGGACATGCGGACCGGGAGCGTGTGTTACGGTGCTCCTGAGTGGGGCCTGGGTTGGCTGATTGTCGGACAGCTCGCTGAGTACTATGGTATTCCGACATTCGGCTCGGGTGGTGCGACAGACTCTAAGTGCCCAGACGCGCAGGCCGGGGCCGAGGCCTTCATGAATGCCTTCCTCAACACAGTGGCGGGCATTAATCTGATTCATAACTGTGGAACAATTGCACATGGTTCCTCGGGTAGCCTTGAGATGGGCGTCATCTGCGATGAAATCATCAATTACATCCAGCGGCTGCTAATGGAGATCGAGATCAGTGACGAGACATTGGCTGTTGATCTAATTCGACGAATAGGCCCCGCCGGGAGTTTCATGGCTGAGAAACACACCAGAACCCACTTGGACAAAGGTGCGATCCTTCACCCGAAGTTGTTCAACCGCCAAGCTATAGCCGACTGGAAAGCGAAAGGTCAGTTGAGCACACGAGATGAAGCAAGACTGAAAGTGAAGACCATTCTGCAAGAGCACAAGGCTTCGGCATTGCCTAGCGAAGTTCTTCAGCAAATCGACGAGATTCTAAGACAAGCGTCCCGGACGATGACGAAGTAGCACAGTCAGCGCGCACATCTTCGGAGAATAATGCATTAACGTTAGCGAATGCAACAATGGCCGCACACGGGGTGGATCAGTGTGCATTTCAAACTCCCATTCGGGCATCATCAGAACGTCGAGTTCGACGTACCAGACAAGAACCTTACTTACTACGTAGAGAGGAAGAAACTGCCGTCAGTCCCAGATGTGCGTGATTCGGTCTCCGAAGCGGTCAAGAAACCGATCGGAATGCCTCCTCTGAGTAAGCTCGCAAAGAGAGGCGACAAAGTGGTCGTCCTTGTTGATGACCTAACCCGTCCGACTCCCCAGGACGAGGTACTCCCGCCGGTCTTGGAAGAGCTCTGCGCTGGCGGTCTCAGTGCCGACAACGTGCAGATCATGATCGCTTTGGGAACTCATAGGCCGATGACGGATGCCGAAATTGTAGATCACCTCGGTCCGGAGATGGCTGAGCGATTCGAGGTAACCAACTCAGACTACAAGGACGAGAAGAGGCTAGTGAATCTCGGAACGACCGAACTCGGGATACCGGCTCTTGTGAACAAGACAGTGGTTAACGCAGACTTGGTGCTCGGTGTGGGGAACATTGTCCCTCACAACGCAGCGGGGTGGGGCGGAGGAGGAAAAATCATCCTGCCCGGCGTCTGCGGTGAAGATTCGGTCGGGATGCTCCACATCGCAGCAGGGAAAGTCAAACCGATTGGGAAACTAGTCGCGACGCTTGACAACCCAATGAGGCGAGATATTAACATAGTCGCCAGAAAAGCCGGTCTGAAAGCGATAGTGAATACAGTCCTCAACAATGAAGACAAAGTGGTACGAGTGCTCGCAGGCGATCCGGAGCAGGCCTTTAGTGAAGGCGTCGCAACGGCACGCCAAGTGTACTGCAAAGACGTGCCCGAACTTGCGGACATAGTTGTCTTCTCGACTTATCCGGCAGACATCGACTACTGGCAGGCCATGAAAGCTCTGGATTTCGCCCACGTTGGCGTCAGAAAAGGCGGAACGATTGTATTGCTCACACCTTGCACCGAACGAATCTCACCAACTCATCCAAGCTTCAAGGCTAGAGCCACGGAAAGCTACTCCAAGCTACTGGAGGCAGTAGACAGAAAAGAGTTTGAAGATCTTCCAGCTGCTGGGGCACTCTTGATGCACTCGCAGATGCTTGAACGCGCGAAGATCATCTGCTATTCAACCGGTTTCACAGAGGAGGACAAGGAAGCACTTGGCTTCGAGCATGCCTCAACCGCTGACGAAGCTGTCAGAATGGCATTCAAGAGACATGGAGAGCGCGCAAAAGTGGGAGTCATCGAGTGCGGAGAAGTCGTTCCCGTTGCCCCACGCTCGGACATCCGGGACGGCTAGAGTCTTCCCATAACCTTGAGAATTGCTTCCTCCGGCCCCGGAGGAACAAGTATCCAGTAGGCATGCAGCGTTTCCTTTCCAGTATTGATTATCTGATGCGCGGACTTAGCTGGGCCGTAGGCGATCGAGCCAGGCTCGATATCCGCTTCCCCCCCACCAACGATGACCTTTCCGTGGCCTCTAGTAACTATCCAGAACTCGTCTGTTTGTTCATGCATATGCAGGTCGCTCTTGCCTGTCGGCGGGATGGTGACTGTTCCGATCGAGGCTGAGCTTACTCCTTGGATCTTCGGTGAGAATAGGACCTGCCTGTGCCTCTCATAAGGTGGAGGAGTAGCCAAATAGTCGCTCTCCCAAGATTTCGCAACCAAAGGTTTCATGTCATCCTCGGCCTTCATTGGATCTGTTTTGCGGGAATGTTTGCGGTATTGCGATCCGTCTGCATAAGAAGACTTCTATATGGGTTCGCGGTCTACGTGCGAAATGCGGTGTCCAACAAATGGTCTCAGAGAAGAAATCTGAAGCCCTGTTTGAAAAGGCAAAATCTGTTACTGTTGGCGGCGTCCACGACGAACTCCGCTACACAGAACCTTACATGATGTTCTTCAAGCGAGCAGCCGGATCGAAACTCTACGACATCGAGGGCCGGACCTACACGGATTTCCTGCTCGGCTACGGACCATTGATCCTAGGTCATTGTCATCCGAAAGTCGTGCAGGCTGTGAAGAAGGCGGCCGCGAGCAGCGATCTCTGGGGAATTGGAACCACAGAAATGGAATACAAACTCGCGGAGAGAGTGACTCATCACATCCCTTCAGCCGAGAAAGTACGCTTCTGTAATGCAGGTAGTGACGCTACCTTCCACGCAATAAGACTCTCCCGTGCATTCACAGGGCGGAAGAAGATCCTCAAGTTCGAGGGAGGCTACCATGGCTGGCACGATTATGTCGACATAAGCGTGATGCCTCCTGCTGACAAGGTTGGAACTCCTTTTGCACAGTCAGCAGGGATCTTGCCGGAGGCCATGGCACAGACTATTGTGATTCCCTGGAATGATGTTGATGCGCTTGAGAAGACGATCTCGAAGCACAAGAGCGAGCTCGCTGCAGTGATCACCGAACCAATTCTGCACAACATCGGAGTTGTCATGCCAAAGGAAGGATTCCTACAGACCATAAGAGAACTGACCGAACGAAACGGCATCGTATTCATCCTAGACGAAGTCATAACTGCGTTTAGACACAGCCTTGGTGGAGCCCAGAAGCTCTT
>Ga0136653_10002272_pt1 | contig 10514 bp, 7 predicted proteins | sample LakKivw275mmetaG_FD_94866 | JGI IMG/M metagenome (GOLD analysis project Ga0136653, IMG submission 94866) | Anoxic lake water microbial communities from Lake Kivu, Rwanda to study Microbial Dark Matter (Phase II) - Lake Kivu water 275m metaG... | ecosystem: Environmental > Aquatic > Freshwater >... | reverse complement strand
TTTCTATTCAATAAAGAATATTCGGATTAAATGGTTGTGTCAATTCAATTTTAGTAAAGATTTTTGAATCGTGGATCGCGTATCGGTTGCGGTTCTCGCCTCTTCCAAGAGGGCCAAATGGGGTGGAATCAGCAAAAACGTCGATCCGAGACCCATGAATTCGTGGATTATTGCGATAGCACAATGAGTGCGGGGTATTGTCAAAGGATTTCTCGAAGGTTTGGACCGTGGGTTACGTTGGGGAGATGATTCGGAATTCTTGCGGTATTCGTTCCAACGCTTTTTTTCTTGCCGCGCCGACTGAGCTTCTTATTGCAAAAAGCGTTTGCATTCCCGGATGGTGGCGGCATGGATGTCGACAATGTCAGTGACGTTCGGGGCGTAACCGCCAGCCATCGCGATTGCGGTCGGGATCCTGCGAGCCACGAGATGATCGAGCACGATGCGGTCGCGCTCGATCAAGCCACTCTTGGTCAACCGCAACTTTCCCAGCCGATCTCCTTCAAAGGGATCGGCACCCGCCAAGTAGATCGCTAAATCGAAGGGTCCGGAGGCCATGACCGCTTCGAGCCCTTGTTGCAGCTTGATCAGATAAACCGCATCATCCGTTCCTTCGTCCAAGTCGACGTCCAAATGACTCGGATACTTGCGTACGGGAAAGTTCTTGGCGCAGTGAATCGAAAAGGTGAATACATTCGCGTCTTGGCCTAGAATCTCGGCGGTGCCGTTCCCTTGATGCACATCGCAGTCGATGACGCATGCGCGGGCGATGCGACGTTCCTCAAGGAGAGTTCGAATCGCGACGGCGGCGTCGTTGAAGACGCAGTATCCCTCGCCAGCACCTCGCATCGCGTGGTGCGTTCCTCCCGCGAGATTGACCGCGATCCCTTCTCCCTCCAACGCGGCTCGTGCGGCCGAGAGAGTTGCACCGGAACTGCGCCGCGACCGCTCGACCATCGCTTCGGACCACGGAAACCCGATCCGCTTTAACTCGGTTTCACTCAGCTCCCCTGCAAAGACCCGATCGACATAGGATGAGTCATGAGCTAGGCACAGTTCATTCCGAGTAGCGGCGGGAGGCTCGAGAAACACGTCATCTGCATGCACTGGATCGCTCACCAACCGATCGCGCAGCAAGCGATATTTGGACATCGGGAATCGATGCCCCGGTGGAAGTGGCAGCACGAACCGATCCGTGAAGAACAGCTTCATTATTCGTGACGCAGGGCTTCGATAGGATTCATCGCAGCGGCTCGCCGTGCGGGATACAAGCCGAACAACAAACCAACCCCCAACGAAATGAAGACCGACAACAGCACGGACCACCATGCGATTCTGGGCTCCAGTGTCAGAATCGTTGGAGGAAGCATCTCGGGCGAAATCATCAACAAGACATACCTAACAGCATAAAAGATCGGTCCGCACAGCAAACCGCACAATACCCCCAACAATCCACCGCTGCCGGTGAGCACCAAAGTTTCGACCAGAAATTGCTGAATGATGTGGCTGCGTTTCGCACCCAGTGCTCGGCGAATACCGATCTCGCGAGTTCGTTCGGTCACGGTTGCCAGCATGATATTCATGATTCCAATCCCACCAACCAAAAGGGAGATCCCGGCGATGATCACCAACATCGCATTGAACATCGATCGAGTCCTTTCTGCCTGTCGCAACAGTTCCTTGGGGACTACGACCGCATAGTCCTCTTCCGCATGATAGGTCTTGAGCAAGCGTTCGAGAATCGCTGCCGTTTCATCGACGTAGTCGATATCATCGATCGTCAGAGTGATTTGCGTCAGTTCGACAATCTCTCCCTTGAAATTGAAACCCTCGCCGGTTCGAGTCATGATCTGGTCGCCGACACGATGGCGAAATGTTTCGAGAGGAATATAAGCATCGAAAGCATAGTCTCTGGCTTCTAAGCTTCCTCCGATCGCCGCGGATGCACCTCGCGGTTTGGTCTGGCCGATGATGGTATAGACGTCGCTTTCCATCCGAACTTTTTGGCCAATCGGATTCTCGTAAGGAAACAACCGCTTCGCCGTTCCATCCCCCAACACCACCACATTTTCGCGATCGTCTCCTGGAGTGATCCAACGGCCGCGAGCGATCTCTAAGCGATTCAGATCCAGGTGATCAACCGTACAACCGACGAGATTAGCGTTGAGTATACGTCCTTTGGCGACGAATTCGCGTCTCAGTTCGCGAATGGGGACCGCTCGAACAATCGATGGGATGTTGGATAGGAACCGCTGGTAATCAGATCGCAGCAGTCCGTAACTCTTCACGCGATTCTTATCGCCACTCGACGACGTTTTGGGTTCGATGCTTCGAACGATGATGTTGTTGGCACCGAGCTCGAGAATCTGTTGTTGAGCTTGGTAACTGACTCCTTCCCCCATCGCCACCAACCAGATGACGGTGGTCGTACCGATGAAAATCCCCAGCGCAGCCAGCGAGGATCGCATCTTTTGCAGCATCAGGCTTTTTAGCCCGAGGCGGAAGGTTTGGGTAAACGTCCCCACGATCACGATCCCGACGTACTTGCCGCAGGTTGTTCCGGTTCACTCTTGGTCTTCGGTTCGATCGCAATCCGTTGAGCTTCTTCGACAAAAGCCAAGGGATTCAGGATGACTTCATCCCCTTCTTGAAGTCCATCCAGGACCACGTTGAATTGATCGTTCGTATCGCCGAGCCGCAGTACCCGCTTCTGGATCTCGGTACCGACCTTGACCCAGCAGAATGTGCCATCGGTTCCTTCGACGACTGCAGCGACTGGAATCGTCAAAGCGTCCTTATGTTCCGCAAGAACGATATCAACGATCGCGCTCATGCCTGGCTTGAGACCCGGATGGGGTTCCAGTTTGATCTTCGTATCGTACTTCACCAGATTCCCGGTCCACCATCCTGCGGGTCGCGTTACCTCTGCAATCTCGCTAACCTCACCTTCAAGTGTCAGATCTTGCAACTGAACGCGAGCCTTCATACCGACGCGAAGGCGATCGACTTTCGATTCATGGATTCCGACCTTGACCTGCATTTGACTGATGTCGGGAATCATCAGCAGTGTCTGCTGTTCGCGGACAATGGCACCTTCGGTGATGTCAGGGGTTTCTTTCCATGCAGCCATGGAGGGGAAGATGACCATGCCTGCGGTATCCGCTCGGATAACGCAATTGGATAGCTGCATTTTTTCGCGATCCAGTCGTGTCCGTTCCAGTTCCAAAGAGGCTTCGACGGACGCGAGCTTCGCTTTGGCCGCTCGAAGTTTACTCTCCAGTTCCTGGAGCGATTTCACCTTGTTGTATTTCTCGAGCGACACCAGGCGGGTCTTTTTGAGTTCTAGGTCTTTTCGGGCCGACTCGAGCGCGAATCGTTCCCCCTCGAGCTGCAGATCCTTTACCACACCCTTGGCAGTCAACCGCAGTGCGGAATCGAGCGACAGTTCCGCTTTGCGAACACCTTGTTCGGCTTCGAAGATTTCTTTCTCGACGCCGCTCTTTTCTTCTTGAAAGGTTCCTTCCAGGTATTCGGTGATGCTGGTCTCTGCGACGGCGACATCGCTTTCAGCCGCGATCTTGCTCGCAAGCGCGTTTTCGTAAACGATCTTCTGTTGAAGGATCTTGTCTTCGATCTGCGATTGGTCGAGCCGAACCAGTTCATCTCCAGGTTGGACAAGGGTCCCTGTTTCGATCACCCAAAGAACGGTGCTTCCGCCTTTGACCAAGCACTTGATCTCCTTGTTGTTGGAACTCTCCACGGCACCGTTCTCGGTTACGGTCACCGCCAGGGTTCCTCGGGCAATCGAATGGGTCAAGTGTTTTGCCGTAGTGTCGGAACTGAGGAAACGAGGGGCCAGTGCCCCAAGGGTTGCGGTCCCTGCGAGAAAGAGGGCGACAACTGACAATCCGACGATCCATCTGCGGACGCTTGATTTTGCGGGGCTCATAAGAAATCCCGGGGGGTTGGTAGAAAGGCGGGGTTGAGGTCTTGAAGTTGCGCATTTCGAGTTTGCCCCAAACCGAAGCGTAAGCGAGGGATGGAATTATGTCGATTGCGACGTCTTCCCTCATACGTCCCTCGCTCACGCGTCGGGTTGGGATAATCCCAGGCGAAATATCGACTGCAAGCAATCCTGAAATCCAAAATCGCAACTTTCAAGGCTGGAGGGGCGCATAGGATCGGCAATAAGAGGACCTCACTATTCTACTAGGAAGCCGGTGGCGGCACGGCAGTTTTTCCGTAACCGATTGTATCCCGACGTGAAATACGTCGCCCGTTCAGGAACAGGCCGATCCAAGTCGATCGCACGGCAACGTGATAAATCACGGAAAGTGGCACAATGGTGGCCATGGATATGGCGAGTACTTTCAGCCATGCTGGCCACGGGTAGGGCGATACCGACATCTGCAACCAGACCACCAGTGGCAGATGGGTAAGGTAGAGCCAATACGATGCATCCGACATGTATCGCACCCAAGGATACTCACGACTCAGACAGCTTCTGAACAACCCGATGCACCCGAGTGAGGCGGTCCAGGCAAAGATCGATTGCCCAAGAACCGCCGCAGGACGCTGCCACTGCTTTTCGAGGATCGAATCGCGCCAGCCCAACTTCCCACCCGTCAACTCCAAGGCCACGGGAAAGATCACAAGAAACGAGATTGGCAACAGCCAACGCCATGATCGTCCCAGTTTCCCCTGCTGATCGTCAGCAAGATAGTATCCGATACCAAACGCGAAGAAGATCGCATAAAACCCAAATACATGACCGAGCGGCAACAGACCGACCGATGTATCCGGTCCGAACAGCCAACCCGAGCCGTCAAAGCGCGAGATCGGTAGCGTTGTCAGCAAAATACATCCGGCCACCACCCAGGGCGCAATTGCCCATGACCAAGATCGAGGTCGCCAAGGGACGAACCCGATGATCCATGCGAACAACGCAAGGATCACAACGTACCACCACAGAAACCAGAGAAACCACAGGAACGAAAACACGGGAAGGTAAAGGAGAAGTCCTAGTACCGCTTGCCACTGAAAGCCGGATGGCTGTGGCGAAGTCGATTTGGCATCCGATAAAGGGTTGAGCACCTTGGCTCCGTTGCGTTCCAATTCCGCGATCACCAGTTTGCGGCCCGCCTGTACATCGGCCAAGTCCACCTTCAACAAAAGAATGTCTGCGATGAAGGGGACGAAGGACAAATCACCCCGGCCGGCAGCTAACGGAGTCTCCCCGGACCGACTGACTGCGTTGATATCGGCTCCTCTTTCTATCAATAAACTCGCGATGTCCCGGCGTCCAAAGAAGGCGGCAGCATGCAGCGCCGTATTCTGATCCTCCGACCGGACCGAGGGATCGCAACCCGCATCGAGCATCATCCGAACCGAGGCGGTATCTCCAACCAACGTTGCCCAGGCGAGGGGAGTGATTCGATACTCGGGGTGCAGCGAACCTAGGTCGATTCCTTCGTCCAAGAATCGCTTGACTTCCACACTATCCAGTTTGCGAATCGCAGTCCAAATATCAGCGTTTGAGGCCAGCTTTTGTGACTGTGCGATGCGTTCTGCGACGGTGCGTTCTGCGGCGGCGCGTTCCATCGCTTTGCCGATCATCCAATTCGAAAACGGAACGATCGTGAAAAGGCCTACGATGCATGGCAACAGGACTCGACGAAAGCGATGCCAGACCAAGTTCTTCATCCCCTTGGATTTCCAAAGCATCGCGGTAAAGAATCCACTCACGATAAAAAATAGAGGCATCCGAAATCCGTGGACTGCTGCTTGAAAGAGGTACATCGCTCGACTGGCGGATGCATCCTGCACAAACCATGGAAACCCCAACGCTACCGACAACGCTGCGTGATAAAAAATCCCCAGCAACATGGCAGAGGCTCGCAATGCGTCGAGGTCATTCCGTCGGTTTCGATCCGAAGCCTGCTTTCTTTCCGGATTGATGGTAGCTTGCATAGACTTGGGATGACGGGATCGACGAAGATTGAAGGTGACGTACTATAATCTTTGAGTGCTCCAATCGTAGACGACCCGAGCCATAGGTATTCGCTGAAAAGACAAACTTCTTTGTATCGAAGTGTATCCATGAATACATCCGCTGTTCGAACGAAGATCCTACTCGTCGAGGATGAACCGGACTTAGGTGCGATGGTGTCCGACTATCTGCAGGAGCATGGCTTTGACGTGACGTTAGAGACGCGAGGCGATCGAGCGGTGGATCGCATACTCAGCGAGTCTCCCGATGCAGTGATCCTCGACATCAATCTTCCCGGTTGCGATGGTTTCGAAGTATGTCGACGTGTGCGAGACCAGTATGCAGGGACGATCGTGATGTTGACTGCACGGGCGAGCGAGGTAGATGAAGTATTGGGTTTCGAATGTGGAGCGGATGATTACTTGGCCAAGCCGGTCCGCCCCAAGGCACTTCTTGCTCGAATGCGAGTCCATCTCAGGAAGCATCCTATCGCAGACGATGCGACAGTCAGTCCGATTCGCGTTGGATCCTTGTTGATCGATCCTTCGCGTCGGTTGGTGCAACTCGACCATCGCGAGATCGAGATTTCGAGCGCCGAGTTTGATGTGTTGTATTTATTGGCTTCGAATGCGGGCAAGCCGCTCAGTCGCGCGGATATTTATCAAGCTATTCACGGTGTGAAGTTCGACGGTTTGGATCGATCGATCGATTTGCGGATATCGCGTCTTCGTAAGAAACTCGGTGATGATCCGCTCCATCCGAAACGGATCAAGTCCATTCGCGGGACCGGGTATCTTTTATCGTTGGAACCCTAGCGTTGGTATTATGACTCAGCTTTTTGTTCGTTTCTATCTCGGCGTGTTGGCGGTCTTGTTTTTGGCTTGGTGGATCTACGGCTACGTTCTGCAAGCGCGGTATGAAGCGGATCGCTCTCGCGTGGTGACCGAAGCCCACGGAAGCGGGCTCCGTTTGATCGCTGACGATTTGCGGAAACTGCCGGCTGCGGAACGGGCCGCAGAGTTAAAACAACTCGCTAAGGATTTTCGCTGTCCATTGGAAATTCTGTCGCTCGAGGATCTACCAGCGGAATATCGAGCATCGATGACTCGGCCTGATGCGTCATCCTACCTGCGTTGGGACAAGGAGCGAGATGGAGTTGCCGTCGTGATCGACGATGCGACATATCTCCGGATGGGGCCCTTTCCAAACTATGATGTCTTCGCGATCGAGGATTCGATGCGAGGTTGGATGCGGGCCGTAGTGGGTCAACTTCGGGCGACTCAAAAGCCCTTCGATCAAGGAGTTGCCGAGCTCCAGTCTCGATTCAATCTTCGCTTGAAAGTGGAGCGTATCGATGCGATACCTGAGGATGCAGCCGCTCGCATGCGAGGGGACCGCGACGTGGTCTTTTTTTCTAAGGCGAACGAATTGTTCTTCGTTTCGACTCCCATTGAAGATACGGGAGCCGAGGGTGCTCTTCTGACCGTTGGCCCGTTTCCGAAGTTTAGCCGCGAGGAGCAACCCGCCGCTACAACCACGTTAGCTCTAGTGTTGCTACCCACGGCGTTTGCGATCTTGATGCTCTTGCGTCCTGTTGCAAATCAGCTTCGCCAAGTGGAGTCCGCTGCACAATCGATCGCTCAGGGGAATCTTCAATCGCGAGTCGACGAGCAACGCATTGGTTCCGCACGCAACTTGGCGAAAGCGTTCAATCAGATGGCCAACCGCACGGAAACTATGGTTCGCACACAGCGGGAACTGCTTCAAGCCGTATCGCATGAACTAAAGACTCCGTTGGCCCGCATCCGTTTCGCGATGGATCTCGCGTCGACCGCATCGGACGAATCGGAGAGGAACACACGTCTCAAGGCGATCGACAAGGCCGTCGAAGATTTAGATGGTTTGGTTGATGAGTTGATGAACTATGTTCGCATGGAGGACACGTCGGTCGCGATGCGTCCGGAGAGCGTTTCGATTTGCGAGATACTCGAGGGCTTGTTCGATCGGTATAGAACGCTTCATCCGGATCGCGAGTTTCGATTGCAGCCAGGTTCGATCGGAGAGTCGCTGCATGTCTTGGCGGACCGAACTGCGCTGTACAGGGCGCTTGGCAACCTGATCGGCAATGCGGCTCGTTTTGCGAAACGACACGTGGTCGCATCAGTATCGAGAGATGGCAATTGGGTGATCGTCGATATCGACGATGACGGTCCTGGTATTCCCAAGGCGGATCGATCTCGCGTTCTCGAACCCTTTGTTCGTCTAGAAAATCAGCCAATTTCAACTGGAAATAGCACAGGTGCTGGTGTCGGTCTCGGCCTAGCGATTGTGCGGCGGACCATGGAGCAACACTCTGCCAAGTGGGAGATTGGAGATAGTCCGCAAGGGGGTTGCCGAGTGCGGACCTATTGGCCTGTGGCGTTACCCTAAACGGTGCCGAGTATGGTAAACTGCGGGGCCATGCGAATGATCTCCATCTCACTTTTCTCTCACGAAAGCGCAGCGTCATGCCGGTCATTTTGAAAACATCCCACGGTGATATCACGTTGGAACTTGACAGCGAGGCGGCTCCGATCACCGTCGAAAATTTTCTGAAGTATGCTCGAGATGGGCATTACAACGGAACCATCTTCCACCGTGTCATCGAGGGTTTCATGATTCAAGGTGGCGGTTTTTCATCCGACATGAAGCAGAAATCGACGCGATCGGCCATCAAGAATGAGTCGTCCAATGGACTTAGTAATGTCAAATACACGATCGCTATGGCCAGAACCAGCGTTCCCGATAGTGCCACGAGTCAGTTTTTCATCAATACCAAGGACAATCTCTTCCTCGACCGAGCCAATGCGCAGGATGGGGTGGGTTACTGCGTTTTTGGAAAGGTCACTTCGGGCAATGACGTCGTCGACGCGATCGAAGGAGTCGACACGACCCGTCGCGCAGGGCATTCCGACGTTCCGGTCGATGCCGTCGAAATCCAATCGGTAGAAGTTTCGGAGTAGTCTCAAGACCGCAGCACTCCTGCGCTGGATCGACGGTATGCAGTGGGATGTAGGCTTGGGACGCGCCGTCGCGCATACATTGCTGGTCAGTGGCGGTGCAGCCTTGCTCGCTACGGTTCTCGCCGTGATTTTATCGCACGGCATCTACTTGGCGCGCATCCCATTCGGACGATTGTGCGCTGGATGGATCAGTAGCATGTTGTTGATCCCTGTCTATGTTCAAGCGACTGCATGGAGCGCGGGGTTTGGTATTCAGGGTTGGCTCCGGCTTAGTCAAGTCGATGCGGCTCGGTATCCCTGGTGGGGCATTGCCTCAGCTATCTGGATTCATGCCGTGGCGGCGCTTCCGGCATGCTTTTTGATCTTATCTTATGGTTGGCATCGCGTGCGCGATGGAACGTTTGAACAGGCTTGGAGCGAGCTGGGGCCTGGGTATGTAGCTACTCGAATTCTTCCCGTGAGATTGGTGCCGTGGCTCATCGGTGCATTTCTCTGGACGTTTTGTATGGTTCAAAACGACATGGTAGTGACCAATCTCTTCCAAGTCCCCACGCTGTGCGAGAGCGTGTACCAGCAGGTTCAGTTTGGCAAGCTGCGCTGGGGGCCGATTGGGACCGCGTGCTTGATTGCGCTGATCAGTGGCTTGTCTGTCGCCTTGATGGTGTCTGGTAGTCAACGCTCGACGAGATCAGTGAACTCGATTTCGAAGGCGAGCTGGGATCCGGTCCTCGCAACGCGAAAGGGTGCGACATGGATGGTGTCGATTCTCGTTTGGAGCATCGCCACAGTTACCGTGGCTCTACCATGGTTGGGGATGATTTTTCGGATCGGGATTGAATCGCGGATGATCGATGGCCAAGCCGTGAGGGGGTGGAGCGCGAATGCATTTCTATCGAGCTTAATGCATGTGCAAGATTATCGCATCGAAATCGGTTGGAGCTGCGAGCTAGTGTTTTGGACTTGCCTTGTTTCAATGGCACTGGCTCTTGGGCTTATTACATGGATCCCGTTTCGGGGCGGGTCGGCTTGGGTTCTGGGAACCATGGTCTTTCTCTTGGCATTGCCAGGGCCGATTGTGAATCTGAGTGTGTCGTGGTTGTTCAATACGGCGATGCCTCCATCGCTTCAGTTCCTCGGCGATCAGACGCTGCTGGGTCCGATCTTGGCATTGCAAACGCGATGTTTGCCGGTCGTTTACGGCATCCTGTGGCTAGCTAGGAGCAAATTCGAGAGTCAGCATGAAGCGTTGCTGGCGATGGATCAGTCACTTCCGATGTGGCTTCGCATTTGGATTTGGCTTTGCTATGCGAGGATGGCGATCCTGGTGAGTGCATTGGCATGCGGGATGATTGCCTTTGGAGACCTCGCATCCTATTTGTTGGTACAGCCGCCAGGAGTGACCACGGTCGCGATGCGGATGTTCGAGTTACTGCACTACGGGATTCGGAACCGCGAGGCGAGTTTAGCCTTGTTGTTATCAGCGATCGCCGTTCTGCCGAGTTGGTGGCTGGCGCGACGGGTCG
>Ga0136653_10002270_pt1 | contig 10515 bp, 8 predicted proteins | sample LakKivw275mmetaG_FD_94866 | JGI IMG/M metagenome (GOLD analysis project Ga0136653, IMG submission 94866) | Anoxic lake water microbial communities from Lake Kivu, Rwanda to study Microbial Dark Matter (Phase II) - Lake Kivu water 275m metaG... | ecosystem: Environmental > Aquatic > Freshwater >... | reverse complement strand
GGATGAAGCACTGCAACAAATCTATCGTACTACCACTAAGGGTGAACGGTGGGAGGTGGTTGAAATACCTGTTCAGCATGTTGATGGTTCTGTCCGAATTCTACTCTGGAATTCAGCAACGCTTTTCGACGCAGATGGAGAGACTCCTGTGGCAACTATTGCTCAAGGTCAGGATATTACCGAGCGTAAAAAAGTGGAGCAAATAAAAGACGAGTTCATCGGCCTTGTTTCACACGAACTAAAGACACCAATAACGGTTGTGATAGGTTCTGTCTACACTGCCCTTAGCCGCGGCATATCTAGGAAGGAAATGCAGCTGCTGTTGCGTGACGCCGCTTCATCGGCTGAATCATTGGCAACTATTGTCGATAATTTACTTGAACTGTCGCGTGCCCAAGCGGGTCGCCTGCAAATGAGAGCAGAGCAGGTGGATATCGCTGGGACTATACGGGGCGTTATAGAAAACCTAAAAGGCAAGTCTGAGATACATAAGTTGCTCACAGACTTACCTCAAAACCTACCTAACATACTTGTTGATAAAGTACGCGTTGAAAGGATATTGCACAACCTGGTAGAGAATGCAATCAAGTATTCTCCGGGCGGTGGCGATATTATCATATCGGCACGACAAGAAAATGGTCGTATTGCAATAGCAGTCAAAGATCAGGGATTAGGCATTTCGCCGGATGACCAGAGCAGGATATTCCAACCTTTCGAGCGGTTGGACAAAGCAGATATCATGGGTGGGGTTGGGCTTGGATTAAATGTCTGCCGCCGTCTGGTTGAGGCTCACGGAGGCCGTATCTGGATTGAATCGGAGCCAGGTAAGGGCAGTACATTCCTTTTTACTCTGCCACTTACTTAGGTAATATGCCGCTTCTATTCTTGTTATATTACAGAATCAATTCTCTTAACCAGCTCGTCCGGCCTGAACGGTTTGGATAAAAAGATATTCGCGCCCAGACTGAGTGCTTTCTCGGCTGAGGAAGCATGAGCACTTATGGAAATGACCGGAAGTTTTGAGGTGGCACGCAATCTTTCTAAAACCTCAAAGCCGTCAACAGGCGACATCAAAATATCTAAAATCACGATGTTCGGATTTTCTGACTTGACCAATTGTAGCGCTTCCTCACCGGAAGTGGTTGTGACAACTTCGTAGCCGGCTAACCTGAGGCTGGAACTAAGGAACCTGAGTATCTTCACGTCATCGTCTACTACCAATACACGTATTTTAGAGCCTTCCATATTTGTTAATGTATTCGAGGCCTTTCTCGATGACTGTAAAGGCATGGAAACCTCCTGATCAGAATACTTCATTCGAATTTTCGTATGGTATCACACAAAATATTAAAAAGTCATAAAATTTTACGCGATTTTATAAAATAATTTGGATAAATTGATAAGTTGACATAAAAGAGAGAAACCAGCGCTGGTCACTACGCTGGTCTCTCAGTTTGGTTAAGGGGGCGATGAAATCGCTCCTACTAATTAGAACGAAATTTGTCGGTAAAAGTTTATCTAATATTAGAGAATCTATTTATTCGGTGGCATCGCCACGAGGTCTCTGACGTCACGTTTGGTGTTGAGGATATCTGACCACAAGTCCCCCCTCTTTTTCAGCCTTTTAGGGACTGTCATAATGTTAAAGTCAGATGGATAAACTCTGCCCAGCTCATTCCAGTGTAGCGGCATGGAAACGGTGGCATTGGTAGAAGGACGTGGAGAGTAGGCTGCAGCCAGAGTTTTGCCTCGAACGTTCTGGTTATAGTCGACGAAGACTTTTCCGGTGCGCTTCTCCACGGGCCACTCCATAGTGATATCCGAGGGGTGGATCTGCAAGACAAATCGACCAATTGTTTCCGCGCTTGAGCGCGCCGCCTTATAATCCAGATTTCTGACGATAGGCACATAAATGTGCAAACCGGTTTTTCCCGAAGTTTTTACAAAAGCTTTGAGTGATAGTTTATCGAGGGACTCTTTCAGCCATTTGGCTACTTCACATACCTTATCGAATGCTTTCTTGTTAAACTCCGGCTCATCACCTGTCTTTTCTTTGCCCGAATAGATATAAGGATCGAGGTCGAAGATGATGAAGTCGGGGAAATCTAGCAGATAGTCCGTATCTTTAGTAGTCATGTCCGGTTCCGCCGCGATTCGTGAGAACCAGGCATGGAATTCTATGTTGGCTTGTTGCCCCAGCCAAATAAGCGTCGATAGGTTCTGGCAGACCAAGTACTCCCGCACGGTGCCTTCCTCTTCCTTGATATTTACTCTTTCGACGAAATCAGGTATAGGATTATTCCAGTGCTTCTGCCAGAAATGCTCGCCGGATATGCCATTCGGATACCGGCTAAGGGTCAGCGGGCGATCTTTCAAATGAGGTAGGAAATAGGATGAAACGGAGGCCAGATAGGTTAAAAAATGCCGCTTAGTTAGCGGTTTTTGGCCTCTGGTAGCTGGCCATAACGTTTTTACGAGGTTAGTAAGACTGATACGGTTGCCTTCGATTTCTATGACGAAGCTGTCCGAAGCCTGTTGTAGCTGTTCTAATAATTTTGTTGAATTTTCGTTCGGATCCGTATCTGTTGGTTTGCCTGATATCGTGCTTACTAGATGCACCTCAGCAGGCGCTTTATCCTGCCGAAGCCGTAGAAAGACTGGGATTCTCAATCGGCCGTCCTGCGTCCATTCAGAGAACTTAACTTCTGCTACTAGTTCGGGCTGTACCCAGACAGTCCGGCTGTTGGTAGATGGCACCTCTGCAAAGGGGCACGAGTCAGTTTGCAGCGTTCCAAGACGGTTCATAAGTTCACTGCTGGATTCATCGTCGAAGCCAGTGCCAACGTGACCGGCAAATACAAGCCTGCCTTTTTCGTCGTAGTAGCCGAGCAGCAACGATCCGAAAGTATGAGCCCGACTTCCCTGACCTTTGGTATAGCCTCCGATTACGAACTCATCGGAGAGCACTGACTTTATCTTGAGCCATTTACCGGACCGCTCACCGGATTCATATAGGCTGTCCAATTGTTTGGCCATCACGCCTTCAAGCCCATTATCGACGGCCGCATGATATAACCGCTCTCCGTCTGATTCGAAGAAGTCGATGAGCCTGATACTGTTGGAAGGTTTGAACACACTGCCAAGTAGTTCCTTGCGGTGGCGCAAAGAGACTCCACGGATGTCATAGCCATCGAGGTACAGTATATCGAAAATGTAGTAAATCAGCGGGATATTGATCTTGGCTTCGGCATCAGCATGGTTTACAGACTTGAGGTAGTTTTGAAGGCATTGGAAACACTGGTGCCCTTTTTTATCCATGGCAATTATTTCGCCGTCGAGTACAAGTTCGGAAACCGGCTGACGGCTAAGGTCGGTGACCAGGGATGAGTAATGCTGGGTCACGTCTATGCCACTCCTGGATAACAGCCGGACCTTGCCGTTCTGTATATGAGCCAGGATGCGATAACCATCCAGCTTGGGTTCGAATATCCAACCAGGGCTGGAGAAAGGGGCTTTGGCCAGACGCGCCAGCATGGGCTTGGCAGCATGAAGAAACGGCGCCGGATGGGTGCCAGGTGCTCTTAGCGGGTTGAATGGTGCCAAATTTGAGTTTGTATTAACTCCTGCTTTGACCTCTTCAATAGTACGCCCTGATAACACTGACCGTTCCATATCGAGTACATCGCCTTCCGCACTGGCATATTCGTCATTGTGCTTCATCAGTAACCAGCTGTTGTCTCCTCTCTGTACTTTTACCAGCGTCCATGAACCCTTGAGCTTATGGCCGCGCAGGTAAAAGGATATTTTGCCTCTCTCTAGTCCCTGCCTCATCTCTTTTTCCGACTTAACACGGTCGTTGAATAATAATTTGCCGCCTTCGTCCGGAGAATATGTGCCCGCATCCCAGACGATAACCTCACCCGCTCCATATTCACCTTTTGGAATAACGCCCTCGAATGTGGCATAGTCGATGGGATGGTCTTCAACCATTACGCCGAGCCGTTTTGTGCCAGGGTCCAGCGAAGGCCCTTTAGGCACCGACCATGACTTCAGCACGCCGTCCAGTTCCAGTCTGAAATCATAATGAAGCTGACGAGCCCTGTGTTTTTGGACGACGAAAATCAAAGGCCCTTTGTTGCCACGTAACTGTGCCTGTGGTTCCGGCGTCAAAGTGAAATCTCGCTTATTCCTATATTCTTTAAGATTGGAGCTCATATCTATATGTTATAATAGCGCTGAAACGCTGTCTACAGATATGGAGTATGGGACGAATTCGGCTTGGGATATCCACGTGGTCAACCAGGGAAATTGAGAAGAGCGGTTTCTATCCAGCACAAGTCAAGTCGGCCGCGGACAGACTGAACTTTTACGCTTCACACTTCAATGTTATGGAAATCGATTCCAGCTATCATTTCTTCCCTACCGCTCATAATATAGAACTCTGGCTATCAAGCACGCCTGACGATTTCGCCTTTGATGTCAAAGCTTTTAGCCTGCTTACCGGTCATCCCACGGCTCTTGATTCAATACCATCGACTATAAGAGATAAATACAGCAACCGAATTCAAGCAAAAGGAAACATCTATCCGCACCACATGCCACCTGACGCCATGGATGAGTTTTGGACCATTTTCGAGCGTACTGTTGGGCGCTTCCATGAAGCGGGAAAGCTTGGAGCGGTGCTATTTCAATTTCCACCCTGGTTTCACCCCGAGCCGGTTAACTATGAATATATAGCCGAGTGCCGACAAAGACTGGCAGCGTTTCAGGTCGCTGTCGAGTTCCGTGTAGGTAGCTGGCTAGAGGGACACGGGGAGGAAACTCTAGGATTCTTGCGTGAGCAGGATATAGCGCTGGTCTGTGTGGATGAGCCGCAAGGTTTCAAATCCAGCGTTCCGCCAGTGGCTGAGGCGACGTCACGTCTGGCTATCGTAAGGTTTCACGGCCGGAATAGCCGGACCTGGGAGAAAAAGGGGATTCCCGCCGATGAGAAATTCAACTATCTCTACACAGAAGAAGAATTAAAAGAGTGGCTGCCCCGCATCCAGCACCTGTCCCAAAATGCCGAGGTTCATGTCATTTTCAAGAATAAGCATGCCGATTATCCGCTCAGGAATGTCCAGCAGATGCAATTCTTGCTTAGTATGATTTAATCAGACCTCTGGCTCTGGCAATTCTAACTTTTAACTTTAGAGGCAGCTAAGCTCGCCCTAAGCGCAGCCATCAGGTCGGCCATTTCCACCTTAGCCACAGAAGGAGCAACTATTTTTTCACCCTTGACCTTGGCCTCAACCAGCTTCTTGAGAGCTTCCTGATATTCATCATGATAGTCCTCTGGTCTGAAGCTTTTAGCCATGGCTTTGATTAAAGAAATCGCCATATCTAGCTCTGCCGAAACAGCTCTAGTTTCGGGTACATCAAACTCCTCTCGGCCAATAATTTCGCTTTGATAATGAATGGTATGTAGTGCCATGATTTGTTCTATAGGTCTCAGGCAGCATAGATGCTTGCGGTGTTGGAACGACACTTTAGCAATACCAACCTGCCCCGTTTTTTTGAGAGCCTGGCATAATAGCTGGAAAGGTTTGATGCCCAGTTCCTCAGGCTCGATATAATGGCTGCCATAGTAGTATATGGGATCGATTTCATTCGCGTTAATAAAGCACTGAATATCAATGCTATGCGTGGTCTTTATAGGCACCTTCTGGAAATCGCTCTCGTCCAGGACGACGTACCGGTCTTTGAACACCTCGTAGCCTCGCACTGTGTCTTTCAAGCTGAAGTACTCGTTATCGATATCGCAATGCAAGACTTGTTTTGGGCGAGTCAAGCATTTTTTATGCAGTAAATGAAAGCTCAACGGTTTGGTTTCCGTTGCTACGTACATCCTGACTGGTATGGCAACCAGTCCAAAACTGATAACGCCTTTCCAGAATGCTCTTCGCATAATTCACCTCCTGTGATTTAAGGGTCTCTAAGAAATAAGATAACACAGAAGGTGAGTAATAGCTATGTTGGAGGTGTAACTATCACTAAATTTTAGAATATACACGTCCCAGTAAGGGAATCTTGATTTGAATAGCTCCAGAGGGACAGGTTTCCTGACAGCAAAAGCATCGAATACAGTTGTCGTAGTTATGTTTCGGTGGCCGGGATCGGTCATTATTGTTCCAGTCGACTGCCTTTGGCTGAACGGGGCACATCTTAACGCAGACACCACAATTATCACACTTAGCGGTATCAATTACCGGCCGATGGGTTATCATGTTTTTAATTAAGCTATTAAACCGACCGCCCGAACTATGGACAGGGCGAGTCCGGTTTACGTCGAATTCAGGTGTGAAAAAGGAGTCAATGTTCTCGCCTACCAGTTCGATGTTCTCCGAATGATATGTACCAAGACCCGCACCTTCACCTGCGACATTGGTGGGTACTAGAGCGGGATCGAGATTGATAATTCGGCAAGCTGTAGCATCCAGGGCTATTGGGTCTGTAGAGAATAAAAGGACGCTTAGTTGTTTCAAATTCCCGCTTCTGGGGCCGTTGCCTTCCATCGCGCTGACCCCATCCATAATATAGAGACGTGGGCCTATCAGTGTATTCAAATCGACCAGCATTTTGGCAAAGGCATAAGCATCTGGTAATTTTACGTGATATTGACTCTTGAGCAGGCCTGGTATGCAGCCGAACTGATTTTTCACCGCGCCGGTGAGCAGCATGAAACCATGCGTTTTGAGCCTGGGTAAACTTATCAAGCCGTCGCAGCCCAATATGCCATTGGCAATCACGAATTTCTTTATTAACTGGGCATTTTTATGAGTGACCTCTTTACCTGAATCAAAATCGACTAGTTCAAGCCCGAGCTCATCACCGATGCGCTTCAAGCCAGCTCGTCTTAAGTTGCCCTCACATTTACCAAAGGCTGGCGAGTCGCCGTAGCAAACGTGAGCCCCGGCTTTTTTAAAAAGGTCACCAACGGCTCTAAATACGGAGGTATGCGTGGTCACGCCATTGTCAGGGCTGGTGCCTATCAGGACATTGGGTTTGAGAAGTATGCGCTCCCCAGCTTTGCCGAAACGAGACAAGCCGCCCAGAAGGTCGAGTCCTTTAATGATGGACGCCAGGACTTCATCTCGATCGTAGGAGTTGCATTTGACGAGAGCGACTTTTGATTTTGGCATGCTCTCTGAATGTTAAGAAACTGGCGGATGGATGTCAAAAAGTCGACGCTACCAGAGATTAAGCCTGGCTGTCTTTTTTCAGTATGTAGTCCCGGATGATTTTAAGGGAGGCTTCAACCAGCCTTGGTTCTATGTGTTTGGAAAGGTCATTGCTCGTGTGGTATACCAGACCCTTATCAAATTGGCGAGTGTCAAAGTTGATACCTGCCATATTTATGGCTTCGACGCCCAGTTTACCGAATTCAGCAGCATCGGTGGCACCGGCGCCGAAAGGCACAATGCCGGTACCGGTCTTATATCCAAGGCCGTTGGCGACATCAACGCAGTCTTGCGCCATGGTAAGTGAGAGCTTCACAGAGCCATTCAGGTCCTTTGTCATAAAACGGAGATCTTTCAGTTTGTACAACGTATCGATATTGAAGACATAAGTCTTTGTATTTAATAATTGCCAGCCATGCTTCTGGCAGAAGTCTCGCGCGCCTCTTAGGCCGGCCTCTTCTGCATCGAAAGAAGTTACAACAAGGCGGGTATGGCGCATCGGATTTTGACGGCTTTTTTGTGCCTGGTGGAATAGCCTTGCGGTCTCAGCGGCTATGGCTACGGCAATCATGTCGTCGCCAGCAGCTGGAGATACCTGTCTCGTCGTGAAAAACGCCAGCGGCAGCTGAAAAATACCGAGTACCATTAATATTACGGGTACCCACCAGGCAAACATTAAATTAAAAAAGGCCAGGACGGAGTCGGCCAGTGCAACCAGAAAGGCAAGCAGTAAAAGAAGTATGCCGGCATTGATTAAGAGCGCATAGTATTTGGGTATGCGAGCCAGTAACTGAAAGACATAGGCAGCATCATGGTGTGCACTGATTATTATTTGCTGCTTCACTTCGCCTTCGGGTTCGATGGAGCCAAACACATTTAGGCCGGTGGCTTTGGGAAAGTATGAGTCGAGCAGCTCCCAATAGCGGACGAACTGCGCGTAAAACATGAAAATCGCAATCGCGTAGACAACCAGCGCAGTAAGGGGGAAGTCGAAAAATAGTAAGACGGCACCGATAAAGTAGAGGATAACCAGTACGGGAATGTATTTTAGGAAGCTCTTGGGGTGGATGACGAAATCTTCTATGTGTACCGAGCCTGGATCGCAGTACTTGGCAAATTCCTGTTTAATCCGCTCGGCGGTTTTGTGACAGGCTTCAGTGCCTGCCAGCCGGTTGGGATAGCCCTCTACAATTTCATCGGTGAACTTGTATACGTGGCGGACATGATTTTTGGTAATTCTTAGGCCGGGGGCTTTCATGCCGTGTAAATGTTAAAGTACTTAGCCCCTAATGTCAATGCGGTATAGGAATCAGTGTGTAAACTCAAGCTCGGCATGGCAGGAAAGATACAGGCCCCAATGTGGTAAACTATAACTGAACGGAGTTTAAGGAGGACGTTTATGGCAACAAAAGATGAATACAAACGTCAGTTAACTATTCTTATAATATCTTTTCTGGCCGGCTATTTAGGACTGGATCGTTTTTATCGGGGAGAAGTGGGGCTGGGCGTAATTAAGCTGATAACAATTGGTGGCTTCGGCGTCTGGTATCTGGTAGATCTGGCTATAGCCGCCTACAGATTCGGGCAGGTCAGCTAAAAAAGTTATGATTAAAAACTAAAGGTCAAAAGTAATAGATAATCTATCACTTTTCGTTCATGTCGCTGGATTCAGTACACGCCCCAGGAATATAATCGTCCCGGTCTGAATATCTCGAATGAGAAAGATAAAAGGCCGATTTATATCCATGGTAATTATCTCTTCCGGCGGCGGTGCGCTGGTAACACCGACGATAACAGCTGTGGCAGCAGCGGCCTCCGTGCCAGCTTCGTCAACTGCAACGAAAGCCTGGTGAATAACGTCGGATATAAACAGATCGCATTTACCGTCCATGCCGGAAAAATTTGCATATTCGGCGGAACAATCGGTAGACAGGGGCGGATTGAATGCCACCGGCATACCCATCTGGCTCAATGCCTTGTTTAAATTGAAACTGGATGTGAATTTTACTTTGGGCATGCTCAGGATAACCTTTTTATATTCAAGTGACTGAATAATTCCCGCGACTTTGCCAGCATCAAGTGATTCTTCGAACGACGCAAACTGACCTTCTTTCGGCAGCAGAACTACCATAGAGAGCTCGCGCCCGTCGTAGGGCAATTCTATGGCCTGATAATCGTTGCTTTCTGCATATTGAAACCGTTCAGTTTGATGCATCATAGGCACTGTGACCTCTTTGCCACCGAGCAAATGGAAAGTATCATCTGCGGTCGCTTCCCTATGGAATTGATACTGCCAGGCAGCATTGAAATAGATAGCATTGGTCAGAACCAGGCGGGTAAATGCGTTGATAGCGCCCCGTGGAATCAGGTCTTTAATTTTGCCTTCCGTCTGGTCGCTCACCCAGTCGTTGATGGTTACGCGTGACGGTTCCGGTTCGCCCCTGAAATCAAGCAATCTGATGCCGGCACCGTAGTTTTCAGCCAGTGTATCCAGAAAGTCTTGCAGAAAAGTGAAGTCCTTTTGTCCCCAGATAGCATTCACAATGTTAAGTTTAAAGCCCTTGCCCTCGGTTCCTTTGGCGCCCTGACCACGCTGGCTGAGTTGTAAATCTAGGCTGTTAAATGCGGTATTCAGGTTATCATCGGGCAGGGTAAAATGTAGCGTGTCTGCCATTTGCTGTGCCGTACTATTCCGGGCGCCCGCATAGGTCATAGCCAGCGCCAGAGATATACTGTACGGTGATAAAAACATGTTGGTATCACCCTTAAGTGTTTGGTATGCATCGAAGGCAAAGGCGTTGTTGTCGTCTGCCAGTGCCGCCAGGTCTGACTGACTGGTGACCGGAGAAGTAATCCTCTGTTTACCTGACTGAAGTTCCTGACCTACCTCGGTCGAGGGTGGTAAAGAGGGCATCACGCAGGCAAAACTGCTGATGACCAGTAACGCAGCCAAAATAACAGAAACTAACATGTAGCGCTTCATATCTGGTTACCTCCTGAGTTGTAAATACTATTCTACTCTCTAAAGTAATATACGGATAACTTGGAGAAGTATTACAAGGGATCATATTTAAAAACTTGCTCCTCCCCGCCGAACACAAAATAAAATACTGATTCTGCCCCTGCTGACATCTTACTGGCTGAATCAGGTGCATTTTCACAGGGGGTTTTATATGGTCGGGGTGGGCGGATTTGAACCGCCGACCACCTGAACCCCATTCAGGTGCGCTACCAGGCTGCGCTACACCCCGCGTGGCTTTGATTCAGTCAATATGGTATCATAAGTGCTTACTTG
>Ga0136653_10002268_pt1 | contig 10520 bp, 6 predicted proteins | sample LakKivw275mmetaG_FD_94866 | JGI IMG/M metagenome (GOLD analysis project Ga0136653, IMG submission 94866) | Anoxic lake water microbial communities from Lake Kivu, Rwanda to study Microbial Dark Matter (Phase II) - Lake Kivu water 275m metaG... | ecosystem: Environmental > Aquatic > Freshwater >... | reverse complement strand
GCAATGAGATATATGCTGATGATTTTCTCTTGAATATCGCACTAACATATTTACCTGAATATTTCTCGCCATCAATATCCCAGATACATGTATCAGCACCTGTTGAGCAGTTTGCATCAAAAACCCCAGCATAGAATTCATTTCCTGAAAAAGAAAAAGGTCCATAGATTTCTTTTTCAAAAAAAGCATTGATTTTCCCGTCCTTTTTTTTCCATTCAACAATTCTTGTTTCAAGAGCTGGATTTCCAATTGTTGTATAATCCCAGAATACCCTTCCTCCCGCATCATAGAAACCGATACCGGTGATCTCAACATCCTTACCCATTTTTTCAACCGGTATTGCCAGAACCGCCCATCTTCCTTTTTCAGGTAATTGCCCCATTGCAATTTTGCTGATACCTTTCCAGTTTATGATATTGGAACCCCAGGAAAAATAATAGGATTTTCTTCTCTGGGTCTGAATCTCAATCATTATTTCTGCCGCTGGATTGTCGGGATCCTGAAAAACATACTGATAAAGCACATCCTTTACCTGTGTTTTCTGCCCTGGAATTATTGATGTATAGTGTGAATTTATCTTTTGCTGACTTCTGCCCGTGTGAGAAAAACTTCCGCTCAAACATGGATTTGTAACCCAGAACCAAAACCCGGAAGTTCTCGCTGAAGGGTTCAAATAATCATCAAGTATGACTTTTCCCTCAGGAATCTCAATAATACTTGTTTCACTTCGTTTTTCTTCTGAAATCCATCTCACATAATAGGTGTTTTCCAGATTTGTCCTGAAATAAACAAGATTCCTTTTATACTTTTCTTTCGGAATGACCCGTACGGACTGCACTTTCAGTCCGGTTCTGTCAGTAACATATACATAACCCTTTTCCGGAAAAGCCACTTCTGCCTTTGCAATGGGTTGAAACTGTTTCAACCTTTTTTCTTTCAGTTCAACCTTTGCCGTTATCTCAATGCAAAATAAAATCGCGGGTCTGATAAAAATGGTGCAGATGGCAACAATCACTATAATTCTTTTCATTTTTTCTTCTCAATCTTAACAGCGATGTCTTTTGAAAAAGATGGAATATTTATTTCGCACTCACCTGCCGAAAAGTATTTTTCAAATGATAAAAACTTTTCACCTTTATATGTATCCCAGAATTCCACACAGCAAATACCGGATTCAAATAACTCAAAAACCAGCCTGACAGATTCAATCAATTCAACCTTCTCAGAAGGTGTCCTTGAATTAAATATTGAGATATCGTAGACCCATAGATAGGCGGAATTTTCATTCTGCATTCCTGTGACCGAAGCCTTCGCAGATTTTTCTCCTGATATGGAAACAATCCTTGCCGAAGAAAGCTGAAAGTTTTTACCTCTCCTGTCCAATCCTTCAAGAAACTTTGCAACCGCCTTATAATGAAAGTAAAGGTCTTTCTTATCAATAAACGGCCACCACCAGAACAGTGCTGTTCCGAGCATCGGAGAAAGCGATGAGGTCCAGATGCCGCCGTGAAGATTATTTTCAAGTTCCCTCGCATTCCTTCCAACTCCGTATTCATGAACCTGCATCGGCTTTCCAAATGGTTTTCTTTTGAAATAATATTCTGTCATCGTGTCAACTATTGTCTGGCTGTACGCATTGCTGACAAGCGTTTCCAATCCCCTTGCCATCCACACCATTGGGTCAGCAGCAGGCCTGCATATATGACTTGTGATATTGTGTTTCCAGGGATCCATCTCTTTCAAAATAGGGATTATTTTTTCGTGCCACATTCTAACATTTTTTGAATCATAATAACCTGTCAGGTCGACCTCATTCCACAGTTCCCAGAATGCAATCTGTGTTGAATATCCCCACCTTGCGACAATATATCTCAGCCTTTTCTTAAACCATTTTTCTGCTTCTTCACTGTGAAAAAACTCATCCGGCGAATTCAGAAAACCACCGTTTATAACATTATAAGGGTTGTCCCACCACTCAGCGTCTGGTCTTATACTGAACTGACCATGGTTAATCAGTGTAAGTACAATGTATATCCCATTTCTTCTTGCTATGTCAAGCACATAATCAAGCTTCCACGAATTTTCAAGGCTGTAACGACCGATCCCTTCATAGTGCTGGGCATATGCGGGTGTCCACTCAACTCCTACCCACCACGCACCCATCCACATTCTTATGTAGTTTTCAAGATTTTCTCTCATTTTCACAAAATATTCATCGTAGGCAAATGTACCTTTACCTTTATCTGTTGGAAATTCGTACCTGTATGGAGACCGTAAATCGTCAGGTGAACGCAAGACATGACCGATAGGATAAAAGAAATTACCGTTTGAAAAGGACAAACACATTGAATCCTGTTTATCCCATCTGATAAAACCCGGATTTTTTCCCACCACACACTTAAAACCCCCGCAATCAAATTTGTGTGTTCTGCCATTAAATTTGACCGTAATAGAATATCTGTAGTCTCCTGTTTCTTCCGGCGCAAACCTAACAGCCCACTGATGTTTACCGTAAGGATACAGTTGTTCTCCTTCTTCTTCAAGCCGCCTCAGGTAATCACGCCAGAAAAATGCAGGAACATCAATCTTTTTGCCGGATGGAGCAAGAAACTGTGCACTTATATTTACCTGTTCAGGATCAAAAGGATTGTCAAAAATAACTGGTATTTCAAAAGAAGCCTCAAACTTATCATATTGAAGCACTGTATCTGAATTTGTTCTGAAATTGAAAAGAAAAACCTGCTGTTCAGCCGGTTTTGATAACACCTGCATACTGTCCATGTAAACAGTTCCTGAAAATGGCTGGTAATAGAAAAATTTTATACCAAACTCACGGATATTTATCTTCGTATAGGCATCAAAGGAAGCAAGACCTGTTGATGGTTGCCACTGAGAACTTGTATCAGAAATATCAATAACAATTCTATTTTTCTCATTAAGCTTAATCCGGAAAAGGTCTGTCTGAAACCAGGTCCAGTTCTTGTCCTTAATATAACAAACCAGTGAAACATAATTTTTTGTTCTGGATGGTATATAAACATCAAAAACAAGCGTATCATAATGCAACCAGTTAAAATCACCCTCAACCTTTATCCATGATTCTTTTTCTCCAGAAGGATACAATGCAAGAGAATGCGAACCGCTGCTGACAAAATTGCCGGACATTGATAGACTCTGAGTATTATAAACGCTTTCCCAGTTTTGAAGCCCGGTTTCAAAATCAAAAACTGTTTCAGCAACCATACAGAGAGGGAAAATTGCCAGAACAGCAAGACTAAATGTCAATTTTTTCGTCAATTTCATAGATTGTCTCTTCTGTTTTCAAAATGGAGCATATTGTAATCTGGGAATCGAAAATTATGTTTATCGCTATTTTCTCCATTTCATAGGAAAATTCTGAAAGACCTGTATTCAAAACTGATTGGGTCTTTGTCTGATGCGTTATCCTGACCCTGGGATAATATGCAAAAAGCCCAGGAGCTGGCTTAAATTTTATACTGATTTCAAGTTTTTCACCTGATGGTTGAAACACCATTGTTCCACCAGGACCCGGCCCTGTGGACTCGGGTGAAACTGATTCAAATTTTCCTGCCCTTGAAGAAAAAGTAACTTCAATTTTCATATCCGGCGAAAGCCCGTCAAAATTTATTTTTGATATACCGGATTCATCCTGAACTGAATACTCACGGACAACCTTTACTCGGGTTGTTGTTACATCCTGCCACGGGTAGATTATGGAAATTCCCTCAATTTTTCTCCATCTGTCCGAACTGAAAGGGATTCTGTTTTTGAATGAAGCATGATATAGTCCATCCCTTTTAAAAATCATTGTGTATGGTTTTGTTAAAGAAATTTCATTCCTTGAAGTACACTGCAGCAAGCATGTAATGTTTTCTCTCTTATTAGAGAAAGGCACAATCTCCAGACTTTCTGTCTCCTGAAAAAGAACCGGGTTGTTCTCTGCTATTGAAACGAAATTTGTAAAGTAGTAATTTTTATGACTGAAATTAAGAATAACAAATCTCCCCATGGTATCAACAGATACATCTTCTTTCAGATACTGCTGGAAATCTTTGAGAATATTGCTGATCTGCTGTTTTAATCCTCTGATTTTTGTTGTCCCGTCAATCTCTTTGAGAACTCTTATCCCTTCATCAAAAAAATTCGCCTGAAGCAAAAGCTTTGCGGCTTCAAATTTTGCGTATTCGCCTGTATCCTTATTTTCAATGAACTGTTTGAGCAGATTTAACGCTTCATCAAATTCCTCAAGATTGATAAGGCACGTACCAAGTTGAACGGTTAAAGCTTTTTGATTGTATTTTTTTACAAGCAAAGAATAGATTTCCTTTCCCTTTCTGTAGTCTGAAAGGTTAACCACATATATAGCCGCCTGCCTTCTTAAAATTTCAGGTATTATCGGATCATCAGGGTATTTTGCGCTGAAGTCTTCAAGGAGTTTTATTTTTTCCTCATAAATTTCCCTGCTTTCAACCATGCCCAAAAATTTCATATCAACAATCCTTGGAAAAAGTCTGCGAATATCCGGATCTGTACTTTTTTCAACAAGTTCTTCAAGAACCGGTAACATTTTATCCTTTATCAATTTCTCAATTTCAGTATTATTTCTTGCAAGATTCAAAATCATTTTAATTGCCCATGGCGAAGCCGAATTTTGCGGATAATTAATTATGAAAAAATAAGGGAACCATGGATCACCAGGCTTTCTGGTAAAAAATGTTCTCAAAAGCCGTTCAGAAATACTTCCATTTGAACCAACTGTATCCTCAATTTTTTTCAGTCGTGAAAATGCTTCTGAATACTTTCCTTTTTTGATTTCACCTGCTGCAATTAAAATGTTATAGGATATCGAATCTGTTTCAACTTTTTTTGAAAACTCTTCAATCCTGTTGGTTTCCCATAATATTTCAACAGCAGAAATAAGGGGTGAAATCTTGCTTGACCAGGCACTCCAGGACGCAGCAGATTTGAGATAGTATTCAACTGCAAGATCATTTTCACCAAGATTTTTGTAATAGACAGCCATCCTGTTTATCACAGAAGAATCATCGGGCTTATATTCAAGAACTTTTTTGTACGCTTCTATTGCTCCAGCATAGTCATTTGCTGACGCTTTCTGATTGCCAATTTTCCTTAAGGCTTCAACGAGGACATTTTTATGAAAACTCTCCAGCTGTTCTTTCTGTCGGCTCTCTTTTGATTTTTCAGAAAACATATTACCATCATCAATTACTGATTTTATGTCTTTATTATTTTTATGAATTGAAATGAGACTCTGAAACGCCTGTCTTAATAACCATACGCTTTTAGAATAATCTGCCCTGCTGAGAAATATTCTCAAGGAACTTATGGCATCAGAATTTTTTGACAGTCTGGCATAAGAAGAACCCAGATAAAAATAAAACTCCGGTTGCTGAGCGCCCTGCTTGATTGCTTTATCCGCCAGTTCTATAACGCGCTCAAAATTGTTTTTCTGGAATTCCTGTACCACATCTTTTAATTCAATAATTTTTTCCTGGCATAAACAGGAAACAGAAAGCAGGCATATCGTCAGAAAAAAAACAAGCGCTTTTCTATTCATCATCCCATTCATACCCACATTTTGAATACACCATTTTCTTTTAGAACTGTTCCCCAGATTGTCGTAAGCCCGCTATCCCAGCTTCCGGGAGGCCCCGGTTCAAGACCTTTTATTTCAACCTTTTCCGGCTGGATGACTCTCTGATAAATACTGTTATCCCATTGCGTAAGTAAATCAATATCAAGAAACGTCCTTTTCTTACCCTCTACATTAATTTTCATTTTTCTCTCCCCTCATCCATTTCATTTATATTATCATATGTGAGAACTCTCTGACACAGTCACAGTGCATTGAAACTATCATTTCGACGGACCTGCAGCCACTTTTGTTTATTATTGAAATGAAAATTGGTATCTGATATGATGATATTATGATAAGGAGCATATCATGATCATTGAATATTCAAATCTTGACAATGGCAGAAAAATTTTCTTAAACAGGGAACTGGCTGATATACTGTATCTCTGCAGGAAAAAGAAAATTTCAGTTCCTGAACTGGATATCAATATAATCAGCCTGTCTTCTCCAGCAGAGATACCTGACCGGTTAAAAGAAAAAATCAAAATCGCAATGCCAACACAGATGAAAGATTTCAAGAGTTTTGATCAGTTATGCGAATGGGAAAATAGCATACAGGTAAGCCAGATTTTTTGTGATGGAAACAAAATCTGGATCATCGGCGGCGGACCTGAAGGTGCTTTATATGGATTTTATGAAACTGTTAAGGAAATTACAGGTGTCAGATGGTATGGAACAGCAGAAACAGATGTTTTTTTTGCTGAACAATCAGGAAACATTGAAAAAATTCACAGACCCCTTGTTCCATTCAGAGGATTTGAATTTTCTCCCAAAAATGAGAATAAGGATTTTGCATTAAAATTTCTGAAATGGATGGTAAGAAATGGCTGGAATCTGCTTGATATCAATGCTGCGCACTGGGAAAACTTTGTGCAAAAACAGGAATTCATAAAATTATGCAATATCTATGGAATTCGTTTAGCGATAGGCTGTCATGCAATTGACTTTTTTGTTCCTGAATCATTTCTTTCAAAAAATCCAGAATTCATGGGATTTCGCAATGGAAAAAGATGTCTCAGCAACCGAACAGGTTCTCCGGATATTGCTAAAAAATGGATGTCCAAAATACAACCGTGCTACTCAAATCAAAATTTAAGAAAGTTTTTAATACAGTCAATAAGGGACTTTGTGGAAAAACATCCTGAAACATACATATTTTCCCTCTGGCCACTTGATGGCATCAACAACTGGTGCCAGTGCGATAGGTGCAGGCAAAAAACGCCATATGAAATATTCTATCAGCTCAGCATTGAATTATCAGCTGCAATCGGAAGATTTCTACCGGTGGAACTTTTGTGTTACTCCAATATGCTCCATCTTCCTGAGAAAATGCTGCCTTTTTCTTCAAACACCTATACAATATTCTGTCCTTACCTCAGACATTATAAACATAGATTCTATGATCCCGGGTTTGAAGAATCCACTCTTACACTTGGGAAAGGATACCCTGAACCAGAACCAATCAATCCTGCTGATGATAGAGAATACGGAATTTTAATTTCCAGATGGTTACCCTATCTTGAAAAATGCGGTTCACGACCAGGACTTTTTTCTTACTATCAACTGGTGTTCCACGATGAAACAGAAAAAAACGACAGGCAGCGGTACTTATATCATCCGGACCCGCAGCTGGTTGAAGAAGAAATAAACAAATTTATCCAGTATGGTATCAGGGTTTTTTATGACTGTTCACCACCGTACCCTGGATTCTGGCCAGACGGTAGATTTTATACGTATCTTTCCCGGCTTTTCTGGGAAAACAAAAAGCCGGTTGAAAAAATTATCAGAGAATTTTACAGAGCAATAGCAGGAGAAAGGGCAGAAGTACTACAAAATATCATGAAAAATATTTCTTATAGGCTAAATGAGGAAAAAGAACTGCCACAGGATGTTATTAAAACAGCCCAATCAATTTTCAATCTTTTACAGGTTCCTCTTAATGAAAGATATCTTTTGTGGCTCGAATACATATCTATGGGAAAGAAAACATGGATTGCTCTCAGACAAAATCAGATTGCACGCGCAATTGAAAACGAAAAACAGATTATTGACTTTTTTAAAAGGAATAGAAAGAGTCTTGAGGATTGTCTTAATGTTGACTGGATGATAAAACACTCAGAATCAATCATCAAATTTTACAGCAAAAATAATGATGAATAAATTATTTATACTTTAAATCAATGACATCGTTCTGATTGAAAACTAAAAAATGGCTTTTATACCGGCATATAAAAACCTGGATAAAGACAGATTTCAGGAAAAAATTCAAAAACTTGAAAAAATTCCTGAATCATGTACCCTGTGCCCGAGAAAGTGCAGAATAAACAGGATAAAAGGTGAAAAAGGGTTCTGCCGTGCGACAGCCGATCTGCGTGTTTCAAGTTATGGCGCCCACTTTGGAGAAGAAAAAATGCTGGTGGGAACGGGTGGATCAGGAACGATCTTTTTAACCTGGTGTAATCTGAGATGTAAATTCTGTCAGAATTATGATATATCTCTTGAAGGTCTCGGAACAAAAACCTCAATTGAAGAATGCGCTGAAATCATGCTGCATCTGATGAAAAGAGGGTGTCATAATATAAATCTTGTGACACCAACACATTATCTGCCGCAACTGGTAAAGGCCATAAAAATTGCCTCAGATAAAGGACTTAATATACCTATTGTCTACAACTGCGGAGGTTATGAAAATATTGATGTTATAAAAATACTGGAAGGGCTGGTTGATATTTATATGCCTGATATAAAGTATTCAAAGTCTGAAACCGCATCTATTCTCTCAGGTGCTCCTGATTACTTTGATAGATGCAGGGAGGCTGTCAAAGAAATGTACAGACAGGTAGGAAACATACAACTTGAAAATGGTATCGCTAAAAGAGGTCTTCTTGTAAGACATCTTGTACTTCCTGAAAATATTGCAGGAAGCAAAGAAATTTTTTCTTTTCTCAAAAACGAGATCTCACCCTCTGTTTATGTAAACATCATGGCACAGTACAGACCTTATGGTGATATTCCTGATTGCATTAACAGACGCATCACTGCAGATGAATACAGAGATGCCATTGAACAGGCCAGAAACACCGGATTGAAAAACATTATCGAGCAAAATGCATATCTTGATTTTTTCTGAAACTCTGGTATATTAAAACAACTACCGGAGAAAAAAATGGAAGTAAAGTGTGTGTGGTGGGATGGTTATCATAATGCATTCACAGACATTGCAAGATTCAAAAACAGTTTTTATATTACATTCAGACACGCAACAAAACATGCGCCTGAAGGCAGAGGCGAAATCTATGTGATATCATCAAAAAATGCAAAAAACTGGAATCTGATTCAAAAATTTCCAGGATTACCGGACAGCAGGGACCCGAAACTTTTTATTTTCAGAAAAAGGCTGGGTGTTTTATTTTTCGCTGTTTCAGACCATCCTGAATTTTTCAGGCACTGGGTGAGTGCTTATATTTCGTATTCAGAGGATGGAAAAAATTTTTCTAAACCGATAAAAATTGAAAATTACAATCTCAGGTTCTGGAGAATAAGAAACTATAAAAATGTTATTTATGCGACAACCTGCAGATCAATGCCGGAGGATAGAGGAACTTTTCTGTTCAGGTCTGAAGATGGAGTGAAATTTGATTATGTTTCAACCATTGTCAAAGAAGACCATGCAAATGAGGCAGACCTTCTGTTTGAAGGTGACACCTGCTATGCCTTTGTCAGAAGAGAAGATTGCAAAACGCCTGTTATCGCAATCTCAAAATATCCTTTTGAGAAATGGGAAAGATATACAATGAATCTGATCGTACGGGGCCCTCACATCTTTAAATTCAAAAATAAAATATACTGCTCCGGAAGAATATTCCTCAGGCCTGATGAAAAAATTTACTCATACATAAAGAATGAAACCGATTGCACACCAAAAACAGCGATCATGGAACTTGATACAAAAAACATGATTTTAAAACCCGCTGTCATTCTTCCAAGCGGTGGTGATACTTCGTACTGCGGCTCAATTATCTATGAAGGAAGACTTTATATCAGTTATTATTCCCAGCATGAACTTAAGAAGAAAACAAGCTGTGTTGGAAAACACGCCTCAGGAATTTATTTAGCCTGCGGCTGTTCGATTGCTTAACAGGAAGCAGGATATGAAGAAGTCTATTATAAGTTTGCTTGTCATGCAGATGGTTGTCCTTGCAGGCATAAAAGATAGCACAAAACCAGCGAATATTCCTCTGATAAAAGATGGTATACCGGTGGCGGCAATTGTCCTGCCGCAGGACGCTAAAATAAAGCGTCCAAAAGCTTTTGAAGCTGCAAACGAAATACAAAAATACATAAGAAAAATCTCTGATGCTGAATTACCGATCCTAACTGAGAATGAAAAAATTCCTAAGGAAATCCAGACATTGATTTATACAGGACATACTCAAGCAGCAGGTAAAAACAAAATAAAAATACCTTCTGGATTTAACCCTTCAATCAGGCCAGATGCTTACGAGGAAGAAGGATATGTCATAAAAACCACCGGAAACAGCATCTTTATAGCCGGAAATGAAGATGGTCCATATCAGGGTACGATATACGCAGCATACGCTTTTTTAGAAAAACTCGGATGCCGCTGGTTTTTCCCAGGAGATTGGGGCGAAATAGTACCGAGAACAAAAAATCTTTCCGCTCCGGCGATTAACATTGAAGCAAAACCCGATTTTGCGATGAGAGGAACCTGGCTTGATGGAAGATGGGGTCTTTCAGCAGAGAACAGAAAAATTCATGCACAGTGGGGAAAAAAAGTTGGGTTCAGCTCTGATTATACAGGCGGTCAAAAACTTTACCCGGT
>Ga0136653_10002267_pt1 | contig 10522 bp, 10 predicted proteins | sample LakKivw275mmetaG_FD_94866 | JGI IMG/M metagenome (GOLD analysis project Ga0136653, IMG submission 94866) | Anoxic lake water microbial communities from Lake Kivu, Rwanda to study Microbial Dark Matter (Phase II) - Lake Kivu water 275m metaG... | ecosystem: Environmental > Aquatic > Freshwater >... | reverse complement strand
TCGTGGCCACCACGAAAGGCGATACGGCAGTTAAGGCAGCTAAAGAATTCAAAGACTATACAGTTATTGTGGTCACGCATACCGCCGGCTTTCTGGGTGCCGGCACGCAAGAGCTCACCCCGGAAAACAGACAGAAAGTAGAAAAACTGGGAGCTGTTATTTACACCGGCACGCACGCCTTTGGCGGTTTGTCTCGCGCGGTTAGAACATCTTTTTCGACGCACGTAATCGGCGATTTTATGGCTAACACGTTGCGGATGTTCGGTCAGGGAATGAAAGTGGCCATCGAGATAACGTTGATGGCAGCTGACGCCGGACTTATAAGCCCCGAGAAAGATGTCGTCGCTATCGCCGGAACAGGCCGCGGTGCGGACACAGCCATCGTGGTTAAACCGGCCCATGTTCATGACGCCTTTGCGCTACGGGTCAGAGAGATAATCTGCAAACCGCGACTTTAAAAAGTCAAACATCAGAAGTTATAAATCCAAAAAAATTCCTTGCTGCGTCTTTGTTATCGGCTGTGGAAATAGTACAATAGTGGCGGGTGCAGCATGCCGATAACCCCCCTTAGACGACAGTACCTCAAAATCAAGCAGCACTATCCGCAGACGATTGTCTTTTTCCGGCTGGGCGATTTCTACGAGACCTTTGATGAAGATGCCAGGATAACATCGCGTGAGCTGGAAATAACACTTACTTCCAGAGAGATGGGCAAGGGGCAAAGAGTGCCCATGGCTGGAATACCTTATCATGCTCTGGATAATTATCTGGCCAGGCTCATCGGCAGGGGCTACAAGGTGGCCATCTGTGAGCAGATGACGCTGCCCGGTAAAGGACTGGTGGAACGCGACGTAATACGCGTTGTCACGCCGGGGACAGTAATTGAGCCGGGCCTGCTGGCTGATAAGAGCAATAATTTTCTAGTGAGCCTGGTAATGGATGGAGACCAGGCCGGTGTCGCTTATGTAGATATTACCACGGGTGAATTCGCCACATCTCAACTCTCAGTGGGCCAGGTCACCGATGAAATGGAGCGACTTCATCCTGCTGAACTTCTCGTTCCTGAAGGTCTGGACCTGGGCGGCCAGACGTTGCCGACCTCATTAACCCGCCTTGATGAATACTGGTTCGACTTTGAAGCAGCGGAACAGATGTTGCTTGACCACTTCAAAGTTGTTTCACTTGAAGCCTACGGCTGTGCTCATCTGCCGTTGGCAATCAGGGCGGCCGGTGCCGTTATTCGATATCTTCAAGAGAACCAGAAGGTGGCGCTGGGGCAACTGGAACGGCTGAGTACCTATTCCACGCAGTCATTTATGGTCCTCGATGGGCATACCCGGCACAACCTGGAGCTTTTCTCCAGTACTCGCTGGGGAGCCAGCACCGGCTCGTTACTTTCGATAATTGATCTGACCGAGACAGCCATGGGCGGCAGGCTGCTCAAAAAATGGTTGGGCCAGCCGCTACTTGACATAAAGCAGTTGAATGTAAGGCAGGACGCTATAACCTGGTTCCATGGCAATAACCTGGTACGAATGAAGGTTATAGCACTTCTAAGAAACATCGCCGACCTGGAGCGTTTGACCAACCGCGCCGGCGGCGGTATGGCCACGCCTCGCGACCTGGTGGCCCTTCGGAACAGCCTGGAGAAGCTGGCAGAGGTAAAATGGGAGGTGGACGCAGGCGACGACTTTCCGGCATGGCTCAACTCAGAGCTTAAGCCGTGCCCCGAAGTGGTGAGTCTGGTGGGACAGGCTGTTGTCGATAATCCGGCCGCCACGCCGGAGAAGGGCGGCGTGGTGAAAGCCGGTTTTTCCCACGAGCTTGATGATATGCGACAGACGGCAGCCGACGCCAAACGCTATCTGACCAATCTGGAGCGGCAGGAAAGAGAGCGCACCGGCATTAAAAATTTAAAGGTGGGCTACAACCGCATCTTCGGCTACTATATCGAGATATCGAAGTCCAATCTTGACCTGGTGCCTGAAAGCTATATCCGGAGACAGACGCTGAGCGGCGGCGAGCGCTTTTATACGCCGGAACTGAAGGAGTATGAGTCGGTTATTCTGAATGCACAGGAAAGAATAATCGAGCTGGAAACGGCCATCTTCCGGCAGGTCTGCCAGCAGGTGGCCGGCAGCGGCGATACGATACTGGCCTCTGCCAGAGCGCTGGCTGAAATCGATGTCTTTGCCGGGCTGGCCGAGGCAGCAGCCAGGTATGGCTACGCGAGGCCGGAGATTACCACAGACGACGCCATAACTATTAAGAACGGTAGGCATCCTGTGGTGGAGCGGAGCCTGGGCAGTGACGGCTTCATACCCAACGATACCTACCTGTGCAACAAGGATACTCAGCTGATTATACTTACCGGTCCCAATATGTCGGGGAAGTCCACCTATTTGAAGCAGGTAGCGCTGATTGTGCTTCTGGCCCAGATAGGCAGCTTTGTTCCGGCCGATTCGGCTACGATTGGCGTCGTCGACCGCATCTTTACGCGCATCGGCGCCCAGGAAGACCTGGCGGCCGGGCAGTCGACGTTCATGGTGGAGATGGTGGAGGCGGCAAATATTTTGAATAACGCCACACCGAAGTCGTTGGTTATACTGGATGAAATAGGGAGAGGGACGAGCACCTACGATGGGCTTTCCATCGCCTGGGCGGTGGCCGAGTTCATCCACAACCATCCCAGGCTCAGGGCCAAGACGTTGTTCGCCACACATTATCATGAGCTGGTGGAGCTGGCTTCTTTTTTACCGCGTGTTAAGAACTTCAACGTGGCCGTGACCGAGGAGGAAGGCAAGGTCATCTTCCTGCGCGAGGTGGTTCCCGGCGGCGCCGATAAAAGCTACGGTATACATGTGGCGCAGCTGGCCGGCCTGCCGGCGTCAGTGGTGCACCGTGCTGAGGAGGTATTGGCTGGGCTGGAAAACGGCCAGCCGCAGTCAAAGCAGCGCCAAACCGCCCGGCCAAAGAAGGAATCGCCGCCGCAGCTGCCGCTGTTCGGCGACAAATCTCCGCTCATTGAAGAAATCAGCCAGCTTGATATAGATTCCATGTCTCCTTTGGACGCCATAACTCGGCTTTACGAGCTGAAGCGCAAGGCTAAAGAGGTCAGCTCTTAAGATGAGCGTGGTTAGGGGCTTCTTTGCCGGCGTTTTCTGTTTATTGCTCTTAGTCGTACTGGTGCTATTAGGCTTGGTCATCACACTGAATCTGACAGTTCTGAACGCCGACTTCGTGACGGATGAGCTGGAAAAGCTGGACGTATACCCATTGATAATCGATCAGGCCAAAAACATGCTGCCCGGCCAGCAATATATAGATGCGAAAACTGTGGACGAGTTAGCCACGGAGCTCACGCCGTGGTTTGAGGAGCAGGCCGATACCGTCATTCACGCGGTTTACGCCTATGTTAAAGAGGGTCGAAATCTCAACGTAAACATTTCACTGGAGCCGGTAAGGGCGGCGGTGAAAGCGAAATTGGAAGAGACAGCGCTTAGCTCACTGCCTTCGCAGCTTCAGGGCGCATCGCAAAGCCAGCTCGACGCCTATATGTCACAGGTATATGCCGGAGTCGAAAATGCGATACCGTCAAATTTTGTACTGAATCAGGCAGTTCTAGGACCTGCGGTCATGGCATCGCTGGAGCCGGTAAAACATATCGTCAGCTATATAAAGATCGCGTATGGGGCATCGATTGCTGCAGCCGTCCTTTTAATATTGTTTGTGGCGCTTGTGTACTGGTGGCGGCAGAAGCCGATCGCGTTGTCTATCGGCATAACCTTTACACTGGTTGGCATATTATGCGTTTTGGGTCCGCTGCTTAACTACCTCGTCATCCAGCTGGTCGACCAGGTCATTGGCTCCTTTGGCATATTATCCGGACTTCAAGCGAAGCTCGCTCAGCTGGCCGCCGACCTGACATCTCCAGTCAGGACATACGGAATAGGTTTTCTGATCTCCGGTATAGCGCTGATAGTAATTTCGGTTTTATATCGTTCGCCGCAGCCAAGCCCTGGCCAGGTTAAGGGCTAGCGATAAGGGTACCGTGCCCAGTTTTGAATGCCTTCTTCGTCGGCGTCAATCGAATCGATGAAATAGCTGATCGGTTTGCTCAGTATGCTGGCTATCTGCTCCAGGTTGGCCAAATATAGCCGTCTCTTACCCAGCTCGTAGTTGGACAGGGCGGCCTGCGTTATACCCAGACGGGATGCCAGTTCCTGCTGCGTCAGCCCCAGCTCCTGCCTGGCCTCCTGAATCTTCAGGCCGATGCTGTGGTAAACCATAAACCAGATTTTATCACAATTCGTAATAATTAACCAAAAATTCTTATTTAATATAACACATTGTTATATAACCTATTGACAAGGTACAGTTGGCTTGTTATTATCGCCATAACGAATCGTTATAAAGGAGGGCATACTATGCAAATCAGGGCAGATGTCTGGAAGTTCTACCAGCAGCACCTGGGTTATAGCGACAAGGAGATGAAAAAGTTTAAAGAAAATCCGAGAAACGCAGAAGTCATTTCCCGGGCTCCGGTCATGATGAACAAGACGATTGTCTTTGAGGTAGTTGACTCGCACGGCTGCAACTCTCAGCATAAGGTCGGCGATAAATTCTACTTCGACGGCTCCGGTAATTTAATTACCAAGCTGTGTCCTAAGAGAATATGTTTCGGCGCACTAGGCGTTATGCCGTCCCTGATATATGCAGCCGACGAGCTACTTTACGCCGGCGCCGACCCCAACGAAATGAAGTTCAAACGGGTGGGCTGTGGCGATGTAGGAGTTAACTGCGGAGGCTGGGGGCATATCGTTATGGAGGCGCGGGTCGAAGACCGGAAAAAGTAATGAGTCCAGGCCGATCAGCCTGAGTAACAGGAGACCGAAGTTGAAGCCGCTCAAGAAAAGTGAATTAAAGGAGATCCTGATTAAGAACTGGATGACACACGACGCCATGTGGTTCTATAACTGCTTACAGGAATGCGGCATTGAGAGGACGAATAAGATAAACAAGGCGGCTGTCAGAGCCATGGGGATAATAGAGATCAAGCGAATTCAAAAAGCCTTGGGCATGGATAAAGTGGAGACATTCGAAGATTTCAAATTATTGAGTGACGCTACTTGGGGTATAGTCAAAGGAGATTTTATGAAGTTCACCTATAGCTATCCTGAAAGAAACGTTCTCCGTGGTGAATTTGAGTGTTGCTTCGCCTATGAGGGAATAAAACAAATAGGAGCCATTGAGCGATACCAGTGCGGCATTTTTGAAAGAATCTACGGCTGGTTTGATGGCATGGGAATAAAATACAGCGTTTCTCCACAGGTGGAAGGTTGCATGATGCATACCGACGGCAAATGTTTCAGAAAATTCACGTTTGCTTTTGATAAGTAGTTGAACGAGGATGAATGAATCCTCAGCCAAATACACGTAAGGTGGTTGCTGGATATGAGTGCTAAAGAAATAAAGCTTACATCTAAGCAAAAAGAGAAGTTGCTGCGTAATATATGGCTTTTGCATGACGGTCGATGGTTCTTAAAATCAGTGATGCTGCTCGGTTTCGATGTGGCCACCAAGCTGAACCTCGATGTCGTCGAGTCTATTAGTAAAACAGAGATGAAACAGCTGGTTGCTGAAAGCGGTTTCGGGCAGATAAAAAATATCGAAGACTTAAAGACATTAATCGATCTGGCAACGCCGTTGTATTTTCCTCCTGAGCACAAGTACCAGATTAAAATTATCGACGATAACACGCTTCTCGGGTGCGTCCTCGAGTGTTACGTTTATCGGATGGTCGGCAGAGCCGGAACCACCGACATCCATCAATGTGCAGCCAGGTTGAGGTTCCAGTCATGGCTTAAATGGCTGGACCTAAAAGGCGACATTGTCAATGAGAAAAACACGAATAACTGCGGCGGTAAGTGCGATATCTTCTTCAGAATCAACTGGTAGTAAAGGAAGCAGTTCTCCGTTATCACACTCTCATTCATTACTGTAATCTAAAAGATTAGTATAATAAGGCATACTTTTGTAGAAAGGGATGATGCATTGATTGATGAAAAGTCGATGGAAAACATCAGACAATATGGTGTCGCCATGGGAAACGGCGAGCGGAAGCGACAAATACTGGTAGAGGAGATAGGTTTTCCTGCTGGCAAAGCGGCGAAAAACGTAATTATATCAGGCTGCTTTCAGCCGGAGGGCATGCCACATGTGTTTCGTGCCTTTAAGAATATACTGGACTATTTCAAAATAGATTATACATTGCTCGGTAAGGAATACTGCTGCGGCTGGATGCCCATCGGCCAGCCGGCTGTAATTGCCAAGAATGAAGAGGATATCGCCAGGTTTAAGCAAATTTCCAAAGAATTTATAGTTGAGAATTTTAAACAGGCTAAAGAGCTCGGCGCCAAATCGATCGTGCTCTTCTGCGGCGCTTGCGAACCTAACTACACCAACTATAAGGATTTAACCGACCTGGAAGTCATTCCCTATCATGAACTAATCGACCGTTATTTCGAGTCAGGTAGGCTGGAAGGAAAAATCGATTATTATCCCGGCTGTTACCGCTTTCGCCGGCGCATAACGGATAAGCCTGTAGACATCGAGCCGGCGGTACGCGTGCTAAAGAAAATTAAGGGACTCGAGATAAATTATATCGACGAGAGGCTGTGCTGCAATATACCGCCACATATGGAACAAATCGCCGGGGCTGTAAAGAGCAATTCGGTGGTCAATATCTGTACAGGTTGCTACTATACACTGACTGCGCAGTTAAAAGGTAGGGCTGGATTGAAAGTTAAGCTGCTCCCGGAGATAGTCTGGGAAGCTGTAAAAGAAGAATAGCAGTAAATCGCCCACCTATTTTAGATACAGGTCAAAGAAGTCACCAACCATCTCTGTTATTTCGGTGCGGCTGGGGTCGATAGGACCGCCGGCAGGTATAAAGCCATGGCCCGCGTTCTTTACAATGACCAGCGTTGCCGTTACGCCCTTGGCCGTTAGCCGGTCATATAATGTTTCCGATTGACTGACGGGTACAACATCATCGTTTTCACCGTGCAAGATAAGAAACGGCGGGTCGTCCTTGGAAATCCAGGTTATAGGACTAGCCTGCTTCACAATAGCGGAGTTCCTGCTTACGTTGCCGAATAAAATGGACAGAAATCTCGAACTTATACCCAGGGAAAGGGCTTTGAGGTCGGTCGGGCCGAACATGTCTACTACCGCCTGCACGCGACTTGACTCGTCGGCATAGCCGCCGTCGCCTTCGAAGCCAGACGAAGCATCGGTGGTGCCTAAGAGAGCCACCAGATGTCCGCCGGCGCTGCCGCCCCAGGCGCCGATGCGGTTCGGGTCGATGCCGTAAACGGCGGCATTTGCCCGGAGGAAGCGAACAGCACACTTCACGTCCTCTATCTGCGCCGGGAATTTGTAGTCAGGCGCGAGGCGGTAATTGACGGCAGCTACCAGATAGCCTCGTGAGCGAAGTTCAGGTATTTCAGTAGCTCCGGCACCCTCTCTTTTGTCGCCTTGAACCCAGGCGCCGCCGTGCACATAGAGAAGGGAAGGCACCGCACCTGTGGCAAACTCGGGATAATAGACGTCCATCTTCAAGTCTATGCCGTCAGCGGTGCCATATGTGACATCACGGTCTACCTTGCCCAGCTTCGCGGGGTCGATAGCCACCAGTGGATACGAATCGATTTCGGGGCTCGTTGTCGGGACTGGAGGTGCTAAAAAAGTACAGGCCTGCATAAAGAATAGGGCCAAAACAAATGCCGCAATCGGTACGATTTTCAAAACTTTATTCATTTCAATCGCCGCCTGCTAACGCTTGTTTTAGTTTAGCAGAAATATAACGCGGAAATGCAAACTAAATACAGTATGCACATTAATTGTTGCCGCAGTTTTGTTCTCGCGTAAAATTCAGGTAAAACCACAAACGCAAACAAAGCTAGCCATATACGATAAAAAGTGCTATCATAGGTGCTTCATTTATGGGGGAAGGATTTAAAGCTATTACTTCCGGTACGGTTACCTCTCCACGAGGCTTCCTCGCCGGAGCAGTGGACGCCAACATAAAAACCCCTGATAAACTGGACCTGGCGCTTCTCTGCTCCGAGAAGCCATGTGTGGCCGCTGGCGTTTTTACGGCAAACGTAATCAAGTCGGCGCCAGTAATACTGTCGAAGAGGCACCTGAAAGACGGAAAAGCACAGGCGGTAATCGTTAATTCGGGTTGCGCAAATGCCTGTACCGGCGATTCGGGCATGGCCGATGCTATAGAGATGGCACAGCTAGCAGCTGGTAAGCTTGGGCTGTCGATAAAGGATGTATTGATAGCCAGCACCGGAGTTATCGGTGTTAGTTTGCCTATGGAGAAAATTCGAGCCGGGGTTCGCCGGATCATGCCGGTGAGGGACGGCGGGCATGAACTGGCGCGGGCCATAATGACCACGGATACATTATCGAAGGAGATAGCAATTACAGTGGAGTCGAAGGCAGGCCGATTTACTATCGGCGGCGTGGCCAAGGGCGCCGGGATGATACATCCCAACATGGCGACACTTCTGGCATTCCTGACTACGGATGCCGCTGTGGAGGCTCAATTCCTCCAATCGGCACTGCAAAAAGCCGTGGCCGATTCCTTTAATATGGTGACAATTGATGGGGATACCAGCCCCAGCGATACAGTGGTGATTTTGGCTAACGGTTCGGCTGGTGTAGCGAATATAAATAGGAGCAACGGGCAGCTCTTCCAAAAAGGGCTGGACGAGGTCTGCCTCCATCTGGCCAAATTAATAGCTAAAGACGGCGAAGGTGCTACCAAGTCCATTGAGGTTACCGTGGAAGGGGCGTCGAGCCAGGCGCAAGCCAGACTTGCAGCCCGAACCGTTGTCGGCTCGTCGTTGTTTAAGGCAGCTATGTATGGCAACGACCCCAACTGGGGACGCATCGTGGCGGCGCTGGGCAGGAGCGGAGCCAGAGTTAACGAGAAGAAGCTGGAAGTATATTTGAATGGCGTCTGTGTCATGAAGCACGGTGCGCCAATACACTTCGATGAGATTAAGATGCGCCAGAGCCTGGCTTGTAGGGAAATAATGGTCAGGTTGTGTCTTAATCTGGGGCCGGGCAGGGCTGTGTCCTGGGGGTGCGACCTGTCTCAGGAATATGTTACCATAAATAGCGCTTACACGAGCTGAGCGAGGCTGTTGGACAATCATAATGAAGCCCATAGTAATAAAGATTGGCGGTAGTACATTAGGCAATGCCGACACAACCATGGAGGATTTGGTTACGCTTCAAAAAAGAGGTGTGCCTCTGGTGGTTGTTCACGGTGGTGCCAACCTAGTTTCAACATGGTTGGAACGGCTGGGTATAGAGACCAGCTTTATCCACGGTCTTAGGGTTACCGATTTGGAGTCGTTGAAGGTAGTTACCGCTGTTCTAGCTGGGCTGGTCAACAAGGAGCTGGTATCGGCCATATGGCGTGCCGGCGGCAGAGCGGTGGGACTCAGCGGGGTCGATGGCTGTCTTATTCTAGCGAAGAACAAAAGGCGGGAGCTTGGATATACGGGAGAGGAATTGAAAGTCAACGTGGCTGTAATAGAGATTTTGATAAAGGCGGGATATTTGCCGGTTATTGCGCCAGTAAGCCTTGGCTTACTGGAAGGCTCGGATACGGATACGAATTTGCTGAATGTGAACGGCGATACTGCTGCCGGTGAGATAGCTGCCGCTCTCAAAGCGGAAAAGCTGATTTTTCTCACAGATGTCCCCGGCCTTTACGATAATTCTAAAAAACTCATCCGGACACTGAACCCGCAGGATGCCAGAGAATTGATCGATTATGGCGTGGCTTCGGGAGGCATGGTAGCCAAGCTCGAGGCCTGCCTACTGGCCATGACCAAGGTGCCGGTGACGCGGATAATTGATGGAAGAGTGCCTCACGCATTGCTCGATGAATTAGAAGGCAAGGGCGAGGGTACTACCATAGGTTGGTAAAATGGACAAGTGGCAACAACTGGAACAGAAATTTTTTATGCGGACGATCAATAGATTGCCCGTCACACTGGTGCGCGGTAAGGGAGCCCGCGTCTGGGACAGTGAAGGCAAAGAATATCTTGATTTCGTGGCTGGTTGGGCGGTAAATAGCTTGGGGCACTGCCATCCGGCAGTGGTTAAAGCCTTGACTGAGCAATCCAGTACTCTGATTCAGGTGTCGAACCAGTTCTATACCATCCCTCAGGTGCAGCTGGCAAAACTGCTGATTGAAAATAGCTGTCTGGACCGCGTTTTCTTCTGTAACAGCGGCGCTGAAGCCGTTGAGGGAGCCATGAAGCTGGCGCGACGTTATGGCAAGCTGCGTCTGAACGGGGCTTATGAAATTATTACCGCCTACGGGTCTTTTCATGGTCGGACGCTGGCTACCGTGGCCGCTACAGGGCAGAATAAGTTTCAGGAGCCGTACATACCTTTACCTGACGGCTTCGTTAATGTACAGTACGATAGC
>Ga0136653_10002265_pt1 | contig 10524 bp, 8 predicted proteins | sample LakKivw275mmetaG_FD_94866 | JGI IMG/M metagenome (GOLD analysis project Ga0136653, IMG submission 94866) | Anoxic lake water microbial communities from Lake Kivu, Rwanda to study Microbial Dark Matter (Phase II) - Lake Kivu water 275m metaG... | ecosystem: Environmental > Aquatic > Freshwater >... | reverse complement strand
GGAACCAGTGTAAAGCCCTTTTCCAGCACCTTGCTGGAAAGATCATTTATCTGCTGGCGATGTAGTAGAAGCTTCCGAGGTCGGGTTGGCACATGGCTTGAATAGCTACCTGGTTCATAGCGGGCAATATGAGCATTTAATAGCCACAGTTCACCACCCTCGGGCTTAACATAAGCATCGCCTAAACTTACTCTACCGGCTCGGATTGACTTTATTTCGGTGCCGGTAAGGGCAATGCCAGCCTCTACACTATCCTGGATGTGATAATTGTGGTAGGCTTTGCGGTTAGTAGCTACTGTCTTTATCGCCACAATAAATTATATCATTTATCAGAGGCAGCTCAAAAGTTAGGTAGTCTTTATCACTTTACTAAGACGATGTGGCGTTGCCATTGTGGTGAGCTGTGGGGGAAATCGGAGCGGAAATGGGCACCCCGGCTCTCTTCTCTCAGCAGGGCAGCCTCAGTCATTAATCGCCCAGTCATCACCAGGTTGTTTAGCTCGTGAGAGGGGCGGTCTGTAGGCTGGGGTAAGGATTTTTGCCATGTAGCCAGAACATCGGCTGTCTCGGTCAGGCCCTCCTTGTTGCGTATGATGCCGACCTTATCCCAGAGCAGTTGTTGCAAGGCGGAGAGGCTGGGTGGAGGTATGGTCTCAAGAGTTTGCCTCTGAATTAGTGAGTAGTGAGCTTCTTTACCTTGAGCGGGGCTAGCTATCTCGGTTGTAGTTTTTTCAATAATTCTCTTGCTAAATACCACCGCTTCAAGGAGCGAGTTTGAAGCTAGTCGGTTGGCTCCATGGACGCCGGTACAGGCGGTCTCACCAATAGCGAATAACCCAGATATATTGGTTTCTCCCCAGTTATTAGTCTTGATACCGCCCATCATGTAATGGGCTGCTGGTGCTACTGGTATCAGACCTTTGGTAATGTCTAGTCCGTGGTCAAGGCAGAAGCGGTAGATGTGAGGGAACCGGGTGGTGATAACATAGGGTGGTAGATGGGTGACATCAATGAAAACCCTGTCCGACCCGGTCTTTTTCATCTCATAGACTATGCTGCGAGCCACTATATCCCGTGGTGCCAGGTCAGCCTCGGGTGTATAGTCAGGCATGAAGCGATAGCCGTCTACATTGCGTAACACCCCGCCTTCACCCCTGACTGCTTCCGATATAAGGAACGGGGTTACCCCGGGCAGGCGGAGGGCGGTAGGGTGGAACTGGAAGAACTCCATGTCCACTATCTCAGCCCCGGCGTTAAAGGCCAGAACTATGCCGTCACCGGTGGCTATATCTGAGTTAGTACTGTATTTATATAACTGCCCAGCGCCCCCGGTAGCTAGAATCAAAGAGCGACAGTCAAATTCCTCAATGGAGCCAGTATGGCAATCAAGGGCTTTAACCCCCTTAGTTACCCCCCTTTTTACCAGAATTTCGGTGGCTAGGCAATCCTCAAGCACTTGGATTTTAGATGAACGCACCTTATTGCTGAGGGTGACTTCAATATGTTCGCCAGTGGCGTCACCCCCGGCATGGAGGATACGGGGCACACTGTGAGCCGCCTCCTTAGTCAGGGCAATCTCTCCATCAATAGTATCAAAGGGCACCCCAAAATTGACCAGGTCGGCAATACGAGCCGGGGCTTCATTGACTAAGATACGCACCGCTTCTAAGTTACATAAGCCCTCGCCAACAGCTATGGTATCCTTGAAGTGGGCCTCCGGGGAGTCATTCTTACCGATAGCAGCAGCGATACCCCCTTGAGCATATCTAGTATTGCAGTCATCAATACTGCCTTTGGTTATAATCAGCACATTCCCCTGCTCGTTTGCCAGCAGGGCAGTGTATAACCCGGCAATGCCACTACCGACTATCACATAATCATACTGCTTCATCGGGCTATCCTATATTTTGCTTTTCCCTGGTGATAAAGGTCTCCGCCATAGATATCGTTTACCACCGTGGCCGGGAAATCTTCTACCTCTAGGCGGCGGATTGCCTCGGCGCCAAGCTCCTCATAGGCGATTACCTCGGCTTTCTTGATGTTCTTGGAAGCAAGGGCACCGGCACCGCCGATGGCGCCAAAATATACCGCTTTATATTGCTTCATAGCCTCCTTTACCGCCTGGGAGCGCATACCCTTGCCAATCATTCCTTTAAGACCCTCGGCTATCAATCGGGGTGAGTAAATGTCCATGCGGCTGCTGCTGGTAGGTCCAGCCGACCCGATTGGATGCCCCGGTCTAGCTGGAGTGGGACCCATGAAGTATATCGTTTGCCCCCTGATATCAAAGGGCAGGGGCTTCCCTTGGTCCAGAGCCTCAATCATCTTTTTATGGGCAGCATCTCGAGCCGCATATATGACACCGGTGAGCAAAACCTCATCTCCAGTTTTAAGCTCTTTCAAGGTCTCATCAGTTAGCGGTAGCATAATCCTTTTGGTCATGGCTATCCCTATTTAGACTTTCAATCCCAGCCTTTAAGCTTATAGTAATCGGACAGCATCTTGTCAAATTCAGATTTCGGGAGCACTTTGCCGCTGTCCTCCAGTTTTTCTTCAAAAAACCTTCTCGGTAGGGTATCAGCCTCTTTGGTCATGCCTTCACGTAGGTTAAACTCCCTCGCCTTGTTGGTAATACCTAGGGCTAGTTTCTGTAGTCCCTTCTTATCTAGCTCCATCCCGGTGGCGGCATTTATCAGCACCGACAATCTGTCCCAAGGGTAAAGGTCTCGGAAAAACCGGCAGAGAATCAGGGAGTCAAAAAGGGTATGCCTGTCTTCAAAGTCAAGGACTACCTCGGCTTTGCCTTCGATTTGTTCTGGCGGTATAATCCCAGAAAGCTCCGCCTTATAAACGGTTGACCTTAAATGACAGGCGCCTCTATCGGAAACGGCATAGGCTAACCCCATTCCTTTTAACACTCTGGGCTCATAGCCACTGGGCTCCATTCCCTTAACATGAATAGCTAGGTCTTCCAACCCCCACTCTTTGGCGGCGTATCTTATACCTTCAGCCAGAATAGCTCCAACCCCCTCTCTTCGGGCAACCTTGTATAGTAAAGCAGCAATGCCATCAACATCGCCATATTCAAGCTTGATGCCGATTGGTCTCCTGTGGGAAGCCTCTATGGTGAAGGCGGCAAGATTACCTGCAGTCATCGTATCCATACCTAATCTATCGCATATGTCGTTTAGATAGACAACTTCGGTCATATCGTCGAGCATACATAGACCACCGAAAGCATAGGTAGTCTCATATTCAGGTCCCTCAACCTTTAGTCCTTTATGTCTACCCTCCATGACCTGTGATAATTTCCCACAAGCCATAAAACATCTCAGGCACGCCCTGGATTTGACGTTAGATTTCTGCCGCAGGGCGTCTATGGTTAGGTTTTGCCACTTATCGTAGGTTCCTGAAGGCCAGTATTTTGTTGGAAAGGCGCCAGCTTTATTTAGTACCGGTACCATCTGTAGTGTTCCTTGGTCGTAATACCTCTTGACTCCAGGGTCATCTTTACCGATAGCTTTTAATTCTTCCCACAGTTTATTAATCTCATCAGGATTGGCTACCTGCCTTTTTATATCTCCGTAAAAGGCGATACCCTTGACTTTTTTTGCTCCCAGTACTGCTCCGGGACCAGTCCTACCCAGCGACCGCCAGTAGTTGTTTTCGACGACGGCAAACTTTACTAACCTCTCCCCGGCTGGCCCGATAACGATAACCCCGGCATCTTTTCGCCCCACTTCCTCATGAATGGCATCTTCAGTTTCGTAGGTCTCTTTACCCCAGAGATGAGAGGCATCGTGGAATATCACTTTTTTATTGGAAATCTCAAGATAAACCGGCTTCTTAGAAGCACCTTTGACTATGATAGCGTCATACCCGGTTCGGCTTATTGGCTCAGCTACTTTACCGCCGGAGTAAGACTCGCTAAATATACCGGTTAGGGGTGACTTGGTAATGGCTCCGTATCGGCATGAGCCATATGTCTTGGTATCGGTAACCGGCCCGGTGGCAAAAATAATCACGTTGTCGACTGAGAGGGGCTCAACACCGGCTTTAGTATTCTTAAGTAAAAGATGGGCACCCAGCCCCTTTCCCCCTAGAAGTTGTCCATAAACTTTATCACCAATGGGTTCCTCTTCAAATGACCTCCGGGTGAGGTCAATATGTAATACGACATTATAAAAACCCTTCATTTTCTTTGGCTCCTTTCTTTGACTCCCCAGCGTTTGCGGGCTTTTTTCATAGCTTCAACCAAAGGTAGTTTTTTCCCTGACAAAAACCGAATAAGAGCCCCACCACCGGTGCAAACGTAGTTTATTTTTGACAAATCTCCCAGGCGAACTGCCGAAGCAACCGTGTCTCCACCCCCAATTACTGAATAGCCTTTTGCCTCGCCAATTATTTTCCACAGTTGCCTGGTGCCATAAGCCCCGATTTCCTGCTCATAGATCCCGGCTGGACCATTAACAAATATCGTCCCGGCTTTCCTCAGTATCTTACTGTATTCCTCAATTGTTTTGGCTCCGATATCAATAATCAGGCTTTCAATTGGTAACTCATTAGTGCTTACTTCGCGCCGCTTGCCGTTATCGTCGATGCCAAAGTCTAAGGGGATGCGCAATTTATCGGGATAATCCTTTAGAAGCTCCCTGGCTGGCGCAATAAACTTTTTTAGCCCCCGGTCGGTAATAACCTTCTCTGAGGGAGAGCCTAGTTTCCTACCCTGGGCAAGATGCATAATTTGCCCGGTAATTCCGGCGGTGAGAATATAATCGGCAGAATCTTCTGCCAGCGCCTTTTTCATCATGTCAAATGCATCGGATATCTTTGCCCCACCTAGCAAGAACACACACGGGTGCTCGGGATTCTCTAGTACCGTAGTAAGAGCTGTTACTTCCTTATCGTAAAGTATTCCCGCGGCTGAGGGACGTAGTTCCTGGAAAGCCACCATACTTGCCGAATTACGGTGTGCTGCAGCAAAGGCATCGTTAACATAATAATCAACCAATGGAGCTAAATTTCTTACCAGATAGGTGTTCGCCATCTCTTCGGGGGTAAGTTTTACTGCATCATCAAAGGTGGACGCTTCCTCTGCCAGGTAGCGGAGGTTATCCAATAATAGGATTTCCCCCGCTTTGAGTTTTTTGATTTTCTCTCGGGCGGCGGGGCCGGCAACATCGTCAATAAACTGGACTTCTTGCCCTAGCTTTTGGGAAAGCTTCTCGGCATGCTCTCGCAAGGGAATAAGGTTCTGATACTCTAGAATGTCTCCCTGGTGGGCTATGATGACTAACTTAGCCCCCTTTTTAATGATTTCTTTGATTGTGGGCAGGCTCTGAATGATTCTATTCTCGTTGGTAATCTTCCTGGTCTTGGCGTCAATAGGGGAATTAATATCTACCCTCAGCAGTACTGTCTTACCCCGGTAGTCAAAATCATCCAGCGTTAAGTAGTCCCGCTTTGCCATTGGATAACCTCACTTCTGTTCTTCTCTCCAACACCAACTTTCTTACCAGGCATTTTGCCAGATACGCCTGACGTTATCCAGGGTTAGTTTCTTCGGGTTATTAGCCAAGAGACGGGTCACGTCCATGGTGGCAACCGCCATCCCCTCCAGGGCTTCCTCGGGTACCCCCAATTCCTGTAGATGGAGGGGAATGCCAATATCCGTGGCCAGAGCCTTAGCCGCCTCTACTCCCTTTTCTGCTGCCTCCTGAAGAGTGAGCCCTCCTGTTTCTACCCCCAGCATGTGGGCAACAATGGTATATTTAGGTAGATTAGCCGACAGGTTACACTCCATAACATAGGGTAAAAAGAGGCCATTAGCCACACCATGGGGAACATGAAAGCGGGAGCCAAGGGGATAGGCAAGGGCATGGACAGCGGCGACTCCAGAGTTGCCAAAGGCGATTCCAGCTAAGAGCGCTCCTTCAGACATACAGTTACGTGCCTCCGTATCTGAACCATTTTTGACTGCAGTCCTCAGGTTACCGACAATAAGCTCCATCGCCGCAAGAGCCAGGGCATCGCTGAAGGTGTTGGCTTTGTTGCCGGTATAGCATTCAATAGCGTGGATAAGGGCGTCTATTCCCGAAGCTGCGGTAACCTTTGGCGGGCACCCGTAGGTAAGAGTAGGGTCGACAAGAGCCAAGCGGGCAAGCAGATAAGGGCTGACTATGCCTGTTTTAACCCCTTTATCTACGTCACTGAAAATGGCAATATTGGTCACCTCGCTTCCGGTTCCAGCAGTTGTTGGTATGGTGAAGACAGGGACACCAGGTCCAGGAACCTTATCAATACCGCCGTAATCCTGTCCCTTTCCGCCGTGAGCAAAGAGGATAGCGAGTGCCTTGGCGGTATCCATGCTTGAGCCGCCACCAGCCCCCACCAAGAGGTCGTAACCTTTTTTGCCTAGCTGCTCAGCGGCGGCATTTAGCTTGGGGAAGGTGGGTTCTGGCTCGGCTTCGGAGTAAATATCCACCGAGAGTTCAGCCTTAGATAGCTGTTCCTTAATCGGGTCTATTAGTCCAGCCTGGTAAACTCCAGGGTCGGTAACAATAAGAGCCCGCTTGGCTACCAGCTTACTTGCCTCATCGGCGAGTGTATCCAGAGCACCTACGCCAAAACGGACTTTTCTGGGGAGCATAATCTGATAAATCATTCTTCATTCTCCTTTCTGTCTGATTTTAACAGTTTTTGCAGCCTTGGTCTATTGCTTAGTATAGTGTATTACTTCAACTAGCCCGTTATCATCATCAACTTTTACCCAATCCCTGGTCTTAAATAATGGCTTCTTTGTGTCGGGCACACCAACACTGGAGGTTAACGGCTACTGGTAGGCTGGCGATATGGGCAGGGAAGACCTCAGCATGGATCGCCAGAGCGGTGATTCTGCCGCCATATCCCATTGGTCCGATGCCCAGTTTATTGACCCGGTTGAGGATTTCCTTTTCCAGCTCGGCAACCTCGGGATCCGGGTTAGGCTCGCCTGCTTTTCGCGCTAGTGCTTTCTTGGCCAGTATAACCGTCTTTTCTACTGTGCCGCCTATGCCGACGCCGACTATAACCGGAGGGCATGGATTACTACCTGCCTCATCAACAGCATTGACGACAAAGTCTATGACCCCTTGGCGCCCCTTAGCCGGGAGTAGTATGGCTAAGCGGGACATATTCTCAGCGCCACCGCCCTTGGGCATGGCGATAATTTTAAGCTTATCGCCAGGGACAATATCGGTATAGATGATAGCCGGGGTGTTGTCTTTGGTATTGATTCTGGCGGAAAAGGGCCGGCTCACCATAGACTTGCGGAGATAACCTTCGTTGTATCCTTGGCGAACTCCTTCGTTTATCGCCGAGTAGAGGTCGCCGCCGACTATATGGACATCCTGCCCTAGCTCTAAGAAGACTACTGCGTCTCCGGTATCCTGGCACAGAGGGATTTCCCCCTTAGCTGAGATTTCAGCATTCTCTAATATCCTGTCCAATACCTTGCGCCCAACAGGCGATTCTTCTGCCTCTCGTGCCTTCTTGAGGGCATTCAGCACGTCATCGGGGAGATAGTAGCACGCCTCCTGGAAAAGGCGAGATACCGTCTTGGTTACTTCCTTAACATTAATCTCTCTCATCTCTTTACAGCTTTATAGCCCTCACCAGTTCCCGCACACCGTTAGCGGCACTGGCTAGGGCTGATTTCTCCTCGTCGGTTAGCTCAAGCTCTATTATCTGCTCAATACCGTTCTTACCTAATTTTACCGGGACGGTGGTGACGCTATCTTTAATCCCGTATTCCCCGTCAAGGTAAGTAGCACAGGGGAGGATTCGCCTCTTGTCTAAGACTATAGCCTCTACCATTTGGGCAACAGCCGCTGATGGGGCATAAAAGGCGCTGCCGGTTTTAACTAGGTTTATGATTTCGGCTCCAGCCCCTGTGGTGCGCTCTACCAATTTATTGATAGTTTCTTGGGGCAGGAGTTTAGTTATCGGGACGCCGCCAACTGTAGTCAGCCTGGGAATAACCACCATGGCAGCACCATGTTGTCCCAGAATGCAGGCGGATACGTCTTCTACCGATACATTAAGCTCGGCGGCAATAAAGCTTCTAAGCCGGGCAGCATCCAAGACGCCGGATAAGCCCATAACTTTATCTCTCGAAAACTGGCTGACGCGAAGGGCTAGATAGGTCATAACATCTAGGGGATTGGTAACCATAATGATAATACAATTTGGCGAATAATTGGCTGCATTACGGACAACCCCGGCGACAATATTGGCGTTGGTTTGTAATAGCTCCTCGCGGCTCATGCCTGGTTTTCTGGTAATGCCTGAGGTGATGATTACTACATCCGAGTTAGCCGTTTCTTGGTAGCTATTAGTTCCGATAATATGGGCATCAGACCCGAGGATAGGTGCCGACTCAAGCATATCCAGGGCTCTGCCTTGAGGTAGACCCTCAATGATATCTACCAAGACTATGTCAGCATAGCCCTTATCAGCAATTCGTTGCGCGCAGGTAGCCCCGACATTTCCAGCACCAATAATGCTAATTTTACTAATCATTGCCTTTCTCCTTTCGCCAGTACTGCCAGAAGTGGTATAAATAAGCCAGAAGAAATGAACATGGTAACATTCTTGATAAAATGTGGAGCTGAGGGGACTCGAACCCCTGACTTCCTCCGTGCAAAGGAGGCGCTCTCCCAGCTGAGCTACAGCCCCATTTAGCTGAGATATTATAGCAATAAACGCCCTTATTGGCAATTTGACCTGATGGCTGGCAAAATGCCCGTTGTTATCTTTTGGCTATAGAGAGGGGGAAAGCCAGGTGACATTGGCTTATATTGGTATTTTGCTGGCAACCGGTATAGGTACTGGTTTCGCCAGCGGTCTTCTGGGGGTAGGTGGCGGCTTCATCACAACCCCGGTTCAGTACTGGATATTTACCGCTATGGGTGTGCCGACAGATATGGCAATAAAGCTGGCTTTTGGTACCAGTTTGTTGGCACTTTTACCAACTGCCGCCAGCGGCGCCTGGAGACATCATAGAATGGGGGCAGTGTGGTGGCGGGCAGCTATTATCATGGGTACCACTGGTCTAGCCGGCGGTTTTGCTGGGGCTACTCTAGCCGCCCATCTCCCTGGGGCAGGGCTAAAGATAGCCTTTGGTGTTGCTACTCTAGCTGCTGGTATCAGGATGCTCGTCGCCACACCGGTGGAGAGTGAGGAGGAGCCTAAGGATAAGCCCTGGCTATGGGCAGCCTGGGCAATTCCAATAAACATTGTTACGACCATGGTCGGTCTTGGCGGTGGCGTGTTAATGGTTCCGGTAATGGTGCTGGTGCTTAAGTTCAAAATGCATACTGCGGTGGCTACATCTCTAGCTTTTGTCATGATTACCAACGTTGGCGGCATTATCGGTTATATCGTAAACGGTCTGGGTGTCCCTAATCTGCCGCCCTATTCTATAGGCTATGTTAATCTACTGGCTTGTTTCCTATTGGCAGCCACCAGTGTTGGTATGGCTCAGGTTGGGGCGATAACCGCTCACCGGCTTCCCGCCAAGCAACTAAGGTATATATTTATCGGGGTAATGTTCTATATGGGGCTCAATATGCTCGGTGTCTTTGCCTAGCTGAACAAAATAGATAGGGCTGGGGAAGGGCGGATTATTATAGGGTTAGGTTCAATATTCCCCCCACTAGCAAAGCAGTGGCAATCATTATTCCTGCTGACTTGAGCATATTTATAACCCCAAGCTCCCTAACAAGAACGACAAAAGTAGCAATACAGGGGAAAAACATGGCTAAAACCACACTGCCAATAGTTAGTTGCTTGGTGGTTAACGCTAATGGAGCCAGCATACCCAGGGCTACATCCTTACGCAGGAAACCAACGACTAAAGCGCTTACTGCTTCCTTAGGTAATCCGAGAAAGCCGGTCACGACTGGTGCGGTAAAATTGGCGACAGCATTAAATATACCCACGGCATAAAGGATATTTATTACTGCGACAGCACCTAGGATTATAGGAATAGCCTCTCTCAAGAAGCCAAACACCCTCATCCACAATTTTTGTAACACAGCTCGCCATGATGGCAGGCGATACGGGGGTATTTCTACCAACAGCTCAGGGCTAAATCCCTTAATGGCATGGTTAAGTATAATCCCCAGAATAATCCAGACTGCGAATAGTGTCCCGTAGATAATAGCCACATACTGCCACCCACGCGCACCAACCAAGCCAAAAATCATCGCCTGCAAGGCGGCGCAGGGTATAGCAATGGATATCAGTGTCGCGGCAATAAACCTCTCTCGCTTGCTTTCCAGAATGCGGGTAGCCAGAACAGCCGGCACATTGCAACCAAGCCCCAGCAGGGTAGGGATGATAGCATAGCCATGTAACCCCGTACGGTGCATAATGGTATCCATCAGGACTGCCAGTCGTGGCAGATAACCGGCATCTTCCAGCAGCCCCAGTACTAAGTAGAAAGGGATAATGTACGGCACAACTATAGCAAAGGGGACATAG
>Ga0136653_10002263_pt1 | contig 10528 bp, 11 predicted proteins | sample LakKivw275mmetaG_FD_94866 | JGI IMG/M metagenome (GOLD analysis project Ga0136653, IMG submission 94866) | Anoxic lake water microbial communities from Lake Kivu, Rwanda to study Microbial Dark Matter (Phase II) - Lake Kivu water 275m metaG... | ecosystem: Environmental > Aquatic > Freshwater >... | reverse complement strand
CGAAAATCCGCGAAATTGAGAGTGGGGGTGTACGCGTCAAAAACAATGTCCCGTGATTGCTTTCTCCCTCCTGTTTGTGGTATTTTGTAATGAAAGTACGAAATGTGAGGATTGTACAATGACACGTTTAACCGCATCTCAACTTAGGGAAGACCTGGCCGCCGCCCTCAACAAGGTGGCTTTCGGCGGGGAGAGGATTGTCCTCCAGAGGAGCAACAAGGACGTGGCCGCCCTGGTGTCCATGGAAGACTTTACCCTCCTCCGTGAACTTGAGGACAAGCTGGACCTGGAAGAAATGCGGAAGGCCCTGGAGGAACCGGGGGCAAATATCCCGTGGAAGAATGTCAAGAAGGAGCTGGGGATATAGGTGTCCTACACCATTGAACTCAGACCCGCCGCCCGACGCGACTTGAAAGGCTTGCCCCAGGAAGTCCTCCAAAGGGTGAGCAGGAAAATTGACTCCCTGGCCGATAATCCGCGCCCTCCCGGAGTGGAAAAACTGTCCGGGAGTGAGGACTCCTACCGCGTCCGCGTGGGGGACTACCGTATCCTTTACGAGATACGGGACAAGGTTCTCCTGGTTATCGTCGTGAGAATCCGACACCGCCGCGAAGCATACCGGAATTAACCCCCGCGTAATCCCTCTACACCGTTCTTCCGTTGCCCTCTATTATTTCCTTGACATAAAGGTAAACCATATGGTATAAGGTAGCTTATGGATACCTTAATGATTCTCCCAGCTAACAGGACCCTTCAATCCAAGACTCAAAAGTCCGCCGCCCTGGTAGCCTCCTTCCTCTCCGGGAGGAACGAAAGGACCGTCCAGGCATACAGACAGGACCTTGAGGACTTCCGCGCCTTCGCGGGAGCGGGGGACGTGGACGAGGCCGCCCGTCTTCTCTTGTCTGGAGGCCATGGAGAGGCTAACGCCCTGGCCCTGGCCTACAAGTCCTCCCTGGTGAATCGAGGCTTACAGGCCGCCACGGTAAACCGCAGACTGGCCGCCGTCCGCTCCCTGGTGAAGCTGGCCCGGACCCTGGGAATGGTCCCGTGGGCGCTGGAGGTGGAGAACGTGAAGGCGGAGTCCTACCGGGACACGCGGGGACCCGGACAGAATGGTTTTGTTTCCCTCATGGAAGAGGCCGGGAAGAGGACGGACGGGAAGGCCACGAGGGACCGCGCCCTCCTCCGTCTCCTTCATGACCTGGCCCTCCGCCGTGGTGAACTCGTGGCGCTGGACCTTGAGGACGTGGACCTCCAGGCCGGGACCGTGGCCGTCCTGGGAAAGGGACGGACCCAGAAACTAACCATGAGCCTCCCGGACCCTACCAAAGCCGCCCTGGTGGAGTGGCTGGAGGTGAGGGGGACACACCCCGGACCTCTCTTCGTGAATTATGACCACGCCGGGAAGGGACAAGGCCGCCTTACCGGGACGGGTCTTTACCTGGTGGTCCGCAGTCTGGGAGAGAAAACGGGAAGAAAGGTCCGCCCTCACGGACTCCGCCACACCGCCATTACGGAGGCTTGCAAGGCCGCCCAAGCCCACGGAATGGGACTGGAAGAGGTAATGGACTTCTCCCGCCACAAGAACGTTAGGACTCTCATGGTTTACCGGGACCGGGAGCGGAACGTCCAAGGCCGCCTGTCCGCTCTCGTGGCCGCCGTGTAACGGAGGAAGGAAAACAAATGGGAACGAGTCCTCAGAACTGGAAGCGCCTGGACGCGGGAGCCTCCAGGCTTGAGCGGAACCTCACAAAACCGTCCGCTGACAGGCTGGAGTTGGTCCTCCAATGTCTGGACCAAGTGAAAAACATATTTTCACCGGGGGACGAAACCCCGGAGGGGAAAGCGGTCTATCACCTGGCCGCCGCCGTGAGCGCCTCTCTGAAGGGTCTGTCCGTATTTCCCGCGATAGAGGACATGGACCTCCCCGCGTTTGACGCCGCTGATTTGAAATGTCTGGAGGAGGTGAAACTGGAAGACCTCACCCCCATGGACCTCTCCGAACTCCTCCCGGAGGCCGGGACCTGTCCAATGTGCGGAAGCCAAAAAAAGAAGGGATAGCAAAATGGAAGGGACGAAACTAACGGGACTCTGGAAGAACAAGACAAAGGACGGGAAGACGTACCTGTCCGGGAACCTGGGTCTTTCGCGTTTGCTTGTCCTCCCGAACGATTACAAGCGGAACGAAAAGGACCCGGATTACAACGTCCTGGTTTGCCCACAGGAGAAGAAGGACAAGCCCAAGAACGGAGCGCCGGGAACGGACCCGTGGGACGATTTTGGTAAACCCGATGATTCCCTCTAGGAACCCGCTGGAAGACTGGCCGCAGTTTATGGAGTCCGTCCGCCTCCGCATGGAGAAGGGGCGGGAGGCTTATGGGGACCGCTCTTTTCTCCGTCCGCCTGGTGAGCTGGCCGGGGAGGTGGAGGAGGAACTCCTGGACGTTGCGGGGTGGTCTTTCATTTTGTGGAACCGTGTCCGCATTTTGAGAAATGCCATAAAGGAAAACCATGAATAAAGGTAAACCATTAGGACATACGGACCTTGGGGACCTGTTAAACCATGAAGTCTATCCCGCCCTTTTCGCCTGTCTGGACACCGCCTTCCCGGAGTTTGGGTGGAGACGGACGGGGAATCATTGGGTAGCAACGACCTGGCCGGCAAATTTCCCGGACCCCGCGAACGAGAGGAAGCCCTCCCGCCTCATGGTCTACCAGGACCGTCCTTATTGGATAAAGGTCCATGGACACCTGGGAGTCCGCTTCCTGGACTACGTGAACGGAGGACAAAACCCCACGGGACCGGACTTCCCCCAGGCCGTCCGCTCCCTTTGTGAGAAATGCGGAGTCCGTTCCCCGGAGCGGGAGTACACCCCGGAGGAAATGGAGAAGGAAGTCCAGAGGGAACGCCGCAAGAGCGCCCTGGACGCCGTGATAGGCCATTGCCAGGAGGCCCTCTGGAGCGGACGCGGGACCTCCGCCCGTGATTACCTGGTGAGGGAGCGCGGACTCACGGAGGAGGGAATCAAGGCCCTTGGACTTGGACTCTACACGTCCTCCGCCGATATTTCCGCGTATCTCCAGAACGCGGGGGTGGACGTTGCGGACACCGCCCTCCTCTGGCCCAAGCTGGAGGGATACATCATTTTCCCGTGGGCGGACGCGAACGGACAGCCGCTCACGCTTTACGGACGCTGGCCGGGAAAGCCCCCGGAAGGACTCCCGAAAACCATAGCCCTCCCTGGAGAGGGGACGAAGGCTTCACCCCTGTATTTCGACCGGACCCGACAAGCTCACCACAAGGACCTGATTCTAGTGGAGGGAGTCCTGGACGCCGCCGTCCTCCAGGAGAAGGGGGACTCCCGCGTTATGGCTTGCGTGGCCGCTCAATTGTCTGGCTTGCAAGTGGAGACTCTCACCCGTCACCGCGTAGCCTCCGTGACCATTTGTCTGGACCCGGACGGGGGAGGAGAACGCGGGACCCTCTCTTGTATCAAGAGCCTCCACGAGGCCGGGATAGCCGCCTACGTAGCCCCCACGCTCCCGGACGGAATGGACCCGGACCAATTTGTTATCAAGCACGGAATGGACGCGTGGAAGGCCCACGTAGGCCGTAAGGTCCACGCCCTCCGCTACCAAGCGGAAGCCATTGTCCGAAAGCACAAGGCCGGGAAGGTGTGGACGGACGCGGGACGCGTGGCCGCCCTGGACGAAGCCATAGCGTTTGACACCGCTACCAAGGACCCGGAGCGCCTCCCCGCCCTGGAGTTGTTCTTCTGGCCCGTTATCAAGGAAGCCACGGGAGCCGGGGAGGAGGCCCTGGCCGCCCGACGCGTGGCCGCCCGTGAGAAGCGAAAACAGGAACGGGAGAGGCTGGGGTATGAGTCCCTCGTGAGGACAAGCGGGGAGCTGCTACGCAAGGGAGACACGGAGGGAGCAAAGGACCTCCTCCGGGACGAGGTGGAGCGCCTCCGCGCCGAAGAAAGGACCTGGAAGGCGGACCCCGTTCTCTCCGTGAAGGAGGAGCTGGCCGCCCACGCCCTGGCCCTGGAGAAATGGAGGGGGAAGGAGTTTATAGGACTTCCCCAGAAGACCCTCCCGGAACTGGACACCGCTACGCTTGGCTTTCGTGGTCTTATGCTTCTGGCCGCTGGCCCGAACGTGGGAAAGACCGCCCTGTCCGTCCAATTCGGTCTGGACGTGGTGAAGTACAACGAAGACGCGTGTTTCCTCTTCCTGTCCCTGGAAATGTCCAGGACGGACATTATCTCCCGGATGAAATGCCGCCTTGCGGAGCTGGACTGGAAGACCCTTGTTTTTGGTTCTCCCGACAGACGGGGACTCTCCAGGGACGTGTACTTCACTCAGGACGAACATACACGCCTCCGCTTTGCGGACCTCAGCCTTGAGGAGCTGGGAGACAGGATACGTGTCCTGGACGAAAGGAATTTTCCCGCGCCCACGATAGAGAACGTGGTCTATCAGGTAAAGGACCTCAAGGCCAGGACGGGGACCTCCCGCGCCTTCCTCCTCGTGGATTATCTCCAGGTATGGCCCATTCCGCCGCACGAGTCCCAGAACCTCAGAAACGACTTGGACGCGGACAAGTGGAGGATAGGGGCAATGAAGACCCTCCGGGACGCCCTGGACGGGGACGCCGTAATGGTCATATCGGAGGCCAGAAAGCCGGGAGGGAGCACAACGGGGGCGGAGTGGGGAGGTGAACTTTCGGACGTTATGGGAGCCGCACGAGGGACCTATACCCCGGATATGGTCTTCCTCTTGAATCCTCTCAGGAACGAAGACCTATTCAAGGCCATGGGAAAGGACGTTCCCAAAACGAACAAGGACGAAGAGGCCGCCGAAATACGAAGGACCCTCCAGGAGCAAGGAGTCTCGTGGAACACGCTGAAAATTGCCAAGGGGAGGGACGGGGTTCTCCGCGTCCACCTGGACCTTACTTTCTGGTTTAGACAATCGAGATTCGAGGAAGGCTTCAAAAGACACGCGGAGGGGGGATTATGAGCGCCTCCCCGCGTTCTCCCGTAAAAACGCCTTACAGGAAGCCCCAGGACGCGTTATCTCGCGGGGGTCCTTATCCTGATACCCCCGGAAAACAGGAGTAACAGCCCATGAGAACCATAGCCGTTACGAACCAAAAAGGAGGGAGCGGGAAGACCACCACGTCCGTGAACCTGGCCGCCGCTCTTGGGGAGAAGGGGAAACGCGTCCTCCTCGTGGACCTGGACGCCCAAGCCTCTTCCTCCACCTGGTACGGGGTGAAGGACGGAGGAAAGGGTTTATTTGATGTTTTCGTGGGAAACGGAAACCTTGTGGACCTTGTACACCAAACCTCCGCGCCGGGGGTGGAGCTGATTCCCTCCTCCTCGTGGCTCATGGGGACAGATAAGTCCCTGGCCGGGGAGGTAGGAGCAGAAACCATTCTCCGCCGTCACCTGGACCGCCTCCCAAGGGACCGCTGGGAATACGTCCTCCTGGACTGTCCTCCCGCTCTTGGGGTCCTCACGGTAAACGCCCTGGCCGCCGCCGGGGAAGTCCTTGTTCCCGTGGAAAGCCACGTCCTGGCCCTTAACGGACTGGCCCAGCTACTCAAAACCCTGGACGTGGTGAAGGAGCGCCTTAACCCCTCCTTGGAAATCATGGGGATTCTGGCTTGCCGCGTGGACTCCCGGACCCGCCACGCCCTGGAGGTGGTGGAAATGCTCCGTACCCGCTTTGGAAAACAGGTATTCAAAACCGTGATACGGGAGAACGTCCGCCTTGCTGAGAGTCCCTCTTTCTCCCAGCCCATTACACAATATGACCCCGGAAGCCACGGGGCGGAGGACTTCCGCTCTCTGGCCCTGGAAATCCTCCGAAGGGGGAAATAGGCCCATGGACGGACGCGGACGCGTGGAAATGGAATGCTTGAAAAACCCGAACCACGGACGCACGCGGACGCCGAAGGAATGCTTGAGAAACCATGAAAGGAAGGCAAGCGGACGGAAAGGCCGTACTTCAAATTTAACACCGCTCCCTCCCGTGGCATAACGCCCGTGAGATGCGGAACTTAACCGCCTCCGCCCGTCCCGAAAAGGACGCCCATTACCGGGACAAAAGGGAGGGAATGGAGGCCAGATAGGAGACAGTTACATGGTCAAAAGACAGACAATCGGAGCGAACCCCCTGGACGTTATGGTCCCTCCCACGCCGCCTCCCTCCCCGGAGCTGGCCGAAGAGGAGAAGAAGGACGCCAAGGAACGTTGCACGTTTCATATCTCCGTGGCCCTCATGGAACGAGCGCGTAATTGCGTCTTCTGGACGCCGGGGTTAACCATGGGCGGACTTGCGGAGGAAGGAATCAAGAAGGCCCTGGGCGCCTACGAGAAGAAGAACGGGGGACCCTTCCCTCAGAGGAAATCGAACCTCAAGGGGGGTAGGCCAGTCCGGTAACTGACTTGTTTACGAAAACAGCCATTATCGTAAACAAAATAACGGGAGTCCATGACAGTACCCCCAGAGACGGGAGTCCATGGAGGAAGGAAGAGGAAGAATGTCAGAACTTGAGAACGAACGGAGGACCTCCGCCAATAGGAGGAACGCCGAAAAGAGCACGGGACCGCAGACGGAGGAAGGAAAGGCCCTCGTGTCCAGGAACGCCACGAAGCACGGACTTCTAAGCCGGGAGACTCTCCTCCCGAACGAGGACGGGAGCGCCCTGGAAGTCTTCTCCCAGAACCTCCGCGCCGAACTGTCCCCCGTGGGGGAGCTGGAGAACCTCCTTGTGGACCGGATTATCTCCGCCTCCTGGAGACTCCGCCGCGTCCTCCGCGTGGAAGGGGAAATCTTCTCCTGGGAGGAGCTGGGGAAGCGCGTGGAGCAATTCCAGAAGGAGGCCGGGAGCTACGCGTCCTCCTCCCTGGACTTTGGTAACCTCCTTGAAACCCGTATCACGGACGCACGGAAGCACCAGGCCGCCCTCCAGAAGGTGAAGGACGTGGAAGCGCAACGTCAAGCCCTTACCGTGGGACCCGCCTTTGTCCGGGACGGGGGAGGGGCGGACGCCTTCTCCAAGCTCTCCCGGTATGAAACCTCCATAGAGCGGAGCCTATACCGCGCCCTCCACGAGTTGCAACGCCTCCAGGCCCTCCGCGCCGGTCAGCCCGTCCCGCCGCCCGTGGCCGTGGACATGGACATGAACGTCTCCGTAGGGGCGGACTAATTGGCTTTGTTTGGTAAAAACGACATGACAGACCAAAACCCGGACACCCCAGACACACCAGGCCAGGACACCCCAGAAGAAGAGAAACGCCTCCGAACCATGCGGGAGCGGTTTGATAAGGTCCTGGAGATTTACGGGGATTTCACGGACAAATACGAGAAGGAGGAACCGGACTGGATAATCCTTACCGCCTTCCACCTAGTCCGAAACTCCCTCTATTCCCTCCGCCAATACATAAAGAACCCGGACCCCCTCTTCCCAGATATTTCCTGGGAGAACCCATGGGTGGAGCTGCAATACCCCGTGGAATGGAACTGGAGGCACGAGGAGAGGCAAGGAGGGGCGCTATTCGGCCAATTCACGGAGGAGGAACTCAAGGACAAGGACACCATTACCAAGAAACTGGTGGAGATGTTTTTCAAGCAAAAAGAACTCTTCGTTCTTGGACTCCTCACAGATCAGGCCGCCCTTGGGAAACGCGGGAACAAATACCAGGCCCTCCTCCCGCTGGACATGATTGAGGAACTGGACAAGCTCCCGGAGGACGAACGGAAAGCCCGACTGGACGAACTCTACAAGCCTAATTATTTCGGAACGGTAAACGAAGAGTCCCCCCTCATGGAGGAAGGGGAGACAGAAGGGGGGGGGAAGCCGCTCCCCAGCCTCAGATTTAATCCAAAGGACGAAGAGGGACGCCTAATTTTTGACTGTCATATCTCCGTGGAATTTCACCCCCTCGTGGTGGACGAAGACGAACGCCGCGCCTATTTCCCCGTGGTGGTAGGACTGACTTTCATTCCTTCCGAAGAGAACCCATACCCGGACCCGTCCACCTGGACCCAGGAATTGCAGGAGATGTTCTGGGACACTCTTGATAAGGGGGTAGGACAGGCAATAGACGGACTCTCCCGCTACGGGAAGCCCAAGGAGGAAACACTCCCATTAACCGAAACCCCAGCAAAGGAGGAAACGGAAACCTTCAACAGGGAAACCGTTTATTTCTCCGTTGACGGTGAAGGCACCTCCGCGTTACCCGCTCCTATCGTCGTGTCTCCGCCCAAGACACGCCCATATTACGGGGTGGTATCCAAGAACGCCCTGGTGGACATGAAGACCGTGAAGCCCTACCTGGACGCCTCCCTCAAGTCTCGCGGTCTTTTCGGAAAATGGAGCAATCTAGCCTCCCTGGAGGAGGAAGCCTCCAAGCTGTCCCAGGAGATATTGGACGCCGAAGGGGAGGACGACTGGAAGAAGGCGGGAGGCTACAAGGAAAATAAAACGGGAAAGCTCTCCTTGAGGCAAGACTCACCGCGCCGGGGGGACCTTATGATTTCCCTGGCCCACAGGAACCGGGGATTCATTTGGTTTGACCCCAGCATTACCCCTCCCACGGAGCAGGCTTGCTGGCTCTTGAGGACCGGGGACGGGAATTACCTTGGTTTTGGTCTTTCCTGGCACGGACAAGCGGGACCGTACTATGACCAATTCAGGGAATGGGTGAGGAAGAGAGTCCAGGCCCTCAGCAAGGAGCCTCCAAGCCTATTCCCGGAGGACCGCGCCCAAAAAGAAAAGGAAATGGACGTATTAACCCAGAGCCTCTCTGTTTGGTCCCGTGGAACTCAATTGCTTTGGCTTCTCCATGATCACGTATGGCAACAATCTTCCAGCTACGTGGTTATTCCCGACGTTACCATAGGACAAGCTCTCTGGGGGGGAGATGACACCAAATGGCCCGACCACTGGCACAGGGAAATAGAGAGCGGTCTGGACTCCCTCATTCTCATGGACTGGAGAACGTGGATTATCACCAAGGAGGGGAGTGTCCACCGGGAGGGACACTGGAAACCCGTGGCGGGATACAAGACTCCAAACCACCCGGAACCGGAGCATAGAGCGCCGAAGGAGTGTCCTGAAAATTGTCCTCTCAAGAACCATGATATTTCCCACGGGCATTACATCGTGGGACTGTCCCCTAACTTCGTGGGAGTCCTGGACGCGTGGGCAATATCCCGCAAGAAGAGACAGGCCGTAGCCGCCACGGATAAATCACCCGATGAAATCCTCTATGGATGGCACAGTAAGCGCCTGGAGAAGGAGGAACGAAAAGCCCTCCAGGGAAATCGAGGCTTCGCCCGAAAAGACCTGTTACCGGGAGTAATGCTCACCGCCTCGTGGTCCGGTCTGACTTCCTCCCAGAAACGCCTCCTCCTCTGTCTTCTGGACGAACTAACCCTAGCCCCAGAAAGGAAGGGAAAACACGTCACCGAAAGGACGGACCTGGCCCGTATTTACGAAGGGGGGAAGCCTCTCCGAATTGACAGTAAAACCAAGCTGGACTGTCTTCTCCTGGAAAAGGGGAAACGTTATGTTTGTTTCGGAGGGAACGGAAAGCGCCCTGGGGGAGGCTACCGGATAGGCGGGACGCCCTCTAAGGAGACGCCTGGAGTCCGTGGGAGCCGTCGTGGAGGTTGGCTACACCGCGCCGAATACTACGAAGTCCGTCCTGGCCCTGGAGGAAGCCACGCCGCCGTGAAAAGTTTTCTGAAGGATTTACGCGGGGTAATGGACCTCCTGGGAGGAGTGGCCGTGGGGAACCTCAAGGGAGCGTGGCTACCCCTTGAGGATATGGAGAGGCTGGCCGCCAGGAGAAATATCAAGGACCTCCTCAAGGTGAATGTCCGTCCATTCGGAGCGGAGGACTACCAGGAGCGAATGGAGGAGTACGCCCGTGAAAAAGGGGGGTTCTCCGATATTCCACGAAGCCAAGCGGAGTTGGACCTGGCCGTCCTGAAAGAGGTGGAGGAGCGGGGAGGTATCACCAGGGAGAAACTGAAAATTGAGCTGGCGAGACGGGGAATAAAACAAAAGGATTTTGCCGCAAGACTTGGTATTACCCCAGCCTTCTTGTCCTATGTTCTCACCGGGGTGAAACCTTTCCCGGAGGACCTCCGGAAGAAAGCGCGGAGCCTCCTGGAGGAAGGGGAATTAACCAAAATCTGACTTTTTCCCCCCGCGAATTAACCAAAATCTGACTTTTTCCCCCCGCGAATTAACCAAAATCTGACTTTTTTGCTTTTGTGGCAAATTTGCAAGTGACTGATTTTGCAAGGGAACGGGAAAACCGATTTTCACCACTAGGGTATCACTAGGGATACACTAGGGAGGGGCGCTTTTCCTGTCGGAAGCGCCCTCCCTCTCCAAGCCAAAAACAGACGCCGGAACCTCCCCCGAATTATGCGGGGTCCTTAAAAAATGGGGAAGATTGCTGCAACAAGTTGCAACTAAAAAGGGACGGGGGGAGGG
>Ga0136653_10002262_pt1 | contig 10530 bp, 8 predicted proteins | sample LakKivw275mmetaG_FD_94866 | JGI IMG/M metagenome (GOLD analysis project Ga0136653, IMG submission 94866) | Anoxic lake water microbial communities from Lake Kivu, Rwanda to study Microbial Dark Matter (Phase II) - Lake Kivu water 275m metaG... | ecosystem: Environmental > Aquatic > Freshwater >... | reverse complement strand
GTCCACCGGGACGTCACTCTCCAGCCCCAGCGTCTTGATGGCCTTGATGACGCTCAGGAACTCGTCGTCGAGGCTGTACTTGAAAGTGACCCGCCGGCACTTGATCCAACGCGGCACCAGCACCACCTCCTCGTGCTCGATGTTGATGCACTTGAGCGGGCCGATCCCTTCGGGGAAATGGAAAAGCTCAGGCTCGGAGAACGGTTCCGCCGTATACCATCCCCGCTCGCGCTCCCAGATAAGCGGAAGGTCGGTGCACTCCTCCACGGTGTCGATCACCGAGAAGGTCGGTGCGAATGTGTAGCCCTGTAGGGTCAGATTGGCGCCGTCGCGGATGCCGATTTCGTCGATGTCGTCGAAGAGATGCTTCTCGGCGTACTTGGCAAAGACATCCGAGACGCCCGGATCCATCCCCATGCACAGCAAGGCCAGCAGCCCTTTCTGCTGCCAGCGTGCGGCCTGGCTGAACTGGTAGCTGCCCATGTCGACACCGGTGCCCGACATTGCCATGTCAATGTACCCGCATCCGGCCTCGAAGGCCGCGTCAAACACCGAGTCATTGTAGATATTGCTCACGGCGTTCATGATCAGGTTGGCCCGATGCTGGCGGGCCAGCTGGACGATCCGCGCGGTATCACCCGCATCGACCTGCTCGATCGGGAATGCCTCCGGCGGCCCCAAGCGGGCCTGGACTGTCCGGGCGCGTTCGAGGTTGTAGTCCGCCAGGACCAGGCTTTCGAGCCAGGGCCGATTGTGGGCAACGAGCGCAATGGCCTCTCCCACCGATCCAGTTCCAAGGAGCAAGACTCTCATAAGGCGACCCCCATCAATCTCTTGGCCTCCGCCACGGCGCCGATGGCATCCTCACTATAGCCGTCTGCGCCGATCTGTTCGGCCCAAGTCCGCGTCACCGGAGCACCACCGACCAGCACCTTGACCTTCGGCCGGAGCCCCAGATTGTCCAGCGATTCGACTACCGTCTTCTGGTAGACCATGGTCGCGGTCAGCAGGGCACTTAGGCCAACAACGTCGGCACCGATCTGCCGCGCGGTCTTGGCGCACTCCTCGGCCGAGACATCTACCCCGAGGTCGTGGACCTCGAAGCCGCCAGCAGCCAGCAGGGTCGCGACCAGCGTCTTGCCGATGTCGTGGATGTCTCCCTGGACAGTGCCTATCACCACCTTGCCCAAGGTCTGCCGGTGCCGGCCGCCCTTTGCCAGTTCTGGATCGAGCACGGCGACGGCGGCCTTCATCGCCTCGCCGGCCAAGACGAGATCGGGAAGGAAGGCCTCCCCGCAGCCGAACATCTCGCCGACGCGGTTCACACCGATGAGAAATCCCCTGTTGACTGCATCCAGAGGGTCGACCCCCTCGGCTACGGCCCGTTTGGCCAGCGCCGCTGCGATATCGGGTTCGCCGTCGAGGATGCTCTGGGCCATCTCATCGAACAGCCCTTGGCTCAAGGTTCTCTCCTGGCCTTCCGATGTGGCTGTTGCTGCCTGCTCGTGTCCATGTGGGCTGGCGGAAAGCGTCGGGTGGCCGCCAGCCGCGGAGTCGAGAAGCAGGCCTCAGGGCACAAGGTGCTGGCTAGACCTCCTTGACCGCCTCCGCCAGTGCCGAGAGGGTGAGTTCAACGTCTGCCTCGGAATGGGCCTCACACACGAACCACGGCTCCTTGGCGTCACGTTCATACTCCACCCCGCGGGCGCGCATAGCCTTCTGGAGAGCCGCGTAGCGCTTCGTGTCCATCCCCTGAAGGTCGCGGAACTCACGCGGCGGCTGTGAGAGGCCGAGGACGAATGAGAACATGGCCGGCATGCCGGTCAGGGCGTGCTCGAGGCCGGCCTCCGTCAGGATCTCATCGATCCCTTCCATCAAGCGTTTGCCTCTGGCGGCGATTGTCTTGAGGGCGTCGGTGGTCTCGATCACCTCCAGCGTCGCAAGCGCAGCCGCCACACCAGCGGCGTTGCTGCAGTACGTACCGCCATGGGCCATGCGGCCGGGCTCGATCACGCTCATGACTTCTTTCGAGCCGCCAATAGCCGCCAACGGGTAGCCGTTGGCCAACGACTTGGCGTAGGTCATCAGGTCACCCTTGACGCCGAAGTACTCGGTGGCGCCGCCGCGGGCGATGCGGAACCCGGTCTTGACCTCGTCCACGATCATGACGATGCCGAACTCATCGCACAGGCGGCGGATGTGCTCCAGCCAGCCAGGTTCCGGCATGATGCTGGTCATGTTGGCGGCGATCGGCTCGACGATGATGGCGGCGATCTCACCCCAGCGGGCCCGGACCGTCCCGTCCAACATCTCGAAGTCGTTGAAGGGCAGCAGGATCACCAGATCACGTAGACAGCCGGGGATTCCGGATGAGTTCGAGACGGGCGTTGGGCTGTGACGCGAGCCGATCGAACCATAGGCGGTGTAGGCTGTCGACCACAGGAGGTAGTCATGAAACCCGTGGTAGGTTCCCTCGAACTTGATGATCTTCTCCCGGTTGGTGTAGGCCCGGGCGACGCGCAGAGCATGCATGGTCGCCTCAGTGCCCGAGTTGGCGAATCGGACCATCTCGACGCCGGGGCACATCCGCACGATCTTTTCGGCCAGCTCGATCTCGAGGACGTGAGTGTGGGCGAAGAGCGTCCCGTCATCGATGGCCTGGTGCACCCTCCGGTTGACACGTGGGTCGGCATGGCCAAGGATGACCGGCCCGAAGGCCAGGCGGTAGTCGATGAAGCGGTTTCCGTCGACGTCCCAGACATAGGCGCCCTGCCCGCGAGAGATCACCGGCGTATCCTCTCCACAGTAGCGGAAGTTGGAGCTCACGCCCCAGGGCATGACCTGTTGGGCACGGCTGAACATGGCGCGGGTCTTGGTCAGATCCAGATCGCGGCTCATGCGTGCTTGACCTCCGAGTGGCTTGAAAGGTCCTTCGCCTCCGACTTCCGAAGTCCAAAGGACTTCGGAAGTCGGAGGCGAACCCTACCCCGCCTCAGCGGCGATTGCCCGTTCGATGATCGCCAATCCGGCCAGCAATTCGTCCTGGGTTATGATCAGCGGAGGGCAAACGAAGACCATGTTCCTGTTGATGAAGGTTGTCAGTCCATCGGCCAGCAGGTGGGACTTGATCGCGTTCATGACATTCTGGCTCATCGGCTCGCGGCTCTCGCGATCTCTGACCAGCTCGATGGCTGAGAAGAGACCGATCGACCGCACGTCGCCGATGGCCGGGTGCTGGGCCTTCATCCGGGCCAGCTCCGCCGCCAGGACTTCTCCCATCCGCCGACTGTTCTCGATCAGGTTCTCCTGCTCATACACGTCCAGGGTGGCGATGGCCGCCGCGCACGACAGGGGATGGCCGTAGTAGGTCAGCCCCATGAAGAGCATCTTGTCCTCGAAGTGCTGCGCGATGGGATCCGAGACGACGACGCCGCCCAGGGGCAGGTAGCCCGAGGTCAGGCCTTTGGCGATGGTCATGATATCGGGGACGACATCCCAGTGGTCCACCGCGAACCACTTTCCGGTGCGGCCGAAGCCGCTCATCACCTCATCGGAGATCAGCAGGATGCCGTACTTGCGGGTGATCTCGCGCAGCCGCGGCCAGTAGTCATCTGGAGGGACAAGGATGCCGTTGGAGCCGGTCACGCCCTCCATGAACAGCGCTGCGACCGTGTCGGGGTTCTCATACTGGATCATCTGCTCGATATGCGTGATGCACTCGCGATGGCAGCTCTCGGGTGTGTGACCGAAGACACAGCGGTAACAATAGGGGTCGAAGCAGTGGATGACGCCGGGGATCCCCGGCTCAACCGGCGGGCGGCGGTAGTCGCCGCTCAAGGTGACAGCGCCGTAGGTTGCACCGTGGTAGGAGATGTAGCGGGCCAGGATCTTCTGCCGGCCGGTGTACAGGCGGGCGAACTTGATTGCGTTCTCATTGGCTTCGGCGCCGCCCAGCGTGAAGAAGACCTTGTTGAGGTCGCCGGGCGTGACCTGGGCGATGCGCTGGCCCAAGACGCCCTTGGGCTCGTGCGCCGCGGCCGCGTGCGCCGCGCACAGCCGGCCCGCCTGCTCCTGGATGGCGGCGACGACCTTTGGGTGCTGGTAGCCAATGTTCAGGTTCATCAGCTGGGATGAGAAGTCGAGGTAGCGCCGGTCATCGGCGTCCCAGTAGTAGACACCCTGACCGCCGACCACCGGGATCGGGTCCACCGACTTCTGCACCGACCACGAGAAGAACACATGCTTCCGGTTGAGGCGGATGATCTCTTCCGGACTGCGCTGCGATGCAGCCTCTTTCCCCGGCACCGATCCCTCCTTCCGGCAGCATGATGCCGCCGGCTACAGTGAACGACCGACCTCGGCCAGCGTATCTTCCAATCGGTTCAGAACCGCGTCAATCTGCTCGTAGGTGATGACGAGTGGCGGTTCGATGCGGACGGTATGTGCGTTGGTGAGGGTTCCGGAAACCAGCACGCCGCGCCTGAACAGGCCAGCCGCTACGCGATAACCGATCTCGGGGGTATGGAAATGCTGACCGATGAGCAGTCCTCGGCCGGTGATCATGCGGTAGATCTGGGGGTAGCGTTCGGCAAGGAGGCGAAGGCGGGGGATCAGATATTCGCCTTTCTGGGCCGCCTGCTCCCACAGTCGGTCGCGCAGCGTAACATGAATCGAGGCAATCGCCGCGCTGCAGGCCAGCGGTCCCCCGCCGGTCGTGGTGGTATGGATGAACGGATTGGGGGACATCATGCACTGCCAGATCTCGGCGGTGGAACAGAAGGCGCTGACCGGCATGACCCCGCCGCCCAGCGACTTGGCCACGGCCAGGATGTCGGGCTCGACCTGCCAGTGATCGACACCCCAGAGCTTGCCCGTCCGGCCAAGGCCAGTCTGGACCTCGTCGGCGATCAGCAGGGCGTCATGCTCGCGGGTGGCCTGGCGGATGCGAGGCCAGAAATCGTCGGGAGGTACGATGGCGCCGGCCTCGCCCTGGATCGGCTCCATGAGCACGCCGGCGATCCCGATGCCAACCCGCTGGCAGATGTCCAGCTGCCGTTCCACCGCGGCTGCGTCGCCGAAGGGGACGTGATAGACAGGCCCGCCGTAAAGGATCCCAACCGGATCGCGGAAGTCGGCCTTGCCGATCAAGCTCAGCGACCCCAACGTCTTGCCGTGAAATCCGTTGAGGGCAGCAATGAATCCCGGCTTGCGGGTGTACATCTTGGCCAGCTTGATCGCCCCTTCGATCGCCTCGGTGCCGCTAGCAGCAAAGAAACTGTAGCGGATGTCTCCTGGGGTGATCTGGGCCATCAACCGGGCCAGGGCGCCGCGCAGAGGGTCGATGAGTTCCTGCGTCGGCATGGGCGTGCGCAGGAGCTGAGCCTGGACGGCGGCGACGATCTCGGGATGGCTCCAGCCATGATTGAGCATCCCGAAACCGCCGAGGCAGTCGATGTACTCGCGCCCCAGGACGTCCTGGAAGACGGCACCCTGCCCAGTCCACTCGGTCGCCGCCCAGTCGCCGGCCTCCGTCACAGACTTGCGGTACTCGAGCCAGCCCTTGTTGAAGTGCTCGGCGAAGTTATAGGTCGCCTCTTCGATGATCCGCTTGCCTTCCTCCTGGGAGACCTGAGGGTTCTTGATGATCTCCAGCCATTGGTGTGAGTACTCGAGTGCATCGTGCAAGGATTGCGGCATGGAACGCTCCCAACGGGCGCAACTTGTTGAGGTGGAGCAGGCGCGGGCCCAGGCTCTCCGGACTGTGCCCGGTCCACAGCCCCAGGGGGCCGGGCACGGTCGGGGCGGAGATCAGGATGCCATCTCCTTGATCCCGTAGGGGAAGTTGTACTTGGGCATCCGCTCCAGGAACGGGTCCGGGTCGAAGGCTTCCGGTCCCAGCACCCCCTGACCTTTCCAGACCCCGGTCTCGAGCAGCTCCATGGCGATGATCGGGTTGACCGCCGTCTGCCAGACCACGGCCTGAACGCCGTACTTCTTCATGCAGGTCTCGTTATCGGCCACCTGGTACAGGTACACCTGGCGCGGCTTGCCGTCCTTCTTGCCCTTCACCCAAGTACCGGCACAAGTCTGGCCGAACATCTTGTCTCCCAGGTGCGCCGGGTCGGGTAGACACGCGGCGACCACATCGCGCGGGGCGACCTTGACGCCCTTGACCTCGATGGCGTGTTTGTTGTCCAGGCCAAGCATCTTGAGCGTCTTGAGCACACCGATGAACTTCTCCCCGAGGCCGTACTTGAAGGTCACGCGCTTGCACTCTACCCAGCGGGGGACGAGCAAGACCTCTTCATGCTCGACGTTGACGCACTCCAGCGGCCCGATGCCCTCCGGGAAATCAAAGGTTTCGGCCTCGGAGAAAGGCTCGGTGGTGTACCATCCCTGGCTCTTCTCCCAGATCACAGGTGGGTTCAGGCACTCTTCGATCGTGGTCCAGATAGAGAAGTTGGGGGCGAACTCGCAACCGCGCACTTCCAGATTGCCTCCGTCACGCACACCGACCTCGTCGATCTCGTCAAAGAGGTGTTTCTCGGCGTACTTGGCGAAGACGTCAGACAAGCCCGGCTCAACACCCATCCCCAGGAGTGCGAGCAGGCCCCTCTTTTCCCATCTCTGGGCGCGCTCGAACTGGTAGTCCCCAAGTCTGATGCCGCACAGGCGGAAAGGATCGGCAGGATGCGGCGTCGAGAGCGTCATCGCCAAGTCCATGTAGGTGCACCCATACTGGAAGGCGGCGTTGAAGATGCTCTCGTTGAACAAAGGATCAACGGCATTCAGGATCAGGTCCACCTTGTGCTTGTTGGCCAGCTCGGCGACCTGGCTCCTGTTCTTTGCGTTGACCGGCTCAAGCGAGAACTTCTTCGGATTGCGGAGCTTGCCCTTGACCTCGCGCAGCCGCTTGGCGTTGATGTCTGCCAGCACAATCCTCTTGAGCCAGGGGAGGTCCTGGGCAAGTACCGCCACGGACTCGCCGACACCTCCTGAGCCGACCACCAGGGCTCTCATTGTGTACCTCCTCGTTCGCAGCCGTGGATACAGGTCCAGCGGGTGCTCCTGCGCGTTCAGCCCCGAGGCTTGGAGGCGACTCGCCCCCCACCGATTCACGGGCGCGCCGCCGTCCCTCAGAAAGGGCCTCGGCGGTGCCTACAGGATCGCCCCCAAGTGATCGAGAGCATCCCGATGCGGGCTATGGAGCGGCTTTGACCTCGTCCCACAACCGCTGGTAGACCGACTCGTATTCTCCCAGCGGCTCGATGTACTGAAGCCTTTCGAGTACATCCGCCGGAGGGTAGACGATCGGGTCTGAAAGGAAATCCTCATCCAGGTAGGCCTCGGCGGCTTGATTGGGAGTGGCATAGTATGTGAACTGGGAGACCATTGCCCCAATGTCCGGCCGGAGGATGAAGTTGATGAACATCTCGGCTGCGAGTCTGCGTTCCGGGGTTGTGGTGATCGGGATGCACATGTTGTCAATCCACACCACACCGCCCTCTTGGGGGATGACATAGCTAATATCTGGGTTCTCTGCCTGCCCCATCAGGATATCCCCGTTCCAGCCGTGAGCCATGACAGTCTCACCCGCTGCCAGGAGGTCCTCAAACTGGTCGCTGTCATAGCCCAGGAGTGCGGCCTTGGCCCGGATCAGCGCCTGCTTGGCCTCTTCCAGTTGGGCGTCGTCCGTCGTGTTGGCGCTGTAGCCGAGGTAGATGAGCGCGGCGGCGAAGGCTTCACGCGGATCATCGAGCATGGTTGTGCGCCCGTAGTAGACAGCATTGGGATCGGGATCGAAGAGCACAGACCAGCTCTGGGGTGCATCCATGAGTGATGAGTTGTAGCCGAGGCCTGAAGTCCCCCACTGGTACGGAACGCAGTACCGGTTCCCCGGATCGTAGGGCACGTCCTGGAAGCGCTGGGCCAGGTTCCCTAGGTTGGTGATCACCGAGTGGTCCAGCTCAGCCAGCATGCCCTCTTCGATCATGATGCCGACGTAGTAGTCGGATGGGACGATCAGGTCATAGCCCGCGCCTCCGCCCTGGAGCTTGGCGAGCATCTCCTCGTTGCTGGCGAAGTTGCTCTCGATCACAGTGATCCCGTATTCTTGCCTGAACAGATCGTAGATAGCGGGATCGATGTACTCCGACCAGTTGAAGAGTTGGATCTCGCTCGCCGGCTGAATGGCGGGAACCCCTGTGGCGGGCACTTCGGGCGTCGCCGTGGCGCGGCCGCACGCCGAGAGGAACATCGACAGGAGAACCCCGATGGCAATCCAACGCGTCTTCATCTCCTCCTCCTTCTGTCAGACTCAGAGGCCGTCGCAATTCACAAGTCCGCCTCGTCGAGAGCCTCGGACGCTCAAAAGGCCCCGATTGGGACCTCGCCGCCCTCCCCTCCTCGCTTCTGCAAGACCCGAGAGATCAGAACCAAGAGGAGCGAGAAAGCCACCATGAGCGTCGAAATGGCATTGATCTTAGGCGTGATCCCTTTCTTGACCAGACCAAACACGAAGACCGTCAGCGTGTTGAAGCCAGCACCGCTGGTGAAGAAAGTGATGACGAAGTCGTCCAACGACAGGGTAAAGGCCAGAAGCGCGCCGGCAACGATCCCAGGCATCATCATCGGTAGCGTTACACGGCGGAAGGTCTGCCAGGTGTTGGCATAGAGATCCTGCGCCGCCTCTTCGAGCGTGCGGTCCATGTTGGCAAGGCGTGCCCTCACGATGACGGCGACGAAAGAGACGTTGAAAGAGGCATGGCCAATGATCACCGAGTAGGGGACCGCCAGTCGCAGGCCGAAGAGGTCTACCCGCCAGGGAGTGAAGCCGATGCCGACCATGTTGAACCACACCAGCAGCATGATGGCATGGGCAATGTCCGGCAGGATGATGGGCAGGTAGAGCATGATGTCGGCGGCCAGTTTGCCTCTGAAGTCGTAGCGCTCCATCGCCATCGCCGCCAGTGTGCCAAGCACCGTCGAGATGAGCGTGGAGACCACGGCGACGAAAAGGCTGTTCCACAGGGCTACGGCGACTTGACTGTCGTCGAGCAGTTGGCCGTACCACCGCAGGGTCACCCCCTCCCACTGAGCCAAGAAGCGCGAGTTGTTGAAAGAGAAGACCACAAGGACCACGATGGGGAGGTAGAGGAAGGCGAAGAGCACAATGCCATGCGCGGAGAGCAGACGCCCGCCCAGGCGAGAGCGGAAAGCACCCCAGCGCCCGGTGTAGGCCCCATTCCTCTTCGTTCCAACGGATCGCTCGAGGATGGCCACCTAGGCCTGCCTTCGCACGATACGGAGGTAGCCGATTGTCGCCAGGAGCATGATCCCGATCATGATCGTTGAGAGTGCGGCGCCAAAGGGCCAGTCGTGAGCAGCCAGGAACTGGTTGTTGATGATGTTGCCAATCATCAGGGATCTCCCACCACCCAGCAGGGTCGGGGTGATGAAGGCTCCCAGGGAAGGGATGAACACGAGGATTGAACCTGCCGCTACGCCCGGCAACGTCAGGGGCCAGACGACACGCAGGAAGACCTGACGGTTGCTGGCGTAGAGGTCCCGGGCTGCTTCAAGCAGGGATGGATCAAGACGGCTGATCGCGGCGAAGAGCGGCAGCACCATGTCGGGAAACCAGCCATACACGAGGCCGAGAAGGATGGCGAAGTCGTTGCCGAATAGCGGCAGTGGCTCCCGGATCAGGCCGAGAGACAAGAGCGCGGCGTTGAGCAGTCCCGTGTTGGTCCGAAGAATCGTGAGCCAGGCATAGGTCCGGATCAAGAAGTTCGTCCAAAACGGGATCATCAGCGCCAGCAGCAAGACATTGCGCGTTTGGGGCCTGCGGGTGGCGATGAAATAAGCGAAGGGATAGCCCAGGACAAGTGTGAGGAGGGTTGTCGCGCCTGCGATGTAGGCTGAACGCAGGAAGGTTCTGAGGTAGAGGGGGTCGAAGGCGCGGCGGAAGTTCTCCAAGGTGAACGCCCAGACGACGCCGCCGTACGTCCCCCGCTCGAGAAAGCTGTATGCCAGGACAATGAAGAGGGGCGCCACAAAGAAGACGACGAGGAACGCCGTGGCCGGCAGGATGAGCGCGCCTGCCCTCAGTCCGGGACGACGCCGCAGAGCCTCGATCATCGCGCTCAGTCCCCTGCTCCCTCTTCGAGGAAGGCTTTGCTCACACCTACTGGCCAGGAGATCGTCACCTGGTCACCAGGAGAAGCTACCGCTCCCACCGATACCTCTTCATTGATCTGACGAACCATGATCCGGGGTGCATCCCGAAATGCCACGACGTAGGTTGTGGTCGAGCCTGTGTAGACCACATCCGTAATGACACAGGTCAACTGGTTCGATGACGGATCAGGTGCGGCATTGATGTGCATCTTCTCGGGCCGGAAGGTGACGCTGGCCCGCTTTCCCTGACGTACATCGGGGGCTGCAGGCGCCCTCACCCGAACGTCCGGGGCAAGGGCCACCTCGGCGACGCCCTGGTCGACCGATAGCACGTCCCCCGCTAGGTAGTTC
>Ga0136653_10002261_pt1 | contig 10531 bp, 7 predicted proteins | sample LakKivw275mmetaG_FD_94866 | JGI IMG/M metagenome (GOLD analysis project Ga0136653, IMG submission 94866) | Anoxic lake water microbial communities from Lake Kivu, Rwanda to study Microbial Dark Matter (Phase II) - Lake Kivu water 275m metaG... | ecosystem: Environmental > Aquatic > Freshwater >... | reverse complement strand
TTTTGGCAGGGGTAATTTAGCCGAAAGAAGAATTGCTATCCAATATACGGCATGAAAGCGAATTATTCCCTTACCCACAATATGAAGATCTGCCGGCCACCATTTTTTAAATCTTTTTGGATTGTCAAGATATCCAACAGCATTAATATAGTTTGAAAGAGCGTCAAACCACGTCCATAAAATTTGGCTTGGATCTCCTGGTACTGGAATTCCCCATCCCTGGCCTCGCTCTGCTAAACGCGAAATACAAATATCTTCCAGGCCAGAATTTATAAAGCTCAAAGCTTCATTTTTTCGAGTCTGAGGGATTATTTTTACCTTATCATTTTCAATAATCTTTTTTAATTTGTTTTGATATTTGGAAAGTCGGAAAAAATAATTTTCTTCTTCTACTAATTCAGGTTTATTTTTATGCTCTGAGCAAAGACCATTTATTAATTCACTTTCTTTATAAAATTCTTCACATCCCACGCAATAAAGCCCCCTATAAGTCTTTTTATAAATATCTTTTTGACAAACTCTCCATAATTTTTGAGCTCCTTTAACGTGTCGTTCCTCAGTAGTGCGAATAAAGTCATCGAAAGATAAATTAAGAACCTGTTTCAATTTGTAAAATTTCTTTGCATTTCGATCTACTAATTTTTTTACTGGAATTCCTTCCTTTTCCGCTGCCCGAACATTTTTAAGAGAATTTTCATCGGTACCGGTCAAAAAGAAAACGTCTCCACCCAATAATCGGCGATATCGAGCTATGACATCAGCCTGGATCTTTTCCAAGGCATGACCTGCGTGGGGAAATGAATTCACGTAATCTATGGCCGTAGAAACAAAGAAGGATTTTTTCATAGAATTAATTGTTTAATCTTGCAACTACATTTTTTAGGCCATTTAGTAAATCTTTTTTGCGTTTTTCATGTTTCAATAAAGGTTTTAAATAATTAAAGAGTTTTAATAAAGACTCTCTCTCATTTACAATTACAGCCCAACAATCTTTTCTACGGAGAACGCCCCATTTGTCTCTTCCAGACTTTCTATCTAATCTAAATAGACTTCCTATATTAAATTCGTGTAATTTATCATTAATATCTTTTAAAATCTCTCTATCGTAAGCTCTAATGCGGAATCTTGCTCGTCCGTCACAAAATCCAATATTTCCTTCAGCATCTGTATAACCAGCTAAGAAATTAAAGAAATTCTTTTTATTTTTTAAAATCCATTTTGGAATTGAGTCATGCTTTGGTAATAAAAATGAAAAAGAGGAATTTAATGAACAATCAATATGAAAAGCTCCTCTTTTATCTTTTTTAGTTATCCAAATGGGTCCGTATGGAGAAAATAAACTTTTTATTAATTGAATCTGTTCTGATTTGGTTGTACCGCACCCAAGCCCAATTAAATTTCGATTCTTTCGTACCCCTAAATCACCCGTTCTGAATCCTATCATATATGACTTTTTTGTGAAATCACTATTAAAATCAATTTTTAAATGACGCGTGCTAGTCTCAGAAATACTTCGTAACGGAATTCCAAACTTCTTCATTTTACTCCATATACAGACAATATCACAGTTATAAATCTCGGCAATTCTCCTAAGTGAATATTTTTTGTTAATATAAAGATCTTTTAGTTTATCTTTTGGAATATTAATACGTTTAGGCGGACGGGTTTTGATTTTATATAATTTTAAATATCGATAGACTGTTTTAGGGCCGCAATGGTAGATTTTGGCGATTTTGTATGTAGAAAGTTTTTGATCTATATATAATTTTCTTAATTTCTTTTTAGGTATATCTACTTTCTCACAGAGATATCTTATGGAAATATTATATTTCCGTAATCTATTTAAAATAGGAGTTTGATCGCAGTGACAGATATTAGCAATTTTTCGAGAAGAAAGTCCTTTCTTAACATATAATGAGTATAGGACATCTTTCGATATATTCACTCTCCTGGGACCAGGATGTCGTCTCTTGATATTATATTCTTTCATTCGATTTATAATTGTTCCAGCCGTACAATCAATAATCTTTGCAATTTCAAAGACGCTTAACTTCTGTTTATAATATAAATCTTTTAACTTCTTTTGGGAAATAACATATCTTTTCTTAGCCATTAAATATATTATACCAAAATTACTTGACGTAAGACATAGCTGTAGTAATATAAAATTTTTTTCCTTTACCTGATATAAACCTTAAAAGGAGGCCTTGCCTCCTTTTATTTTATCACAGTCCCAACTTTATTAAAAAATCATCGGTCTTCCCCGACTGGGGCCAGTCGAAGGCGGAAAGGCGGCGGGCGGTTTATAGTCTTTTCTTTTTTCTAAAAAATCTCTGAAAAATTCGTAAATTCCGCCGGTTAAAGGAATAACCAAAATTGCTCCCAAAATTCCCCAGAGCTTTCCTCCGATCATCAAAGAGATTAAAACCAAAACCGCCGGGATTCCAACAAATTTTCTTGTTATAATCGGAGTCAAAATATTCCCTTCTATTTGCTGAATAAGGATGAAAACAATTAAAATCAAAAGGGCCTTCCACCAGGAATCCAAAGCGGTGAAAATAAAAATTACCACCCCGGCCACAACTGGCCCGATTATCGGAATAATATCTAAAATTCCAGCCAATAATCCGAAAGAAATGGCATATTTTATCCCCAGAATCAGACAAGAAATCCAGGCCATCAATCCAACCAAAAAACAACATAAAATTCTAGCTCCGAACCAGCTAGCGACTTTTGTTTGAGTTTTTTGCCAGAGGTCTAAGATATAAGCTTCGTATTTGTTTGGCGACAGTAAAACAATGATTCTCTCGACGCCCTTTTCTTCAAATGAAAGGAAGATCGAAAGAGTAAAAATAGTTATGGTAGAAAAAATTCCGCCAAAAATAGCAGCTATGGCGCTAAAAATACTCGAAGAGGCTCCAACCAACCAATCTTGAACAGCCTTTATGAAAGCCTCAAAACTTTCAAAGGCTTCAATCCCCAAACCCTTTAATGGCGGGGATACTTTTTCGAAATATTGAGGGAAGAGTTCGAGGAATTGCTGAATCTCGGAAACAAAAGGAGGAATAGTTAAATAAATCAACAAACCTATAATCCCAAAAATGCTTACATATATTAAAATCGTGGAAAGATTCCGAGGCATCTTTCTTTTTTGCAAAAAATCAATTGCCGGATTGAATAAGACCGAAATTATCAAGGCGAAAATAACCCAAATCAAAATATCTCTCACTAAATAAATGAGATAAAAACAGAGAAAAGAAAAGGTAATCTTTAAAATCGTCCCCCAGCTGATATCGAGCGTTTGATTTTCATTCATAGCTTTAATAATCTTTTAAACTTTTCTTCTTTTTTAAACGGACCGATCAGAACCAAGTTTAACTTCTGAGGCCGGAAAATATCCTTAGCTACTTTTAGGATATCACTCGCTGAAACCCGGTCAATTTTTTTAAAAATTTCTTCGGGAGTCAGAATTTTCTTTTCTAAAAGTTCTTGCCCGGCGTAAAAAGAAGCTAAGACATCGGAAGACTCTAAAAGCAAAGTTGTCTTTCCTTTGATATGGTCTTTGGCTTTTTTAAGTTCATCTTCAGAAACTTTTTTTTGGGTAATCTTTTTGTATTCTTTTAAGATAGCTGAAATTGCTTTCTCAACATTTTTATTATCAATCCCGGCTGAAGTCGCCAAATAGCCCCCATCGGGATCGGCTGAAGATTCGGTTCTAATATAATAAGCAATTCCCAACTTTCCTCTGATTTCAATAAATAGCCTGGAGCTCATCATCCCTCCTAAAATTATTCCAATAATTTCCTGGACATACCTTTGAGGATGAAAAAGATTATAAGCCCGAACTCCCAAAGCTAAATGGGTTTGGTCGGTCTTCCTGAAATGAACTAAACACCGGGGTTGACTTTGTTTCCCAACCACCGGAGGTTTTGACTCCGGTTGAGTCGTTCTGATTTTAGAAAAATATTTTTTGATTTTATTTATTGCTTCCGCCGGATTTATTTTTCCAGCCAGACAAATTATAGTATTTTCGGCTACATACTGGGATTTAAAATAACCTAAAATTTGCTGGCGGCTGATTCCAGCCACGCTTTCTTTGGTGCCCGCCACATCCCAGCCGGCTGGCTGGTCTCCATACAATAATTTGTTCCACAGACTGCCAATGTAGCTGGTAGGATGGTCGTAAATCATATTAATCTCTTCAATTATCACCCCTCTTTCTTTTTCAATTTCTTTTTTCGGCAAGGAGCTGTTCAAATAAATATCAGAAACCCAATCCAGCGCTAATTCGGTGTGAGGAACAGCCACTTTCACAAAATATCCGGTATATTCTTCTGAGGTAAAGGCGTTATAAATGCCGCCAATTTTATCCAAAGGGTCAGCCACCGCCATCATATTTTTTCTTTTTTTGGTTCCTTTGAAAAAAAGGTGTTCTAAAAAATGGGAAATGCCAGAAATTTCCTTTTTTTCATATTTTGAGCCGGTGCCAACCAATACTAAAACAGTCAAGGATCGATTTTCTTTTTGAGGAACAGTGATAATCCTTAATCCATTTTTGAGAGTAGTCTTCTTAAACATTTAATTTTTGAGTTTTTCTTTTAATGTCTCGATTAAATCTTTAATTTTGATTCTTTCTTGCTGCATCGTGTCGCGGTCACGAACAGTAAGGTCATTCTGTTTTAAACTTTCGAAATCCACCGTCAAGCACAGATAAGTACCAATCTCATCTTGTCGGCGATATCTCCTGCCGATTGAGTCAGTTTCGTCATATTGGCAAGTAAAATAAGGTTTCAATAATTGATAGACTTCTTTAGCTTTCTTAGTTACCTCGGGTTTGTTTTTAACCAAAGGTAAAATAGCAACTTTAATTGGGGCAATTTTTTTATCTAATTTCAATAAAATTTCAATTTCTTTTGTCGGCTTGGTGGTTTTTGTCCTGCCCCCCTCAATTTCGGTGTAAGCATCGCACAAAAGAGCTAAAACTATTCTTTCTATTCCGACGGTTGGCTCTATGACATAGGGATAATATTTCTTTTTTTCCTCCTCATCGTAATAACTTAAATCCTGGCCAGAAAACTGACTGTGTCTTTTTAAATCATAATCAGTTCGATTAGCAATTCCAGCCAATTCCGACCAGCCAAAGGGAAATTTGTATTCAATATCAACAGTCCTCTTTGAATAGTGAGACAGTGCCTCTTTCGAATGTTCATACTTTCTCAAATTTTCTTTTTTCAATCCTAAATCTAAAAAGAATTTTTCCCACTCTCCGACCCAGAAATCAAACCATTTTTCATCATCGCCCGGTTTAACAAAATACTCAATTTCAGCAATATCAAATTCCCGAGAACGAAAAATGAAATTGCCGGTAGTTATCTCGTTCCGAAAACATCTTCCAATCTGGGCAATGCCAAAAGGGATTTTCAGACGCATTGATTCTTGAATAATTCCGAAATTGGTAAACATCGACTGGGCGGTTTCCGGCCGCAAATAAGTCGCGTGAGCCTCATCTTCAACTGGCCCCAAGAAAGTTTTAAACATCAAATTGAATTGTCTTGGCGCAGTCAATTCTCCACCGCAGTCGGGACATTTTGGATTTTGGATTTCGGACTTCGGATTTACGATTTTATCAAGACGAAATCGTTTATGACAACCTTTGCATTCAACCAAAGGATCGGTAAAGTGTTCTAAATGGCCCGAAGCTTTCCAAACATCAGAATGCATTAAACAGGCGCTATCAATTAAAACTATATCGTCTCTGGTCCGGACAAATCTTTTTAGCCACTCGTTCTTAATATTATTTTTCAAAAGCGAACCTAACGGCCCGTAATCCCAAAGAGCCTCCACTCCGCCATAAATTTCTGAGGATTGAAAAACAAATCCCCGTCTTTTAGACAAAGATACAATTTTATCCATTAAATTTGACATATTTTTTATTGAACACGACCCATTTCTTCAGTGATAGTTGGGTCGTCTGGTAAATTAGTGCGGAGAGCAGGGGCGGTGAATTGGAGAGTTGTTTCCGTCCAGCTATCTGAACCTTCGATTTTAGCCTGACCAATAATTTCCGGAGTCAAACCAATCTGAGACGCTTCAGGCAAAAACTCAACTTGAAAAGCAATATTAGGGCCGGGAGATAAAATGCCTTTTCCTCTTTCCAAATCTCCCGCTGACCAAACAATTTCCCTGCTTTCTGAATCAAAAGAAAACTTCGACGCTTCTTCCTCGGGAAAAATTTTCCCATTCAAACTAACCTGAGCCGGCAAGGAAGCTTTCACTTTTACATCCTTAACGTCTGAATAATAATTTTTCATTTGCCAAATGATGGTGTAGGTGGTAATTACTCCAACCTTGGGAGGGATGGGACCCGAATTACCAAAAACTTCATCTTGAAAATACCCTTTTTGAACAAGCTCCAGTTTTGAACCGATTTTAGTTACAAATTCCTCTTTCACCTGGGAAATGAAAACTTTGTTTCTTAGAACGGGATTTTTGACGTTCCCTAAATCATCCTTTAATTTTATCCAAAAATCGACTTTTCCTTCTTCCGTCGGAGCTAAATATTGAAGCTGAGATACTTTTCGCCAATCAAAAATAATTGAATTGTCCCCGGCCTCAAAATTCCCTAAATCTGATTTAATGGTTTGAAAATCAAACGTCTCACCTTCGAGATTGCAAATCATAAATAAATTATTTAAGTCGTCGTCGCCAATATTCTTAAAGTAAATTTCATAATGAAGCCAATCCCCGGGCAAGGCGGCATACCTCGGGTTTCCATTAATTTCCTGGCGGAGATAAATCAGCGGTTTTATAATTTCCACCCCCTTTTCTATCTCCTTTAACAAGACGAATTCTCCTTCTCTCCAAATACCCAGTTTCGCCCGAAAAACTCGAGCCTCGCCAACTTCTCCCGAGAGACGTCCGGAAACTTCAATTCTTCCTCCCTGAGACTTGTTCAAAACCGGAACTGCCCACTCGTTTTTTTCAATAGATTTTGGCAGAGATTCGATAAATTCAAATCCGGAAGGATAATCCATCTGAATTTTCAAATCAGTTAAGAGCTCATTTACATTCGAAAAATAATTTATTTTAAATCTGAAGTCTTTTCCCGATTCAATTTTGATGGGTAAATCAAATTCAAATGTAAGCGGAACAGATTTAATGGTGATGGAAAAAGTGGTGGCTGATTCATATTTGGCTTTTAGATTTTTTGGTCGATAACTCAACCAAGCCTTAGCCAGTCTCACCTCTCCTTCTTTTCCTAATAATTTTGCCTTAAAAGAGATGGTTTTTTCTTCTCCGGGATAAATGTCATCTAAGGACTTTTCTATCCTCAAAATATCTCCTTCAACAATTGAATATTTTGGATATTCAAAAATGAGTTTTGGCTCTTCCAAGCGAGTGCTGCCATTATTTTTATACTTCACCAAATATTCTATTTCTTTGACCAGAGTCGCTTCGCTGGGAGCCAAAATTTCCAATTTTAAAGTTTCTTTTGAATAAATATTCGATTTCCAATTCCAAAAACCAAATAATCCCGCTCCTCCAGCCAGAATAATTAAGAAAGTGATAAATTTTCTTCGCATATTTGAGAAAGATAACTTTTTGAAATAAGAGACAACTCTTTTGAATATTTTGCCTCAATTTTTAATCTGGAAACGGTCAGCCATTTTTTTTCAAGAATAACCCTGAGAATCTTTACCGTTTCAGGATTTATCTCTATTATACCTAATTTTGCTCCGTTAGGAAGTTTCAGCTTTTCAATACAGTTTTGACAAATTATCCCGCCCCCCTTTAAATTAAAATAAAGTTTTTCCGGTATTAATTTTTTTTGACAGGAGAGACAATTATATAATTCTGGTTCATACCCGAGGATAGAAAGAAAATTCCAGAGAAAATAATAGTAAATAATTTTCAATTTCCATCCGCCAGTTGGCGGATCAATTTTCAATGAATTTTCAATTTTCCAATTATTCAATATTCCGAAAGTTTCGTTCAAGAGGTGCCAGAGGTTTTCGTCGGGTTCTTGGCCTAAAATCAGATTATCTAAAATTTCTGAGATTTTATAAGCTATGGTCAATCTCTTCAAGTCTTTTCTCAAAATTTCGAATTTTTCAATCAAAATGGCATCGGTTAAAGTTTTGTAAGTTTTTCCCTGGATAAACTCAATTTCTGAAAGATAAAAGAGCTCTACTCTCGACCTCAGCTTTGATTTGATTTTTTTAATCGCCTTCCCTGAAATTTCTAATCTGCCGAAATCCTCAGTATAAATTGTCAACAACTCGTCGGCTTCCCCTCGGTCTTCTTTTTTAAAGATTAAACCACGGGTTCGATAATGGATAAACATTAATTTCTATTTTCCTACAAATTTATCAAAAAATTCGACACGTTTAGTCGCGAACTTTCTTTTTGTTAAGGGCGAGGTTCTTTGTTCTTTGGTTAATTCTCTCCTCCTTTTTTGCAGTTCAAATTTCCCCGTTTTTTCAATATGGGAACCGATTGATTTTGTCGGAAAGATATCCTCTACCACCCTTTGAGCTCTCCGCCAATCCGATTCACCCGGTTTTCTAGGATAAGTCTTATAGAGTTCTGGCTGCCTCATCATCCATTCGGTAGCCTCCCGCCTAGTGGCCCAGCCCCTTTTAATGAAGAATCCCTTGTCCAGCGGTTTTGGAGCAGTTGGTGGTTTAAAAGGCTTTTTAGATTGCATACCTTTATTACTGGGCATATTTAAATTTTTTTAATTGCTACGTATATTTTTTGATTGTCGACCTCTATTTCCTTCTCGACATTAAAAATTTTTTCTCCACGTTTTTCTCTTAAAATTAAATTTTTTACCTTGGCTTCTTTTAAAATAAAGTTTTTATTTTTAGACAGAACTTGATTTAAATCAGAATTCCCAAAATACGTCACTGAAATTTTGTCTCCGGGTTTCAAGCCCGCTTGCTTTCTCATTTCCTGGATGTTACGGATAATTTCTCTCACCATTCCTTCCTCTTTTAGCTCGGGAGTAATTTTAGTATCTAATTTAAGACTTTTGCCGAAAGTAATTTCCTTTACATTAACTTCCTCCTTAATCAACTCCGATAATTCTTTTTCTTTTTTTAATTCAAAATTCTCAATTCTTAATTCGCTTAAAGGTTGACGAACCTTAATCTTGGCTTTTGCTCTTTCAGCCAGAGCCTCAGCGACAATTTTTCTCACTTTTTCCATTTTCTTCTCTAAATTATTGTTAATTAATTTTTTATTTACCTTTGGCCAATCCTCCAAATGTATACTTTTGACTTTTGAGTTTTGAGTTTTGAGTTTTTGAAATATTTCTTCGCTTAAAAATGGAATAAAAGGAGCGGCTAATTTATTTAGAGTCGAAAGAACAAAAGCCAAAACTTGAGAAACTTCTTTTAATTCTTCTTTTGTTTTCGACTTTTGAAATCTCCTTCGAGACCTCCTGATATACCAGAGGGAAAGGTCATTTACCGCAAAATTTTCAATATCCCGGGCTGCTCCAGTAATATCGTATTCATCTAAATTTTCGGTGACGTTCCGAATCAGCCAATTTAATCTTGAAATAATCCACCTATCTAAAACATTTTTCGTTTTTGAAAATTGATCCGCCAGTTGGCGGATGAAAATTGAAAATTTCTTTTTTGGAACATATGTTTCAAAAAAGGTGCAGCAATTCCAAAAAGTAAGAATAAATTTTCTCAGGCTTTCTTCTATATCTTTTTCTGAAAATAATTTTGAATCGCCGGGCTGATTAATAGTATAAAAATACCATCTAATAGCATCGGCTCCATATTTTTCAACTACCTTCCAAGGGTCAACAATATTTCCTTTCGATTTTGACATTTTTTCTCCTTTTTCATCTAAAACATGGCCTAACGAAATGACATTTTTATAAGGGTTTTTGAAACCTAACAAAGTTGAAATTGCTAATAAAGTATAAAACCAACCCCGAGTTTGGTCTATTGCTTCACTAATATAATCCGCTGGAAATAATTTCGGCGGTCGCAACTTTTGACTTTTGACTTTTGACTTTTGACTTTGAGCGAAGGGCCAGTGGCTCTGAGCGAAAGGCATACTGCCCGAGTCAAACCAACAATCAATCACTTCGGGAATTCTCCCCATTAGATTTCCGCATTTTTGACAGTAAAATTTCACTTTATCAATATAAGGCCGGTGAAAATCCAATTCTAAGTTTTCATTAAGGGATAAATCTCTAAAAATGATTTTTCTTAATTCACCGGTTTCAATTTTATTTATTTTCTTTTCTTTTCTTAATTTTATAATTTTCTCTAAAGGCCACCCTAAAAGACTCCATTCCAAAATAGTCAGAGGAAATTCATGAGAAACTATCAAAAGGTTTTTTTCTTTATATTTCTTATTGATATCGTTCAAGAAGCCAAGCGTCCTTTTTTTGATCTCGATAAAACTTTCGCCTCCGGGAGGTTTAGCTGAAATTATATTTTGTTTTTTTTCTAAAAACTCCCAAATCAATTTTGGGTCTTTGCCGTTCATGGTCCCGGCATTATAT
>Ga0136653_10002259_pt1 | contig 10535 bp, 7 predicted proteins | sample LakKivw275mmetaG_FD_94866 | JGI IMG/M metagenome (GOLD analysis project Ga0136653, IMG submission 94866) | Anoxic lake water microbial communities from Lake Kivu, Rwanda to study Microbial Dark Matter (Phase II) - Lake Kivu water 275m metaG... | ecosystem: Environmental > Aquatic > Freshwater >... | reverse complement strand
GTGGGACATCGCAGGGAGTCTTCTTGCCCGACTCATCTCGGTCTCTGAGACGAAAGCCGAGCCGCGTATGGAGGGAATTGCGAGATACCGGTTGGCCTTCATCTTGAGGGATCAGGCTAGGTTTGAGCAGGCCGAGGCGGAAATCAAAGGTGCTATCCGCGCGTTCAAGGCCAGCGGAAGTACTGCGTGGGAACGCGCTGCACGTATGGAGGAAGCCCTAGACAAATCCCTTCGAGACAGGGGGCATGAAGCCATTCAGACGCTGAAAGATCTGCTGGGTCAGCTTGGTGACGAAGACAGGCTCTGGCGCGCCACGGTCCAAGTCAATCTCGCCTACGTCTGCCAGGAGATGGGTCGCTTCAGGGAAGGAGCCGATGCCGCCAAAGCGGCTTTCGACCTCTTCCTGAAGGAGGGCGATTCGGAAGGGGTGCTAACGAGCCTCACGAATCTCACTGCATGTCTGGGGCAACTAGATCTGCACGTACTGGCCGAACCGTATGCCCGCAGGATTGTTAAGCTCGGAGTCGCCTTACAACGACCCCGTATTAAAGCTGCCGGTTTGAATCAGCTGGCATCGAGTCTCAGAGCCAAGGGCGATCCAAGGCGAGCTATTGACTGTCTTAGGGAGGCAATCTCCATATGCCAGCAGCTTGACATGCAGCGAACCGAGCTCACGAATATTCTCAATCTCGGCAACGCGTACAAAGACCTGCAAGATTGGGAGCATGCTGAAGACTGCTATCAGGAGGGTCTGACTCGCGCGAAGGTTGCCGGGTTTGGACCCGTCGTTGGCCATGCCTTGCTTCTGTTCGCGATGCTCCGTCAGGCGCAGTCGAGATACGAGGAAGCCTTGTCATTTGCCAAAGAGGCGGGTGACGCAAACCAAAAGATCGGGCAGCAACTGCGTGTTGCACAAGCCCACGCTGCTGCGGCCAGGGCCTTGTCGTCGCTGGGCAAGCACGCTGAGGCCGCGCAGGAATTCGAGGAAGCCGCCGCCGGTGTAGGCCAAGTAGGAGACTTGCAGGAATCGACGTCACACCACGTGTCTGCCAGCAAGGAGTGGGCGCAGGCGGGCAACACACAGCGTTGCGTCGTAAGTGTAGACGCCGCGCTTTCAGGTCATCTTGGACGCGATGACATCACCTCGGCGGCGGACGCGCTCTCTGGTCTAACCGACAACTTCAGTTTGGACGGCCTCCACGAGAGATTCGACAAGCTCTTTGGGCAATACCTAGCGGACCCGAGCCGTGCGAATCTGGCTGGCACTATGCACTCCTACTCCACCTACTGCAAGCGCAGTCGGAACGGAAAGCCAGGCACTCAGTTCTTCTCTACCCTCTCGCTCCTGGCCAAACACGCCGCCGTGCATCCCAATGTACTCAGTGCACTGGTCATCGGAATCGAGCAGGCAGATGAGCGTCTACTGAGCTCACGTCAGCTGGATACACTCGCATCATCGTTGGTCGACTCACTGGACGGTTTCTCCTATCGCGTACTTCCCGATCTAAGTAGCGTGTGCACGACGATCTGGCCGCAGGACCCACCCGTCGTCATCCAAGTCATCAGTCTGAGCAAGGAGTTGGTACTCAGACGTCTGGCACTGGCAACGACCCTAGCGATGCTCGCGGGCGAGAAACAAGTCCTGCTTGACGTTAGCGCGGCGGGGCAACTCAGAGGATCGACCTCGGCCTTCTTTTTCGCTCTCCTGGACGACTTCGAGAAGAACGTCATGAAGCTGCCCGAGGGCTCCGTGACCGACGAGATGCCTGCTATCATGATGGAGTCGAACGTCCCGTTCGCAGAGCCTCAGCCAGCGATGCCGATCATAATCCACGACTCATATCCATCCATTGCAGACTGGTCAGTTCACCCTCAAAACAAGGCGCTTGTGTGGTTACTGATGAACGTTTACGCTCAGACCGTCGAGCAGCTAACCCATATGAAGCTGCGTGATGACGCGCCAACGGCCAGGAGGGCTCGCCAGTTCTGCGAGGTGTTGTTTGGATACAGAAACTCCACAGATACGAACGAGGAGCTGTTGATTCCCCGTTATCGCGTGGCGGACATTGACGCGGTGCTCAAGTCCCTGAAATCAAATGGATAGGATCGTGAGGCGTAACATGAATGAAGCGGCGCATGCAAGGGTGAGGCGCAGGGCATGGACCGTGGCGTCGTTGCTGTGCCTCGTAATGATGGGTTGCGCGGTGCACTTCGTCAGCGACTATGATGAGGTCACCGACCGCACGATAACCGAGCTTCAGGTTCAGACCGAGGCGTTCGTGCTCAAGATGGCCGATGCGGCCGGGACTCCGGCCGGTACGTACGACAGCAACATGGTCTTCTACACCGAGGCCAAGGCCACAATCCTGACGATGGAGTCTCGGGCGGCGGCTATGCCGAAGAACCAAACCACGGTGGACCAACTCAAGAAGCTTGCAGAGAACATCGACCTCATGGCGGAGCTGCACCAGAAGGCCGGTGACAAGGGACTGACCGTGGACCTGGCCGGGCCGGTTCGCGACATCTTGGACGTGCAGTTCCGCGCCATCATGAAGCACGAAATGGATAAGAAGCGGGGAAAGTAGCGGCAAGCCATGGCGAAGTTAGACCCGAAGGATTTGGTCGCGCAGATGGTTGGGGCCGCTGTCGGCGTGTTGAAGGGTCAGTGGGCCAAGGCCAAGGAGTATGCTCAGCCTGAGTTCGAGAAGCTGGCCGCCATTGCGGTTGACATCGAGACCAGAAAGCTCGCGGACAGGATAACCGAGGACGAGGCCCGGATTCTGGTGAAGATGGAGAAGAACGCGTTCGACACCGTGGTCCTGACACTCAAGGACGAGGGTGTCATCGCCGCCGAGGCGGCTATCAACGCGGCGCTCTCAGTCGCCGCCGGCATCGTGAACACCGCCCTCGGCTGGCACCTGCTAGGGTAAGGCTGTGGACGCGAATACCGCCGCCCTGCCCGCCTGCCTCCCGCGCACCAAGGACTTCCCCGGCGAAACCTTCCGCGTCCTCAAGGAGAAAGAAATCGCCAAGTACGGCGAGTACCGCACCCAGCGCCTCGTCCTCGCCGCCTGGGACCGGATGTTCGGATAGACTGGAGGAGCAGTGAACGAGACGGAGATTCTCTCCATCGGACAGGACCTTCACGGAACACTGGCTGTCGCCAGTGCTCACAGGATGCTGGTCAACGCGAAGGCGGCAACGAGCGAATTCGATTCCATAGCGGGTATAGTGATGGCGCACTGTGCCCTTGAGTCTCTGCTCAGGCGATGCGCCCTCGAGCTGGAACGCAGGGGTGTGCTCGAAAGGCCGCCGGACCTCAAGACAAACACCGAGGATTTGGGCCTGCCGGGGTATCTGAGGACCGCGTGCGCAGGTTTCTTCTCTCCGTCCGAGCAAAGCGACCTGAGAGACTGCAACGCGGCAAGGAACCATGCGTATCACAAGTCGCTGCCCCAAGACCTGGGCGTTGTAATGAGACTGGTGGAGTTGACAGACAGCTTGGGTCGCAAGCTCGGTCTCTGGTCGGAGGACAAAGTCGAGGCGCCGAAGCCAGCGCTCCAACCGGCGTCCGAAGACACAAGCACGGTCGTAGGCAGCATGTCCGCCAAGGGCGCCATACTGAAGGTCCTAGAGGACAACGGTGAGATGGGTGCTTCTGCGTTGTATGACGAGGCCCAACGGTACTACGCGGGCGACCGAAGGGCATTGATGGCTGCACGTTGGCGCCTGGAGACGGAGGACGATGCAATCCGATTTGTGTATACGCGCGGCGTCTATAAGCTGCGAACAGGCGTGAGTACCAAGCGAAAGCCGTCGCGCGCACCGGCCGGCGGTTTGACGGGCCGCGAAGCCATACTTCGTGCTCTCGCCAACAATGACGGCGAGCTTGACGCAGGCGGCCTCTACGACGTAGCGGAGATGATGTGCGACTGCAAACGGAATTCGCTGGCGGGCATTCGCTCCGCGATGGAGGAAGACGGTCTGATGATGTTCATCTCGACCCGCGGAACGTACAAGCTCACTCGCGCCGGCCGGAAGGAGCTGGAGTACTACCAGTGACGGCATGCTCGCGCTCGCGGTGCGCCGCATGTATCTCTGTTGCCCCGACGACCTGTGCTATGGGTTCCGGTTCGTTCCCGACAACCGAGCACGACCAATTGCAGCGTCTCAACCTGCGCCTCGTGAACACCGGCGACATGCCCGCCTGCCTCCGGCCGAGAGTGTAGCGTGACCCGAAGCCGTCGTCCTTTCACGTGGGATTCTGAGAGCTACGACACGCTCGAAGCGACGATGCGCGAGTTTGCCGGCGACGCACTCTTTGACCGCTGTATGGAGTCGGTTCTGTCATATGACCCGCTTGCCGTCCTGCAGCCGTACAAGCAGACCGCCGCACGTCTGCGGGAGGAGTTCGTGGCGGCCTTTGCGTCCGCGCTGGGAGAATGCGTGCGGGGAGCGCGGGCGGTCGAGCGCACGCCCGTTGGGGTGCGAAACCTGGCGGTGAGGAGCTTCCTGGCGCTGATGGAGAAGAATCCCCGTTGCCGCGCACTCCAGGAGGAAGCCGAGTACGAGAAAGACGCTTTCCGAACGGGTGGATCCGGCCATCCCCTGACATCCGGTCCGGCGGGAGGTCGCAGAGGGCGGGTCCGGCGCGGCGGCAGCGGAACCGGCGACCTCACGTAGGGAGAAGCGTGATGCAGCGCGAGCCCTGCCTGCCGTGGAAATACCCCAAACGAACCCTTGTGGATCGACCATAATGGGGATTGTTGGTTCAGAGGAACGGGAATTCCGGATATTGGGTCGCAAATCGAGCGCTGGACTTTGACGATTAGCTCGCTATAATGCCGACTCCGTATTTGACAGCCGATATTGAATTTCTATAATGGACTATAATAAAAGGAGGTCCTGTGCCCGGTGTCAGTGAAGGTGAACGGCGTAAGTCCCTGAATCGGTGGACTATATCCGTGCCGACTCTGCCGGAGGCAAAGCGCATGATGGCCCAAGTCCGCAAAGAACTGAAGGCGCACACTCAGCAGTTAGAGGATTCGCGGAAGATAACCGAAAAGGACCTGCAGGCCCGGTTTAAGTAGCGACGGCGGTTCATGTGTCGTCGTCGCATCTGAGTTTCCACTCGTTCTCGCATAACAATCTGGCCGCTGCGATAGTCGACTTCACGAACGAGGTCGGCGGTACACGCGCGCGAGTGTACGCGAATGAGCAGTTCGGTTACCTCGTCGGCTACCTGAAAGAGTTAGGCTGTGAGTCCCTGGTGGTTGAGCACAAATACATAGACGCCAACTACATGGACGAGCACGCCGCGTTCTACGCGCGGTGTCATCGACCATATCCGAATCACTGCATACGGATTCATTTCTTCTCCACTCCGTGCAGCGGCGAGCGGATCATCGGCGCGTTGGAAGGATTGCAGGCCAAGCCGAAGCACCGCAAGCAGTACAGGAGCCTGCAGCGGGACTACCTTGGCTTCTCGGTCGTGCGACCGAATCCCACCGCTTTTGTGGGCCGGACCGCGTTGCCGGGTCTGAAAGGGACGCGCCGCCACTACACCTGCGGGAGGGTGTACGACGTGAGCCTGGCCGGTCTCGTCCTCTCCGTCACAGGGGTCGCCTTTCAGCAGCAGGACGCGACGACGAGCGCCTGCGCCACTACTGCCATCTGGGTGGCCCTGCAGAAAACGGCCTACGACGTGCGATTCCGTACGCCGACCTGCAGCGAGATCACGATGAACGCCACGAGGTTCAACCTGGAGGGCGGAAGGTCTATTCCGAGCTCCGGTCTCAACCAGGCGCAGATGTGCGAGGCGGTAAGGGCGAGTGATCTTGAGCCGGACGTCTTCGGTGTTGCTGAGAACATGCAGCTCTGTCGGCACCTGGCGCACTCCTATCTTCGTTCAGGCTTTCCGGTGATAGCGTGCATCTTCCTCTATGACGTGGCGAGGGCGGCATACGACGACACGGCAAAGGCCTTTGCCGCGAAGGGCGAGAGGCCCGAGCCGAACTTCGAGAACGGCCACGCAATTACACTGGTCGGGTATCGCGACGACCCGTCACGCAGCCAGTCCGTGCTGCTCAAGCGCGCGCCCGGTCAGAAGGAGATTCGTGTTTCGATAGTGGGCGAGCAAGTTGCTGAGTTCTATTGCCACGACGACCGACTTGGGCCCTATGCGCGCGTTGAGTGCATCGAGTCTCCTTGGGGCACGAGCGACATCAGCATCGAGTGGCCCGGGGATCAGCACCCAGACCTCGCTAGAATCGAATACCTGTTGGTGCCGGTCTACCCCAAAGTGCGGCTCGACTATCGTGATCTGCGGGACGAGAGTCTGAAGCTCCTCAGGTTCCTGGAGCTGAAAGGACTGCCTCCCTTGGAGGAGCTCGTGCTTGACTTCGGCGTGGTGAGAGGTCGCGCGTACGGCGAAGAGTTGATTGGGTCCCGGCCCGTCATACCACCGCAGGGCATCTATGAGACCCTGAGTGGCGACAGCATGCCGCGGTACGTGGGTGTATGCAACGTCGGTTTCAGGGGCACACCGCTCATAGACGTCCTGTTCGATACTACCGAGAGCAGGTTGGGCGTTTCACTCATCCGGCTCGTCTACCGTCACCCATGGGCTCGTGGGAACTCGCGCAAGTTGGACTCGCTCGTGAAGCTGTACAAGTCGCTCAACTGCTGACCACGTCCTAGTTGCTCCCGGCGTTCCGCTTCCAGACAACCGGCGCCGAGCGGTAGCTGAGTCGGGCGGCGCTGATTGACGAGTCCCGGGCCGGCTCGGTGCCGAGTGCAGGTCTCCTGGACCGGATTTACTCCATCAGGAAAACCGGCTGAGAACGGCAGGCGCGGGACGACTATCGTCCCGCGCCTGAGGTCTGCTCGGGCTAGTTGAGTTTGACGGCTTTGCGGGTTAGGGTCTTGCCTTCGGCTTCGAGTCGCCAGAAGTAGATGCCCGGCGCCACGCTCCGGCCGGCGTCGTCGCGGCCGTCCCACGATAGGGAGTAGATAGCAGGGAGGAGGGAGGAGTTGCAGAGCGTCCGGACGAGCGCGCCGGTCACGGAACGGACCGTCAGGCTTGCCCGCATGCGGTGCGGGATGCTGAGCCGGATTGCGGCGCTTCCGCGCATCGGGTCCGGCCGGGGCCGTTCCAGGGCAAGCACTCTGGGTACGGTCTGGAGTTCGGCCACGCCGCCAAAGGTCTCGACGACAACCGAGTCCGCGAGCGAGTCGTTGGTCCGGTTCATGTCGGTCGGAAGCATCGCGGCGCAGGACGTGGCGAACTTCCCGGGAGCGAGTGCGGTCCAGCCGGCGAAGTCGATTGTATCGGTGGCTCCGGCCCCGAGCGTAAGCGCCACCGTGTCCGCGTAGTCCGCACCGATGGCGAACCGGGCGTCAAAGGTCTCGCTGTTCGTGCCGTTGTTCCGGAGTACGGCACGCGGGGTCACGGTTGCCCCCGAGTCGACCGTGTCCGGCGGGGCGATGAGTTCGATGCAGGCGATGTCCCGCACCCGCACCGTGACCGAGCCGGCCAGCGTGTCGTTGGCGGGTTTGACGTCGCCCGAAAGTCCGGTGGCGCAGCGGTAGAGCTTCGTGCCGCGGGCCGTGGCGGCCCACGCGGCAAAGGTCACGAGGGTGGAATCTCCGGCGGCCAGGTCGCCGACGTTCTTGAGGTCGGAGTAGAGGGTGTCCAGGCTGAAGCTGACCGGGAACGACGCGGCGCCGGTGCCGTAGTTCCTGACCCAGGCCTGCGGCGTGACGACCGCGCCCGAGTCGACCGTGTCCGGCGGCGCGACGATCGTCGCCAGGCCGACGTCGGTCACCCGGACGGTCACCGCGCCGGAGAGCGTGTCGTTGCCCTGGTTCTCGTCGCCGCTGAAGGCGGTGCTGCAGCGCGCGGCGTGGGTCCCGCGCTCGAGCGCGGTCCAGGCGGCGAACGCGACCAGCGCGGAGTCGCCGGGCGCGAGGCCCGCGACGTTCTGGGTGTCGGCGTAGAAGGAGCCGATGCGAAAGGTGACCGGGAACGAGGCGGGGGCCGTGCCGCGATTTCTGACCCGGGCCTGCGGCGTGACGACGGCGCCCGAGTCGACCATCCCGGTCGGAGCGAGGATCGCGCTCACGCCGACGTCGAGAGTCGGCAGCGGAATCACCGTTACCGAGCCGGCGAGCGTGTCGTTGGTGTGGACCACATCATCCGACAGAGCGGCCGAGCAGCGCTGGGCAAAGGTGCCGAGCTGGAGCGGGGTCCAATCGGCGAAGTAGACCTGAACCGAATCGCCGGCCGCGAGGCCCGCGACGTTCTGGGTGTCGGCGTAGCTTGAGCCGATGCGGAACGTAACCGGGAACGTTGCGGCGCCGGTCCCGTAGTTCCTCACCCAGGCTTGCGGCGCGACAACGGTGCCCGAGTCGACCGTGTCGGGCGGCGCGACAATCGCGGTCACGCCGGCATCGATGACTCGCACGGTCACCGAGCCTGAGAGCGCGTCATTGCCGTGGACCTGGTCGCCGGTGAGGGCGGTGGTGCAGCGCGTGGCGTGGGTGCCGCGTTCGATTGCGGTCCAGTCGGCGAAGCTGACTTGAGCCGAGTCATCAGGAGCAAGTCCCGTAACAGTCTTGGTGTCGGCGTAGAACGAGCCGATCCTGAACGTGACCGGGAATGTCGCGGCGGCAGTGCCGTAGTTCCTGACCCGGGCCCGGGGTGTGATGACGCTGCCGGAGTCGATTGTACCGGAGGGCGCGACAATCGCGGTCACCCCGACATTGGTCACTCTTACCGTCACTGAGCCGGCCAGCGTATCATTCGCGCGGTACTGATCGCCGGTGAGGTTGGTGGAGCAGCGCGTAGCCAGCAGGCCGCGCGGCATCGCCGCCCAGTTGGTGAAGCTGACCAGGGTTGATTCGCCGGCGGCAAGGCCCGTCACGTTCTTGGTGTCGGTGTAGCTTGCGCCGATGCGGAAGGTCACCGGGAACGTCGCCGCGCCGGTGCCGTAGTTCTTCACCCGGGCCTGGGGGGTGATGACGGTACCGGAGTCGACCGTCCCGCTCGGCGCGAGGATCGCGGTGACCCCGACATTCGTCACCCGTACCGAGACCGAGCCGGACAGGGTATCGTTCACGCGATTCAGGTCGCCCGAGAGGTTGGTCGAGCAGCGCGTAGCCAGCAGGCCGCGCGGCAGGGCGGTCCAGTTAGCGAAGCTGACCTGGACCGAGTCTCCGGGCAGCAGGTTGCTGACCGTCCGGGTGTCGGTGTAGCTTGAGCCGATACGGAAAGTGACCGGGAACGTCGTGGTGTCGATACCGAGGTTCTTGACCCGAGCCCGCGGTGTGATGACGGCGCCCGAGTCGACCGTACCGGTTGGTGCGAGGATCGCGGTCACGCTGACGTCATGCGGCCGCACGATTCTCGCCCGGGCATAGACCGCGGTGTTGTAGTCCGGGATACTGACCGGAGTGTCGCTCGACACGCCGGTAGCACCCCACACCAGGTGGTTGGCCGCAAAGTAGTTGATGGTGCCGGTTTTGGAGTCGGAGACATCGTCGATCGCCCGCACGAAGACCGATTCGGTCTGGCCGCCGGTGATGTATGGTTCGCCTTCGGTCATGTCGAAGACCATGTTGTAGCCGGGGAAGGCGCGGTCAGTCCGCGGGTGGCGCCAGGTGCGGAAGTTCTTGCTCCAGCGCGGCGATGAGGTCCGCCCGACGCCGAGGCGGATGCCGATCTTGTCCCGCGCGGCGTGCGTGATTTTCACGCGGCCCACCATGGTCGGCGAGTAGTCGGTCAGGTCATCGAGGTAGAACCCGGCCTGCTGCGAGAGCGCCGTGCTCCGGGCCGCGACGTAGGACATCCAGGCGTATCCGGACTGACCCCAGCTCGTACCCCACGAGTTGATGATCTTGAAAGCGCCGGCGCCGTCATTCGTGGTCATGGTGTCGTTGTAGCCGACGAGAGTGACGGCGTGGCCGCCGCGGATGCCGCCGTAGGTGTCGGCCACGCAGTACTTGTAGTGGAAGTTCTGGATGTTGTCGAAGTTGGAGTAGACCTGGATGCCGATGACCGTCGTATACCCGCTGTCGAGGCGCTGCCGGGCGCGGTTGATCCCATTGGTATCCCGCATCCAGAACCAGTGGGACGTGTCGTTGCGGAACGGTATGGCCCGGGCATAGGCCGACTCGGACGGCCAGTTCGTGTAGTCACTCTGGCTGTAGGGACAATCGGCCAGCGTAGCGCAGCCCTGGTCGGTCATCAGGGCGAAGGCGTCGGAGAAGCTGGAACCCGAATCGGCGCCGCCGTTGATCTGGTTGTAGATGAACTTCGGGCTGAACTGGTGACTGCTCACGGAGTCGTTCCAGTGATGCTCCAGATACTCGTAATGGGTCTTCATGTAGTAGCCGATGGCCCACGCGGTGCACGAGCCCTGCTGGCCCTGGTTCCCGACCGGTGGCATCTGGCTGGAAAGGTCAACCGCAACGCTCAGGCGGCGGGGAGCTTCCGGCACGAGCGTGTCCTGGACCATCCATGGAATCGTGCTCGG